>Ga0209394_1000134_pt1 | contig 72299 bp, 85 predicted proteins | sample JNZ201metaG_FD_184122 | JGI IMG/M metagenome (GOLD analysis project Ga0209394, IMG submission 184122) | Hot spring microbial communities from Jinze hot spring, China to study Microbial Dark Matter (Phase II) - JNZ 20120812A (SPAdes) (version 3) ...
CCTCAAGGTAGTATAGCTTATACTAAGCCTCTCACAAACCTCCTTAGGTTTAAGCAACAATATCCCAACAATTAAAAACGATATCAAACCTTATGAACCTTTATAAAACCTGAAACAGCTACGCTAGGCGACTACATGAGAGCCTCTATGAATAGTCATCTACTGAGAAATGGTATTGTATAATAGCTATTACTTATGTATTGTTTTAGTTTTAAGTGCTTGGAGCTATGATATATCTTACAGTGCTTCCATCTGGGCTCTTAAATATTAACTCTAGTGGTTTATCTGTTGAGAATCCTATATCTATAGTGTCTGCTACTTTAGTGAGATTTAATACTTTTCTAATATATGATATATCATATTTTGCTTTAGCAGGACTCCTAACATTAAGATTTATTAATGCTGCCGAGTCTCTAGTTAGTGTTAATGATACCTTAGAGCCTGCCTCACCAGTTGATCTTAGAGTTATGTTATTTTCCTCAGCTTCAATCTCTACATTATCTGAGACTGTTTCTATATCTCTTAATGCTTTCTTTAAAACATCACTTAGAATAGTAGCGCTTACATCATGCTCTAACTTAACCTCTAAAACTTCGGCTTGTACTTCAAAGTTTGGGAGAACAAATCTACGAGGTATAGTCCCCTCAATCATAATAATAACTTTATCTGATAATACCCTAAACTCTACGGGATTCCCCTTCTTACCAGCTGTAATCTCACATAAAGTACTTAGCTTAAAACCCATATCAATACTCTCTCTGTCACTCTCAATATCAAACTCTAGAAAAGCTTCTCTAGGAATACTAACCTCAATATATGCTACCTTAGAAGAATCCATACCTGCAACTTTTAAATTATCCCTTGTAATAGTAAATCTAGCTTCATCTAGTATACTCGATAGTGCATCAATAAATTCACCAAATGTTTTAACATCAGGATACTTAAACCTACCAATAGGCTCTCCTAACTCCTCAAGAATACTCAAACTTAACACCCAAGTTCTAGTTATAAAGTAGAAGTTTTAATCTAGAAAACATCCTCTAATGTATGCTCTTTTCTTTTTTCTCCTTTAGTCTTTTTTATTGCTTTCTGTCCTTACTTTATCTAGCAAGCCTTATAAGCTTTATTGTTGGGTTTCGGAAAATTCATTAGGCATCATGAGGAGCTGGATGTCGGGTCATAGGTATGTGCCTCTTGGCAGAGTCTTTTTTGTGTGGGGTTTTGAGTTTAGTTTTCGTAAGGCTTAGAGGGTGTTTAGGGTGACTCTCTGGGCTTCCCACGTCTTGTGTAATGCCACTCTCGGGGCGGGCTCTTTCATTTTTGGTGTTTATTGAGTTCTCTATCTTCTCGCTGGGTGGCTCTCAGCGTTATGGATGGGGCCGTAGTGTTGTATCTTGTGGGAGAATAGTTTTATAAGTTAGAATTAAGGTTTTAAAGCCTTCTACCATGTAGATGAGTAGAGGTGTTAGAAGAATGAGTGAGTATCTAGAACAGCTTAGAGAGTTAATTAAGAGTGAGGTTTCGAGATATAGGCTATCAATAACATTGACTAGAGATTCTCTTAGCTTAGTTAGAGATAGAGATGTGGTTATGATAGTTAGAGACTTAAGAGACTACGTAGAATTATCTTATCGTGGTAGAAAATATACTTATGATAAATGGTATACGAAACCCCAACATCTAGCATCTACAATCCTAAATACTTTAAAAGTTCAAGAGAAGGCAGTAGAGTAGCCTAATGCAACTGCCCCGGGTTTTCCACAGCTGTTTATATTAGTTTTCATTCATCTAGTATAGGATAGAGAGCTTTAAGGCTATTCCAAAGGATAGCAATACTCGTAATGTAGGGACTAGGAGTGCCCCTAAATACTCTCAAGCTCGGTGAGAACCTGCACGGGATGTGAGGAGTAGAGTTGGGGCATGAGCATATTGCTAGGGCTGGGGATACTAGCTGAAGTAATCACTTAAGACTGGAAATAGTGGAAAGATCGGTTTTAAGCCTTGACATTTATATGTGTACATTGGGATTTGGGGTCTAGTAGATGAGTGTTAGGCCATTAGTTGTGGTTGTAGATATTGATGATGATATTTCTGAGGTTTTGGGTGTTAGTGTTGTTAGAGGGGAAAAGATGGTTCTAGAGGCTGCGTTAAGTTATGCTAGTGTTAGGCCTGAGGATGCTGATTTGAATGCTATATTTTCTGGGTTGAGTTTGTATAGGAAGCTTATGTCTAGGGGGTTGAATCCAGATGTGGCTATAGTTGGTGGTTCTAGGTTTGATATTATTGATGCGCAGGTTAAGGTTAGAGAAAGGGTTAAGAGTATAATTGAGGGCTCTAATGATAAGTATGAGCTCTACATTGTTGGAGATGGGCTGGATGAGATTATGATAGCTGAGGTTTTAGGGGAGGTTGCTCCAGTAGCTGCTGTTAAGAGAGTTGTTGTTGAACAGCATGAGTCTTTAGAAGCTAGCTATGCTCTACTAGTGAGGTATTTGAGGAAGGTTTTAAGTGATCCTAGGCTTGCTAAGTATACTCTAGGTATACCTGGTGTTATCATAGTTATACTAGCTCTACTCTCACTATTCAATCTATTACTAGAAGCTTTAAAGATATCACTCTTAGTATTAGGGTTAATTATGGTGATTAAAGGATTTGGTATTGAGCATATCATAATAGACATATCAGTAAAGGTAATTAGAGGGCTAAGAGAGACTCCCCACATGAAGCTTGCTGGTATAGTATTACTTCTAGCTCTAACAGTTAGTGGAATCTCTGTAACATACTATACATACTCTACAATCGGGCTTAATGAAGCGGTAGTTAGACTACTAGGATTAAGTATACCCATAACCCTACTAGGCTTAGCGCTATATATGCTAGTAGGTAATGCTCTAGGAGAGCTGATAAGAGGTAATCTTAATATTCTAAACACACTAGCAGTAATCATAGTACTCCTCTTCACAGCAGCAGCATTCCATAGCCTAGGCTCAAACCTAGACGATATACTACTAAAAGAGAATATAAGCCTAGCAGAAGCCTTACTACAATCAATTCTGAATAGTAGATTTATATTCAACATAATTATAGGTGTATCTATAGCAGCCCTACTAGAAATACTCGTAAGACTATTAAAGTGAAATTATTTAAGGCAATGTTATTCATGTAAGTTAAAGCTTATCCTAGCAGATATGATTTAATAACAGTATAGTCTTTATATTGAACCTCCTCTACATTATAACCTAAATGATTATAACTGTAACCATGTTAGCTATTATTTAACATGTATGAGGGGTGCTATTGTTTATTAAACTCCAAAGTTTCTTCTCTGATTATAGAACCATGTGATTGCCTCCTCTAATTCTCTCCTAGTGAAGTTAGGCCATAGCGTGTCTGTAAAGTATAGTTCAGCATATTCTATTAATAGTGGGAAGAAGCTACTTACTCTCCGCATACCTCCAGTTCTTATAACTAAGTCTATTGGGGGGAGGTTTTGGGATGGTGCTTTTAGACCTTTAGCTAGGTAGTTCTCAAATTCCCAGTAGAAGCTATAGCATAAGCCGGTAGTGATTATATAGTCACTTCTATCTTTTGTCTCCTCAACCAGAGATTTAATAGATGCTCTAAGCTTATCTGGTATTAAGCTTAAATCTCCCACTACTCTTATCGATATATCATATTTTTTTAGTGTATAATCACTTCTAAAATCCCATAATGCTCTATCTATTAGCTTAAATAGTATCCTCTTCTCATAATCACTTCTTCTAGTGCAATTATCTCTACTCATAGCATAGACTGTTACATATTTAACATCATAATCTATAAACCACCTGATAGCATTCTTTAATACCTCGTACCCTTTATCGTAAGCATATTCTAAGTCTAAACCCGTGCTATTAGCCCACCTCCTATTACCGTCAGGAATTATACCGACATGGCTTAACCTATTAGTATGCATTACTCTACACCTAGAAGCTATAATAATCTATGGTTTAAGTTAAAAATGTTTAGGTTGGAAACACGACTTAGGGGTTCAGCTCTGATATATGTTAATTGCCCTATCTCTGTTTCTCTTATATTCGTCTTGGGCTTGTATTACCCTCTGAAGGCTTATAGGGCGTCGAGCACTCCGCATCTTAACTTATCCTACATTAGAAATAGTAGAGATATGTCTATGAGATATTCTCTATATGGGGGCATAGTGAATCTTAATACCAAAAAGCTTCTACTATAATAATCTACTAGGGATTCCTATTTGGGTAAGATGATTGTAGCTGTAGGTAGCTTAAATCCTGTTAAGATTAGGAGTGTATCTAGGGTCTTATCAAGATTCTATGATGTTGAAGTAAGACCTGTAAGTGTTGAGGTGAGTATTCCTAGGCAGCCTATAGGTATACTTGATGTTCTATTAGGGTCATTAGAGAGGGCATATAAAAGCTTAGAATTGGTCGAGAGCGCGTCATGGGGTATAGGAATAGAAGCTGGGCCTATAGAGTTTTACTCAAGCTCAGGATTCTTAGAGGCTCAAGTAGCAGTTATAATTGATAGGTTATGTAGAGTTAGTGTAGGTTTAAGCCCCTCTTTTGAGTTAAGACCTGAGATTGTAAAGTTAATGGTATCAGGGGTAGAGCTATCACAAGTAGAAGTAATACCAAGAGGTTTAGGTGATATAGGTGAACATATAGGGTATATAGGGTATGTAACTAGAGGGTATATTACCAGACAGGTATTAACAGAGATGGCTATAGCTATGGCACTAACTCCTAGGCTTCAAAATGCTGAGTGGCTAATGGATATTAATACTTTATTGTCAAATATGAATATAATTAAGAGATATGAATGCTTTAATCATATTTAATGATTGATATCTCCTAGACTCTCATGATTATGCGGGGGGTGGGATTTGAACCCACGCAGGCCTACGCCATCGGGTCCTGAGCCCGACCCCTTTGTCCAGGCTCGGGCACCCCCGCGTCCTTTCTACTATATTCTAGTTAAGATTTTAAGTCTTCTATAGTAGTATGTTCTATTTGGTTGGTGCTGGAGGTTATGGTTGATTTTATTGGTGTTCTTGCTGGTATTGCTGAGAGGCTTCCAAGTGTTAGTAAGCCTGCTCCTAGGCCTACTCTTTATAGGAGGCTTATGTTTACTGGTATAGTTCTCGTTATATACTTTATAATGGCTAATATACCTCTCTATGGTATCCCTAAGCAGGATGTTACGGCTGAGTTTACTCTTTTAAGGATAATTTTTGCTAGTAGTGCTGGTAGTCTTATGGAGCTAGGTATTGGGCCTATAGTTACTGCTGGTTTAATCCTCCAGGTTCTTGTTGGTGCTAGGATTATAAGTATAGATTTAACTAAGCCTGATGATAGGAGGAAGTTTACTGGAGCTCAGAAAACTCTATCTATACTATTTGCTTTTTTTGAAGCTTCAGCTTTTGTATTAGGTAAGAGGTACTGGATTGGTACTGGTGAGACTCCAACATACACTATTATGGCCATAGTTATACTTCAGTTAACTTTTGGGGCAGTCTTAGTAATATACTTCGATGAACTTATACAGAAAGGTTGGGGTATTGGGAGTGCGGTTAGCCTATTTATACTAGCTGGTGTAGCTCAGGGTGTTATTTGGAGTTTCCTAGGCTATATCCCTGGCATAGTAGCTTACGGTCTCATACCAGCTCTTATAATAGAGAGGAGCGCTATACTATTAGCTAGGCCTAACGCCTTCCCAGATATTACAGGAGCGCTAGCTACTATATCAATGATACTCCTCCTAGCATACCTTCAAGCTATGAGAGTTGAGATTCCAGTAGCATCTCCTAGGTTTAGAGGTATTAGGAGTAGGATTCCACTCCAATTCATATATGTTACTAACATACCCATACTACTAGTTGGTATCTTAGTAGCTGACCTACAACTAGTACAAGGTATACTTAGAGACTTTCTAGGCCCTACACATAATGTATACCAGTTATACTCAACAGCATTATACTATATAACACCACCACGAGGAATAATAGAGACTTCTCTAGATCCCCTTAGGGCATTAACATTCGCTATATCATGGACTATAATGGCTATAGTATTCGGTCTACTATGGGTTGAGATAGCAGGACTTAATCCTAGAGAACAAGCTGAGAAACTTGTAAAGAGTGGGCTAGAAATACCAGGCTTTAGGAGGAGTCCTAAGTCTGTTGAGGTTGAGTTATCCCAGTATATATATCCGTTAGCACTACTTAGTAGTATCCTAGTAGCTGTAATAGTTATAGTAGCAGATATTTTCGGTGCTTACGGCACGGGGACAGGATTACTATTAGCTGTTGGAATAGTTAACCAATACTATGCACTCATACTTAGAGAAAGGGCTTTAGAGGCATACCCACTAATAAAGAGGATACTAGGAGAGGAGTAATGGGCTATCTAAGGAATAGCTTTAAAGTAGTAATAGTAACTGGAGTTCCAGGTGTTGGTAAGACAACTGTGTTATCACACTTATCTAAGATAGCAAGTAGTAGAGACATGAAGATGATAATAGTAAATTTTGGTGATTTCATGACTGAAACAGCTATGGGAGAAGGGATTATTAAGAGTAGAGATGAGCTTAGAAGACTACCATTAAGGAAACAGTTAGAGCTCCAGTCGCTAGCTGCATATAGAATAATTGAGTATGCTAGTAGAGAGTTAGGTAATGAAGGTATCCTAGTTATCGATACACACGCTATAGTTAAAACACCTGCAGGCTACTTACCGGGACTTCCAGGATATGTTCTTGATAAGCTTAAACCAGATACTATTGTTGTTATAGAAGCTGAGCCAGAGATTATAGTTGAGAGGCAAGCTAGAGATAAGGGGAGGTATAGAGCTGACTTTGGTGGTATAGAAGGTGTTAGAAGTCTATTAAGCTACGCTAGGACTGCTGCTATAGCTAGCTCTATAAGTTATGCCTCAACAGTACTAATAGTATATAATAGAGAGGGGGAGCCTGAGGCTGCAGCCCTCGAGATTCTAAAAGCCTTAGAGGCTTTATGAGGAATGGATCCATTACCCCTAATAGCTGTACTACTATCTATCTCAGCACTATATACTGCCGGTTTCATATATAGGCTTATATATCCATACGAGGATGTGAGGAGAGCTCTAGAAGTAGCTTCAGAGTATAGGTCTATATCAGCATATATTAGGAGTAAGAGGGCTGTAAGGAAGCTTAAATCCATAGAGCCAGAGTATAGGAGAGCTAGGGGTTTAATTATTAAAAGTATCTTTATTAAGTTCATGCTTATAACACTACTCTATATTACCACAGCTTTTATGATAGTAATACTTAAGCCTATAGTAGAGGTTCCATTCTATATCCCACTAATAGTCATCCAGTATGAAGGCTCATACTATATGCCCATGCTATACCTCTACTTCATATCATTCATATACGGTATGCTACTATTCAGAGAGCTATTAATGTAGAGAGTGCTTTTAAGTTTTTATGTTTATGTCTAGAAAATTAGGGGTTGCATATGGTTAGACCAGGTCTTAGGGTTAGGAGTATTAGGAGAGTTTATAGGAGAGCGCCTAGTGGTAGAGTAGTTATTCACTTTGAGGAGAAACGGCCGGGGAAACCTATTTGTAGTAATTGTGGTAAACCTCTAGGCGGAGTCCCCAAGCTTAAACATGTAGAGTTGAGGAAGCTTAGTAAGTCTAAGAAGAGACCTAATAGACCATATGGTGGTACTCTTTGCTCTACATGCCTATCAAGGCTAATAACGAGGGCGGTGTTAAGAGAGGCCCATTAATAGTAATATCTGGATCCCCAGGTTCAGGTAAGTCTACATATGCTAGGAGGCTAGCCGAGGATTTCAATTTAACCTATTACAGTTCAGGAGCTATATTTAGGTCTATAGCTAGAGAGTTAGGTATCAGCCTAGTAGAGCTTAATAAGAGAGCTGAGGAGAGTATTGATATAGATGTAATGGTTGAAGCCAAAACATTAGAGTTAGCTAGTAGAGGTAATATTGTAATTGATAGTCATATAGCAGCATGGATACTAGCCAGTATAGCAGACATACTTATCTACGTTAAAGCACCACTACATATTAGAGCCCAGAGAGTAGCAGGTAGAGATAATATTAGCTACTCTAAAGCGTTAGAGAATATAGTAGATAGAGAATTAAGCCACTGGACTAGATTCATGAAATACTATGGCATAGATACACTAGACCTATCAATATTCCACCTAGTAATAGACACAAGCATATATAGTATAGAAGAAGCATACAACATAATAAAACTAGCAGTAAAACAGAGACTAGAGAAACTAGGGCACACTAAAAGCTTATAGGAGGCTAAAAATAACTCTAAACCATAGGTGGAAATATTGCCGGCTATAGAAATAGGGAGAATATGTGTTAAACTTAGAGGAAGAGAAGCTGGAAGGAAATGCGTAATAGTAGATATAATCGATGAAAACTTCATAGTAATAACAGGACCAAAGAACTTAACAGGAGTCAGAAGAAGACAAGTAAACATAAAGCACATAGAACCATTAGATAAAAAAATAAACATAAGTAAAAAAGCAAGCGATGAAGAAGTAATCAAAGCCATAAAAGAAGCCAACCTAGAAGAATATATGAAACTTCCAATTCCCATTAGGGAGTATCTTAGTAAAAGATAGTGAGCTAACGGTTAATCATCATGAGCATCTTTCTATTCCCATTAAAGAGTATCGGGACTCCCATCTAGTTTTATCTGGGAAGCATATATAGCAGGCTGATATAGCCTTAAATTCTTCGGATGATAACTAAGAAAAACCAATAATAATATTAAATATTTAAACTCTGAATAGTAATAGTTTAAGATTGGTTATCCTCCCTAAAGGGGCCTATATATAAGGCGATGACAAAGCCCCTAATGGGGGAAATAAGAAAGATTAAGAAGGAGCCTAAAGTATCTCCCTAAAGGGAATAGAAAATAAAGGCGATAGAAAGATTTTCTACTAGTGGTTAGGGGGGTTTAGTGGTGTTCGGTAGGGTTAGGGGTGTGGTGGCTGCGTGGCGTAGGATATTATTGTTGTCTAGGAGGCCTGATAGAGAGGAGTATATGCAACTACTTAGGTTGACTTTTATAGGTTTTGTTTTAATTGGTGTTATTGGTTATATGATTCATATGATATATATTCTATTAACTATTCAGAGGTGATTGGTGTGGAGTCTAGTAGTGTTAAGTCTAGGTTTTACTCAGTACACGTTACTGGGGGGATGGAGGTTAGGGTAGCACTAATACTAGGAGAGAGAGCTAAAAGTATGGGCTTAGATGTTAGGAGTATAGTAGTCCCTCCTGAGGCTAAGGGGTATATTATAGTAGAGGTAGGGGATCCTGGAGCAATATACTATCTCATGAGGGGTATAAGGCATGTTAAGAGGAAGAGGCCTGTACAAGTTAAAGAAGAAGATGTATTAAAGCTAGCTAAACCAGTAGTAGAAATACCTAAAATATCGAAGGGGCAAGTAATAGAGGTTATAGGTGGACCATTTAAGGGCATGAAGGGTAGAGTATTAGAGGTTTATGAGGCTAGAAAAGAGGTTGATATAACACTACTAGAATCAGATTATAGAATGGTAGTAACAATACCAATAGAGCTCGTGAAACCAATATCTTAAAACTAACATTATGGAAGCATTACTAGGTTTTATCCTCTACTTAAAGCTAGCTATAGCATCCTCTACGGGCTACCCTTGACTCCATAATTCGAGATCCTCTTGCCTCTCTGAGGTGTTTAGCCCTTACATAGGTATATATTAGTTGTTCTCGTTACCTTATTTCTTATTCCCTGCATTGGGCTTAGAAGTGTTTAGGGTGACTCCCTAGGCACCTCACATCTTGAGTATTCATTAGAGGCTATTCTTTGGGGGGAGCTTTCATTTATAACCTCTTAACTCTCTCACTAGGTAGCTCTCAGCATTAGAGATAGTAGAGTTAATCTATAAGCTTCTCTCTACACACAAACAGCTACATTAGGCGGGGAGGAGGTCAGCTCTTCTCTTATACATGGTTTTATTATATTCTTTAGCTAGTTCTTTGGCATTTTCTATAAGTCTCCTTATATTAATCCAGTGTCCCCCTTCCCAGTATACTTTACTACACTTTGTACATATATAGAATGTGTTATATGAGGCTAGGGCTTGTGGTGGTACTCTATCCTTAACTCTGTTTTTATCATTTGTCTTCTCTAGTACCCCGTTACACTCTGGGCATCTACTCTTATCTGGGTCTACGCTTATATTAATCTTAGCTTTTACTGCTACTTCAGCTATCTTCTCTCTAGTATCTATAGACTCTACTAGGATTACCTTAGCTGAGGCTTTCCTAGCTTTTATATAGAGGCTTTTATCTCTAGTAATTATTACTCTATCTCCTAGTAATGCAATCTCTATAATCTGCTTATCATTATAGTTATCAGAGTATACAGTATCGTATCCCATAATCCTAAGCCATCTAGCTAGGTCTCCGAGCATTGTATCAACTACAAACTTAATATTCTCCACATTAATACTCCCCTCATATGACTATAAGTTAAACTTAAATAACTACTAGTATCAAGGGGCTGTTTATTCTTAATTTTTCTAGGAAATGTTTATAAGCTTTGATTTCCTGATCTAATTTAGAAAGCGATGTGATCATTGCTCCAAGCCGCTCAGAGCTAAAACTAGATGGGAGCTCCTGTGCTGTTGGGCTCAACAGTTACTCATGACTACATGTGGGCAAGGTGGAAGTCCCCAGATGTGACAATGAATGAAAATAAAATGAAAATCTAGGGGCAAACGGTATATTAGTAGAATGCAATACCCATAAACTCTACCACATCACCCCCCGCTCTAAACGGCGAGGTTTCCCTGGTTATAGATACATTCCTAAGCTAATACATGGAAATTAATATGGTAGAATAGTTTTAGCTAGTAGATACATACTCTAAGACTAATAGACTATGTTAGTTAAATAAGAACTCCGAAAATATTCGGGGTTAGATTTATGACTATGTATAATATAAAATATATATGTAGGGCTGGTGTTAGAATTGAAGGATACTATTAAGTTAGGTGTTAATATACCTCTCTTCGTCATAGGTACTCTAGTAGTTGCGCTTGGAGCATTTATTGGGATTATCGGAATTTGGGGTTATTTCGCTAGGGGTATTATTAGTCCTGAGTGGATTAAGATTAGTCATGGTCATATTGCTTGGTGGGGAGTATTAGTTCTCATAGCCTCAGTTATTCTACCCAGTCTTAATGTTAAGAGTTGGTTTAAGAGTATTGTATTAATTGGTACCGTACTAGCCCCCTTGGTGTGGGGTGTAGGATTTTACTTATATTATGCTAGAGATATTAGTGCAGCAATGTATCTATTACCTATAAGTGAGGCGGTTCTCTTCATAATCCTCTTAGCAGTTGCTCTTGTAGCTTCTGGTTTTAGATTGCCATTCATAACTACAGAGGAGGCCACGAAGGGTAGATTCGAATTAATTACTAATATTGAAATTCCTAGGAGGATATTCATAGTACCAACTATAGTAGCTATCCTAGGAGTACTTGTAGGTTTCTATATAGCTTCAACTTTTAGAGTAGCTCATAAGCCTATAGAGCCTGCTGCCCTTGTGCAATTCCATACACATACAGTCATCCTAAGTGTTAGTGCTGTAGTAATGCTTCTATTATTGAGGATTCTTAATGTTGAAGATAGAGTATTTAATATTGCTGTTGGGATATCTCAAGTTGCACTTCCACTAGTATTTCTAGGCTTACTATTATTCAATATAGCTAAAATACACTCACTAGTATGGGTTATACCAGCAGGTATATACTACCTACTACCAATTGCAGTATTCCTAGCATCTATAGGGTTAATTAAGAGTAAACCAGTAGATATACCATACCATCCAGCAATGAAAACATCAATAGCATTTGCAACACTAGTACTTCTAGTGTTAATTGCAACAGGAGCATACATAGCTTTAAAGTGGGATACTACACCAGAAGTCACAGTTACATTCAAGCAGGAGGCTTTTCCACATGTAGGCCCATACTATGATCCAGAAAAGGGATATCCTGGAACAGCACCTGCGAGAAATACGCCTAGAGGCTTAGAGAATCTCCACTATAGTCCCGGTAGCTGGTTACATGTAGCACTAATGTGGCTAGTAGGCTTAACATTATTGTCTGCTAGCGGTGTATTCACAAATATACTAAATAAGCCTGGCCTTCTATACCTATTCGCTATAACCATACCATTAGCACCATTCTTTAATGCCTTAGGAAGATACTTAGCATGGGCACCATATCTAGGCCCAGCAGCTCCAGCACTACAAATAGAAGAATCAATATTCCCAGGGGCACCTGGAGGAATTGGAGCACTATGGTACGCAGGCCACCCACTCAAAGCATTCAATATACTAACATTAGTAATACTAGGTATAGCATTAATATACATAATCAGCAAGAAAACAGAAAAGGCCTAAACATCTCTCTTTCCTAAACTTTTCAGTCTTTCCTTCCTTAATTGCTTCTTATCTTTACTCTATTTAGCTAGCTTTGTAAGCTTTATTGCAGAACTCTGGAAAACTCATAAAGCATATGAGGAGCTCTGAACTGTGTGAAGATATGGATAATGTGTCTGAGACTATGCGTAGGGCTAAACCAGGGCAGGAGCAGGGACTATAAACCTCCCCTAGAAGCTAATTAGAGCATGGAGGAGGTCAGTATATTCGTTATAGGGGGATGTTTCAGCTAAATAGTATTAATGTAATGATGCGATAGCTGCTATAGCTTTTGTTTTTATGTATTCTTTGGTGATTGGTTTAAACTTAAATTATGGGTCGAGGGCTCATATGTTTGGATTTAAACTCATTTATACTCCTAGTATAGCATAGCTTATATGGTGTATGGTACATGTATATAGGTGTTAACTTTACTAGAGCTAGAGAAGTTGGCAGGCTACTATCACGTATAGCTTCTAATCTAGAAGTAGATATGTTCCTAGATACTGACTATTATCCCTCAGCTAGTGCTAGTAGGAGAACTATAACAGCATACTTCCTAGTAATGGTGGCTATGGATCATAGATTAAGTAGGCCTGGTAAGCCATATGAGGCTGTTATCGATGGTAAAGTGTATCATGGGGCAGATCTACTATATAGGCTTGGTAGTATGAGGTTAAATGATGATCCAGGCTTCTTTGAGGCTGAGAGGTTAGCTAAAGTAACTACTAGGGATATTATAGACTGGCTTACACTTAATGGTAAGCTAAATGTTAAGCCTCCAGATCCAGATATTAGAGCTGAGCTCTTGAGAGATATTGGCTTAAAGCTATATAAGCTATTTGATGGAGATCCATATAATATTATTATAGAGTCTAGAGGTAGACTTAGAGACTCTACGGGAGGCTTCCTGAACATCATTAAAGTATTTAAAGCATACCAGGACCCTGTAGAGAAGAAAGCATTACTACTAGCAAAATTCCTTGAGAGGAGGAGAGTATTAGAGATAACAGACCAGTATAATAAGGAGGTTCCAGTAGATAATCATTTAGTTAGAATAGCTTTAAGAACAGGAATAGTTGAGGTTGATGATGAGACTATTGAGGCTATAGCTGCTGGAGTAGAGTTTGAAGAGGAGAGAGACATAATCCTTAGGTTTACTACTAGGAGAGCCTATAAGGAGGTTTCAATAGCCTCAGTCTTAGACCCATTCATACTAGATGATATACTATGGAGTTTTGGTAGGAGATGCTGTACTAGAGATAAGCCTACATGTAGAGACTCTTGTAGAGCTGAGTGTATAAAGCTTAGAGGATGTAATGGGGGCTGTATTCTATCTCCTATATGTAGAGCATTTAGGGAACCTAAGTATATGGTTCCAGAGCATAACTTTATAACATTCTGGTATTAATTTAAAGGTCTTTACCTACTCTTAATAATTAAGGGTTCTAGTACACTATGTCTAATGTCATCTTAGTAAGATATGGGGAAATAGCTATTAAAGGTGTTAGGACTAGGAGGAGTATGGAGAATTTATTAGCTAATACTCTAAGATTAGCATTAGAGAAGTTTAATGTAAAAGCTGAAATTACTGTCTCAGAAGGTAGGATATTTATATGGAATCCTTCAGATATTGAGGGCGCTATTAAGGCATCTAGTAGAGTATTTGGAGTTAAGAGTATCTCACCAGCATATTTTCTCAAGTTCTCAGATCTAGAAGATTTGATAGATAGAGCTTTAGAATTCTTCTCTCCTAGAGTTAAGGGTAAGATATTTAGAGTTAGAGCTAGACGTGTAGGCTCCCATAACTTCACTAGTAAGGATGTAGAGAAGCTTCTAGGATCTAAACTCTTAGAGAGTGGAGCTTTAAAAGTTGACCTTGAGAATCCAGAGTATACAGCTTACTTAGAGATTAGGGGTCTTAAAGCTTTCTTATATGACACTATAATTGATGGGCCTGGAGGGTTACCCTTAGGGAGTGAGGGTACGGTACTTGTACTCTTTAGTGGAGGCTTTGATTCTACAGTTACGAGCTGGAGGCTTATGAGGAGAGGTTGTAGAGTACACTTATTACACTATGATCTAGGTTTCCCAGAGACTGTTAGAGTGGCTATTGAGGTAGCAAAATACCTAGCAGATAACTGGAGCTTTGGACACTCAATGAGACTTTTCATTATAAACTTTAGGGGGCCTGTTAGAATAGTTAATGGTCTAGTCTCTCCACCATACAGGACTTTAGTAATTAGGAGGCTTATGATGGAGTATGCTGTAAGTTTAGCTGAGAAGATTGGAGCAGAAGCTATAGCCACTGGAGAGTCTATAGGCCAGGTAGCAAGCCAGACTATTAGGAATCTATACCTGCTAGGTAGAAATTTAAGACTCCCGGTTTTAAGACCACTATTAGGGTCAGATAAAGACGAGATTATTAAGGAATCTATAAGAATTGGAACTTATGATTTAAACAAGAAACAGGTAGAAGTATGTGGATTAGCCGCTACACCTACACCCAGAGGTAACCCTAAGAGATTTGAGAAGGAGTATGATAAAGTCTCTGACATCATAGTTCCAGATCCTATAGAGATTAATCTTACGAGCGAATCTTTAGATAGTATACTGAGTAAGCTTAAGCTAGGATGATGTATGTGGTGAACGCGTTATCCTTCAAGTGGTTTAAGGGTTTTATTAGGATTGAGTTGTTAAGTGATGGTTTAGTAGTTAGAGCTCTAAAGTCTAGCATAATGCTCGAGCCTAGAGTAATTCAGACCATAAACTTAGACTATCATCTTAGAGAGTTTAAGTCTAAGAGAGATAAGGTGATATACTTAGATTTAAAATCTAAGCTTACTGGTGAGTCTAGATCTGCGCGTGTAATGGCTTATAGTAGTGATCATGATACCTACTTAGGCCCCTATTGGCTAGTTTATACTCTAATAGGAGATCTCCCCTACCTTACAATATACTCTCAGCCAGGCGCTCTATACGATTACGTTATCTTATCGATAGATAAGATTATGGTTAAGACTAATAGTAGGAGGGAGGTCTATATATTAGATGAGAATGGATCTAGAAAGCTTATGCTATTATAATTTTAAACTTTCAACTCTAGTATTTATTGGCTGGGTTGTAATTATATGGTTGATATACTAATAACAGGATCTCTAATATTCACTGGTGAAGAGATCATTAAGAATGGCTACGTCTATATAAGTAATGGCCGTGTAGAGGCTGTAGGTGAGGGGGTAGTCCCAGAAGAGTATACTTACGCTACGCTCTTAATTGGAGGAACTGGGAGAATTATAGTTCCAGGACTAGCAGCTATAGCTAGTGTAGCCTCATATCCATTAAGGTTTAAGAAGCCTAGTATGAGGGATAGAGTTAACTTTTATAGAGAAACTGGGATTAAAAATCTTTTATTAGCAGCACTTCCAGCTATATATGAGCTTCATATGAGTGGAGTTACTGTAATAATAGCTGAAGGTTTAACAGTAGAGCTCCCCCTAGAGTTATCTAAGCTAATTGGGGGATTCTACGGGTTAGCTATTCCAGCTTGTAGTGGTATAGAACCCATGTATACTCCCGGCCTTGCTTCTATTATTAAGCTATCTTCTAGAGACTGTGAGGGTGAGGCTGAGATAATAGAAATTAATGAGAGAGGATATAAGGGCTCTAAGCCTGTACTTAGCTTATTTAATACAATATCTTATAGTATACCAGCTTCCACTATAGAAGATCCATGGGTAGAGAATTTAGAGTTAAGGAAGGCATTAATGCTACCTCCGTCAACTATAAAGCCTGGTAAGTTAGCGGAGATAGCAGTATATGATGTTAGTAAACCACCAGCAATGCTCTTAGACATGGCATCAGAGCAGGATGTAATGAAGATATATAAGAGTGGAGCAAAACTTGAAACGCTAATAGCTGGAGAAGATATACTCGTAGATGGAGGAGATCACCTCTATATAGTTGAGAAACATTTTAGAGAAGCTAGAGCCCTAGCAGAGAAGCTCCTAAGTAGATAATACTAATTACCATATAATACTTAATACTTACTCCTAGAATACATGGTTATATTAATTGCATGTATACCAATTAATATTTAATAGTCTCTATGTTCATAAGTTATATCATGGTACAAGTTGGTGTAAAAGTTGCCTGAGACTGGTAGTTTATACGTAGTTGACTTAGACTCTATACTCGATGGTAGTGTTAGGTCTATTATTGAGAAGAGTATAGTTAAAGGTAAGATACTAGTACATAAGGCTATTATAGATTATTTTAGCTTAGAGGCTAGTAGTGGTAGGACACTCGGCTTTACTGGCTTAGAGGAACTTAAGAAAATACTAGATTATAATGGTCAATATGTTGAGATTAGTGTTGTTGATGAAGAGAGGAGGCCATATAAAGATTTAGATAGGAGTACTGTTAAGAGTATTATAAGAGATTATGCTTGGAAAATTGGAGGAATACTTATAACGTCTGATAAAGTTCAAGCTGCTACAGCTCAAGCTCTAGGTATAAGAACGCTTTTCTCAGCTAAGGATGAACAAGTTAAGCTTAAATTCGAGCATTTCTTTGACTTAAAAACTATGAGTGTACATCTTAAGGAGGGGGCTCCTCCCTTAGCTAAAGTTGGTAGTCCTGGTAGGTGGGTATTTGTTAAGCTTAGAGAGGAGGCTATAAGTAGAGCTGAGCTTGAAGAGATGGCTAGAGAAATTATTGAAGCAGCTTCACGTGGCTATGGGTATGTTGAGATTGATAGGCTAGGGTCGACTATAGTACAACTTGGGGATTACAGGATAATCATAGCTAGGCCTCCATTTAGTAATGGCTGGGAGATAACAGCTGTTAGGCCATTAGTTAAGCTTAGACTAGAAGATTATAATTTGCCAGAGAAGCTACTTAGAAGGTTAATGGAGAGAGCTGAAGGTATATTAATAGCTGGAGCTCCAGGTATGGGTAAGACTACATTTGCTCAAGCACTAGCAGAGTTCTACTCTAGGCAAGGTAAGATTGTTAAGACTGTAGAATCTCCAAGAGATATGAGGCTCCCAGCAGTAATAACACAGTATTCTAAGGCTTACGCTGATGTTGGAGAGCTCCACGACATACTACTATTATCGAGGCCAGACTATACAGTGTTTGATGAGCTTAGAAATGATGAGGACTTTAAACTATATGTTGATTTAAGGCTTGCAGGAATAGGGATGATAGGGGTACTCCACGCTACATCACCTATAGATGCAATACAGAGGTTTATTAGGAGAGTAGAGCTAGGTATGATACCTAGTATTATAGATACTGTAATATTCATTAATGAGGGCAGAGTAGAGAAGGCTTACGAGATATCAATGACAGTAAAGCTACCATCAGGACTTAGAGAAGCTGAGCTTACAAGGCCTGTAGTAGAGGTTAGAGACTTTATGACAGGAGATTTAGAATTCGAAATCTATATCTTTGGAGAGCAGACTATGGTAGTTCCAGTTAAGGCTACGGGCGGGAGAGGTTATAGCGTAGCCTTAACCGGAACTGCTATAGAGGATAGTGTAAGGAAAATCATACCAGAAGCTAGTGTTGAAACTAGAGAGGGGGTTTTAATAGTTAGAATACCTAGACTAGGGGGTAAGATAACAGCTAGGAAGATTAAGAGACTTAAGAGTATAGCTGAAGAACATAACCTAAAACTTAGAATAATGCCAGGATAGGAGTAGTACTTATGGCTAAAATTAAGAAGCCGAAAGCTAAAGGTTCTAGAGCTGAGAATGAGCTAGCAATAATACTCTGGAATCTAGGCTATGCAGTAATACGAGGTCCTTCAAGTGGCGGAGGAGTAAGGAGGAGGTTTCAGCCTGACATAGTGGCTATAAAGAATGGGCATATACTAATATTTGAGGTTAAAACTGGGAGAGAAGGAGAACCTATATATGTAGAGGCAAGTCAGGTAATAGGAATACAAGAATTTGCTAGAAGATCAAATGGTAAAGCCTATATAGCAGTAAGACTAGCTGGAGGAGAGTGGAGAATACATAATATAGATATGTTGTCTATAACAAAAGGTGGAAACTATAAGCTTGAAGCACCAGAGAAAGGGTTAAAGATTAGAGATTTAGATGAGACATTATTCCCTAAAGATAAGAAAATAACCTCATACCTTTAAACTAAAATATTCTCAATATATATTAATTTTAGCCTAACGTAACTGTTTTGGGGTTTCATATTGGTTTATGTATTTTAGTATTACTCCTTGGCTATATTAAAAGCTTATAAGTTACCTCTACTATTTTAAATGCAAGTACATATGATGTAGAGTCTGGGGTCGCTCTAAACGCCTTTAAAAATAATGCAAGCCCAAGACAAATGCGGGAGAATAAGAGATGAGGCAATGATATCGGAGCTGAACCCCTCCTAGGGTATGGATAGATTCTCTTAAGAATTAGCTCTGGGGCTCTAAAATTTCTATGATAGAGTCCATGAATACTATGATGGGTAATTAGAAAGTATATTAATGATAACTTATTAGGGTTAAATCACAAAGTTATATTGGGTGCAAATATGGTTAATGGCCAACTTTTAACTCTAGGTCTTCTGATAGCATTAGTAGTAATATTCCTACTTGCAATGTCTATTAGAGTTATTAGAGAGTATGAGAGATCTGTCGTATTCAGGCTTGGGAGGCTACTAGGAGTTAAGGGTCCAGGGTTATTCTTCTTAATTCCTTTCGTTGACTCAATGGTTAAAGTTGATCTTAGAGTAGTAGCTATTGATGTTCCAGAGCAGAAGGTTATAACTAGGGATAATGTTACTGTAGGTGTAGATGCTGTAGTATACTATAAAATCTTTGATCCCGAGAAAGCTGTAACTAAAATTGAGAACTACCACTACGCTGTTTTGATGTTAAGTCAAACTACACTTAGAGATGTAATAGGCCAGGTCGAGCTAGACGATCTCCTAGCTAAGAGAGAGGAGATTAATAAGAGAATCCAGGAAATCCTCGATACACTCACAGATCCTTGGGGTATTAAAGTAACAGCTGTAACCTTAAAAGAAGTTAAGTTACCTGAGGGAATGCTAAGAGCTATGGCTAAGCAAGCTGAGGCTGAGAGGTGGAGGAGGTCTAGGATTATAGAAGCTGAGGGTGAGAGGCAAGCAGCATCCATAATGATTGAAGCTGCAATGATGTATGAGAAACATCCTGTAGCTGTACGTTTAAGAGAATTACAGACTCTAATAGAGATTGCTAGAGAAAAGAATATGATTATTGTCACTCCAACACAACTAGGGACAAATGAGACTCTAGCAGTAGCAGCGGGGCTCCTAAGATTACCGCAACCATCAACTACTCAGGCAGAGTCTAAGACTGGGTAGAGTTTAGAGGTAAGTGGTGGATCTAATGAGATATCTTTTTTTAATAATCATAGTATCCTTAACCATACTATATTTAAATACAGGTATTGCTAGTGCTGAGGGTGGCGATTTAGGATCTGCTTATTGTGGAGTTGTAGAGAAGAATCAGGGGATAATTGGTAGAGATGCTCCTTATGATAGGGTTGCTGGCCCTAGTGCTATAATTATTAGAGTTGAGGGTGTTATAAGTAGCTGGACATACCAGTATATTATTAGAGCTATTAGAGAAGCTGAGAGTAGAAATGTACCATTAGTCTTAGAACTAAATACTCCTGGAGGTTTAGCAGATGCTGCTACAGATATAGTTTTAGCTATTAGTAGGAGTAGAGTACCAGTTATTGGTTATGTTGTTGATAAGTGGGCTGAAAGTGCTGGGACACTTATCCTAGTATCTACGCATATAGCAGCAATGCAGGAGGGTACTATTATAGGATCTTTACAACCTGTAAGCTATGACCCAACAACTGGTAGATATGCACCAATTAATGAGACTAAGATACTAAATCCTATAATAAAAACATTATGTGAGCATGGGGCCTCTAAGGGTAGGAATGCTACAGCCTTAGTTAGATTTGTCTTACACAATGATAACTATGGTGCGCGTGAGGCTAAGCGATTCAATGTAATAGATATTATTGCTAATAGTAGAGAAGATCTCCTCAACCAGGTTAATGGGCTTGTCGTCCAGGTCTATGGAGGGGATAGAGTGAAATTAGAGCTTAATGGTAAATACGAGTTTATAGGTTTAAACCCATCAGAGCTACTTATAAGCATGCTATCAGATCCCTTAATCTCGGGGATACTATTATCTATTGGAGTCTTAGCTTTAATCTTTAGTATAGCTTCAGCAAATATGCCTGGAGTAGCTCTTGGACTATTAATAGTAATACTAGGCTTACTTGGCACAGGCCTCAACCCTAATATAGCATCTCTAGCATTAATAGCCTTAGGAGCTCTACTTATAGCAGTAGAGATATTCACTCCAGGTTTTGGTATAATTGGGGGAACTGGAATAATAATGCTAGTATTAGGGCTAATACTACTACCAGCAGTCCCAGGACCTGAGGGGTTCGCGATAACAGAGAGATACTTAAACCAGGTAATAATATACATATATGCTCTAGGACTAACCGCAGGGATAACTACAGCATTCATAGTATACAAGATTCTACAAGTGAGGAGAGCAAAACCATATATATGGAGAATAGAGGGGTTAAGAGGGGAAGCAATAGAAGAAATAAGACCTGGGAAGCCTGGATTTGTTATAGTAGAGGGAGAGTACTGGAAAGCCATAAGTGATGAAGAAATAAAAAGCGGGGATAAAATAGAAGTTATTAGTAAGGATAACCATACACTTAAAGTTAGAAAATTAAAAGAAAGCATATAAAGCTCTTAACACTCAACTATTACAAACTATTTACAACCTGAAAGCCTCGCCTCTTTAGGGGCGGGGAAAAGGTCGGCTCTAATGAATTATTGTATTCTAGGAACTCCTACATAATCCTAGCTCAGAGACATGGAAGCATATAGTTTGAATTTCAATACTCAGAGATATGACCATAAACAATAAAAATATTGTGAGTTAAGTAGATTATAAGAGGATCTTTAACTTTTAGTAATTATATGTAGTGTAGACTTTATTCTCTGATTTATTTTTTGTTTTAGCTTACTCTCTGCCTCTAACTATTAATTATGTATTAGTGGTGTTTTAGCTTGTGGTCTATCATAGATAATGCACCATTAGCTCTAAGGCTCTCTCTGGCTATTATAGCGGTACTCCTAGTCTTATATTCTCTAGGCTTCTTAGAGTTTAGACTATTACTGCTTAGTGGCTCTATTCTACTCTTACTCATATTCTTATTTATTGGTTTGAGAGAATTTGGATTTCCTAGGGTTAATCTTAGTTCTAGTAGTGAGAGTTACTTTAGAGCTCTTGAAGTTGAGATTAGGAGTGGGAAGAGTGGTGCTGCTGGGGAGCTTTCTAAGATTATTAGTGATAGGGCTACTAAAACTAGTACTAGGTATATACTGTTATCTATTCTTGAGGGTGAGTTGAGGAGGTCATTTATAATATTAGTCTCAGAGGATTCTAAGAAGATTAATGTTGAAGCTGAAGTTCTTAAAACACTATTAACTAGTCTAGTTGATGGTATAAGGGTTAGTGAAGTTAACTATGAGGAGTTAAGAGTTCTAGCCGACTGGGTATTAAAGTTAAATTTACACTCTAAGGGCTTACTCTTTATCTCAGATAAGACTCTAGGCGAGAGGCAGTTAATCAATACTTCTCCAGCTAGTAGTGTAGAGAATAATTTAATCCTAGGAGAAGCTCTAGATAACCCCATGCCTAAGCCTTACACTTTAACTTTAAGAGATATTGAGGGACATATTGGTATTTTCGGATCTACAGGATCAGGTAAGTCTACAACATTATCTATAATAGTAGAGAGAGTGTGGAGAAACCTTAAAATACCAGTAATACTACTAGACTGGACTGGGGAACACGTAGTACTCTTCAAGACTCGAGGAATTCAATTTAAAGAGTATAATCCTATGGATGGAGGAGCCTCTATAAACCCCTTAGATATTGAGAGTGATATAGACTACATTGTTAGTGTTATGGTTAAAGCTTTATCTCTAAGCCCTCCACAGGCATATATGCTTATGAGAGCCCTCGAGAGCTTTAAGCCTAGATCTTTAAGAGAATTAGAGGAGTCTATAGCAGCGTTAACTGAAGAGTCTAAGTGGGATAAGGAGGTTAAGAGAGCTCTCTTAAGGAAGATATCAATGCTAACTAGGGGGTCATATAATGCGTTTAAGGAAACTAAGAGTATAGAACTTAACAGTATAAGTATAGTAAGACTAGATTATATTAAGAATATATTAGCTAAGAAATCATATGCCTTATTCCTACTAGCTAGGATGTTTATGGAGAGATCTTCTAGTAATGAGAGTGAGCCTAGGATTCTAATAGCTATAGATGAGGCTCATAACATATTTAGTGGTGAAGAGTCCCACTTCATAGAGCAGTTATTCTCAGAATGTAGGAAGTATGGCGTAATACTAGCTATAGCTACTCAGTCTCCAGCATCAATACCTAATGGCATATTATTGAATACTAATACCAAGATTATACATGCCCTTAGGAGCTCTAGAGATAAGACTATAATATCTGAGACTATGAGCCTTAAGAGAGAGTATGTAGATATTATTGATAAGCTCGGATCAGGTGAGGCTATAATACAAGCACCTTCAAATCCAGAACCTACCCTTATACAAGTCCAGCTCGTGGATGAGTCTAGTAGTGAATTCAATAATATTAGGGTCTATAGAGAGCCAGTCAATATTGATACCAGTATCCCAGGATTCTATTCTTGAGATTAACTCTTCTACTCTAGGCTCACCATGTGTTGTATCTAGCTCTATAGTCATACTACTCCAGCTTCCTTCAACTATTTCCTCAGCTATTATATTAAAAGCTTCTGCTATAGTATTCTCTATTATCTTAGCCCTACTCCACCCCCTATCCTCAAGTCTCACTATTAATACTCTAGGATCGCATCTGAGTAGTATTATGAGTGGTATATAGTCACCTACAGTATTAAGCCAGAGTGATGGGTTTAATGTACTAACTACTAGGCAATTATCCTTCAAATTATTTACATAGTCTTCTATAGTTTTTATAGCTTTAGACTCTACTATTACACTAGTCTCTCTACCTGTAGGATCTTCTACTAGAGCTCCTCCAGACTTAAATAGACTACTATCCTCTAAGCTTATGCAATTAAACTCTAAGGCTACCCTCCTAGAAAGAATACTCTTACCAGTTCCAGGCGTCCCAGTAACTATTATTATATAATTAACCAAAATTTACTACCACAATGTCTCTCCTAATTAAGCCTATTATTTTTATGATAGCATAGATATTAACCTTGTTTACAGAGAAAAGCTTATATAGAAGTACCTTCATATAATATTATTGGAGAACTATATTAGGGGGGTGATAAGGTTGTCTACTAAAGTACCTACTACTGAGGCTGTAGGAATACCAGTTATAATATTAAAGGAGGGTACTAGTAGAACTTATGGTAGGGAAGCTTTTAGAGCAAATGCTATGGCAGCTAAAGCTATAGCTGAGATTCTTAAGACAACATATGGACCTAAAGGTATGGATAAGATGCTTGTAGATAGTCTAGGTGATATAACGACAACTAATGATGGTGCAACTATACTCGATAAAATGGATCTCCAGCATCCTGCAGGTAAGATGCTAGTACAAATAGCTAAAGGTCAGGATGAGGAGGCTGGCGATGGTACTAAGACTGCTGTCATATTCGCTGGAGAACTCATAAAAGAAGCTGAGAAACTACTAGATAAGAATATACACCCAACAGTTATAATTGAAGGCTATAAGGCTGCTCTAGAAAAAGCTCTAGTGTATATTAATGAGTTAGCAGAGCCTATATCAATAGATAATGTAGATCTCTTAGAGCAAGTTGCTCTAACAAGCTTGAGTAGTAAGGCTATTAGAGAAGCTAAAGAGCACTTTGCTAAGCTAGCTGTAGAAGCTATTAGATCAATTGCTGAGCTTAGAGGAGATAAGTGGTATGTTGATCTTAGTAATATACAGATAATTAAGAAGCATGGAGGTAGCCTCCTAGACACTCAGTTAGTTAAAGGTATAGTCCTCGATAAGGAGGTAGTACACCCTGATATGCCTAAGAGGGTTGAGAAAGCTAAGATAGCATTACTAGACGCACCACTAGAAATAGAGAAACCTGAGATAGACTTAGAGATTAGCATCTCAAGCCCTGACCTAGTAAGGAAGCTTATGGAGAAGCAAGAGAAGATTCTAGGAGAGAAGGTAGAGAAAATAGCGGCTACTGGAGCTAATGTTGTTATAACTCAGAAAGGCATAGATGATATAGCTCAATACTATCTAGCTAAGAAAGGTATACTAGCTGTTAGGAGAGTTAAGAGGAGTGATATTGAGAAGCTTGCTAGAGCAACTGGCGCAAAGATAGTAACTGATATTGATGACCTCAAACCAGAAGATCTAGGTGAAGCAGAACTAGTAGAGGAGAGGAGAGTTGGAGAAGATAAGATGGTATTTATTGAAGGAGCTAGGAATCTCAGAAGTGTAACTATAGTTGTAAGAGGAGGATTTGAGAGGCTCGTAGATGAAGCTGATAGAGCAATACATGATGCTCTAAGCGCTGTAGCAGACGCTGTAATGGATAATAAAATTGTAGGAGGAGCTGGAGCAGTAGAGGCTGAGCTAGCAAAACACCTATATGAATATGCTAGAACACTACCAGGTAAAATGCAGCTAGCAGTAGAGGCATTCGCTAGAGCACTAGAATCTATACCACAAATCCTAGCCTATAATGCAGGCCATGACCCAATAAATGTCCTAGTTAAGCTAAGAAGTGCTCACGAGAAACCAGAAGGTAAATGGCTAGGAATAGATATAGAAACAGGAGACTTAATAGATACTATTAAAGCAGGTATAATTGATCCAGCAAGAGTTAAATCTAACGCGTTCAAAGCAGGGGCAGAAGCAGCATCACTAATACTAAGAATAGATGATCTAATAGCAGCAAAGAGAACAGAAGAGAGGAGAGAGAAAGGTAAAGAAGAGAAGAAAGAGGAGGAGTAAAGTAGTATAACTAGATCTAAAATAATCCTCTATTCCTTTACAATTAAACTACTATTTTTCTTAATAATTGTTTAAATATGTTTTTAAGTTTCTCCTCCTAAATGCTATAATGAGGGGGTAGTATGGGTAGGGTTAGGAGTGCTTTAGTTAAGAGAATTACTAGGAAACTATTAGAATCTTATCCAGACGTGTTTACTGGTAGTTTTGAGCATAATAAGAAAATTGTAGGCGAACTTATAGAATTTAAGAGTAAGAAGCTTAGAAACCAGATAGCAGGCTATATTACACATATTGTAAATGCTTCTCTTAAAAGGAGAGGTTTAGTTAGAGAAGAGAGTGAGGAGTCTCTTCAAGGTTAATGCCAATAGTATACTCTACACTACTAGGTGTTAGCTATATGCCTATTATTAAGATTAAGTTGTTAGGTTACTTAAGGGAAGCTATTGGTAGTGACTACATAGATATTGAAGCTAATGATTGGGTTGAAGCTCTTATTAAAGCTAGAGAGATGCACTCTAGGATTAGTGACGCTATTAAACCTACAGGGGAGCCTAGCCCAGGCTACATGGTTTTCGTTGATGGAGTTGACTATAGGATAGCTAGTAGAGGTTATGCTAGAGAAGTAGCAATACTACCTATAGTCCACGGCGGGCAAGATAATGTCAGATTCCTAACATGGAATGATATAACTAGTACATGTAATATTGTAGCTGAGAGAATTATAAACTCAGGGTTTAAAGTAGATGTTATAGTAGGCATACTAAGAGGGGGAATTATACCAGCAACTATAATAGCTGATATTTTAGGTATAGAAGATATTGGAGTAATAGACATAAAATTCTACCAAGCACCTAATATTAGAAGAGAGAAGCCTATACTAAAACAACCCTTAACACTCCCAATATACAATAAAAACACATTAATAGTAGATGACGTTAGCGATACTGGAAGAACACTACAACTAGCCCTAGACTATATAAGACACTATTCTCCAAAAGAAATTAAAACAGTAACACTCTACGTAAAACCATGGACAAACCTAATCCCAGACTACTACGCAGAAATAACGGACAAATGGCTAGTATTCCCATGGGGCACATGGGAATACAAGAGGCAAATTACACAAACCAAATGAAACCATAAAAACATTAATATGATAGACTGCTCGTAGATTGTTTAGTTTTGGTTCCCCCCTAGTTATTTAGGTTACTTCTATGGATTCCCTGAACTTGTTTAAGCTAATCTCTAACTCTAATGTTGAGTTTACCTAAACAAACTACTAAGAAGTATATAGGGACATCTAGATATTAAATATTTCGAAGCCTATGAGCCTGTGAGCCAGTGACTCCTAAGAGCTGTAAACGGGAGAATGAGTATAAACAAGTAGGATGAGCTCATGCCCAGAAACCTAGTTAATAGACATGAGCAACCACTCATTAAATCTATCATAATATTTATAACAAAGGAATTTAATGAGTACATATGAAGAAGCATACAGAGCCTAACATAGCTGTTTGGAGTTTATATTGATTTATATCTGCTAGTATTACTCTTCAACTACTACTTATGGGAGTAAACCATCTCTATTATTTCGAATATAGGTATATAAGATGTGGGAGCTCCCCCATAGCAGTGAACCTGAGATAATCTATGAGGGGGAGCTGTGGGTTGGGGTTACCCTGAATGGGCGGAGACCAATGATATAGGCGCCGATGAATGGCGCCCCGAGGTCTATGAAGCCAAGGGTTGATATCAAATATGAAACCAGAACCCCTAGTTTAGATAGTAAATCAGTAGAATTTAATAATATAGTTACTAGGTTGTAAATAGTGTGAATAGAGTTAGTGTTGTTTCCTTAGAGGGGATAGAGTGGAGCTTCTCGATTCTCTTAACAGTTATATTCTCTAGGCTATCAATACTACATTTTACATATTCTAAGTCTATCTTCTCCTCATAACTTATACCTAATTCTCCTAGAATATCTTTAATATTATCTCTCACTTCTCCCTTAAACCCTATAGCTATAATTAAGTGAGAGTACTTGATATTATCCACAACATCTCTAACCTGCTTAAACCCTAGGAGATTCATGAGAAATAATATTGCCTTATTCCTAACCCTAGATCCTAAAATTAAGTCCTCCATAGTATATAGGTAAGATATTCCTAGCGAGCACGCATCTAAGCCCTTAAATGGTAACCCTACAATAATAGGCCTCTCTCTCTTAACCCTAGTAGCTACTTCACCTACATCTACAGGTTTCTCTAACTCGATACTTAAAACCTCTACCTCAGTCCACTCTAAACTAATAATATTTAGCTTAACACTCTTAACCTCCATCATACTCTATCCTCAAGGAATATTATGGATTTCATCTTCTAGTTTAGGATCTCATTAGAGCATATGGCTTAAATCTGCTGGGATACGTGGGGCAAAACCGCTTATCTTAATAACTCCTTCTTCTTCTCCTCTTATAATATTCTCTAATTCTGTTAAGGCCTCATCTAAGCTACTATATTTTATAGTTTTACTAATTCTCTTCATTTCTTTATGGCTAAATATGCTTATTGTTAATATTGATTCTCTAACTTCTCTTGCCCCAATATAGATTATTATGGGTGGTTTTATTGTTGATTCAATACTCCTAATATCTCCTGGTAGGCTTGTCTTAGTTGATTCTTTTAATCCTACTCTTAGTCCATTGCTTAGTAGTTTTTCTCTTATATTTATTGTCTTATCGAGTATGACTTCATCTACTTCCCAGTCTCCTGTTTTAATTGCTATTATTGCTACTTGTATTGGTGCTAGTGTTAATGGGAGTCTCCCCTTATAGTGTTCTAGGTATCCTCCTAGGAATCTCTCTATTGAGCCTATTAGTGCTCTATGTATAATGTATACCCTATTATCTCCATAGACTTCTCTAATGATATCGTATATTTTGAATCTTCTTGGAAGGTTGAAGTCGAATTGTATAGTGCCCATTTGCCACTCTTTAACTCCACTACTACTCTTAAGTGTCATAATTATATCTATTTTAGGGCCGTAGAATGCTGCTTCACCTACTCCTATACTAGCTTTTATACCATACTTCTCAGCTATAATACTAGTTATCTTCTCTAGAGTATCTTCTGCAGAGCTCCACTCCTCAATTGTACCCATAAAATCTTTACCTATGAGGTTCTTATCTGAGAGGCTAAGCCTAATACGTATATTATCCTGGCTTATAGGTAGATTAAATACTGATTCTAGGAGAAGCTTTATCTCGTCAAATACATTTAGTATAATATTTAGAGTATCAGATTCAAAGGTTATTATATGTGCATCGTCTTGAGTAAAACCTCTAACTCTTAAAAGCCCGTAGAGGCTACCGCTAGGCTCAAATCTATGTACTCTACCAATCTCAAATATCTTAAATGGGAGTTTAACTTTACTCCTAAACCTAGCTATATGATTCAAGAATATTAAGAGGTGGTAGGGGCAGTTCATAGGCTTAAGTACAAACTCTCTATCCTCTATATTAAGAATGTACATGTTACTCTTATAGAAATCCATATGGCCTGATAGCTTAAAAAGCTCACTACTAGCTATTAGAGGAGTCTCTACAACTAGGTAACCTCTCCTAGAATGGAAATTAACTAGAATCTGCTGGAGAGCATGCCTAAAATAGCCCCCACCAATACTAAATAATGGAACACCGGGGCCAGAGAAGACTCCATACTCTCTATTAATAATAGGTACGCTAGACTCAGGCTTAATAGCTAAATCAAGTTCATACGCATAATCAATGTGATCTTTAACGGTACCACTCATAACCTACACCTTAAGCCTAAACATAATCCATATATACTTAACCTTAAAAATTAAAATATTATGCTGATCAATGTAAATATTAGAAGCTAATACTTAAACAAAGATAGCTATATAAACTTAAGATGTAATCAGTTAAATTGAATAAGAGATACTAAGCTTAACAGGGAGGTTATAGAATTGAGCAAGAGAATGAGCTTCCCGAAAAAGAGAGAAGACATAGAGAAGATTACTGAAGAAGTAGAATCAGAACACCGACATGAACAACACCACCATCACCATGGAGTAGAAGAGCATACAGCTAATATCCAGCTACTTATAGATGCACTAAGCACTAGAATAGCTGGACTTGAAGATAAGATAATGAAGCAATCAATAGACATAGCTAGAGTATACAAGGTATTAGCATATATAGTTGAGGCTATAGCAGTAGATGATATAGAAGCCAAAAAGAAAACATTAAGAGAAGCATTAAAAATACTAGAAAGCCCATAGATAAAATTTAAGAAGGAGGTTAAGGTTAACATGCGCAAATTATCACTAAAACCAGCAAATATTATCACAATAAGCACAAAAATAACAGAATATGAGAATACGATACTAGATGTAATAGCAGATGAATGTAACTTAACAAAAAGTAAGCTAATAAAAATAGCTATAACTAAACTAATAGAAGAAATAATACAAAACGATACAAGAAACATAATACAATCAAGGCTAATCTCAGGATACAATATAGTATTCAATACAATAAAAGAAGATTCAAAAATAACACTAGATAAATGTATATCAAGAATAAGGGGTTCAGCTCCGATATAGGTTCATTGCCTCATCCATTGTTCCCCCGCATCCCGCTCGGGTTTTCATCGGACTTGGGGGCGTTCAGGTGACCCCTAGGCACACCACATTTTGAGTAATGCTACCCTTTGGGGGGAGCTTTCATTTATAAGCTCTCTACTCTCTCACCAGATAGCTCCTAGCATTAAGGATAGGTAGAGGTAGTTTACGAGATTTCCTCTATACTCGGAGAATGATATAAACTAATATAAATAGCTATAAAACTCGAAATAGTTGCATTAAGCAATAAAGAATATAGCCTTCAATCAATAGAAAAAATTATGGCCCCGCTAGTCTCACGTCACCAGAAGACTCTAAAATAGAGGATGAAGATGAAGGTCGAACGGTAAGGCGGGGCACAATTATGTAATCTTGTCATATTAGATTCATGTCCTAGTCTTCCATCCTCTATGTCTTGGATGTTTCTGGGTATTATTTAGTTTTATTGTGGTTAATCTTAAGCGTATATAGTATTTTTAGGGTTTGCTTTGAGTAGAGCTATTATGCAGTCTTATACTATTGGTGAGGCTTTAGAAGCCTTTATCTCTAATCTTATGGCTCAGACTAGGAATCCTAGAACTATTAAATCTTATCATGTTGCTTTGAGGAATTTTACTAATTTTATTGGTTTTGATAGGAGTATTAGTAGTTTATCTATTGAGGATTATCTTAGGTGGGTTTCATATCTTAGATCTAATAATAGTTTAAGTGATTCTACTATACACTACTATACAATCTTTGTTAGGAGGTTTCTTAAATGGCTTGGTGTCGATGGTGATATACCTGTTCCAGGATCTAAGAAGGGGTTTAGTGGTGCTCTATCCTGGAGTGATGTTGAGAAACTCCTAGCTGCTTCCAGAGATATTATAGACTTAGTCTCTATAGCTTTAATGGCTGAGTCTGGTCTAAGGGCTTCAGAACTCTTATCACTTAGAGTATCAGATATAGACTTAGTTAATGGAGTAGTTAGAGTTATAGGTAAGTATGGTAAGCAGAGGCTAGTAGTCTTAGGTCCAATATCTAGGACAGTAATAGCAGAGTATATAACGTTAGCAGGTAAAACGCCTAGAGATAAACTAATAGAAATATCATACCAAGCACTATATAAGAGGATTAAGAAATTAGCAGAAAGAGCAGGATTAGATACTAGCATAGTAAGACCACATATACTAAGACATACATTTGCTACAGAAGCATTAAGGAGAGGAATGAGCCTACCAATACTACAAAAAATACTAGGCCATAGTGACCTAAAAGTTACACAACTATACCTACACCTAACAGCAGAAGATGTAAAAAGGGAATATGAGAAGATATTCGGATTACAATACTACCAAACACCTAACATACAATACCAGTATAGGCCGTGGATTACAATACCGGGAGATATAGAAACAGCACACTTTACCACCTCAAGAAAGAATCAAAGACACTTTAAAAAATAATCTACTCTACTATCCACTTTAAAGAATTTATTTAGGTCAATTCTATGGCTATAGCAGCTGCTCCTCCAAGCCCGTGACATATTGATGCTACTCCTCTCTCTCCCCTCCTAGTCTCTAGCACGTTTATTAGCTCTATCACTATTCTAGCACCACTTGCTCCTAGGGGGTGCCCCACTGCTATTGCTCCACCGTGAACATTTAGTCTATCATACGGTACTTCTAGAAGCTTATTCATCAGATAGTTGTTTACAGCGAATGCTTCATTATTCTCCCAGAAGTCTACTCTATCTATACTCCATCCTATCTTGCTTAGTAGCTTCTTGACGGCCACTATTGGTGCTACTGGGAATTCTACTGGGTCTACTGCAGCATACTCATACCCTATGATTCTAGCTTTTGGCTGTAGGTTTAGCTTTTTGACTGCTTCTCCTGATGCTAATAGTAGTGATGCTGCGCCATCACTTAGCTGACTTGATGTTGCTACTGTATGTGGCCCCTCTTTTGTGAATACTGGTGTTTGTGCTCTAACATCTTCTATTTTTATATCAAATCTCACACCTTCATCTTTATCTAGTATAATCTTAGATCCTTGTGTGAATGACTCAACATACCTTCTCATAACTCCACTATTCCATGCTTGAGCTGCTCTCTTATGGCTTTCATAGCCAATCCAATCTAGTACTTCTCTTGGTGCTTCATACCTCCTAGCTGTTATATCAGCCTCTTCACCCATAATATAGCCTAGTAGTGGATCTATTAGTCCATCGTATACCATAGAATCGTAGATTTGACCTTTACCCTTATCTAGTATGAAATGTCTAACACCCCACCTATACGTGCTAGGTAAGATTAGAGGGGAATTACTCATAGACTCCATACCTCCAGCAATAACAATATCGTAGAAACCACTAGATATATGTAATGCTCCAACTATTATAGCAGCCATGCCACTAGCACAAACCATATCAACATTCATAGCATCAGTACTTAATGGAATACCTGCTTTAATAGCAGCCTGCCTAGCAGTATTCATACCAGTTCCAGCTCTAATAACATGACCCATAACTATGAAATCTATAATTGTAGGCTCTAAACCAGTCCTCTCTAGAAGCTTTTTTATAGTAAAACTTGAGAGATCAACAGCACTATAATCTTTTAAACTCCTACCAAATCTCCCTATAGGAGTTCTAATACCGTCAACTATATATACTTCCCTCAATACTAGCACTCCCATCTTATAACATTAGCTTTTAATGTTAAAATAGTGTAGTATGAATTAGAATTAGGCAGTAGTCGAATAATGATTTAAATAATTAAAATATCCTAGATGTACACGTAGGATGGTATACTACTATTAATCTCTAATAAATCCTCTATTTTCTCATGGTCAATCTTCTCGTATCTCTCAATACTACCAATATCGTACCATATATCTTCATGTATATACGCCTTCACCTTCATCCCATTCCTTATCATAGCTGGTATTAAGTCGCCTGCAATATCAAAGCTAAAACCTAGATTACTATTCTCTAATACCCTCTTTAAACTTGAAATTTTTAATACTAAGACTCCAATATTAGCATTAAGGTTAAGATCAGGCTTCTCAACCATAGATAGTATATTCATATCTCTACCTATAGATACGACACCTACAGGAACCTTATAGTTAGAGGAGACAGCTATTGTTACATCAGATTCTGACATGTAATGTTTCTCTATGAGCTCGCCTAGCTTTATAGGAGCTATTATATCACCATACCATACTAATGCATCACTATAACCATCTAGTAATCCTAGATCTAAAGCTCTCCTAAGAGCCCCTCCAGTATTAGAGTATGGGTGCTTATCAACAACAAACTTCATCTTAACATTAAACCTAGAACCATCACCAAAATAATTAGTAATCTGCCTCCACTTATAACCTACGAGTATAATTATATCACTTATACTCCACTTACGCATCCATAAAATTATAAATTCTAGTATTGGCCTCTCACTCCTCCCTACAGGAATCATAGACTTAGGGATATAGTACGTGAGCGGCCTAAACCTCTTACCCTCACCGCCAGCCAATATTACGCCTATAATACTCAATCTTAAGGACACCTAATAATAAACTATGACTACTTCTATAAATATCTTGCACTTAAATCTAGTCATCTATGAGGATAGCAGTGAAGTACTTGTAATCTTCTAGCTGGCTTACTATATTATCTATATTCTTACCCTTAAGTGTTAATACTATGAAACCCTTATCTAGAATCTTCTCTAGTCCATAGTAACTTATTAATGCTTTAAGCTTACTAAATCTCTCTCTACGAGCTCTAAGCGGCTTCTTAAATATTTCACTATACTTAGAAGCTATATTATCCCATGTCTCTAACATATCATAGTATACTGTTAAACCCTTATAGCCTAGTATTTTCTCAATCCTAGCTATTATACGTGCTATCTTATCATAACAGTCTCCCCTACACTCTACTCTCTTACCTATAATGTCGTCGATTCTATCATCTGAGAATAGCCTCTCACTTTCTTCAAAATACTCTACTAGCCTACTCTTTAATATAGAGTCTTGATTTAAGCTTGTTAAAGCCTCCTCTATTAGTTCTCTTAACTTCTCAAGCTTCAACTCTCTTAGCGTAAACTCTCTTATATGTTGCTTAAAGAGCTCATAGGGGAGTGTAGCTATCTTATCTATATCCCCTATAGTCTCTATAATCAGTAATCTACTATTATCTCCTACATTAACCCATGGACCTAAGCATCTGCTACTAGTAGATAGTAGTATCTTAGAGTCATATAGTATAGTTACTGGGTTATATATAGGATTATTGAAGCACGCCTTATAATGGATATTGTTATGCCCACTACTACTTAATACTATATAGTTAGATTCTCCTACCCTCATATAGTACTCGCCTTCAGGAGACTCTGATAGTCTAAGTGTGCCTCTAGATACTATATGATAATCTAGTAATCCAATACTCCTAAGTATCTCTAAAGCTCTAATAGCAAGCTTCTCTCTCTTAAAAACGCCTAGTGGTAATATAATATATCTATTATTATTATCTAAATTATCTCTAATAGCTACTAGGGTGTTATATACTCTGAGAGTAAAGCTAGGCTTTAGGGGGTTTACTAGGCTGAGTTTTAAGTCTATATCGCTAGGGTTGTAGAGTATTGTTGCGTAGGCTTTACGTCCATCCCTCCCAGATCTACCTACTTCCTGGTATAGCTCTTCTATAGAGTCGCTAATAACATAGTGTACAGTCCACCTAATATTAGGGATATCTATACCCATGCCGAAGGCTTTTGTTGATACTATTATAGCCTCTCTATGTAGCCTTCTAGCCATTATATCTTCAATACTCCTACGCTCTCTATCACCTAGTCTACCATGGTATAATAATACTTTTACGTCTACTTTCCTCTCAATATACTCTCCTATAGTCTTAACGTTAGCCCACTTGGCTATATTACCTATAGCGTAGCTTGTAAAAATAACTCCAACCCAAGGCTCTCCCAGGCTTCTACAATACTCTACCCTAGATTTAACAATATCAGCTAGTATCTCAAGCCTCTTATATCCTTGCGGAGAAGCTATTATATTAAACTCTATATTATCTCTTATAGGACTAGACTTTAATACTATAGGCTTCTCAGGCTTAAACTCTCTAGGTAAGCTGTAGCTATCAATGTCTACGCTATTGATTTCAATGATTAGCGGCTCGCTACTGTGGCCGAGGATTCTAGATATATCAGTTAAGCCTCTCTTAGATACTGTAGCTGTAAGAGCGAGTATTGGTGGTTTAAAGTTATTGGCTCTAATTGATGCTAATACTTTAGCCATATAAGCATATGCAGGTCTAAATGTATAGCCCCATTCTAGAATAGTGTGAACCTCATCTAGGACTATAAGAGATGGCTGATTATAGCTTATAAACTCTCTAATAGCAGGGTCTAGGAATCTCTCAGGCGATATATAGAGTAGATCGGCAAACCCCCTCCTAATACTCTCTAAAACCTCACCCCTAGCCTTAATGGGGACTGTAGAGTCTATATAGTAAGCTTTAAGCCCTAACCTCTCAGCTTTAAAGACATGCTCCCTCATAAGAGCTCTTAGAGGAGAAACAACTAGAGTATAGGAGCCTAGCCCATTTAATGCGGCAATCCTAGAAGCAACCTGAAATATACTAGACTTACCTGAGCCTGTAGGCATGACTACTATGAGTGTTCCCCCACGATTAAGAATAGCTGGGAGGAGCTTGAAGGCTAAAACCTGACCCTTACTAGGCTTAAAACCCCTATATACTAGTGTGAACCCCTCAATTAACTCTCTACTAAGCAGATCCTCACTTAAGCCAGCATAGCTATAGGTAAGAGAGACTTTAAGCCTAAAATACTCACTAATATAGCTAGTTAAAGCTCTAGAAATAATAACACCACCATACCTACAAGTAATATTAGATACTAGATTAGTAAGATCACTTAGGCTACTACCACGTGTTCTTAAGTAAACCTCAGGATAAACCAGAATAACGCCACCCCTAATAGTCTCAACCCTTAAATCATCATAGCTCAAAACCTCTATGCCCTCATTCGAGACTACTTCACTAATAAAAGATCTTAAAGTAAAACCGGGAACAATAATAGTGCGGTAACCACTCTTAGCATAGAATAGTATAAGCGAAGCTAGCACATGAAGACTAACAGGAGTATCGACAATAAATAACTGAGAACCTCCACAATTAATCTTCCTAATAGGTAACTCAAAGCTAGATCTAAATCCTAAAAATCTATCAAAAAATCCCGGCAAGCCCGAGAGCACCCAATTATAATCTAGAAGGGGGAGGGGGGAGACTAAACGCTCAGCTTACAAGCTATCAAAAAATTAAGTATATCCACCCCTAGTAGTATATAAAATCCTAGGATGGGAAACGGAATCAAGAAATATCCTAGATTTTCAAGCTATAGTTACTTAGAGCTTAAACTGGTAAGAGTACAGCTTAGCACACTCTCTAAGGTGAATAGATAGTTGAGAGGATAGTTTCTAGAGGATGGAAGGAATATTAAGATATTTTATAAAGTGAATTATAGGGGAGGATGGTATTTTGCCTAGGCCTGATAAGGTGCTTGATATTTCAGTAGTTAATTTAGATTTAGCTAGGACTCTTATCGGGTTAGCTAGGAGTGCTATTAAGCATTTCCTTAGTGGTAGTATGAGGATGTTTGATATTCCGAAGGATGTTAGGGAGAGGTTTCCTGAAGTTGATTATTATGCTTCAGTATTTGTTACATTAGAGAAGATCAGTATTAGAGAGGGTGTGAGGGGTAGAGAGCTTAGGGGTTGCATTGGCTTTGTTGAGCCAATATATCCTCTAGGTGTTGCTACTATTGAGTCTGCTATATCATCAGCATTTAATGATCCTAGATTCCCACCTCTTAGATCTAGAGAGCTTAGTGAGATAGTGATAACATTAACTATACTTAATGGTATGATTGATGTTAAGAGCCTAGATGAGATTATTATTGGGAGAGATGGGTTATATATTGAGAGAGTCTACTATAGGAGACTATTTACTGGAATACTACTACCAGAGGTTCCAGTCGAGTACTGCTGGGATATTGAAACTTTCGCTAATATGACATGTAGAAAAGCTGGACTAGAAGATAACTGCTGGAAAGAGCCTAGAACAAAACTATACAGGATACCTGGAAGGACATTTAAAGAAGTTGAGCCTGAGGGTGAAGTTATAGAAGTAGACTTAACTAAAGAATATAAAGAACACTGTAAAACATATAACGCTAGCCAGGAATAGAAGATAATGGTGATGAGAGTAGTCTGCTATGAGCATAAGCTATGATTAAGTCTCCGATCACTGATAAACACTAACACTACCTTTAAGTTCTTCGAGTGTATAGTATATTCTCTTCTTCCTCTTACTTCTATTCTCTACTCTTAATAATATTATCCTCCCAATTTCACACGTATTCTTAACGTGGGGTCCTCCATCAGCTTGTATATCTATACCTGGTATCTCTACTATTCTAAGCTTATCTATATTCTGGTGGTATTTTATCTGCTAGTTTTACTATACCTGGTATCTCTAATGCCTTACTCTTATCTAACCAGTATACCTTTACATCTATACACTTAGCTATAATCTCATTACACTCTACTACTGCTTCCTCGAAAGCCTTCCTTCTTCAACTACAATATCGAAGTCGTCTCTAGAATAATCTGGTGTTATATGGCCTCCAGTAACTAGAGCATTATAATTCTTATATAGGATTGATGCTATAATATGTGCTGCTGTAGGAAGCCCCATCATATTATATCTACGAGTCCAATCAATAAAGCCTATAACCTCATCTCCAACCTTAAAGTATGCTAAAGAATCAACTATATGGCCAACATATTCACCTATAATCTCAGCTCTTAAAACATTAACTCTAATACCCCTAACCTCAAAGTAGCCAGTATCAGCATCTAAGCCACCATAAGGAGTAGGATGAAAAGCTGTAGATTCTAAAATAATAGCATCTCTTATCAATATCAATAACAGTAGACTTAAAAGACTTTAAATAGCTATCCTCCCGAAATAAAAGCCTAGTCTTTAACCCTAAACCTACGAAATCTTACATGCTATCATTAAAGCTATGCCTTAAAACTTTATCCACCTAATATTCTATTAAAAAGCTTACGATGTGGAGCCGCCGGCGGGATTTGAACCCGCGACCACCGGCTTACAAGGCCGGCGCTTTTGGCCCGCGCAGGCGGTCTACCAGCTGAGCTACGGCGGCTTCCATCTATTATATTGATAGTGTTGGGATTAAAAGCTTTATTGATTGTTAGCTTTTAAACTCTATGTTCTCTAATTTGATTTCTATTGTTTTTATTTCACCTCCTAGTACTATGTTTATTGTTAGTTCTCCGGCTGTTACGATTCCTCTTATATTAGCTATTTTGGCGTGTACTTCTACACTATACCATTTGAGTGTTTGGGTTAATATATTGTAGAGCGGCTGTATTAGTATCTCTACTCCTCTATATGTTTCTCCTCCTAGATTTATGGTTGTGAATAAATACTGTATATTTTGTGGCCTATACTGGGCTCTAGGGTTGTATAGTGATTCCCAGTCTATTAGTGTAGCATTACCTATATAGTGTAGAGCGTAGAGTGGGGCTATTCCTGGGAAGGGCTCTACACCTATTACGTTACCTCCCTGGTCTTGTATGAATCTAATATTTGTAGCAAATGCTTCCCCATATTCTCTAGGATTTAGTAGTGTCGTATTAGATTGAGGTTTTAATATTCTAATTAGGACTAGGTTCTTCGTATAGTTGAATGTATACTCAACTATGGAGCCGTTAGAATACGTTAATCTTATAAACCCAGATCTTACGGTGGGATTATTACTTACTTCAACTATGTAGATCTCACCATTAAACGTCATAGTATACGATATTTTAGTCACCTTATCTAGAATATCCCCTATACTAGGCTTCTCTGCTAATCCTCTTAATGGACTTATATATGAGTGGTAAATCCAGAGCCCACTTATGGCTGATAATAGTGTTAATATAAACATAGATACTACTATTATCCTAATTATAGATACCATGACTATAGATCCCTCCAAGACTTAGACATGTAATTGAGACTCTTATAAGCTTAAATACTCTAGCCTCTAATATGACCTTGATGGTGAAGTTATTGACTATAGGGTTAGCTAAAGGTATAAATGCGATGGGTCACCTAGGATGGGTTAGTGTTAGATGTAGGATATGCGCTACATGGCTAGATGCTACGGGAGGTGTAGGTAAGACTAAGAAGACACTAACATACATGTGCCCTAGGTGTGCACAGCTATATCAAGCATACTTCTGCCATGCATGTGCTAGGAAGGTTAAATACACATGCCCATACTGTAAAGGACCCCTAACACTACTAACACCAATAGTTGAGACATAGGATTAAGCAATGAGCGTAGTAGTTGAAGAAGAGTACTTCGATAAATTTTATAGGGTTCTACGCATAGACTCTGGATCTACAAGAACCTATAGTATAGATGTTTATATGAGGTTAAATAATAGGCTGGATTGTAACTCTAGTATTTCTCTAGATAATGTAACAATATGTTACCATAAATTATCACAATGTGAAGCTGTAATAGTTGAGACTCCAGGTAGACTTGAATTAGTCAATTTAAGGCTAATAACTACAACTACAAGCGACCCCGCTGAAGGCTCCCTACTGAGAGCTAGGGAGTTATGCCTAGATGAGGCTAGGAGGATACTAGGTATATGAGAGTCTGTGCTCTACTATCTGGAGGTAAGGATAGTAATTACGCATTATATAAGGCTATACTAGGCGGATCTCAAGTATCATGTATTATAGTCGTAGAGTCTGGGAGAGAAGATAGTTGGATGTTCCATACTATTAATACTCATATAGCCCTACTACAATCAGAAGCTATGGGGTTTAGTGATAGAACATATACTATTAGAGTCTCTGGATTTAAAGAGAGAGAAGTTGAAGAGCTACTAGAAGGTTTACTAAGAATTAGAGATAAAGTCGACTTTGATACCATAGTAGCTGGCGCAATAGCTAGTATTTACCAGAAGAGTAGAATTGATAGTATAGCTAAGAGACTTAATATTAAAATCTACACTCCAGCATGGGGGTTAAACCAGGAAGAGTACATGAGGGCAATTATTAGAGAAGGCTTCAAGTATATAATTACAAGTATAACAGTTATGGGCCTACCATACAAGCTACTAGGCGTACCCATAGGTTTAGAAGAAGTTGAAGAAATAATAAGACTATCTAGGAAATACGGGTTTAACCCATCATTTGAGGGGGGAGAAGCTGAGACTCTAGTATACGATGCACCACACTATAGGAAGACAATATGCTTTAAAGGTAGAAAAGTTAAAATTAGAGAGTTCGATTATAGAGTTATAATAGAAAATGCATGGCTAGGAAGTAAGGGTGAGAATTGCCAAGAAATAATTGACGATTGGCACTAAGCTAATAGGCTCCCACCATCATATATAGATCTCATCCCATTATAGCTCATATTACTCTTAGATATGTCTTGAAGTTATAGGTATTAGTGAGGATTGAGCTTTTAGTTTTACTATAAATTATGTTAGAGAAGTTAGATCAAATTCTGTCTAAATTTATAGTAATATTATGTAAGTTAATGGTTAGTGATATTTTAGGTTAGGGGATAGTATATGAGGTATTATTATTAGTGCTGGGTTTAAAGTTATTATAAGTTATTGTTTAGAGATACAATCACGATCTGTCAAATCATGGTAGTATACTTTGACTTATAAATCTCTAATATTAGCTACTAGTTTTTAGGAGCTGGCTTAGTTTGGGTAAAACAGCTAAGCTTTTAGATTTCGTAGATTTTGGCGATATATGTAGAGGTTGTAAAGTTAACTGTTGTAGAAGATTCTATGCTGTACTACTCGATGAAGAAGAGAAGGAGTTTGACGGTGTAGCCAGTACACTAAAGACTCCTCTAGGTAGAGTTAAGACTCTAGGAGACCCTAATGGGAAGGTTTGCCCATTCCTATCAGGCGAGGGATTCTGTAAAGTATATAAAGATAGGCCTTTCGACTGTAGACTATGGCCTATAATGGTTCACTATGACTTTGAGACTGACGAGTACGTTATAGTACTAGACTTAGAGTGCCCAGCTGCAGCTGAAGGTAGGATACCAGAGGATTTAATAAAGAGAATGATTGATACAGTTAAGAAAGCTAAATTAGATAAGAACTGGGTTAAGAAATATACTTTAACACCATGGCCTAAAAAACTAGTAGAGCTAGAGAGAATAAAATCACCTAAAGATAATAATAGCATGTAAGAGTTAATCTAGCATTAGCTATGAGAGGGATAGATAAATCTAACATATTTAAACTCTAAGAAGTAAATGTTAATGATGGTGAGGCGATACAATGGTATTCGGACCTTTTACAACAACAGAGCTCCTAATAATACTACTAATAATACTTATACTATTTGGAGCTGCTAGACTACCTCAACTTGCTAGAGCTCTAGGAGAGTCTATGAGAGAGTTTAGGAAAGCTGTTAGTGGTGAGACAGAACAAGAGCATCAGAAAGAGAAGAAGGAGGGCTAACAAATTTTAACTAAATATCAGCTTTTCACTATTTAACCTACTCTTCTCCACTACATACTCTAAGCTTACACCCTTAAGCTCTGATACCTTAAGCATAGACTCTCTAATCATTAGCGGCGATAGCTTCAACCCCCTATAATTATATGGACTATCACTCTCAAATACAATATAGTCTATTGGAGTATATGCCGCTACCCTAGCATGCTTCTCCTGTATCTTAATAGCTGGGTTTATAGATATCTTATAACCTCTAGACCCTATAACATCTATGAGATCTAATGGCCCAGTATACCAGTGGAACATAGCCTTACTAATATCATACTCTATAAGCATACCTAGAGCAGTACTCCAAGCATCAGGCGCATGAATATTGATAAGAGCACCAGTATCCCTAGCTAAGACTAAGAATCTCTTAAAAATCTCAATCTGTAAACTCCAAGTATACGGCTCTAAGAACCTCTTATCAAGTCCAACCTCCCCAATACACCTCAAGCCCTCACGAGCAGCTAACCTAATAATATAGTCTACAGTATGCAGAGGCTCCTCCCTAATACTCCACGGGTGGAAACCTACACATCCAATAACTCTACCAGGATAAGATCTCTCAATATCAAAAATTCTATAAAAAGAATCTAAATCATCAGACACAGCTACAATAACAATCTCCCTATCACTATCAAGAATATCCTCAATCTCTCTATCAGTAAACTCATAGAGATGGCAATGCATATCATAAATATACTCCACTCCCCACACCAAAACTATACATCTACAAGAGAGGTTATGTTTAATAATATAGACCCCTCCCAACCATCTGAGCCTAGATCTTCCTCCAATCACTCTTAATTCATAATAACATCTAGAGACTACCGTCTTCGGAGGGATTCTACGGGTTATGTGAACTTGGATGCTTGGATTATGTTCATTTGTAGATTCTTATGGTGCTTCTACACTCACTACGTCTAGTTCTATGCATTTCGCATTTTTATTTAAGATTTCGGTTATACTTGGTTTGGTTCTTCCTTGGTCGCCCGTTACTAGTTCTTTTATGTATAGTCCTCCAGATGTTTTTATGAGGCATTCTATGAGGTTTCTTGTTACTGCCTTGCATTTTATTTCATGTACTTTTCTCTTTCTTGTGGCTTCTTTTCTTCTATGTAGTACTCTTAGTGGTGTTTTTTGTAGTATTGTTGAATTTTTAAATGTCTCTTCTAATAGTTTAATATCGTTATCTCCTATAGTGTCTTCCACTAGTATTAATGTCTTGTATACTTTAGTCTTTATTTTCGACTCCTCCTTATATACTCTTATTAACTCTCTCCTCGTATAGTCTTCTAGAGATATTTCTATTAAGCCGTTAGAGTTGCTTCTAACAGACTCCTCTAATACTCTGAAATCTACGTTTCTATTTCTTGGAGCCTTAACTTCTAGTATTAGTGGCCTCCCTGAGCCTAGCATTCTAGCATCTACATCTTCTCTACCAGCTGCATGGATTACTATACTCTCTGCTCCCATTAGCTTAGTTATACTATGTAGAGCCTCCTCTATAGAGTAGTATTTAGGCCCCCCTATGGTTGGCCAGTATGCCTGGCTTATTAGTCTGCCAGTCTTCCAGTATCTACCCTTAACTATTATACTAGCTATAGTTAACTCTATATTAGAGCTCGGGAACTCTACTATTAGGACTGCCTCAGGATTTATAAAGTCGACTGTTAAGCTACTCTTAGCCTGTATACTTTTACCAATCTCTCTCTTAATCTCTCTCTTAATAGACTCTGAGTACTTCAAATTATACTTTAAAACTAGGTTCTCCTCAGCCTCTAATATGTTCTTATCAACTCTAACACCAACAAGGAACCTCCTAACACCATAATGCATTAGTAGCTTTAACCCCCTAAATGAAACATCATCTATAAACTTATCAATTAAACCCCTACAGATGAAGCACTGGGGAGCCTCAAACGTAGAGTTAAATAGCCTCCTATAAGACTCTAAAGCCTCAGAACCAATATTAGGAGCAATAGACTTAAACTCTTCAAGCCTACTAGTATCACCGCGGAGAATAGCCTCATAGAAAAGCATAACAAGAATCCTCTTAATAGCTAAACCTCTATCCCTATTAGAGAATCCAAAGCCAAGTCTCGCAAACATTCTACCAAGACACCTATCACAGAGAGGTATATCTTTAAGAATAGATTCAGCCTTACCTAAAACCTCATCTGAGCTAATCTCAAACCCCCATACTCCACGGTTATATACAAATCCTTTAATAGATTCATAGGAATATCTCAGAATGCAATCCATGACAAGTATTATAACATCTCTTAGGTTAGGTCTTTAACTATATGTGGTGTTGTTTATATTCAATGATTACATTATCCCGTTATTGCTTTAATAAATGTTAAAATATAATAGGTGTAAGATTAGTTAAAAGTTAGTTAGGTGGGAGATTTATGGTTAAGGCTCCTAAGGGTTATAGGCATAGAACTAGGAGGCTTTTAGCTAAAGATATTAGAGAGAAGGGAGCTGTGCCTAAACTTACAACTATCTTGCAGAGATACGAGGTTGGAGATAAGGTGGCTATTAAGATTGACTCAAGCTTCCATGATGGGATGCCTCATAGGAGGTATCATGGCTTAACTGGGACAGTTATAGGTATGAGGGGCGAGTCGTATATTGTTGAGGTTTATTTGGGGCGTAAGAAGAAGACACTATTTGTACCATCTGTACACTTGAGGCCCTTAAAGGCTAATGTTTAGCTAGACCAGTGTAGTCATGTATTGAGAGGTATCGATCCTTGAGTAGGAGGACTATAAGAAAGAGGTATATTAGTGTCTATGAGGCTAGAGAGATTCTAGAGAATAGGATTAGGGGCCAGGCTAGGCTTGGAGAAGTTCAGGAGAGGACGTGGAGCTACTTATCAATATTCGGGGATAAGGAGGCTGATAAGGCTAGAGTAGCCTATGATAATCTTAGAAGGCTAGGTTTAAGTGAGGAGGTAGCAGTTAACCTGCTAAACATCTGCCCAGAGAGTGAAGGTGAAGTTAGATCTATACTAGCTTTACAAAAAGATCTAGCCTACGACTCTGAGCTTATAGAAGGTATTCTAGCTATACTTAAAAGCTTCTGTGAATGGGAATAGCCAAGTTTTAAGCCTCTCCCTATACTCCTACTAATTGGTATAGTGTTATGGTGATAGTCTAGTGGATGAGAGGGGCGCCTGGAGACCTACTAGTCTAAGGTCTCAACACCCTGCAGCTGTAGAGGTAGAAGCCATTATCTTAGACTATATACCTCAAGGCTTATATAATGACCAGCATAAAGAGCATAGAGATAGGCCTATAGCTCAAGCTGTAGGAGTTAGGAGATTTACATTAGTAGATGGTATACCATTATCGGATGTGGAAGTTTTCCAGAGAGTTACACTAGCTAGGAGTGTTCTAAGAACCCTAATACAGCCAGGCGATATTAGAGGTCAGAAGGTTAAGAAGGTAACAATCATACTCTCCTGTCTCCCAGGTCCTGAAAAGATGGTATACTGCTACCCGTTAACACCACTAGATAAGTGGAGCTTAGACTCATTATCTGAGCTTATACAGAATGAGGGTGGGTGGGCTCTACTAGTAGATTCTCCATCTGAACTCTCAGGGATAGCTGAGGAGAAGGGGCTATCACCAACTATACTAGTAGTTCCCCCAAACCCGTTGAAATACGAGGACTTAACTGATATAGCTAAGAATAACTTACTAGAAGCTATAAAGACTATTATATCCTCTGAAGAGAAGGTTTACGTAGAGTTCTTTAATATAGCTGATGCCATAAATATTAGATTACATGTACTAGAGCTATTTAAAGGAGTAGGTAAGAGGACATTATCAAACTTCCTTGATAGGAGGAAGCAGAAGAGTTTTGAGAGCTTCGAGGAGGTTAAGAAAGTTTTAAAGATAGACCCGGTAGAGGCTATAGCTACGAAGATAGTAGAGGAGATTAAGGGGGAAGCTAAATACTATGTCTTCATAGAGCCATCTAATCCTGAAAGCCCCTACTTAGGCTACCTCGATAAGATTAAGAGAATATACTACTCAAGGAAGAGGGGGCCAGAGGAATAGCTACTACTAGTCTAGGTCTCCCTTCTAGGAGAGAGCTTATAGCGTGGACTCTTAGAATCCTAAAGAATAGTGGTCTTAAACTAGTTGATTATCTAGGTCAACACTTCCTTATTGACCCTAGAGGTGTAGAGTATTTTATTAATGGTCTTAAGATATGGTCTGGTAGCGATATGGTGGAGATAGGTCCAGGATTAGGTACTATAACTTTATATGCTTCACGTATAGCGTCTAGAATTCTAGCAATAGAGCTCGACCACCGCCTAGCTAATATAGTTAAGAGTATTGTGCCAGATAATGTCTTAGTTATTGTTGGTGATGGTGTCAGCTTCGCTAGGGCTATTAAATCTGAGATACTATACTCAAATACACCCTACAATATATCGGGTAGGCTCATAGCCATGATAGCAAGAAATAATAATATAAAGTACTCGCTGCTAGGAGTACAATTAGAGCTTGCTAAGAGAATTATTGCTAATAGAGGCTCAAAAGACTATGGTAGATTAACATTACTAGTTGAGAGATACTTTAATGCTAGGATAGCTACTCTCATACCTAGAAGCTACTACTACCCTAAGCCTAAAGTATCTGGAGCAATCATAGAGTTATCTAGGAAGAGAGAGTGGAGAGACGGAGACGAAATATTCGAGGATATATTACGTTGCTTATTCTCTAATAGGAATAAGAAAGCGTATAAAATAGCCCTAAAATGCTTAGATAATAATGTAGAGAGTAGCCTCAGCTGGCTTAAAGAGAAGAGAGTAAAAGATCTAAGCCTAGACGACATAGAGAAGCTAGTGGAGATCATAAATAAACCCATGCTACACACTAAAGAACAAGTAGCTAAACTTTAATACAAGCCCACTATACTGCTTTTCATTAGGATATTATTGCTAGATCTATAGGTTATATCTGGGGCTTAGCTTGGATAAGCTGAGGGTTGTACTTGTAGGTGTTGAGGGTGCTATCAACCTGGGTATGATTGCCAGACTCTTAGATAACTTTGATGTAGATGAGTTTTATATTGTAGAACCTAAGGTTGACATAGGTGAAGCCTTACAATATGCTGCTAAGTCTGCTAAGAGACTTAAGGAAGCTATTATTGTTGGTAGTCTTAGAGAAGCTCTTGAAGGCATATCATTATCTATATGTACTTCAGCTATAGCTTCAGTAGAGGATATTCTAAGATCTCCTGTAGATCCTACTGAAGCTGCAGAGATAGCTAGGGTAACAAGTGGGACTATAGCTTTGGTTATGGGTAGGGAGAGTGTAGGTTTAACTAGATCTGAGATTAAGCAGTGTACTCTCCTAGCTACTATTAAGGCTAACCCAGAGTACCCTATTTTAAACTTGGCGAATGCTACAGCTATAATGCTATATGAGCTTTTTAAAGTTAAAGGTAAACCCCACTATGATAGGCTACCTGGAGATCCTAGGATAATAGGTTTAATTGAGGAGTATGCGAGAGCACTCTCATATACGCTAGTTGCTGATAAGAGGAGAGCTGAAGATATAGCCCTAAGCTTTAGGAGGATAGCTGCTAAGAATATAACTGATAGATTAGAACTAGAGAATATCCTACTACTATTATCCAAGGCGTGTAGGAGAATTGGTGAATGCAGAGTTGAAGCTACTACTAACATGTAACCCAGGCATGTAAGGTGAGTACTATAGAACTAAAGCTTAATAGGCGAGCTGAAGCTATATAAGATGTAGTAGTTTACGTTTAATTAGGGGTTAGGAGTTGTCTACAGAGTTAATTAGACCAGAGTGGAAAAAGTTTAGGTATAGAGGTAGGAGCTTAGAGGAGCTATTAAAGATGCAGCCCCAGGAATTCGCTAAACTACTCCCAGCTAGGCAGAGGAGGAGTATACTGAGAGGATTTACTGAGCCTCAGAGGAGGCTCCTAGCTAAGATTAAGAAGATTAGGCGTAAGCTTGCTGAGGGAGCTATAGATAAGCCTCCAGTTATTAAGACTCATGTGAGGGATATGATAGTACTGCCTGATATGATTGGATTAACTATTGCTGTTCATAATGGTAAAGAATATGTTACTATAAGGATAACACCGGAGATGATTGGGCATTATCTAGGAGAGTTTGCAATAACTACTAAGACTGTACAACATGGAGAGCCTGGTCTTAAGGCTACAAAGAGTAGCCTCCACATTGGCGGTCAAAAGTAGGGTTGATGGTTATTGCCTGAATGGAGTTATTCTCTTAAACTAAGAGATGAATCTAAGATTGCCAAGGCTATGCTATGGGATATTAGGGTTCACCCTAAGATTGTTAGAGAGCTCTGCAGTATCCTAAAAGGGATGAGTGTAAAAGAAGCAAAAGAGTATCTTGAGAGAGTTATAGAGAAGAAGGAGGCTGTACCTTTTAGAAGGTCATATGGTAAGCAGGCCCACAGAAGAGGATTAGCTGATAAGTGGGGTTGGCCTATTGGGAGATATCCTGTTAAAGCAGCTGAGTACTTATTAAAACTTCTTAATAATGTAGAGAATAATGCTGAAGTTAAAGGGCTAGATATAGATAAGCTGAGAATAATACATATAGCTTCTCATAAAGGATTAACTATGAAGAGGTGGATGCCTAGAGCCTTCGGTAGAGCTACACCTAAATTTAGAGTAACTAGCCATGTTGAGGTTATAGTCTCTGAGGTGGAGAGCTAGTTGAGCTCTAAGATCAAGAAGTACTTTCTAGGCCAGGCTCTCCTGAGAACCAAGATAGACGAGTATCTCGCCCAGAATTTCTATGAAGCTGGCTATAGTGGTGTAAGTCTAATTAAGACAGGGCTAGGTACGAGGATCCATATATATGCTGAGAGACCTGCACTTATTATTGGCAAGAGGGGGATTACTGTTAGAGAATTGCAGAAGACTTTCTCTTTAATATTTGGCTTAGAAAATCCACAGATAACAGTGAGCCCGCCAGAGAACCCCGAGCTTAATGCTAGGATCCAGGCATTTAGAGTAGCTAGGCTAATAGAGAGGGGTTTCCACTTTAGGCGTGTAGCTTTCGCTACTCTAAGGAGAATTATGGCTAATGGGGCTCTAGGTGTTGAGATAACTATTAGCGGGAAACTTGTAGCTGAGAGAGCTAGATTTGAGAAGTATAGAGAAGGTAAAGTCTATAAGGCAGGTCATGTTGTAGAAGAGCTTGTAGATAAAGCTATAGCATACGCTAGACTACCAAAAGGTATTATAGGTATTGAAGTTATCATAGCAAAACCTGGAACCCCGCCAGATTATATTAGAGTAAAAGAGACTAAAGAAGTTGAAGCAATAGTATCTAAGATTAGAGAAGAGATTAAAGCTAAAGGTATACCAATAGCTGAGATAGGAGAGATTGAGGAGACTCTAGAATCAGAAGAGGAGGGACTTGAGATAGAAGGATTTGAAGAGGAGGAGGAAGGTGGCTCCCAAGCATAAGTTAAGACCAGATGATATAAGGAAGATGAGTAGAGAAGAAAGAGGTAGAATACTCAGAGAATATAGACTAGAGTTAATTACATTAAGGCATAAGGCTAAAGTGGGAACATTAACCAACTCTGGTAGACTTAGAGAACTTAAACGTAATATAGCTAGGATATTAACCATAGATAGGGAAGAATCTAGAGGTGAAACTAGTGGAGATTAAGCCCGACAACATACTATGCCATGAACTTATAGGGTTAAAGGTTAAAATTAGTAGCTACCCAGACTTAAACCTCTTAGGCTTAGAGGGCGTAATCTTGTGGGAGACAGCAAGAACCCTAGAAATTGAGTCTACTAGGGGGAGGAGAGTTAAGGTTCTTAAGCCTGGGCTAATTCTACTAGTAGAATTGCCTACTGGTGAGTGGGTTAAAGTTAGAGGTGATCATATGCTTGGTAATCCATTTGATAGAGCTAAGAGAGCTTTGAGAGGTGAGTGTAGTGCCAGTTTTTAAACCTATTAAGATCCTTAAAATACCTGGAGTTGAGCCTCCTAAAGAGTCTTGTAACGATCCAGAATGCCCATGGCATGGTACGCTAAGAGTTAGAGGTATAATATTAGAGGGTGTAGTATTAAAGGCTAAGGCTCATAAGATGGTTGTAGTAGGTCATGATTACCTAAAATATGATAGTAAGTATAAGAGGTATGAGAGGAGGCGTAAGAAGATTCATGCTAGGCTACCACCATGTATAAGAGTTGAGATTGGAGAGCACGTAGTTATTGGTGAGTGTAGACCTTTAGCTAAGACTATTAAATTTGTAGTATTAGGTATTAAGAGGTGACTATGTATAGCTGGTAAGAGGAAGTACATACTAACAGCTCCTAGGATTAGAGTTAATACAGGCTTGCAGGTAGGAAGCTATATAAGTGTAACTGATAATAGTGGAGCAAAAGAAATTATGATAATAAACGTTCCACTAATTAAGACAAGACTTAGAAGAGTCCCATTCGCTGGAGTGGGAGATCTAGTAGTAGCATCAGTTAAGAAAGGTACCCCACAGATGAGGAGACAAATAGTCTACGCTGTTATAGTCAGGCAAAAGAGACCTTTCAGGAGACCTGATGGAACATGGATCTCATTCGAGGATAATGCTGTAGTCCTCATAAATCCCGATGGGACACCTAGAGGGAGCGAGATTAGAGGACCTATAGCTAGAGAAGCCGCCGAGAGATGGCCTAAAGTAGCGAAGCTAGCAACAATGATAATATAAGGTGGTTGCCATGGCTAGGTTAAGAGAGAGTTCTCAACCTAGGAAACAGAGATTAGCATTATTTACTGCACCACTACATACCAGGCGAAAGCTTATGAGTGCCCCGTTAAGCCCTGAGCTTAGAGAAAAATATGGGGTTAAGAATCTACCTGTAAGGAAAGGCGATAAAGTTAGGATAATGAGGGGAGACTATAAGGGCCATGAAGGCTCAATTGTTAAGGTTGATCTCAGAAAACTTAGAATATATGTTGATGGAGTTACTATAAAGAAGCTTGATGGGACACCTAGGTTTGTACCCATACATCCATCAAAAGTCATGATTATATCTCTTGACTTAAAGGATAAGATGCGAAGAGAAATTATTGAGAGGAGAGCTAAAATGAAGATAGAGTTTGAAGGAGAAAAGGAAGTAGAGGAGAAGAGTGCTGGAACTGCGGAGAGTAGTGAAGTTAAGGGTGGTAGTTAATGGCTAGGATGGGTGGTAGAAGACATTTAAAGGCTCTAGCAGCTCCAGAGTTCTGGCCTATACTTAGGAAGGAGTATAAGTGGACTGTAAAGCCCAGACCTGGACCGCATAGTGTAGAGTCTAGTATACCACTCCTACTTATAGTTAGGGATATATTAGGTTACGCTAAGACTGCAAGAGAGGCTAGGAGGCTTATAGCTGAAGGCAACTTTAAAGTTGACGGTATAGTTAGGAGAGATTACAAGTTCCCAGTAGGGTTTATGGATATAATTGAGGTTTTAAAGACTGGGGAGATTTATAGGTTTATACCTTACCCTGTCAAATATTTTAAACTACATCCTATATCTAGAGGTGAGGCTAATATTAAACCTTTAAGAATAGAAGATAAGACTATAGTTAAGGGAGGCCATATACAGCTTAACCTCTACAGCGGTAGAAATGTTTTAATTAGAGTAAGTGATCCTAAGAATCTGGTGGAGGATATTTATGAGACTCTCGGCACAATAGTTTTAATAGTCCCAGACTCTCAGATTAAATCCTATATTCCATTCGGTGAAGGCAAGATAGCTATAGTTATTGGTGGTAGAGCGGTAGGTAGAGTAGGAGTTATAAAGTCTATAGTTTGGGGGTGGAGGAGAGAGTCTACAGTAGTTACACTTGAAGATGCTAGGGGTAATATGTTTCAGACAAGTCTAAACTACATATACATTATTGGTGATAAGGAACCTGTAATCTCTCTACCTGAAGGTGCATGGAAATGACCTCGCCAATCCTAGATCCTACTCTAGTTGAATCTATACTCGAGGAGTGGAAAAAGAAGCCTATGAGAAAGCCTAGAATAGTTAAGGTAGCCTTAAATATTGGTGTAGGACAGAGTGGTGAGAGGCTAGCTAAGGCTATGAAAGTCCTAGAAATAATAACTGGGAGAAAGCCAGCCCCTAGGAGGGCTAAGAAGACTGAGAGAGCATTCGGGTTTAAGAGAGGAGAGACTATAGGCGCTATTGTAACTCTTAGAGGTGAAGAGGCTATAAGTACATTGAAGAGATTACTAGAAGCTGTCGGTTATAGAATTAAAGCTTCAAGCATAGACCAGTATGGTAATGTCTGCTTCGGCATACAAGAGCATATCCAAATACCTGGTATTAGGTATGACCCAGAGATTGGTATTTTTGGTTTAGACGTATGTATATCAATACAGAGACCAGGACATAGAGTAGCTTTAAGACGGAGAGCTAGGTCAAGAATACCTAAGAGACATAGAGTAACTAGAGAGGAAACAATGGTCTTATTAACTCAGACTCTTGGAGTAACATTCATGTAGAGGGGTAGAGTGTGGGTAAATTTAAACCCGTAAAACCCAAAACAATAGGTAGAGGAGCCCAGAAATGTCAGAGATGTGGTAGTAGAGATGCAGTCATACAAAAATACAATCTATACTTATGCAGACAATGCTTTAGAGAAATAGCATATACAATGGGCTTCAAGAAATACTCCTAAGTGGGGGGTTAGAATAATGGTAATGCTAGATACATTAGCAAATGCGTTAGCAACAATTAAGAATAATGAAATGAGAGGAAATAGAGAAGCAATAATAACACCAGCCTCAAAACTAATAGCAGAAGTACTAAGAGTAATGCAGAGAGAAGGCTACATAGGAGAATTCGTATACATAGACGACGGAAGACAAGGAAAATTCAGAGTACAACTACTTGGAAGAATAAACAACTGTGGAGTAATAAAACCAAGAACACCAATAAAATATAGAGAACTATTAAAACTACCAGAACACCTAAGAAAATACCTAGTAAGTAAAGACATAGGAACACTAATACTAACAACAAATAAAGGAATACTAACACACAAAGAAGCAATAGAAAAGAAAACAGGAGGAATACTAATAGCCTACGTATACTAAAACCTTAAAAACAAATACCCACATAAAACCCACCCTAACCCCTTATAAACTCTACAAACCAACATAATATAAATGGCGGGTATGCCTGAAGCATCCGCGCGGGTATACTACACCCAACTCAGAGTAATGCATGTATAGTAATGAGTTGAATAAGGATAAGATACAGATAACATAAATAAACCGTAAAGCTCCGAAAGAGCCAAACCTGAGGGTACCCCCCTCAGGGAAAGGCTCTGTCCGGGGCATTACGGTTTATTTATGTTATCTGTATCTTATCCTTATTCAACTCATTACTATACATGCATTACTCTACCGGGCCCGGGAGTTGGGTGTAGTATATTTCCAGGAAGTGTTTCAGGCATACCCGCCACTTATGTTTCTTAGTTTATGTTTATTCTAGTTGTATATTGTTTGGAATAGTATTAGTGTTATTATATAGTGTATTAGTAGTGATGTTATTGTGAATGGTACTGTTATTTTCATCCACTCTTTCCACGATGCTCTTCCTTTCTCTTTCTCTGCTAAGATTAGTGATAGGTAGAGGGCTGGTGCTCCTGCTATTGTTGCGTTACTGCCTAGTGTTCCAGACCATACTACTGCCCAGTATAGGGGCCATGGGTCTATTCCTGTTGTCTGGGCTAGATCTCTTATTGTAAGTAGCATTATCAGTACTATGGCGTCATGTTCAATTACTGTTGATAGTAGTGCTACTAGCCAGTATATTATGGTATATGATATTATTAGATCTCCTGCTATGTAGTCTACTAGTATGTATGAGATTTCACTTAGTACACCTCCCTTTTTTAGTCCTCCAACTAGGCTGAATAGTGCTGCGTAGAATATGATTACTCTCCATTCTAGATCTCTTATTATCTCTTCGAATGATGGTATATCTTCTCTCTTAGTTCTTACTTTTATGAGTTCTATTATTGAAGCTACAGTTATAGCTACTGATACTGCTATAGCTCCTAGCTCTACCCCTAGTATTGGCCTTATAGAGGCTAGTGTAATGAATGCTATGAATCCTATTATTGCTATATAAGCTACTATCTTGTTATACTTAACTTCTCCTCTAAACAACTCGCTATACCTTATGGAGCTATCTCCTCTAAACCAGAATCTATAGAATACTAGTAGTGTAAGAATAAATGATATTGTTAGGAGTATAAAGCTACCTGGCATCTCCCTAAACCATATAAAGTCTAGGAACTCGGCTCCAGCAATACTATGTAGTAGCTGTGGTGGTAGATCTCCTAGTAGTAGAGCTGTCCCCATATAGTTAGCTGCCAAGCCAATAATCATAGACGTTACTAGGGGATCCCGTCTCGCAGCTATAGCTGCTCTAACAGCTAATCCCCCCAAGAGTAGTATAACAAGGACATTATCAACAAACATTGTTATAAATGAAGCTATAAGGGTTAAACATAGTAGTAGAGTAGAGTATGAGCCAACATTCCTAGAGACATAATAGACGATATACTCGGGAATCCCAGACTTAGAAAGATACCCTGAGAGAATCCATGCACCAAAAAGTATCATCATAACATTCCAGTCTATAGCTTTAAAGGCATCAACGAAAGAGTAGTTAGGAGATAATACTATCATAGCTATTAAGCCAGCAAAAGCTATTAGAGAGCGCTCAAACGGCATAAATATAACAGTAAATGTAGTTAAAATAAATACAATCAGAATAACTAGATCCACCTACAGCACCCATCATTAAAATACGCATAAAACCTATAGGCTTAACCATGCATTATATAACGTGATTAAAGTAGGAGAAGCGCACATACAACGAGAGACAACTAAAATAGCCTCATACCCCAGTAACTCCATTAGAGATATGATAATATATAATCAGCTAGTAAATAGCTGAAGAACTCAGAATAGTTGCCTTAAGCTCTAGGTAATTGAATAGATAAAAGCTAGGATTCATTAATCGTAGAGAGGGTAGTTTATGGTTGTAGTAGAGGAAGTTATAATTCTCATAGTCATAGTATTTGCTTTATGGTATTTTATAGGCTCAATTATAGGTAGGAGGATTATGAGGAGAACTATTAAGAGCTGTATAGATAGAGGAGGCAGTCTTAGGCTACTTACATCGAGCTCCTCCTTAGTAGAATATAAGGGTGATGATAAATACTATTACCTAGGTCTATATGTTGACTGGTTACCATTTGATAATATAATAAATTTACCGTTAAGACTACTAACTAGGCCTAGACCACTAGTTATAATAAAAGCAGAGCCTAAGAAGAAGATTCAAGGATATCTACACTTAATAGTAGAGCCTAGAGGTAAAGCTTTAAAAGGAGAGTACTCTATTAAATACCATAATATGTCTAAAGAGAGAGCTAGTAAGATATTAGATGAAGCATCTAAGAGGGGATTCGAGAAAGTCGTAATAGGCGATAAACCGAATATAACTATAATAACTGTACTAAGAGATGATTGCGCAACCTTATTAGAGAGAGTTAGGGAATTCACTGATGCAATAAGCTAGCATCTACAAATAGTGTATATATACTAAAGTTTATAAGGAGGAGGAATTCTCTTTATGAAGTGACTATATAAGGTGGTGTAACAACTATGGTCCTAGATACTCCAGCCTTATATATACTACTAGGCTTAATAGTATATAGTATAGCTTACCTCTACTACTCTAAGTATGTTGATAGAAATATATGGCAATCTGACCCTACGAGACCTACCCCAGCTAAACTATACTTCGATGGTGTTGAATACTTCCCAGTAAGTAAATATGTTCTATATGGTTACCAGTTTAAGAGTGTAGCTGCACTAGGTCCTATAGTTGGCCCTATGATAGCCGTCCACTTTTATGGGTGGCTTCCAGCATTACTATGGCTTATTATTGGGAACTTCCTTATAGGCTGGGTTCAAGACTATTCTGCAATGATGATGTCTGTTAGGAGAGAAGGTAGATCAATGGGACCTATAGCCTATGAGCTTCTAGGTGGAAGGGCTAGAGTAATACTATTAACATACCTGGTATTTTATCTTATTATAATAGGTGCCGTATTCGCGTGGGTTATAATAGCAATAATCAACGGTGTACCTGGAGTATTCATACCTATAATCGTAATACTTATAACAGGCTACATATTCGGCCATATGGTCTTCAGGTTGAAGATGAGTGTTGTAACAGCTACACTAGTAGCCCTCATTCTAGTATTCGCTGGCATAATAATAGTTACAGCTGTCCAATCTCTTAGAATCCCATCAACTAACTTCCTGGATCCAGGCCTCAAAGGTACTCAGCCGGCAAGCTGGACTGTACTCTTCTGGCTTATAGTATTAGGTGTTATATACTATCTAGCAGCTACTACGCCAATGATTAGATGGCTCTTACCAACAGTATATGTAGCCTATCTCCCAGCTATAATTGCTCTAGTAATTGTTATAATTGCTGCACTATTATCCTTCATAACTGGAGTAAAAATAGATCCCACAAGGCAAGCTTTCGTTGGAGGGGCATATTTCGACCCTATAAAGTATCCAACGACTGGACCACTATGGCCTATGCTATTCGTTACTATTGCATGTGGAGCTATATCTGGATGGCATAGCCTCATAAGTACTGGGCTTTCATCTAAACAGTTAGAATTCGAGACTGACGCTAGGCCCGTAGGTGGTGGTGCAATGATAACCGAAGGTATAGTAGGCTTATCTAGTGTAGCAGCTATAATGGTTGTAGCTGCAGCAGCACCCCCACCTGCAGGCGCGCCTGCCCCATTAGATTATCCTAGGGGGGCGGCGGCGCTTGTAAATGCTCTAATACCTCTAGGAGGGGATAATTGGCTCTTCTTCTACGCTATATTCGTAACAATCATGGGTCTCATAACTAGTATGTTATTTGTAAGAGTTTTCAGGATGGTTGCTGCGGAATTATTCCCTACTCCATTTAACCATTATCTAGTATCTCCACTTATATGGATAGCTCTTATAAGTTTCCTAGCGTGGCTTGGTAGCTGGACTAATCTATGGCTATACTTTGGTGGCACAAACCAGCTACTTGCAGGACTAGCTTTAATGCTAGTAGCAGTATTTCTTGCTAGTCAGAAGAGACCTACATGGTATGTTTTCTGGCCAGGTGCTTTCATGATAGTTACAACCCTATCAGCCATATTATGGGAAACGTACGTCTACGCTTCTCACCTAATGCAGGGTAAGTATTTAGCGCCTCAAGCTCCTGTAGTTGATAAGTTTGGAGCTACTCTAGTGAACTTTACTAATCTATTCTCAGCGGTATTTGGTATAATACTATTTATATTAGGCCTAGTAATGGCTTACTATCTGTTCTCAGGCTACTTCAAGTATAGAGGTCAATCATCTCAGAGTTAACATACCTATACTCTTTTCTTCTCTTTTCTCTCTCATTACTTTATGAGCCCTCCTAGGTGTGCGGTGAAGCTCTATAAGCTTAACTTCACGTAGCATATACTAGTATTTGAGAAGCCCACATAATAAAAGGCTCTATATAGGGCTCTAAGGTAACTTAGAGCTACTATAATCAAGATTACTGCAAAATACTCTAAGGAGATCTCAGTAAACTCAACGCTAGGGCATTTACTCACCTTCTCCCTAATATACTTATATTTATAAGTCTCCAATAAGCTCAAATTAGTTATGGTGTTTACGTTGTCTAAAGGTGGGAAGGGGTTTCTTAGTAAGATTAAGGATGCTCTAAGTGAAGCTGTTTATGGTATAGCTCTTCATGGTCAAGTATCAGCGATTAAGAGAATGAAGATGTATACTGAGTATCTTTTCATGTTAATGACTGTTGGTGATATGCTGGGTATCCCCTTAGTTCCTCCCTATTATACTTTAAGGCTGCTGCCATATATGGTTCCTAATATTAAAAGTTGGAAGCTTAGGATGCTTAGAGAGAGGGATGTAACAGATATTATAACTGGGTGAAGGTTTTGTCTAAGACAGGTTTTAAGTATTTGTTTGATGAAATGCCAGATCTTAGAATTGTAATATTTGCTGGTAAGGGTGGGTTAGGTAAGACTACCTCGAGTGCTAGTTTGAGCTATAAACTCTCAACATTAGGTAAGAGAGTTTTATGCTTCTCTACAGACCCGCAGGCTTCTCTAAGTGATATTTTTGAGAGGAATCTCTTTGGTAAGGGTGAGATTGAGATAACTAGGAATCTCTATGTTCTAGAAATAGATGCTGATAAGAAGATACATGAGTATGTTGAGTCTATTAGGAGGAAGATTAAGGATATGTATAAGATTGATGAGATACCGAGAGAAGTAGAGGATTATATTGAGTCTGCAGTTGCAGAGCCTGCTATGTATGAGTCCGCAGTATATGATGCGATGGTTGATGTTGTTGCTGAGGGTAGGTACGACTACTATATTTTCGATATGCCCCCATTCGGTCACGGTATAAGAATGGTGGCTATGGCTGATATACTCAGTAGGTGGATAGATAAGATATTTGAGGCTAGGAGGGAGGCTTTAGAGTTGGAGGCTGCAGCAGCTAGACTTAAGGGGGAGAAGCTCTTAGAGTATGAAGATCAAATGATGAAAGAGCTTGAATATGTTAGAGATAGGATTTTAAGCTTTAGTAGACTCATATCAGATGATAAGAGGACTGCTTTCATAATGGTTTTAATACCTGAGAGGATGGCTATACTGGATACTGAGAAAGCTATTGAAATGTTTAAAGAACTAGGACTTAGAATGAGAGGTGTTGTAATTAACCAGGTCTACCCTCCATGGCTATTAGATGATCCAAGGGCTCCAGACTACTTGAAGAAGAGGATTGTAACCCAGAAACCTTATATTAGAGAGATTGTAGAGAGGTTTAGAGACTTAATAGTAGCTGTTATTCCAATGCAAAGCAGGGAACCTAAGGGTCTTGAAGCTATAAAGTTTATTGGAGATGAGCTCTGGAACTCTAGTATTGATATTAGTGTATTAGAAGCTTTGGGTGGTAGGTGAGGTAAATGCCTGTAATTAAGAGTAAGCAAAAATACGTATTTATTGGGGGTAAGGGTGGTGTAGGTAAGACTGTCCTAGCATCAGCAATAGCTTTATACTATGCTAGTATAGGAGAGAAGGTTTTATTAGCAAGCTTTAATCCAGTACACTCTTTATCCACTATATTCCAGCAAGACATCTCTGGAGGGAGTATAAAACAAGTCTCAGGTGTAAATAATCTCTATGCTATAGAGGTTGAGATTGATGATATAGTGAATAGATATAAAGAAAAGATTACTAGGATTATTAGAGAGTTCTTAAGATGGGCTGATATACCAATAGATCCTAAGGGGTTCATAGATATAGCAACTACAAACCCTGCATTCCATGAAGCTGCAACTTTCGATAGAATGATGGATATTGTAATAAAAGAGGGGCAGAACTATGATAAAATCATATTTGATACAGCAGCTGTAGCTAATGCTATTAGACTCATAGGGTTATCTAAGATTTATGGCTTATGGCTTCAGAGAGTAATTAAGTCTAGACAGGAGGCTTTAGATCTTAGATACCAGCTTAGCTTTAGGAAGGATAAAGTTAGAGAGGAGATTGCTAAAGACCCGCTATTACTTGATCTAATTAGCTTACATGATAGGTATAGCATGGTTAAGAGGACTCTTACAGATCCTAATACCACAACATTTATATTTATTACAATCCCAACAATACTAGCTATATCTGTGGTTAAGAGATTCTCTGATATGGTTAAAGCTTATGACATACCTAGTGGTGGAGTTGTTGTGAACATGGTCATACCTAGAGAAGAGGCTGAGAGAGATGCTACAGGATTCTTAAAGTCTAAGTGGGAGGAACAGGAAAGGAATCTGTCTCTTATCAAGAACTTATTTGGAGATAGTATACTAGGCTATATACCACTATACCCTGAGGATGTTGTTGGACTAGATTCTCTAAGGAATGTTATAAGAGACTTAGAGGCTTCAAAACTTGGATATTAAATCTAAGCTTAGAGAAGCTAAAAAGGCAGTTATAGAATTCTTATTTGGAGCTACAACATTCGAGTTTTATAGAGAACTTAAGGTTATGTCTAGGAGGTATAATCAAGCAATATATCTCATAATTATAGGTGAAATACTCGGAATCCCATTCCTATCAAACTACTACTCTCTACGGCTACTACCATACATGATAAGTGATATTAAATGGTTTAAGAGGGAATCTATGAGAGAGAAGGAGCTTTTAGAAGAGATAGGTGAGATTCATGTCCACTAAGAGCTCTATAGCTGCTGGCAACATTATTGTTGGGGTTTATAACTTCATAGTTTTGAGTCATCCAGAGACATGGAGAATAATACCACTACCAGGCTCCTCAGAGTCATTAAGTTTTACTAGTCAAGGTAAGGTTAAATGGGTTACTAGGGGTATAGCAGAGAATGGTATAAGAACACCTAATGGTGTTATAGGTTTAAGGATTAGAGTATGGCCTGGTCTTAAGAAGGCTTCAGACTTTAAAGAGCTTAATAGAGCATTTCACAGGAGGGCATTTAAGCTAGGGGGTCATGAGGCTAATGCATATATTTATATTGATAGTGGATGGTTTAAGCCTACTAATAGAGTTTTAGCTATACTAACATACTGCAACTATACTAATAGGAGTTTACTAATAGAGTTTATTGGTGGAGGAGAGTGGGTAGACGAAATTATAAGTTATATTAGTGAGAGTGAGTGCCATGTTGAGGGTGAAGAGACAGCCTGAGGATATAACAGTAGAGATAATAACAATAAGCCCCATAATGATAGGTCACTGCGAGCACTGCGAGATTCTAACTAAAGAATTTGGAATAGACTATAAAGTAGACCAGATTAAAGAATACCCTGAAGAAATAATAGAAATGTCCTCTAAAATAACAGAGTTTATAAGAGCATTAACAAGGAAATCATATGTCAAAGTTATAATCATAGAAGCACTAACACCATACGGCCTCCTTAAAATGATAAGACATAGAGGCGGGAAGCTCCCAGTAATTATAATTAACGGCATCAAAATATGGGAAGGCAATATTAAAGACCCTGAAGCCTTAGCCCATAAAGCTTACGAGATAACTCTCAAGAATAAGTCAACTTAAGAAACAGCCACCTAACTTTCACACAATAGAGTTACATGCACGTAGCTGATAATCCTACATAGAATAGTGCGGGGGGTGGGATTTGAACCCACGCAGGCCTACGCCATCGGGTCCTAAGCCCGACCCCTTTGACCAGGCTCGGGCACCCCCGCACCATGTATTATATAATTATCTCTAGTCAGCCTTTAAATATATATCCTATCTCTCTTCTAATATTATATCTACTAGTTCTTCTATCCTGCTACTTGCTAGTTTTAAGAGAGCTCTCTCTACAATATCTCTATTTATGTTTTCATTAAGTTTTAATGATATTAGTACTCTAATAGTATCTATTATGTCTTCACTTACTGGCTTCGCGTACTCTTTTATTATTTTACTTACTTCTCTTAGCCTGCCTATATCTCCTATTTCAACATTATCTATAACTACTATATTTCTTGATTGCAGAGTTTTCTTTATTGCTTCATCTATTTTTGGTTTTGAGATTAGTATGAAGAGTTTTGGTTTATATGTTTCTTTATAGAATGTTATTAGGTCTAATTCTTTAACCTTAATACTACCTCTACGCTCTTCTATAAATTCTCCAAGTTTTTCTCTCGATACTCCTAGGGCTTCTCCTAAGCCTTCCCATAATCCTTTAAGCCATCTTGACATCCACTCTTCAGCTGTTAGTGGTTTAGCTATAGGACCTTTCAGGTATCTACTCCTTATATACCAGTCAGGCTGCTCCTTACACTCTATTATAATATCTGGTCTAATAACCGGGATATCGCCTCTAAGGTCTACAATGTCAAGTACTCTACCGGAGTATACTAGAATATCTGGTCTAAAGATTACGTAGAGCTTCCAAACTCTACTTAAATCCCTAGTGTCCTCCCATCCTAGAGGTCTAGGAGCTTCTATAAAGAAGCTAAGCTCACCTCTACCATTAATCTTAAGAATGATATTAGGGGGTATACTCCCAGTTTTCTGTCTACCACTCCTATCAAGCATTATATAGCCATGCTCTGGATAGACTAGGTGGGCTCCCTCTAATCCTAAATTATATATTACTCCTAATAGGATCCAGTACTGGTATAAACTTCTAATATTAGTATTAAAGCTAGTAGTTACTGCTTGCCTAGACTTCTCAATATAATCCTCAAAGCTTAATTTACCTCTAACTAGGTCAAACGTGTAATTAAAGAGTTTCTTTCTCAAGTGAACTCTAGGATCTTCAATAAAACTCTTAAATTCTCTAGGTAAACTCCACCCTCTACCATTTATAAGCTTAATAGAATCAATTAGGAGGCTCTTAAACTTAGAAATCCATTCATTAACCTCGTATAACCTACTATCTCCGATATAATAGTTCACAATCATATCCTTAACTAGATCTAAATACTCGAGGCCACGTTTATCTCTAAGAATAACCCTGCCTCTAGAAGTAGAGAGGTATGGTTTAGCACTATCTATAATGTCCTTAACTTGTTTAATTAAGTTCTCACTCAAAACGTAACTCCCCAGTTGAAATTATGGGGTAGAGTTTATTATTAGAGTTTCTCCTCTACTCATAGTAGAGTGCTAGCGCCATAGCAGCTTGTATATCCTTATCTCTAACTATACCTCTTAGTTTTAATATATGTTGCCTTCTCGAAGTCCCCTCCTCTGGTACTATTGTGAAAGCTATTCCTTCTCTTAGAAGGCTCTCTGCAACAATATCATAGCCTGTACCTGAGCCTATATTAATAATATAGTCTTTAGGCTGGGTTACATTTATAATCCATCTTATCTTACTCGGTATACTCCTACAATCAGTTTTCTCAACCCATACTAGTATGTTATCAGCATATATGGCTATAGCACATGTAGAGCCCGGATCAATACCTATCCTCAGTCTCTGAACTCCTACGGGGTAGAATATTGCTTTAAATAATGCAATCCAAGGGTCTAATTCTCTAATCTTAGCTTTAGCATCTATCCTAGCTGATAGTACTTCAAGGTCTCTATTGTCTAGAGGCTCTACTAGTACATCGCAGAGTAGCATACTTCTAGGTTCTGGGAGTATAATCTTTATATTTTGAGCCTCAAGAATACCTATAAGGCTCTTAACTACTCTTATAGACTCAGGGTCTCCTCTAGCCCATACTATAGTCTTAGCTAAGCTACTCCACCAATTATATGAGAGAATTCTGAGTTAAAAGGATTTAATATAACCACATATATGGTCGGTAGTAATGAGTAAGGGACTAATAATAGCATTCGAGGGTATAGATGGTGCAGGTTTAACAACACACTCTAAGCTCTTAGTTGAGAGATTAAGGAGAGACGGGTATAAGGTAGGTTATAGTAAAGAGCCTACATGGGGCCCTATAGGTTACCTAATAAGAGAGCTCATACTAGGAGAAGATGTAGACCAGGATATAATGGCTTTACTATATGCAGCTGATAGGCTATGGCATGTAAGGCACTATAGCTGCCTAGGCGTTAGCTTAAGTAAGGCTCTAAGTGAAGGTTACATAGTAGTTATTGATAGATATAAGTACTCAAGTATAGCATACCAGAGTTTAGGCTCAGACCCCTCCTGGATAGATATTCTAAACTCTAAAGCCCCCGAGCCTAACATAATAGTATACATAGATATCACCCCAGAAGTAGCATTCAGAAGAGTTAAAGAGAGGAGAGTAACATACTACTATGAAACAGTAAATAGGCTAAGCAAGATTAGAGAGCAGTTCTCTAAAGCTCTAAGCTTAGCAGAGAGTAAGGGGGTATATGTTATTAAAATTCAGGGGTTAAACGAGATGGGCAAAGAGAGAAGTATTGAAAGTATACATGAGGAGATATACTCACGTATTATAAGATTTATTAGGCAATTATAATACTACCATCACTATAAACCCTTACCCGGTCACCATCCCTCGTAAGCTTAACAATATCCTCGGGTAAGCTATCAACTAGTATGACCTCAGCTATTACAGCACCAGATACTATTACAGGGTCACTCCTAGAGGCTAATAGTATAGCTTTAGGGGCTAAACCCCTACTCTTCAAAGCGTAGAGTATATATGGACCTACAGTACTACCCTTACCCCTCCTAGATATGATGATCTTACCAGAAATACTCCTACCATCAGGTAATAGTCCATCTTCAACTCTAACATCACCATAGAAGCTTATAGAGTCTACTACAATAGCCTCACCTTCAACGTATCCAGGTATTACGGGTCTACCCTTAAAAGATAACCTCACTATATCCCCCAACGTTTTTGAGATGTTAAAGATTAAAATCTTTATAGTGCCATATATTAGGCTTTAAAGCTTATATATTCTACTGGCTTAGAGTGGATGTTTTATGAAGATCTTAGAAGAGACTATTAAGCTGATAAACAATATAGCTTTAGAGTCTAGTCTTCCTAGAGAGGTTACTGATGATGCTAATAGGATAGCGTCTCATATTATAGAATTAAAGATTATAGGTAAACTATCACCTACAGTTGTAGCCTTAGCATCTCTAGTCTTAGCTTGTAGGTTTAATAATATTGGTATAGGTTTAAGGCAGCTCTTAAAATTTGTTAGAGAGGACTCTCACAAGTTAAAGTCTATATCTAGGAGGGCTTACAAGCTCTCTAGGCTATACCTTGAAGTTTATAGGCCTAAAGCATCAGTTTCTAGCTATGAGAGTTATGTAAGGACAGCATCTATATGGTTAAGTATTCCAGAGGATTGTAAGAGTATAGCTTTACAGCTAGCTAGGCTCTTCGGGGAGAAGTATAGTAGGAGATTAAAGCCTATGGCTGTTGCTGGAGCCTCTATATATGTAGCCATGAGTGTTTGTGGCAAACATAAGATTACTATTGAGAAGTTATCACAAACACTTAAAGTAACAAGTCCTACGCTGAGGACAGCTATAAAGCTAATTAAAGGTTTAGCTCGTGATATAGGTCTAAGTGTAGGGAGTTAGTAATTGTTCCTTGATAGTGAAGAGGAGAGGATATTAGAGGGTTATGAGGGTGAAGCTAAGGCTAGAGCATTGAAGGTTATTGTTAAGGTTGGAGAATCTCTAGGAGCTAGTAGGCTGATAAAGATTAAGCATGCCCACATCTCAGGGGTATCCTATGAGAATATTGGAGATTCAGGATTAGAATTTATTAATAACTTTAGATTACTAGGAGCTAAGTTCTCAGTTCCAACCACTATAAATCCTATAAGTTACGATTTATTAGACTATAACTCAATATATGGCTTAAAACTCTCTAGGGAGTATATTAGAGCACAAGAGCTCATACTAAGAGCATTAGAGGATATGGGGGCAGAGCTTATACTCACGTGTACCCCATACTATACTAGGATTCCTGAGAGATATAATTTGAAAGTAGGAGATCATGTAGCTTGGGGAGAGTCTAGTGCTGTAGCTTACGCTAATAGTATACTAGGTATTAGAAGTAATAGGGAGGGGGGTCCCCTAGCCCTAATGGCTGCAATAGCTGGTAGAACATACTATTACGGTATGCATATAGATGAGGAGAGGATACCTAGAGTAGAGTATATAGTTGAGAGTATTATGCTAGACGAGGCTGAGGCTGGAGTACTTGGAGAGATTATAGCTGGAATACATAGGGATAGCCGGCCCCCAATGGTAAACGCATTATTTAAAAATAACCCTAGTATTAAGGAGTTTCTAGCAGCTATAAGTACTGCAGGAGATTTGGCAATGGCTCATATTAGAGGTATTACTCCAGAGGATCCTAGAGGTGAGATAAGTGAAAGAGTAAATATAACTATTAGAGATATTGAGAGGTTATTAGAGGAGAGGAGCCCTATAGGTGATGTTGATATTGTATATATAGGCTGCCCTCATGCTAGCCTAGACGAGTTTAAGACATTTATTAGGATGCTTGAAGAAAAGCATAGTAGAGGTAAGGCTAGGATCATAGTCTCTATGTCTAGAAGTGTATTCATGGAGGCATTATCTATAGGGCTAGTTGAGAGAGCCCAGAATATTGGTGTTTCTATAGTTAGAGATTCATGCTTAATAGTTAGTCCATTTTCAAGATTCAATAGAGATGTGAGTGTTGTCACAAATAGTTATAAAGCATACTATTACCTGTCAAGGAGAGGGGTTAAGGCATACCTAGCTAGGACAAGAGACCTAGTTAAGTACATTTAAGCTACTAATAGTATAATTAGACTGGAGGATTAATATGAGCTATAAGTATATAGAGCAAGTAATGGCATCTATAGATTCATACTTAAGGGAAAGGGATAGTGTTAGGGAAGAGGTTATAAGAGTATCTAGGGATATAGTGAGATTATCTAAGCAAATTATATTACTAATACAATTTAATAATCTAGATGAGGCTGTAAAGAGAGCTCAAGAATTAGACAGTATAGTTAGTAGTATGATTAGTAAGCTTAATGAATACCCAGATATCCTATACTCTGGGTTAACATATAATGCTATAAGTGAGTATGTAGAAGCACAACTCCTCCTAGATATAGCTAGGAATGAGCCTATTAGGGGATTTAGAGAGCTCAGAATACCACCAGTACCTTATCTCCAAGGATTAGGAGATCTCGTAGGGGAGCTTAGGAGGCTCATACTTGAGAAGATTAAAGTCAATGATTACAGTGAAGCATGGAGACTATTCAAGGTTATGGAGACAATATACATGTCATTATCTAAACTAGAGTATCCAGAAGCATTAATACCGGGGGTTAGACATAAAGTTGATATTGCTAGGAGAATTGTAGATGAAACTCTAGCATTCATACTAGACTTAGAGTCTAGGAGTAGACTACAGGAGTCTCTAGGCTCTGCTAGGCGGGTCCTTGAGTTTTAATATCATCACATTCTCCAATAACTAGTACTAGTGGGTTCTTCACTTTTACACCTTTACCATCTAATACTCTCATAATATCTTCTAGAGTTAACCCATCAACATCTCTAATTATATTAGAACCTCTACAAACTACATTAACATGTGGCTTATACCTATCTACATATAGCTTGCCATCTAAGTAGAATACTCTTAGTAATCCTAGAGATTCAAGCATCATTATTGTATTATATATCGTTGATATCCCGGTGCCTGGTAATACCCTCTGTGCTTCTCTATGAAGATCTCTTAGTGATGGGTGTTTCTCTATAGTTTCAAGTACGATCTTAGTTAGTAGTATTCTTTGTGGCGTCATCCTGTAGCCTCTGACTCTAAGTTCTTCTATTACTTTATCAACTTCTATTCTATTAGTCACCGTATAACACCTCTACTTCTATCCTTAATAATATGTAGTTCCAGAGGGTTATATCTATTGAATTATATTTCCTCCTACGCACTTTCAAAGTTTAAAGTTAAGAGTTTTAAAGTACGATATTTAATCTAGAGGAGTTGGATTGAGTTGGTCTAGATGAGATTAGAGACTCTCGGAGAGCTAATTGAGGCTTGTACTAGTGAGTATATGAAGACTTATAATAGGTTAAGAGTCTTAGGCGGCTCTCTCGAGATTCTTGAAGGCTTATATTCTACATTTAGGGTTGAGACTGTAGCTGTAATTGTTAAGAGCATGAGGGAGGTTAGTGTCGATGAGGTACCCCTACTTAACTCTATAATTTCAGCATTAACTCCCCATAATATCGATGTCAGATTCTATGAGTATGATATGCTGGTGGGTGATAGGGGTAGGTATGAGTTATTTAGTAGCATAATAGAGAAGACTTTAAGAGAGAATTTAGGCCTAGTAGCTGTAACCCCCTACCTAATGCCTGTAGCTATAGTCTCTAGGTTGAGTAATGAGGCTATGAGTATGCTAGACAATGCTACCTCAATATCAATTAATGTTAGATACGAGAATCTACTATACATACCTGAGGGGGGAGAAGAGGTTGAGGTTATAGGTAAAGAGAATAGTGCATCTAGCCTAGATAGGATAGAGTGGATAAAGAAAGAAGCTGAGAGGAGAGGTTTTAGGAAAATCTTGGTTAAACTATTAAGTGATAATAAGAGTATATTCGATTACGTTACTAGTGCTGGGCCGAAGGGAATTTATAAGAGAATCCCTGTAACTAAACTTGCATCTTATATAGTAGCTTTAGCTAGATGCTATGAGTTAGAGGGTATAGATGAAGTTATTAGAGAAGAGGAGGCGAGGCATATGATATATACTCTAAACATACCTGAAAGTATAGTGAATAGTATAATTGAGAATTTGAAGAGCGAGCTCAGAGACCCTAAACTAGCTATACCTAGAGAGCCGTACAACTCCTGGATACTCCAGGGTTCTAGGAGGGTTATGAGAGAACTCATTAGGAGGTATGGTTTAGAGTAGGGGAGTTGATACTAGATCTTGACTCAGCATATAGACTATGAGAGGATTAATGAGGTATCAGAACTACTAAAAACCATAGGTGTTGAAGGAGTTATTAAGCTAGAAGATACTCTAGACCCTCAATTTAAAGCTTTAAAGAGAATATCGAGAGTTATAGGTAAGAACTATGCCTGTATATATGCTCTACTAGTAGCTCTAGTAAGCTATAAGTTAACTATGAGGGGTGAGGAGTGGTGGGAGTGCTTAGCAGAGGTTATTGAGTCGAGGAGACTATATAATCCGTTAAATAGTCTTAGTGATGTTCTAAGTGATGTGCTATGGTTTATAGATAATTGTAGAGGAGCGGCTATAGCTAGGGAGGCTAGGAAGAGTAGAGTAGTTAAAGCTTTTAGAGAGCTTAGAGGATTCCTAGATTCTATAGTATCAGATTATAGCTATGTATATAGGGATCCCCAAGGATTCCTTAGATTAATTAGTAGGGCTCTAGGCGCTGAGGAGTGGAGGAAGACTATAGCTTTTACAGTTAAAATGGTATACTATGCTACAAGAGATCCTGGAGAAGTTAAAACTATAAACTTAAATATACCAATACCTGTAGACTCGAGAGTAGCTTGCGCTACATTCTCTAGTATGATTGTTAAAACTAGATCTTATAGAGATCTAATAGTTAATCCTAGGCTAGCCCAGGAAGCTTGGAGTATAGTATCTAGGGAGACAGGAATACCTACTCTTAACTTAGATACACTACTATGGCTAACAGGCTGGGCCCCAAGAGACTTAAGCTTAGAGGATGCTAGGAGAGTAGTAGCAAATATATTATCGAGTATTATAGGAGAAGATAATGCCTACAAGATATCTAGTAAGCTATACATAGTTAAATGCACTTAGAAATTTAAAGTGTTAGAGCTAAGACATAATCAGGTGAAGGCCTATGCCTATATACACTTACAGGTCTACAGCTTACTGGAATGAGACTGATGCCGCAGGCATAGTACACTTTTCAAACTATTTCAGATACTGTGAGAGAGCAGAGGAGGAATTCCTCAAGAGTATAGTGGAAGAGTTTCTGAGGCTAAGAGAGAAGTATGGTATAATAGTGCCTAGAGTTAAAGCTTCCTGTAGCTACTCATACCCAATATACCCACATGATGACTATAGGGTAGATATTATAGATATAGAGTTGGGAAATAAGAGTATAACGTATAAATATGAGATATTTAATGAGGGTAGAGGTGGAGTTAAATCAGCAGAATGTGAAATAGTAGTAGCTGTAGTAGATCCTAGAATAATGAAGAGCATTGAGATACCAAAAGAACTAAGAGAAATACTAAAGAAGTGGGGAGCAAGAGAGAAATATTAAAGCTAATTAAGCTAAGGTATAGGTAATATATATAGGAGTTAGAAATGAAAGCTCCAATAAGGAGAATAGTACTAGATGTTCTAAAACCTGTAAAAGGACTATCAATAGTAGATATAAGCCAGGAAATAGCAACACTAAATGGAGTAGAAGGAGTAAACATAACAGTAAAAGAAATAGATGTAGACACAATGACACTACTAATAACAATAGAAGGAAAAAACATAGACTTCAATGACCTAGAAGAAAAACTAGAAACACTAGGGTGCGTAATACACAGCATAGACCAAGTAGTAGCAGGATCTAAAATAGTAGAAGAGGCAAAAATCAAACCAGAATAGAGGCTCATAAACGCTGGGCAACATCACTACTCAGAGTCGGTGGTTTAAATCATCGCCAAACCTACTTCATATAGTAGCTATTAAAACCTATAAACTAAGACCAAATAAATAATTCGCCCACTGAACCATAACTATGAGACCTAAACTAATCTCTGATTATGATTTCTCAGATAGTATACATGACTATAGTTTACTCACTATCATTAAACTCGTATCTCAGGTTATTTACAGTATTTAACTAGAAGTAACTCATGCCTAGTCTTTATTCTTTAGCTTTTTTTATCTCTATTCTAGTTGGTATTGGTAGCTTGCTTGCTCCTCTCCTTAGAGCTTCTTTCACTTTATCCTCACCTCCAGCTCTACTCCAGACTTCTAATATTATAGTTCCTGGGTAAACTCTTGCGGCTGTCCCTATAGGCTTACCGAAAGCTAGCCTCATCCCGTCCTGTAATCTATCTGCACCTGCGAAAGCCATCATCTTATTCTCTCTTAGTACGTGGTGAGGGTATACTTTAACCCTCATATAGTAGTTTGCTTCTCCAAGTAGTGTTGTTAGTGTCTTATTTACTAAAACTCTCATAGCTTCAAGAGCATTATGTCTAATGTTCCCAGCTTCTAATGCTATAAGTTCTCCTTTAATGTCACCTTCATCAATTAATGCTCTATTACCCATCTCAAACTTGGTTATCTTAGGTGGAGGGACTCCAGGTATATACTCCTTCCTAGTGTAGGGTGGACCACTAAAGTGTGTATAGCATCTAGCCGGCCTTAATGGCAATTCTTACATCCTCACATTAAGCATGTCAACTGGGGCTTATAAGCTGAAATCTATTCTTTAATCTATAGAGTGGTGTTGTAAAACTAATTTCTTCTAGGAGCTCGCATAACTTACATATACTCCTACTAGTACTTGTTAGAGCCCCACACTTAGCGCACCTATTGAGCTTAATTTTAGAGACTCCTCTAGCCTCATCTACTAGTAGGTTATCTATGAGCTCTAGCATCCTCAATAATATTCCAGGCATTTTCCTTTCTAAATCATAAATTTCAAATCTAATCCTAGCTCTAAGTGTAGGATTCTCATTAATAAACATACACTCTGTACTCTGAAGATGGAAGCCCCGAATCATAGCATATGTTGCAGTCTCCCACTCATAAATCTTCCTTAGAGGCTTAATCCTCCTAACCCTATCTTCTCGAGTATAGCTTAGAGGATGAAGCTTCAATAACCCCACAATATCTCCCCTTAAGAAGTTTATTATTAGAGTTTGAACCTCATCATCAAGATTATGGGCTGTAGCAAGCTTACTAGCACCAAGCTGTTCTGCATAATCATGCATAATACGCCTCCTAGATATGCCACAAAATGTACAAGCAGAAACATTAAGACCACAACTCCTAGCCCTCATAGCCATATCATAAACACTCAAACCAACATAATCACTAACCCTAACAACATGAATATCAACACCATAACCCCTAGCAGTCTCAATAAGAAACCTAACATCATCCTCCCTATTATACCCAGGAATACCCTCAATAATAGATAAACCAATAAGCCTAGAAGCCTTAAAATTCAAAGCCATAGACTCTAAAAGAGTATAACTATCTTTACCACCACTAAGAGCTAAGAGAATAACATCACCAGCCTCAACCATCCCCCACCTCTCAACCTCAAAACGAACCCTAACCCTAATATCCTCAACAAAACACTCACTACACAACCTCAACCCAGAAACAGCTTGAAACACACTAGCAGGCCTAGAACCACACCTATCACACAACACACTCAACTCCCTTTTTCTACTTCTCCACCCTATTCTTTTAATCTTTCTATTCCCTTTAGGGAGTTTCATCTAGTTGTTCCATAAGATAGTATAGCGAGCAGTATGATTAACTTTCTATTCCCTTTAGGGAGTTTCGTAGTAGATAGGAAGCGTTAAGTTTTCTCTTAACGTTTTCTTTCTATTCCCTTTAGGGAGTTTCTCAAACAAATATTATGAATACGATGCATGTGTTGAGACGCTAACTTTCTATTCCCTTTAGGGAGTTTCGAGCCATCAAAAGCTTTTAAGCCTCCGTTGCTACTACTAAAAAGTCTTTCTATTCCCTTTAGGGAGTTTCTCAAACAAATATTATGAATACGATGCATGTGTTGAGACGCTAACTTTCTATTCCCTTTAGGGAGTTTCGAGCC
>Ga0209394_1000136_pt1 | contig 71577 bp, 69 predicted proteins | sample JNZ201metaG_FD_184122 | JGI IMG/M metagenome (GOLD analysis project Ga0209394, IMG submission 184122) | Hot spring microbial communities from Jinze hot spring, China to study Microbial Dark Matter (Phase II) - JNZ 20120812A (SPAdes) (version 3) ...
TTTTTATTTCTTTTATTAGAAAAGGATTTAAAATCAAATTTATTTTGAAATAAAAGGAAAAATATTTGGCAATCTTTATCATTTTTAAGTGGGGGAGCGCTTAGGAACGGAGTTACCTTTACTTTAAAATTTTCCCAGTTTCAATAAACCATAAATATAAGTCCAGTTCCCCCAAACTTAAACCAACAGTCTTAGACAACTCTATCAGTTTTTTCTCAATCTCAATATACCTGCGTTTCGTCATGTTTTTCGGCTTCTTCTCTATAAGCCCATATCTAAGTAAAAGATTGATTATATGGAAATCCACTATCGAAACGTTCATGAAACCAATATTTCTGAGGAAATGACTAGCTTCCTTATAGCCAAGCCCCTTAATATTTTTGACGAGCCACTCCCTTAACGCTTTCTCATCCATTGAAGAATTTAAAACCTTCTCTATTTCCGGAATCATCTTCCTCGCTTCAACAATATATTTAGCTCTTGAATTAGGGTGGCGGTGGCCTAAAGCTTTAAGTTTTTCCGTTAAATCTGCTTCAGATAGGCTTAGAAAACCATCATTGATTTCCATTTGAATCTTTATAGCTTTCTCCGCACTGAAGTTTGCGGTCAATATGCAGAAGCAGAGCTCCTTAAAGATCTCGGCAGACGCTTTCCTTCTATTACTTTTAAATTCCTCAACTCTAAGTGCGACTAATTTTCCAACCCCGCTGTTTTTTAGAGTGTTAATAAGGTTGATTAAACTGCTTAAGCCGCGTGTCTTTTCAATAGAATCATTTCTACGTGCTTTCAATGACCTTCCTCGTGCTTGTCGACAATGCTTAACTAAGAATGAGAAAACGGGGATCACTATAATCTTACTATAAACATTAGTTGCTCTATTAGCTCCTTATACCTATTCCTTATAGTTACCTCAGTGACCTTCGCTATCTCAGCTATTTCCCTTTGCGTTCGCTTCTCACCTATTAGCACAGAGGCTATATAGCTTGCTGCAGCAGCTATGCCTGTCGGTCCCCTGCCAGAAGTTAGCTTGAGTTCAGACGCGACTGAGAGAACTTTGTTTGCTATCTCCTCAACCTTACCTTGCATCGTGAGCTGATTTGAGAACTTAGATATATAATGGCTCGCCTTAAGCGGTGGGATGGTTAGGTTTAACTCCTTAACGAGGAAGCGGTAACATCTTCCAACCTCTCTCCTGCTTATATTTGCTGCGTTCGCTATCTCGTCTAAAGTTCTTGGGAGCCCGCATTGTCTACAGGCAATATATACTGCTGCAGCGCTTATCCCCTGAATCGATCTTCCACGTATTAGGCGCTCTTTAACTGCCTTTCTATAAATTATGGAGCTTGTCTCAAAAATACTCTTTGGTAGAGCGAGCACATTTGCTATTTTCATGATCTCTGAGAGGGCGAAAGCAAGGTTTCTCTCCATAGCGTCCGAGACCCTTATCCTTCTCTGCCATTTCCTTAATCTATACATTTGCGCCCTCTGATTCGCATCGAATCTTTTGCCAAAAACATCCCTATTATGCCAGTCGATCACTGTGGATAAACCCTTATCATGTATAGTGAAGGTTACCGGGGCACCAACCCTAGCCCTTTTATCCCTCTGCTCATTATCGAAGGCCCTCCATTCAGGACCTTGATCAGCTATCTTCATATCTACTACGTACCCACACTCCATACAAACAACTTCAGCCGCCTCGTAATCGCGCATTAGCTTCGGACTGCCGCATTCTGGGCAACGCTGAATATCTCTTAGGATTGGAGGGAGGGACGGGGGCTCCACATCTTCACCCATCTTCATCGCTTCCTCTCTGATTCTTTAGGCAGAATGAATATCGGAGAGTTAATGAGCTTTTTTGCCTCTTGATCTTTAACCTTGATCTCAATGTAGGGTGATTCTACTGGGCCGAAAATGTCTGAGACTGTTCCAATCGGTCTCTTCTTTATATCGAAAATTGTCGTGCCAATTTTTGGAGTTTTTTTAACTTTAGCTATAACCTTGTTACCAAGATACATATGTAAAACTTGACCAATCTTTTTCAAGCTATGCATCACCCAAAAGGGATGGATAAGAAAATGAACTCAATCAATTATTTAAGTTTTTCCCAAAAGGCCCGCCTGAGAGCTTCATGAGTTCAGAAGCTATTCTCCTCATAACACGCGACTTACTTTCCCCGCTTTTCCTCACAATAATGGAGCCCATTTTAATCCATGGGAGTCTAGGGTAAAACGCCTCTTGTTGGACTTCATAGCTCAAGCCGAGATTCCTAACGGCGTTCTCGAGCATCACAACATTCGGTGAGGGAACGCAGAACTTCTTTGGTAGACGTCTACCTTCACGTCTAGTTTTCGTAGAGTCAAAGTATACTGGCCATAAAACTATCGAGTCTCTCCTTCGCATATCTAAAACATCTACGTTCTAATATAAAAGGCGCACTTTAATATTTTAAGATGATTTTCTCTCGACTAAAATGGCGTTTAGGACGCCGTCTTGCCCGGGTCTTGAGGTTATCTTCGCTGTTCCTATAGGTGTCTCTACTAAACAACCTTTTGTTATAACGCCTCTTCTATTGTAATCCACGTTTGCCGGGTTCCTTATAACTCTAATGATTTCAACTTTTCTCGTCTCACCTGTCTCTGGATCGGAGACGTTCACCCACTTGGTGCTGACCAATCTAACCTTTATATTTCCTCCCCTTCTGCGGTTCACTCTAATTTTATGCTCACCCAATATGGTTTCAGTTGGGAAAGACCCCATCTCGTATTTTCGTTTTCCTCTGTAGGGTTTCCGTTTTCCGCCAGTGGGTTTCCTTTTATGCAAATCTCCGTGCCAAACAGACATCCTATGCTCCCTTCACTATTAAGTTTTTAAAGGAGGTTTTGGAGCAATATAAGTTTAACGGCTCATTCTTCAGTTGAGAATCTAGCGATGAATTCATCGACATATATCATGAGCCTATCTAGGTCTATATCCGGCTTAGGGATTTCTATTTCACCACCCTCCTCTAGCATGCCAACATGCACTTCCTGCGGCTTTATACCACTATATGAACATTTAGCGCATATAGCTGCCCCTAAACCGGTTGCCTCTGGAAAAGTGGCTTTTAAGACCCTATTCTCAGGGAATAGGGCTGATAAAATACTTAGGTACACGTTGTTTTTCGCGAAGCCTCCCTGGACTACAATGTCGACCTTTTTCCTCTCCGCTATTAGGTTTATCGCCACGTAAGATTCTATTGCAAGATATAGGTTCAATAAATGGTAAGCTTCCTTGGCGCTTCTGTTAAACGAGTTCCCAATTATTCTCGCCTTTGAACGCTGAAACTGTCCTGAACCCTCAACTAATCCGGGCGCTATGAAATCCTCTCTTCTAACCAAAATATCGTTTAAGACATGTTTATCAAAGCCTATGTTATCAAGATTCGTAGAGAACCTTTCCCTTATAATCGCTGTATAATAATCATATTCGAAGCCTCCCTTGAACCTAGAGGATCTTACCGGTCTACCATAGGGATCTATATAATATAAAACGTCTTTGTAGAGATCATCGCTCTTCGGGCTAAATTTTTCACCGGGATACATAAACACGCACCATGTCCCAGTGGAGGCTAATAAGAAGTCCCTGCCTCCGATAAGATACGGCAGCAAGCAGGCATTTGAATCATGTATTCCCGGGCTCACAGATATTTTTTGTCCATTAATGTAGGTTTCTCCTAATGAAGCCCAAACATCAGTCATTTTCGGCGATCTAACATTAAACATTAAACCTTCAGCGACACTGCTCCACTTACCTTTCCTTATATCGTATAGGTATGTATGGCAGCCTATGCTTGTAATCTCGCTTGCTTTAAAGCCTGAAAGCATGTAGGTAAGATACTGCGGAAGGAAAAGTATTTCGTCTATCTCACTGAATATTTCTTTAAAGCGCTCCCTTATCCAGTATATCTGTATGCCGGCGTTCAGGAGCTGCCCATAGGGCGGCGTCCCAGTCGCTAAGTAGAGTTCAAGCGGGCTGCCAAACTCGCTGTAAAATTTCTCTCTGATGCTCTTGTCAATCTCTTGATTATAGGATATTACGGGCAGCTTCAACGCACCTTTACTAAGGTTAGCTATAGTGGCTCCAAAAGTTGCTACTGATAATGCCTCAATCCTCCAATTCTTGGCGGCATTTAAAAGCCTATCTCTCATCCAGGAGACGATGGATTCGACGTCGTCGCAGAGGAATCCGCCTATTTTCACCTCATCTATCCTGGTTGACTCAGAATAAATTGGCTTTAAATTCTCTGAGAACACTATAAACTTCTTGTTCGATTTTCCTATATCAAAAGCCGCTATAACCCTATCCATACAAGATAAAATTCTGGCTACGGGAAATAAATTTTTCCTTATTTAGTGCCGCTTTCGCCCGCCGCTTTTTCAATCTCAGACATTTCCCTACGCTCGTCTTCCTTAAGGGAAAGCGGCAACGTCTCCTCACCATGCCTCTTGAATATTCGTTCAAGCTGACGCTTCATAATCTGTATATTGCGGCTTAAACCAAAATAATCGGCAAAGTAATCCGTAGTTCTCAGGATAAAATCCTTACCATTCTTCTCACGTGTAACCATGCCAAGCTCAATAAGTTCCTTTATGTGTTGATATGCATGTTTACCTCTAACTTCAATCACCTGCCTTTGCGTTATGGGCTGCTTATAGGCTATGTAGGAGAGAGTTCTAAGCGGTCCGATAGTTAGAAGCGGTCTAATAGCTAGCCGCTTAACCCTATCAGAATAACCGCTTTTAAGCTGCATAACAAACCTATGGTCTTCGAGCTCAAGTACCTCTAGCGCCGTGTTACGCCGCTTATACTCCTCCACAAGCATTCTAGCAATCCTATGAACTTTTCTCTCAGAGCGGGAGCCTATGATGCTGCATAAGGTTTTTAGGTCTAATGGTCTGCCGGCCACATATAATGCCGCTTCAATAATCCTCATCTTCTCCTCAACATCTTCTCTGGCTTTAGTCCTCTCTTTCCCTTGGGCTTTAACATGCATTGAGACTGGAGATAGATCAGCTGTTAGAGTTGGCATCCCCCACACCCTCACCATTAAATGTTATATATATTTCGCCAAAATCCTCATGCTGCCACAATGTAACTATACCTCTTTGAGCCATAAACAAGAGTATTATGAAAACCCTTATTGCTTCGCTCCTACTTAACCCACGTATAATCTTCGAGAACGTTACTATTTCCCCCTTCTCTAAAAGAAAACGAATCTTCTGGGATACCTCCCTAATCTTACTTTCAATCTCCATCAAATATGCGCTTATAGTCGGAATTATCTCTGGCGCTGGAAGTATTGGTTTTTGAGCCGCTTTAATCGATAGAAGACTCTCGCTTTGCAGAGCCTCGTTAAGTGCTTCGAGCAGGTTCTGTATCGTTGTAGTGGTAAGCTCATAGCGTAGGGGGAGCGTTAGTGGTGGCGGTATAAAATCAACGATCGGCTTTAATGGTTCTGGAGCTTGCGGCTCTTCAAACCTTAATAATGAGCTGGACTTAAGAAGATATATTGAAGCCGACGAATCTAACGCAACGCCTGACGCTCTGAAATCTATTGTTGCTCTCCGCTCCATCTCTTCAAGGAATGTAAGGAGAAGGAACGCTATATCTATGCTCCATGGATTAATTTTTTGCAGTCTTTGAAAGTCGAACAATATGTCCCATGGCGGTTGAAGGTAGAATGGTTTATTACCGGCTTTACTCATCTTACGCAACCCCCTTAAACGTCATTGAAACAACGTGGGAAACACCGTTTTGCCCATAGACCCCGTAGACCCTATCGGCTTTACTGATCATTTCAGGCTTCAATGTTATAACTATGAACTGCAGCTGCATTTTAGAAGCTTCCTCAGCCAATAGTTCACCTAGCTTCTCTACATGGAAAGCGTCGAGGTGGGCGTCTATTTCATCAAAGAGATAGAAAGACGCTGGCGAAAACTCCTGTAAGGCGAATAGAAAGGCAACCGCTGAGACCGACCTCTCTCCGCTGCTGGCTCCGCTAACAAGTATTGGATGCTTATTTGGAAACTGGACCACCATATCAACTCCCCCTGCGAAAGGATTATCCGGGTTCTCAAGCTTTAAATAAGCTGTTCCTCCGCCAGTCAACCTAGAAAAATAATTATTTAGCCGTTCGTTTATTCTATTAAATGCTTCCATAAAAATCTTCATCTTTTTCTGCTCAATCTCCTCAATAAACTTTAGAATCGCCAATTTTTCCCTTTCAAGATCATTTAACCTTATGGATAGCTCCTTATATCTCGATACTTGCTCTATATATTGGGTTTCAGCCAGCTGGTTAACAGCTCCTATTCGTTTAACCTCATCTAACATGGATTTTATTTGAGAATCAGTATCCTCATCAGCGTATTGTGAAAGATCAGGTAGATCTATACCTTCATACTCCGGTGCTCTTAACCGCTCTTTTAATTGGTTAATTCGCAAATTTATGGTTTGCAATTTAATCTCCAGGTCATTAAGAATTTTGATTCCGTTTTCATATTCTCTTTCAAGGAGAGCTAGCTCATTATCTAAAGCATCTATTTCCGACATGAAGCCTTTAATTCTTTCTCTAAAACCGGAAATCTCCTCAGAAATGTTTCTCTCTAAATCCTCAAGCTCCCTGATTCTCTTAAGGGTTTCATCATTCTCTTTAGTTGCCTCATCAATCTCCTTTTCCAAACCAATAATTCGCGTCGAGGTCTCATTTATCCGGTCATCCAGCTCTTTTATATTTCTCTTTAAAATGGCTTCTATCTTCGACTTTTCCACAGATATTTCTGACTCAACATGACTATACTTCTGTTTTAAAGCAATTAATTCGCTGGCTAAAGATTCACGTTTAGTGTTTATACCGTGCGTCTCTAATAGGTTCAGTTCGTTCCTCGCTTTTTCAAGAATCTCGCTTAAAGATTTCTCCCTTTCATTTATCTCTCTGATCTTAGCTTCAAGCGAGCTTAAATGAGACTTATCTTCCTCTAATTGGCTTACTATCTTCTCTATGGTTTCTTCAATGCGTTTTATCTGCATCTCGGATTGGGATATGCTTTTTTGGGTTCTTTCGACTTCCCCCTCGAGTTTAACTATAGATTCGGAGAGGGCTGCGATATCCAACCTAGCTTTTGATATCTCGCCCTCCAGATCCGCAATTATGTTCCCCCTGTTCTCTAGGTATCTTCCGAGAGCTTTAACAGCCTGCTCTAGGTTTTTTAGGGCTTTTTCGCTCGGTATTAGGGCAGATATGTCGATTGGAGTCCTGTAGAAGCCGCTTTCAACTCCTCCACCAGCCTCATATAGGTCGCCATTTAATGTGACCGCTCGAAAACCGTCTTTAGAAGCCCTTATAGCGGCGTCTTCGCTTAAAGCTAACACTGTGTCGCCTAAAACAAAGTTTACAGCAGGCTCATAGAGTTTCTCGCATTTAACAAAAGACGCGACTGGACCGCTAACCCCCTCAATATTGCTCGCCTTAATCACGTTTCCATTCGCTGACAAGCTATTTAATGGTATTATCTTTACTCTCCCAAGCTTCATGCGTTTTAATGTCTCTATACATGTGAAGGCAACATTTAAATCGTCAACTACGAGAGAATCAAGCCAGCCTGAAGCCGCGGCTTCAACAGCTTTCTCGTAGCCTTTCTCAATTTTTATTAGTTTCTTGAGCCTGCCATGTACGCCACTTATAACCCCTAAGGCGCTTAATTCCTCAAGGCTCTTTATCGCAACCTCCTCTGGATCAATTTTACTTATGAGATCTTTCCGCGCCTCAAACTCTATCAGCGCTTCTTTAGCTAATCCAGCTATTTTTTCAGCGTCCTCCATTTCCTTCTCAATAAGTTCTCTTTGCTTAATGCGTTTATCTAGAGCCGCTTGAAGTTTTTTCATCTGCTCTCTCTGACTATTTAATACGCCCTCTAAATCCGCTAATAGCCCGCGTAGTTTATCACAGGTTTCCTTCAGCTCAGTCCTCTTAGACTTTAAATCTTCAAGTCTCTGCATATATACGCTTAATCTGGACTGAACCTTCCCATGTTCGCTCTCAGTTTTCACTCTATCTTCGCGGACTTGGCTTAGCTGCTTCTCTATATCGCTTATTTGCCTAGATTTATCCTCAAATATCAGCCTTGCCTTAGATAAATCTTCCAGAAGCGAATCATAAAGGGCTTGCTTCTCCGCTATCTCCTCACTAACTCGACTTAATATCTCAGATAGTTGCTTTATTCTTTCTTCAGACAAATGAATTTCATTTTCTATTTCTTCACGCTGCCGCTGAAGCCCCCCCTTAATTTTTCTTAGCTTCTCAAGCTCACTTCTCTCCCTACTAATTTTTTCGCTTAGCTCATTAAGCTTAGATTTCAGGCTCTTGGCTTCCATCTGGATCTCAATTATGCGCTCCCGCTTCCTCTCAATCTCGTCGAAACCGAGCTTCCGCATCTCGGAATCCATGTTTCGACGCTTAAGGCGAAGGCTCTCTCTACGCTCCATTATCTCATTATTCTTCTCCCTTACCTCCGCGACCTCCTTCGAAACTCTGTCAGCCTCATCTTCAAGCCTCCTTATCTCTCTAGAAATCTTCACCATTTCTAGGCGGGCGATTTCACGTTTAAGGAAATTATAGCGTAAAAGATTGTTCCGCTCCCTCTCTAAGTCCTCAACTCTCTTCTGTATCTCGCTTATTTGCCCTAAAGCCATCTTTATGGCGGTTTCAGCCTCTTTAAGCTTGCCCTCAGCCTCCGCCTTCTCAGCGTCATACTGGGCTATTCCAAGCATATCCTCAATAATTCTCCTTCTTTCAAGAGTTGATATTTCAGCCATACGCGTTAGAGTTCCCTGCAATACAATGTTGTGTCCGTAAGGGCTTATGCCTGCCACCGAAAGTATCTCCAACATATGGTTTCTCGGGACCCTTCTACCATTTATCCTATATACGCTCTCGCCATTCCTATCAATTTCGCGGGATATCGTGACCGTTGCCGTCTCAACAGGTAAGCGCCCGTCAGAATTATCAAACTGCACCGTTACTTTCGCCTCACTCTTCCTTATATTGGATTTCTCTCCACCATTGAATATCAGATTTGAAAAGTTCTCTGCCCTTAGTCTCTTAGCGCTTAGCTCGCCTAAACAGAAGAGGATTGCATCAACTATATTCGTCTTACCGCTGCCGTTCGGTCCAGTTATCGCAGTAAACCCTCTATCAAATGTCAGCGTGGTTTTATAAGCGAACGTCTTGAAGCCGTTTATTTCAATGCGCTTAATGTACGGCATCTCTTAGCTATTCCCTCACAGCCGCATTTTGCATGCGTATAAGCGCTCTAATCAGTGATTCAGTAAGCATTATTCTAAGCCATGAATACCTTCACTTTCCTCTAGATCTATGAATTTTTTCTGAGACTCGCTTAACAAAATCTCTTAATTCCTTTTCCCCTCCATGTATAAGCATGTATCCGTCTTCTTCAACTCTAACCTTTAAGCCTAGTTCACCAGCTATGTTCTCAAGATCTTTAGGTGTGATTTCATTGGTTATCTTAACCCTGATCCATTTTTCATCTCTTGGAAAACCTGGACGAAAACTTAATTGTACCTTTTCCTCGCCCTCCTCAACCTCTAGGCTGCATAGCTTCTTTAAAACATCTTCAACATACTTATCACCAAACCTATCTCTTGCAGCTGAAAGAACATAAGCCTCAACATTGCTTAAACATTCTTCAAGGCGAGATATATTCTCCGGCCGTGATCTATCCACCTTAATGATCTCTAAAATAACTTTTGCGGATCGTAAGTCATTAATTACGTTAGGAGGCACTGTCACGCCCCCCTTAATTAGATCCGTAGTTACATCTGACAGTATCTTCCAACGTGTCTCCCAACTCATCTCTAAAACCCCACAAACCAAATAGGATTGATCCCATTATAAATGCATCGCTGGAAAAAACGTTATACGACTTTATGGAATAATGTTCATGTTCAGTCAACATAATATCCCCTTTATTTGATTCGGGGATACATAAATATTTATTTCTAACATGCTAATCTATATGAACATAAATACCTATTCGAGAACGCTTTAACTCTAAAGGCAGCGGACCAATTCCATCTCTACGCCATTTAAGGAAACATTTAAGCAGGTGTGACATATGCTCAGCAAATTTAAGCAGGTAATAGTGCTCAGATCTGATTTAAAGATGAGCCCAGGTAAAGCTGCCGCTCAAGCAAGCCATGCAGCCGTTTCATCCTCCGAGGAAGCTAGAAAAACTTATCCATCATGGTGGAGGGAATGGATGGAAAGTGGGCAGTGTAAGATTGTGCTGAAAGTCAACTCTGAAGCCGAGCTACTGAATCTGGAGAAGAAGGCTAAGGAGCTAGGCTTACCAACAGCCCTAATCTCAGATATGGGTTTAACTGAACTTGAACCCGGAACAATAACGGCGCTCGGTATAGGTCCGGCTCCATCCGATATAGTCGATAAGATTACTGGGAGCCTACCCCTTTATTGAGGACTTGACGATGCTTGAAGTGCCGGGAATAGAGAAAAGTATTGGGATAGAAGTTTATGCTTCAAAGACGCCGGGTATAGGCGGGATCATCAAGAGTTCACCTGAGGATTTTATTGTCGAAGAAATTCTAGCAGATGGGTCAAAAGCGTCCATCAGCGCGGAAGCTAATTTTGGCCCTTTCGCAAATCACGGACGATATCTTATATGCCTTCTAATTAAGAGGGGTTGGGATACTCTACTAGCAATAGAGGAGTTATCTAAGCTAATTGGCATAGATCCGAGCAGGGTGGGGTTTGCCGGAATAAAGGATGCTAATGCGCTAACGGCTCAATATATAAGTATAGGAGGAGTGCCTGTCGATAAGATAACAGGCATAAAAATTAAAGACATAGTTATTAAGCCCTTAGGCTACGCTAATGAGGAGATTTCACCTAGGAAGCTATTTGGGAACATGTTTACAGTGACAGTTAAATCGGTAAGGCTCAAAGAGAAAACGATTCAAAATAGAATCAAAAAAATCTGTAGCGAGCTCAAAGATTTCGGCGGTATGCCAAACTTTTTTGGGCATCAAAGATTTGGGACGATTAGACCAGTAACCCACTTAGTTGGAAAAAGCATAATTAAAGGTGATTTTGAGGGCGCTGTGATGTCATTTCTATCCTATGTAAGCCCCTTCGAAAGCATTAGGGCTAGGGAGGCGAGAAGAGAGATTCGCGAAAGAATGGACTTTAAAGCGGCGCTTAAAAAGCTCCCTAAAGCTCTGGTGTATGAAAGGCTAATCCTTAAGCATCTCTCGAGGGTTCCGCGCGACTATTTGGGCGCATTAAACAAGCTTCCATTAAGCTTCCGTAAGCTCTTTGTACAATCCTATCAATCCTACCTCTTCAATAGGTTTTTGAGCGAGAGAATAAAGCGTGGAATACCCCTGAAAGGGGTGCTTGTTGGCGATTACGCCGTAAAATTGAATGATGCAGGGCTGCCGGAGAAGACTTTTGTTAAAGTGAAAGATAGCAATGTGTCATCTGTGAATGAGGAGATTAGGATGGGGCGGATGGCATTGGCGTTGCCGCTTATAGGGCTGAAACAGCCACCGTCAGAGGGTTTGCAGGGGGAGATCGAGGCTGAAGTATTGGAGGAAGAGGGCTTATCTAGAGAGGATTTCCAGAGAGCTAAGGCTCTTAAGGTTAATGTTCTCGGCGGCTTGAGGGTGGCTCTGGAGAAAAGCATCGGTTTAGAAACAAGGGTTATCCCAGAGGGGAAGAAACCCTCAGAAAATTCTGTAGAGTTTAAATTTATTCTCCATAAAGGGGCTTACGCAACCATACTTCTAAGGGAATTTATGAAGCCGAAAACGGATGAGCAATTGATAAAAAGCGGTTTCTAATGGAAGGTTGTTGACTTCCCTAAAAGCCCTTGAAAATCATCACCACAACATTTTCTCTCGATAGACTTGGATAATTTTCTGAGAAATCCTTTTATGATACGTGAGAAACCAGCTTATATTATAAGGTGACTAAAGCATGCTGCTAGCTCTGGAGGAGCCTGGAGGCGGGAGATTTAGGGCTCTGGCAATAATAATTATGCTGCTGATAGTAGGTTTTCTTGCCGCGGGGTACTTCGGCTATGTAATGGGTTACAGAAGCGCGCTGGAGGAAATCAGCGGGCTAAAGAACCAAATCAAGGATCTTGAGATGAACATTAACACCCTGCGGTCTTCCCTAAGCGCCTTAGCCCAAAGTATCCCCCAATATAGCGCTCTAACGAGCGAGAATATTTCTCTCTCACATATCTATGATCAGGTTAAAAACTCAGTCGTCATGATCAGAGGGCTAATACGGCAATACGGTCTTTTCGGCTACTATTATGAGCGGGTTCAGGGATCTGGCTTCGTCTACAATTTTACTGGCAGAATGGTTATAATAACGAATTACCATGTGGTTAGGAACGCTGCGAATATAACCGTAACCTTCGCTAACGGCAATAGCTATGCTGCACGAGTGCTAGGCTATGATCCATATGCCGACCTAGCGGTGTTAGAGGGGAATGCGCCAATAGAGGAGTACCATCCTTTAGAAATAGTTAGTTCATCAACTCTTAAGGTAGGCGACATAGTTTTAGCTGTCGGCAACCCGTATGGTTTAGCCGGATCTATGAGTATGGGCATAGTTAGCGCCTTAGGTAGGACGATAAACGTTGAAATAGCCGGTGGCTACCCAATAGCCAACGTTATCCAAACAACTGTTCCGCTCAACCCCGGTAATTCAGGTGGGCCGCTGCTAAACACTAGGGGTCAAGTGGTGGGTATAACAACGGCGATAGTGAGCGGCTCGCAGGGCGTTAGCTTCGCCATACCATCAAACACTATACTGCGGGAAATAAAGTTTCTGATAGAGGAAGGGGCATACAATAGGCACCCATGGCTCGGAGCATCCGGAGTAGATATGACGTATGAGATTGCGAAGGCTATGGGCACCAATGTAACTTATGGTTGGCTGATAACGCAGGTTATTAGTGGGGGTCCAGCCGATAGAGCTGGTCTCAGAGGCGGAACAAAAAGGGCTTATGTTGCTGGTGAATGGATTATAATTGGCGGAGACATAATAGTCGCGATAGATGATACAAAAATCACGGGCATAGACGACCTCTCATCATACCTAGAAGAGAACACTATGCCGGGCCAGCGGGTTAACATAACTGTAATTAGAGAGAATAGGAAGATGGTTTTTGAGGTGGAGTTGGGTTCAAGACCGCCATTAGGCTAAGGAAACTAAAGGATTTAGGGGCTGATTTTATGGAGTTAACCTAAATCTATCTCTTGGAAACAGAACAACTTCCCTAATATTCCTTACACCAGTTAACATCATTACTAAGCGCTCAAGCCCTATAGCCCACCCGGCATGCGGGGGCATGCCATAATCGAAAACCTGCAAATGATATTTGAAGGAATCAGGGTTTAAGTTTTGTTCTTTCAGGCGCTTAATTAAGAGCTCTTTGTTATGTATGCGTGTTCCACCGGAAGCTATCTCAATCCAATGCCACATTAAGTCGAAGCCCTCACTAATCTCAGGTTCATCATCCCTAGGCTTTATGTAGAATGGCTTTAGGCTCGTCGGCCAATCAACTATGAAATAGAAGTATGGGTGTAGTCTGCCGAGGGTTCTATAAGCAACGGTCGGTATATCCTCGCCCCAGTTTATCTTTATTCCATTTTCTCTCAGCTCATTGATGACTTCATCGTATGTCAGCCGCTTAAACGGTATGCTTGGCACCTCAACTTTATGCTTAAGTACCTCAAGTTCTTTCTGGCACCTCTCATTGACCACTCTACACACGTGCTGTAGAAGCAGTTCAGCTACGCCCATAACATCTTCAGCAGTTGCAAAAGCTTCTTCAATATCAACTGAAATGAACTCTGTTAAATGCCTTCTAGTGTGAGATTTCTCAGCTCTGAATGTTGGACCTATCTCATAAACCTTCTCGAAATCTATTACAAGCTGCTCCTTATATAGCTGGGGGCTCTGGGCAAGAAAGGCTTCACGCTCAAAATAGGCTACCGGGAAAAGATTTGCGCCTCCCTCGGTTGCAGTTGCGATTATTTTAGGCGTATGTATCTCAATAAAACCGTTTTTGGAGAAGAACTCTCTTATGGCTTCCAGCGTTACGTGACGTATTCGGAATATTGCTTGGGCTTCATCTCTTATGAGATCTAAAATTCTGGCATCGAGCCTAACATCGATGTCAGCCGGGGTTTTACCCGTAATATCTAGTGGAAGCGGCTGCTTCGCGGCGTTAAGAACGATTACGCTTTTAGGTATAACCTCTACTCCTCTAGGAGCCTTATCCATCCTCCTAACTATTCCCCTAATGCTTACGCAATCCTGGCGCTGTAATTCATCCACCTGCTCAATTATCTGTTTGTCAACTTCATCCCTGGGAACAGTTACCTGTATTATTCCCTCTCTATCTCTTAGCAGTAGAAACTTTATTCCGCCTAAATCTCTAATCTCTTTTATCCAGCCATTTAAAGTAACTTCTTTTCCATCGAGATCAGGCGTTATTTCCTTCGTGTAGTGCGTTCTTTTCCAACTATGTGTTTGAGTCCCATAGTTCATGGTTTACGCTCACCTAATCCGAAAATTCAACTCTGAGCGTTATCCCCTTAACTTTCTTTGCAATCTCTTTCATGGCATTAATATTTGGCATGATCCTCTTTTTATCTTTCCCCCTAAGGATGACTCTTGTCTCTATTGAGCCATCTGGAAGCCAAATCTTATTTATCGCCAAAACCGTTAAAGGGGCGAAAAGATCTTCAATAAATTTTCTCTCACTGGCATTATACTCCAGCACACGAACATTTTTGCCGGTTTTATTTTCTAAAAGCTTAATTATTTTCCCACCATAACTCAATATTTTATTCACATCACCCCTTCTAACTAATATTGCAAGTATATTGTCGGCTTCAACCGACCCGCGAAAATATACGTCTTGAAGTAGAGGATATTCATCCTCGATAGATACAAGTAAGCGTGCGATCTCCAAATCTCGTTGAGTTACTTCTCCCTTCTCAATCTTTGCCCTGCACTTCGGGCATAATATTCCACTTCTTAAGCAGAATTGGCATAGTTCAGTTTTCACCTTCCTCAGATCCCTCCAAAAATAAAGGAGGGGCGGCGGAGCAGAGTTTAGCAGTATATCAGCGCACCAGCGTTATTTCTATTGTACTAACGTTCGCCGGGGCGTTTCCGCTGCTAGATTGAATCTGCTCGGTTCCTATACTGATGTTTCCTATTTTAACGTCTGGCAGAAATCTATGTCTAATAATTTCAACAACGTCCACAGCCCTACTTATTGCTCGCCCTCTAGCTTTAACGCTTACTTCCCTTGCTCCGCCGTGAAATAGTGTTAGGCAAGCCAGGACATAGTTCATTACTGGTTTTCTTCCAACGAGCACTGAGCCGCTCTCAGGCAAGCCTACCGCCTCACTCCTTAATCGATTCATGCACTATTGTGACTTAATTAAATAAATATCTTACGGTACATTGAACCATATTGAGGAAAGAATTGAAGAAGCAAAGATGAAAAATGATTGAAAATTACGTGCGCAGCTAAGACATACTGAGCAGCATGTCTAGCGCAGATTTAGAGTCCAAAGCTGCCTTAAGCGGATGACCAGAGTATGGGCTTAATTCAACGATTAGAAAACCATTATAACCTGCCTCTCTTAGCGCCTCCATAACGCTTTGCCATTGAATGTTTCCCTCAAATATGGGTCTGAATTGCATCGTGGAGAATTGAAAGTCCTTAACGTGAACGCAGACAATTAGATCCCTCAAATACCTTATCCATTGTTCAGGGAATCCGATAAAAGCCGCGTTTCCAACATCAAAATAGATCTTTACATTTGGATGATTAATTTCCTCAATAAATTTTCGGAACTCAAGCGGGCTATAAAGAAATCTATTCCACACATTCTCAACGCCTATAATAACCCCATAGTCTTCAGCTGATCGAGCAGCTTCAAGAATGCTCTCCTTAGAGATCTTCCACATGTCTTGATAAGGTACTTCTCTTGTAGCGACGGCTGGAACTACTAAAAAGACTTTAGCGCCGATATCTGAAGCGAACTCGCATCCCTGCCTAATTATTTCTACACCTTTTCTTCTCACGCTGGGGTCTGGACTGACGAGATTATATTTCCAGAAGAGACCTGTGCAGAGGCTTGGCAGCTCTAAGCCGAGAGACTTAGCCTCATCCAATATTGCTCTCCTCTCATTTCTGCCTGCTTTAAGCATATCTTCGTCTAGATTTAGCTCCACGCCATTATAGCCTATATTCTTCGAAAGCCTCAAAATATCTGTGATTTTAAAGTTTTGCGGATAAATCCAAGCGTTTACGCCTTTCCTCATATCCAACACCTTAAGATCCGCTCACTCTTCTAGCGGCAATGTGATCGGTTTTCCAATTTCTGCAGACTTTGAGGCTGCCAATGTGAATTCAAGAGTCTTTGCACCCTCCTCTATAGGCGTTTTAGTATCTTTATCCTCTAAAATCGCCCTGATGAAATCTTTGGCTTCAAGAAGATACGTATCTCTCTCCTCCGAGATCGTTGTGACTTTCGTCGGAGGCTTTGTGGAATACAGCGTTAAAGTGTTTATATCTCTTGATTCAAAGGTATAATTCTTGGCAGCTATCCACCATTTAAACCACCATTGCGCGTTCGCGCCCCATGTTGTTGCAGTGATAGCGCCGATAGCGCCGGACTTAAACTTAAATGTTGTGCTGCTTACATCCTCAATCGTCATCTCCGGGACATCGGTCCAAAATTTTCGATTCATTAATCCGTAAACTACCTCCACGTCACCACAAATATATCTAAGTGCGTCAAAAAGGTGGGTTGACTGCTCAACTATCTGCCCGCCGCTTTTACTCTTATCTATCCACCAATCCCTTCTGATAAAGTGGCACCAATACATGCCTATTGCGAGTCCTATTTCGCCAGCTTCACCGTTGTTCACAAGCCTTTTTGCTTCTTCAATAGCGTATCCGAACCTGCAGTTATAGCCGACTTGGCTCTTAACACCATTTTTCTCAATAGATCTAACCATTTCTCTCGCAGTCTTCATGTCTAAAGCTATGGGCTTCTCAATGAATATGTGAATGCCTTTCTCGGCAGCTATAGTGACCTCATCTGAATGAGCGAATGGGGGCAAACAAATGTATACTATGTCCAGTTTCTCCTTATTCAGCATTTCACGCCAATCCCTATAGCATTTTCCACCGTACTTGTCAGCCATGGTTCTTGCTCTCTCCTCAGCTATGTCAGCGAACGCTGTCATGCGAACCTCTTCTAGGGTTTTAAGCCTTTCAGCATGCGTTACCGCAATTCCACCGCAGCCAATAAAACCTACATTAAGCTTCCTCATACATATATCTCCTCATATCGCGATTATAGGATAACTCTAATAAAAATTTATATGAGATTATCTTTTACATAAGAAGATAAGTGAAATTACCGGGGGTCTCATAAAAAAGCTTGAATAATGGAAACGAGCGGGAGGTTCCTAAAGAAATTAAAGATCTGCTCATGTCGGTTCTCCATGAAAACGAGAAAATTCTTTGTAGTGTTGTTGGGGACATAGATGAGGATGGGAATTTTGGCAAGAGATGGCTTTTTTTAACGACGAGAAGAATAATCATAGTGAGCTCAGCTACAAAAAAGATCGTCGATTTTCAGTTGAAGGATATTCGGTCATGTTTCATCAAGGACTATTTAGGCAACTCCGAAATGTTTTTTGAGACGTCGGATGGATTAAAGAGCGTGATGCGCTTTTCTCGAGACTGTTTAGAAAACTTCTATAATGCATCTAAACTCATAGATAAAATTGCTAAAGGGGATATATCCCCCGAAGAAGTAAACCAGGAGATTCTTGAAGAATTTATGCCTAAGAGGAGCGCTATTAAAAGGACGCAAGCCTTCCTTTGGCTTATGGGCTTCTTAAAGCCTTACGTCCACTATGTTATTTTAGCGGTAGTGCTATCGCTTTCTATAACCGCTTTGAATCTTACACCACCCTACTTAATGAAGCTGCTGCTCGATGATGTGTTTGCGAAGAAAAATCTAATTATGCTGATCTACATAGTGGTAGCCTTCATCTCAATTTACGCGCTTAACGCATTTTTGGGCGCGGCTCAGAACTATACGCTCTCATATTTGGGCCAGAAACTGATTTATAACATCCGGGTAAAAGTTTACGAGCATCTCCAGAGACTTTCACTCGGCTTTTACGATAGGATGAGCTCTGGGCGCATTATGACTAGGGTTACCGACGATGTTGGTCGCGTGCAGTGGTTTCTCACGTGGGGAACGCAGACTCTAATCACGAGCGCGCTGCAGATTGTGGGGATAGGAATAATCATTTTCTCCATGAATATTTATTTAGCTCTCTTCGCGCTGCTGCCTATACCGATAATCGTTGTCGGTATGCCGCTCTTTAGGAAAAGGGCGCATAGAGCGTACCATAAGGTTTGGCGTAGATGGGCCGATGTGAGCTCGCTGCTATGGGATACCATTCCCGGAATAGTTGTAGTTAAAACGTTCACGCGGGAGAAATTTGAGCTGAAGCGGCTAATGGAGCGACTGGGCAATCTCGTCGTCGCAAACCTTAAGGTTACATTACTTCATATAAAATTCTTCCCGCTGCTGGGGTTCGCAATCTCCTCGGGAACAGCAATAGTTTGGTGGATCGGTGGGCAAGAAGTGCTGAGAGAAAACATATCGCTCGGCTCATTGGTGGCTTTCATAAGCTATATGGGCATGTTTTATGGACCTGTGCAGACAATAAGCAACCTTTTCGAACCCCTGCAATCCTCGATAACGTCCAGTGAAAGGATTTTAGAGATAATGCAGATAGAGCCTGAGATCAAGGATGCGCCTGACGCAGTAGAATTCCAATTTAAGGGGTCGATAATATTTAAAAACGTTAGCTTCGGATACAACCCTTATATTCCAGTACTAAGCGACATAAACTTGGAGATAAAGCCTGGAGAAAAAATTGGTATAGTTGGGCCGAGCGGCTCTGGTAAGACTACGCTCACTAAGCTGCTGCTCCGCTTTTATGATCCAACTGAAGGAGCAATATATATTGATGGGGTGGATTTAAGGAAGATAAAGCTCCAGTGCTTAAGATCTCAAATAGGGCTCGTTCTCCAAGATCCGTTACTCTTCTATGGGTCAATAGCCTACAATATTGCTTATGGGAAGCAGGATGCTACACCGGAGGAAATAATAGCTGCGGCGAAGGCAGCCAATGTTCATGAGTTCGCTATGAGCCAACCGTTGGCATACGACACGAACGTTGGCGATAGGGGGTGGAGGCTCTCCGGCGGGGAGAGACAGCGTGTTTCTATAGCTAGAGCGATAATAACTGAGCCGAAAATCCTCATATTGGATGAGGCAACATCATCCGTGGATACATTGACCGAGAAAAAGATTCAGGAAGCCATGGAAAATCTCGCTAAGGGGAGAACAACAATAATAATTGCACATAGGCTTTCAACATTGCAGAACGTTGATAGAATAGTTGTCATGGATAAAGGGAGAATAGTTGAAGTTGGAACCCATGAGGAGTTGATGAGGGCTGGGGGATTATACAGTCAGCTCTATAAAGCTCAGTTTGCAGAAGAAGCCGCGGTAGGATCTTTACAGAGGTGATCTTGATGCCGCTCTCCGACTTTCTAAAAAACCTAAATATTCTGGATCCTAAGAAGGTGAAAATCTTTATTGAGGAGCATGAAAACACGCTGAAATTAGTTGTTGATGGCAAATTATTCTCTGGTCTTATACCTGCTAGACCGTTTCCGATAACTCACCCTGAATTCATAATATTTAGAGACAGCTATGGTGTTGATATCTGCATGATAAGAGATTACAGGGATCTTGACGAAAACTCTAGGAGAAACCTTCAGACAATACTAGATAAACTCTATTTTATTCCCAAGATCCTGAAAATTAAAAAGATTGAGACCAGCGGGGATGAATTTTTATGGGAGGTTATAACTGACAGAGGACCTAAAACGTTTAGGACGAGGGGCCGCATGAGCGTAATGCAGATTGAAAGGAGGATCGTTATAACAGATGTAAACGACAATGTTTACGAGATAGAGGATCTATATAAGCTGGATCCGCATAGCATGAGCGAAATTGAATCAACTATATGAACTGTTCTGGGCATTTACCCTTTATTCTCATCTAGCCTATTTAATGGTTTTGGAAAAGACCTGTCTATTTTACTCTTAGCAACAATGGCGGCTTCCTCAAGTATCTTTTCAGCCTCCATGTTTTCCGCGTCAAAATTCAGGTTTTCCATGGCGCTTCTACCCACCTCAATCGTTATCTCATTAAGAATCTCTTCAACCTGAATGAGTTCTGAGCTAATTTCAGGTGTGATGCTTGATATTTTTTCGCGGGTCTCACTGACAGCCTTTTTAGCCAAAGATATTGCTGATGCAAAGTTACCGTACTCGTAGAGCGTTCGAAGCCTTAATGCTGCCTTATCGAGAGATAGCTTTGAATTTACGAGTAAGCTCTTATGCCTTCTTATTTCCGCCAGCTCGTTGGCGAACATTTTTGCTCTATTTTCATCGTGTTGCTCATATGCCCAAACAATTTTTTCCGAGAGATCTTTCTCGCGTTTATCGTAATGCTCAATATGCCCATTTATCTTGTTTAACTGCAGTTCGATGCGCTTTATAGCTTTGTCAAGCCTATCCTTTAATGGAGGGATCGGTCTGAGGGCACCCTTCAAGCCCCCGGATCCTTCCTCCCAACTCTTAAAGAAATTTGTCGTCAATCTTCCACCATCCGCTGAATGGATGATGGAAGCGGAAGCAATAAGGCTTTCTAACATGCAGAGATACGCTGTCACGACAACACTTATATATCATGAACCCAATATAATAATAAAATAGTCAATTTTGTTAAGTAACTGGAGGAAGAGCAATGGCTATCGAAAGGGTGTTAACCGGAATACCGGGGTTTGATGAAATACTCAACGGTGGAATACCTAAACGCAACGTCGTCCTCCTTTCCGGCGGCCCAGGAACTGGTAAATCCATATTTGGCTACCAATATTTATATAATGGGTTGGTGAGGAAAGAGCCGGGAGTTTTTGTTGCGCTTGAGGAGCATCCTGTCCAAGTGAGACTTTCTATGTCTCAATTTGGCTGGGATGTCTCTTCATATGAGGATAAGGGTTTATTCGCCCTAGTTGACGCCTTCACAGCAGGGATAGGTGAGGCAGCTAAGAGAGAGAAATATGTCGTTAAAGTTCCAGACGACTTTCAGATGCTTATAGATGTTCTCAGAACAGCTATTAGAGACGTTGGAGCCGAAAGGGTTGTTGTAGACTCCGTCACAACGCTTTACATAACTAAACCCGCCTTGGCGAGAAGCGTGGTCCTACAGCTTAAGAAGGTTCTATCCGGGTTGGGTTGCACGTCGATACTTGTCTCGCAAGTGAGCGTCACTGAAAGAGGGTTTGGCGGCCCCGGCGTTGAGCATGCTGCTGACGGAATAGTTAGGCTTGATTTAGACGAAATTAATGGTGAGCTTAAGCGCAGTATTATTGTCTGGAAGATGCGCGGTACATCCCACTCAATGAAGAGGCATTCCTTTGAGATAACTGATAAAGGCATAATTATTAAACCCAAAGAAATAATTATAGTATCTCAGAGGAGGATAAGCGAATATGAGTGAAATACCCCTCTCACCGATAGGTAGGGAGCAGATCCATAAACTTGAGGCTATACTGCTAATAAATAGCATATTTAGACCAGAGGTTCTAGAAGAGCTAAAGAGGTCGGAGGAAAGGATAACTTGGGTTGATAGCCTCGCGGTCGCAGCTGCGGCTTTGGCGAGAGAAAAAGCAAAGATGACTGTGTCCCAGATAGCGGAGGAGCTTGGTAGAACCGAGGCAACTATAAGAAATCACTTGCAGGGAAAGACTAGAGCAGGACAGATAGTTAGAGAAACATATGAAAAAATTTCTAAAGAAAATGTAACTGTAATGTTGCCGGAGATTGCGTCCGCCGAAGAAATCAAACGTTTGAGGTCTGAATTGGAGGAGGAGCGTAAAAAAAGACTGGAAAGTGAGAGCGTCCTCAAAGAGATTCAAGCCTCGTTAGCTCAGCTGCTTGAGCGCATAAGCAAAATGATAACTTAAAAGGGTTAAATACTCAGCCCGGTATTCCGGAGGATCAGGGTGGATATATTCGACATCTTTAAGCTTAGGAGAAGCATACGTGCCTTCACCAGTGAAGAGGTTGGTGACGAAGAGATTGAAAAGATTCTTGAAGCCGCTAGGTGGGCTCCATCAGCCGGAAACATTCAGCCATGGGAGTTCATTGTAGTTAGGAGACCTGATATTAAGAGAGAGATAGCCAAAGCCGCTTTAAACCAAACTTTTATAGAGGATGCTCCTGTAGTCATAGTTGTATGCGCGGATGAGGCGAGGTCTAGTAGGGTATATGGGAGCAGAGGGGCAACCCTTTACTGCATACAGGATACTGCTGCAGCTATAGAGAACATGCTTTTGGCAGTATGCGCTCTTGGTTTAGGGGCTTGCTGGGTCGGCGCATTCTATGAGGAGGAAGTTAGACGGATTCTAAAGATACCTAGAGGTTTAAGACCTGTTGCAATAATACCCATAGGGCATCCATCTGAGAGCCCTCGTCCCCCTCACAAAAGACCATTAAAAGAAATAGTCCACTACGAAACATTTTAGCCGGAGGCTATTGCCGCATAAAAGATTTTCGGCGTCGTTAAGGCATTATATCTTCTTTACGCTGCAGAGAGCTTCAGCAGCGCTCAAAATTTCATTGACTTGTTCCTCTGTTAGCGGGTATCCGTGCCAGCATTTTCCTCTAGCTCTTAATCCGCTTAGCGTAGTCTCCTTAATTAATAGGGGTGGATCAAACCTGTATAGCTCGCTGAAAACTATAGATCCCTTCCAACTCATTCTTTCGCTTTCACGCCTCTCCTCATCGCTAAGATCCTCCCTTCTCACAAACCTTTTCACTACACCATACCCTATGAACGAGTCCCCCCTTCTCAGAGCGCCTAGCGAAAAATATTATGCTTCCCTCTTCCCAGCGGCGGGCGATGCCGGGATAATATTTTTGTTGTGAAGACCTGTTTAACCCATTCCTCCCTAGTTATACGCAGAATGTAGTTTCCGGATAAACTACTGCTTTTTCGGGTTCAAGACAAAGCACCAGGGTTTCCAATTCTCCCTAAAAATACTATTGGTCTAAAAATAAATGCCTTTTCCAAACCTACTCTACTCGGCTACTTCACTACTCCATAACCGATTAGTCTCCATCTGCCCGTTATCTTCCGGCTTATCGCAACCCTTGACTCTTCCTCCGCGCAAACCGGCCGGGTGAGCTTTAGCTCCACATTGTTGCCCCTTATATGCGTAACATTTCCAGTTGTGATGGCTGTTCCAACATCGAGCAGAAGCGTTTCTCCAACGGTTATCTGCTTTACCTCGGTCTGCTCCCGCGCTCCGATAACCCGCTCAAAAAGATGCGCTTCTATAGTTAAATCGTACCTTGTAGGTGGAAGTAGACCTGGTTTACCAACAACGTTCCCCGATAATTTATCAGCTTTGGTTAGGGAGGGGTCAAGAAGCGTGCCGACGCCGACAAGACCGCCGCAAATAGCTTCCTCAACTCTTCTTCCTCCTGCGTGAAGGCTCGTTATGTTTGTGAACAATGATTCATATGCACCCTTGGAGGAGCTGATCCCAGGTCTTATCTCGATTTCTTCCCCAACCCTGAACTTGCCTTGAAGTATGGATCCCCCTATAACCCCTCCGACGAGATCTTCAATTGGGGTTCCGGGCTTATTTACATCAAACGATCTAACAACATACATGCGCGGAGGCTTCGCTGGGTCGCGTTGGGGGGTTGGAATATACTTCTCTATCGCATATAGGAGTAGGTCTATATTGACTGAGTGGAGAGCTGAGACAGGTATTATTGGGGCGCCCTCAGCGATAGTTCCTTTCGTAAATTCAACTATTTCCCTATAGCTTTCTAGAGCCCTCTTCTTATCGACGAGGTCTATTTTAGTCTGGGCGATAACAACTTTGTTTACACCGATTATCTCTATTGCAGCTAGATGCTCGCGGGTTTGAGGCTGAGGGCACGGCTCGTCGGCTGCTATAACAAGTATAACACCGTCCATGACGGCAGCCCCAGATAGCATTGTCGCCATTAAAGCCTCATGGCCGGGAGAATCAACGAAGCTTAACGCTCTTATAAACTCGGTTTTTGACCCGCATCTTGGGCAGATCTCGCTGGTAGAATAGTTGCGCGGGGGTTCACACACCGGGCATTTGTAGACCGGGGCGTCAGCGTAACCGAGCTTTATAGTTATGCCTCTCTTTAATTCCTCACTATGTCTTGAAGCCCAAACCCCGGTGATGGCTTCGACAAGCGTGGTTTTCCCATGATCCACGTGACCTATTGTACCAATATTTACTTCGGGTTGGCGTGGAAGACCGCTGCTCTTAACCATGTTCACCAACAGTAGAGGAGAGAGCTAGGAGCAATATAAATGAATCGGAAAAAGCTGCTGCATCGAACCCCTCCGGAAAAAAAGAAGGTTTATAGGAGCGATTATATCCTTAGATTGTAGCGGTGATAGTGAAATGGCTGCTTGCAGCAGATGCGGCTTTAAACTGCCTGAAGGCGCAGCTTTCTGTCCGAATTGCGGAGCACCCATCAAGAAGGTTGAGGAAGCAGCTCCATCAGAGAAGATAGGTGGTCTTTTGAGGCTCGGCATAATGGGAGCTTTTCTCTCTCTGGCAATTTCGGTCCTAGCCGGACCTATAAACCTGTACTTCATACCGTCCTTCATATCGGCCCTACTGGTCATATATTTCTCTAGGTTAAGCAGACTTAAAGATGCAGTTATAGTCGCCATGGCGATCTACATTTTTACCGATGCTATGCTCACGGGCATTTTTCTGGGAACAGTTTATGTATCCAATACTCCGTTAGCAGATTACTATGGTGACTATATGCCAACAATAGTGGATGTTCTACTGTACACGGTTTCACCGTTGATGGCTATAGTTGCCGGATACATTGGCTTCAAAATATCTCCTGGTAAGAAGGAGGAGGTTTATTTTAAGGGCGGGCTGGAGCCAACTTTAACCTATAGTTTAGGGGGAGGGCTCAAAAAACTTAAATATGTTTTCCTTGGCTCTTATAAAGATGGATAACTGTCAGCGTGGCGTAGATTGATGAATGTGCCTAAGGAGATAAGAACCTATTGCCCAAGATGCAATAAGCATACTGTGCACTCCGTTTCCATATATAGGGATGGTAGGCGCAGGGCTCTTGCTAAGGGGGAGCGGGCGCATGAGAGGGAAAGGAGAGGCTATGGTGGACAGAAGTACCCTATACTTAGACGTAAAGCTAAGACAACTAAGAAACAGACACTAAAGCTAAGATGCAAAGACTGCGGGTACACCCTTCAAAGAGAGGGTATACGCCTAAAGAAGCTTGAGATACAATGATGGGGGATTAGCGGGTGGTTCTAAATGAGGCTTTGGGAAAAGATAATCCCGAGACCGAGAAGCAGCTTTATACAAGTTAAATGCGCTGAATGTGGAAACGAGCAAATAACTTTCAGTCACGCATCCTCCATTGTGCGCTGTAATATTTGCGGGGCTATACTCGCAGAACCAACCGGAGGAAAGGCAAACATTAAAGGCGAGATTACAGCTAAATTTGAGTAGTAGGTGTTGATGAAACATATGCCCGCGTCTAAAACTGATGAGTGGCCGGAGGTCGGTGAACTCGTAATATCAACTGTTAAGGAGATAACAGATTATGGAGCATATGTTACGCTAGATGAGTATGGGAAGGAGGGCTTCCTCCACATTTCCGAGATATCCTCTGGATGGATAAGAAATATTCGTGATCACGTTCGCGAGGGCGAAAAAGTAGTTTTAAAGGTTTTAAGGGTTGATCCGTCCAGAAACCAGATAGATTTATCGCTCAGAAGAGTTACTCAGCGTGAGAAGAGAGAGAAAATCTTGCTTTGGAAAAGGAGCAGAAAAGCTGAAAGCCTGCTTAGGAGCGCGGCTCAAAAGCTCGGCATACCCCTAGAGAAGCTGTATGACGTTATCTCCGAACCATTCAAGAGAAACTTCAGCGACATCTACGATGGCTTAGAGACTGCTGCTAGAGAAGGAGAAGGGATACTGATAAAAGCTGGCTTACCTAAAGAGGTCGCCGAGGTTCTCACAAGCATAGCGAAAGAAAAAATCAAGGTAACAACCGTCAAGGTTAGAGGCGTATTAAACTTAACTTGCATAAAGCCTGATGGGGTTTTAAGAATAAGGGAGGCTCTATTAAAGGCTAAGGAAGCCGGGTCTACGGGTAAATCTAATGTAAACATATATGTGGCGGCTCCACCTAAATATCAGGTGGAGGTTGTGGCTAAAGACTACAGGGAGGCAAACGCTATTTTAAAGAAGGTGGCGGACACAGCAATAAGCGTTATAACGAGCCTTGGAGGACAGGGGTCTTTTGCGCCTGAAGGTGGATAAAAGTATTGGTCTGGCTGCTAAGAAAATGTGTAAAATGTGGGAGCTACACGCTTAAGAAGGACTTCTGCCCCTATTGTCATGGGGAAGTACGTGTTCCGCATCCAGCTAAATTTTCCCCAGACGATAAATATGCCATTTATAAGGGTATGTTAAGGTGCGTGTCGAGTAGTGAAGAAAACAGTGATAATAGAGAAGGAAGAGGTTGAATTAAAGAACCCTATTCTCATAGAGGGGCTTCCAGGCTTAGGGATGGTTGGCAAAATAGCCGTAAAATATTTGATAAAACAATTAAAAGCTAGAAAATTTGCTGAATTATATTCCCCCCACTTCGCCTACTATGTTTTAGTGGACAGCAAAGGCAGCATAAGCTTACTTAAAAATGAATTTTATTATTGGAGAAATGAAAACGGCGAGAATGACTTAATACTTCTGACCGGAGACAGCCAAGCGCAGACCGTTGAGGGGCAATACGAGGTTGCAGATGCAATCCTTGAGTTTGCGAGGAAAAAGAATGCTAAAATTATCATAACTGTCGGAGGATATAGGAGAGATGTTACAGGCACACCACAAGTATTTGCTTCAGCTACAAGCCCAGAAGTTCTTAAGAAAGCGTTAGATGCGGGTTCTATAAGTAGTCCGCCGGGAAGCCCAATCGTAGGCGCAGCTGGAGTACTGCTTGGGCTTGCAAAATTTAAACAAATCGATGGAATATGCCTGCTAGGCGAGACCCCCGGATACATGCCAGATCCAAAGGCTGCGAAAAGCGTTTTAACAGTTATAATGAGGATGCTTGGCTTAAAGCTCGATTTAACGGATCTGGATAGGGAGATATATAAAATTGCGCAGGTTGAGGAAGAGTTGAGGAGAATCGAGGAGCAGCGCAAGGCTGCTGAGAGAGAGGTTTGGAGGGAAGAGAAGGAGAAAATATCCTACATTGGATAGAACTGAAGGCTGATTCCCAATAGTTTTTAAACTATGAAGTTCTTCTGCCTAACCATATATTTTTGAAGAACCCTTCTATAGTCTTCAAGGTCATTTATTGTGTGATTTATCACACTTATGTATAGGTTTATAGCATCGTATATCTCCTTTTCAGAATCCGCTTCAAGGATATCGCTTTCTATTTGCTCAGATATTAGCTGCGTTAGCTCATTGCGCCTAGAGACAGACTTAAAAGACTCTAAAATCTTTCTTTTAAGCTCATTTACTTCAGGTTTAGGTAAATCTCCTTTAATCACCCGCTCCGCGATCTCGTCTATTGTGTCTTCATCTGAAAGCGGTACGCTTTTTCTAGACGCCACTTCGCCTTTAGGTGTCAAAAATATAACTAGGGGAACACTTTTAACACCATAGTTTTCGGTAAGATCCTCGTTTTCAGGATCCTCAACATCAATCAAATGAACGCGGATGTCAGGCCTCTTCCTCTTAAGCTTCTTCACTATTGGAAGGAGGCTTCTCCTACTTTCATAGAGGTCCGAATAAAAATACATTATTTCAATTTTTTCTTTCTTCACACCGCCCATTTCTCTAAAAACACCCTACTTTACTCAGCAATACTTCTCCTTATATTTAAGCTTCTACTTTACAAATAAAATATGGGATTGGGTTAGGAAATATTGGATGGAATCCTCGTGTTTAAGCCTTCTTGGTTATTTCTTTAACTACACCGGCGGCGATCGTTGTGCCCATGTCTCTTATGGCGAACCTTCCCAGAGGCGGGAACTCCGTGTACACTTCTAGGCATACTGGTCTCACCGGCTCGAATCTGACGAGCGCAGCATCTCCAGTCTTAAGGAAGGCAGGTTTCTCCTCAACTGTTTGCCCAGTTCTCGGATCAATCTTCCTTATAAGCTCAGCAAATCTAACCGCAACCTGCGCTGTGTGAACGTGCATTACGGGCGTGTATCCGGCGGCTATAGCCGTTGGGTGATATATGACTATTATTTGCCCTATGAACTCCTTAGCCACGGTCGGCGGATTTTCTGGATGCCCGCAGACGTCTCCTCTCCTTATATCGGTTTTCGCCAAACCCCTAACGTTGAAACCTATGTTATCTCCAGGCTCAGCTTTCGGTATTCTAACGTGGTGTGTTTCTATAGATTTGACCTCACCTATCTTGCCGGATGGCATAAAGATGACTTTATCGCCTTCCTTCAATACTCCTGTCTCAACGCGTCCAACAGGCACTGTTCCTACGCCAGTTATCGAATATACGTCCTGTATCGGTATCCTCAATGGTTTCTCAATCGGTTTAGGCGGCACCTCGAACAGATCCAGAGCCTCATATAATGTTGGACCGCTGTACCATGGCATATTGGGGCTTGGTTTAACTAGGTTGTCCCCGAGCCATCCAGATACTGGGATAAATGGTACCTTGGCAACGTTATAGCCAACCAGCCTTAGCATCCTGCCAACTTCGTTCTTAATCTCCTCATAGCGTTCCTTACTCCAGTTAACTGTTGGGTCATCCATTTTGTTTACGAGAACAATTATCTGCCTAACTCCTAACGTGAAAGCTAGGAAAGCGTGCTCTCTCGTCTGTCCTCCAGGCCCTATGCCTGCCTCAAACTCACCCTTCTTCGCGGAGACCACTAGGATCGCTGCATCTGCTTGGCTGGCTCCGGTTATCATGTTCTTAACGAAGTCTCTGTGTCCAGGGGCATCTATAATTGTGAAGAAGTATTTTGGTGTCTCAAACTTCAGGTATCGTAGATCTATCGTTAAGCCTCTCTCCCTCTCCTCCTTGAGGTTGTCTAATATCCATGCGAACTTAAATGACTCCTTGCCGAGCTTCTTTGCCTCCTCCTCGTAAGTTTTAACGGTTCTCTCATCGACCACGCCAGCTAGATATAAGAAGTGCCCCATCGTCGTCGATTTCCCATGATCAACATGCCCAATTATTATTAAGTTTAGGTGTGGTTTCTCAGGTCTGCTCATTCTTCATCCTCCACATACATCCTTAATGCTTTGACTTGATTAAAAATCAATCATTCAATTATTTTAAGTTTACTTTTACAGTAAAGGTCTCCATTAGCTTAAGGAAGTAAATTTATTTTCCGTTAATGTGCATTTTAAGCCGGTTTTTCTCTTGAGGTGTAAAGGAATGGGTTAGTTATATCGTCCTTCCAGTCAATATATTTTATGGTGATGTGTCTCTCCGGCTTTATGACGGGTTTAGGCTTCCCGGTGGCTTCAAACCTGAACAGCGAGGATTTATACCAGCATATACCTGGGTTTTTACTGACGGGAAACTTTAATTTTACGGTGAACATCTCATAGTTCGCTGTCTCATATAGCGTTCCATACTTTGAAAAATCCCTAATTATATCAGTTACTATGCAGTTCATTTTTAGGAGCATGAGCTCAACAGCCTTCCACTTTCTAAGAGAAGCCTCAGCGGTCGATAACCCAACATATCCGACTCCACAATCCTTTAAGCAGGCAACCCCCCTTGAGAGAAAGGCTTTAAGCCCGCTTAGGGTTTCTAGAGGCTCCGAGGAGAAAACATCGAAAGCGCCGATAACATCTTTTGGTAGAGGGTTTGAGACATCGTAATGCTGGAACTCTATATCCAGCCCATATTTCCTACGTAATCCATCTATGTAGTCACCAAGCCTCTTATCTATATCCAAGACAAGTATCCTTGAAGGTAAATCAGTCAAAGATAATGCTACGCTAAGTAGGTCGTCGTCGCCTATAAGCACGAAAGATTTTCCATCTAGATCTCCATAGTAATGCATTAAAGCTAGCCTATAGATCACATCCTGCTCGCGCATATAGCCTTGAAAGAAGTTCGCATCAGGCATAGGTCTACCTTTAGTGATCTTAATATATTCTTCCAGAATATCCTTAAATCTTCCGTCGAAAACTATCCTTTTTCCCTCGCATTCATGGCATATTTCGCTTTTGAACTCTAAAGCGCTTCTATTAACCCGCCTTAAACCCTCCTCCGTTAGGTGGATTTTTCCGTCTTTAACGCCTATTAACCCGCTGTCAAAGAGGCCGTTTATAGCTGCCACAAACTCCTTCACGGTATATTGATTTAAGTCAAGCAGCTCCCAAATGCTCCTATCAGACTCCGAGAGAGCTCTAAGTATTTGAACCTCTATTTTTCTCATAGAAATCCCTTCTCAAAATCTTTTTCTCAACATGAGTCGGCTTAAGCTCCTCAATCAATAGATTAAAAGCCCTAAGCGCGGGCTCATCAGAGCCGCACGTGAAGATGTCAAGGGCAACATAACCACATTCAGGCCACGTGTGAACGCTCAGGTGAGACTCACTTAAAATATATGCGGCGGAGACCCCGTGAGGCTCAAACTGATGAAAAATTGAAGAAACAACGTGAAGTCCTGATTTAGAGACAACGCTATCTAAAATAACGCGTAAATCCTCTACTCTCGCAATCTTCCTGGGATCTACTCCCAGGAAGTCGGCGATTATGTGGATGCCCAATTCGAACATCCACCGTTTCTTTTTGATACTCTTCTAGTAGCGCTGTTCTCCGCCGACCACGCATACAGTATTACAAGCCCCTTACTTTCAGTAATTAAATCTTGATCTTTTATAAATATTTCGGACAACTTGTTATTAAAAATGAGGGGCTGGAAATTAAGTGAGATTTAACTTTTCTTTCTTAAATCGCGAGTATGCCCAAAAATGTTTTCATCATTTTCTTGGCTCAAATTTAAGCCCCTATCTTTCTAATCTCTTTAATGGCGAAACCCACGGTACCTGGATCTTTGTGCGGCCCATCGCTGCCAAATACCATTTTATTGGAGCATATTTTAGACAATCATGCAATTACACACAATAGTAAAGAAGCAATGGCGCTATATGGATTCTCCATATAGATCGAGTCTTCTTAAATAAAATAAATCAAGAAAATAAATCAAGCAGGTTTAACAAGAATAAATACATAAAGGGGCAACAAATATTAGATAGCCTTGAATATGCGGGGCAGAGGGTTTAATATTGCCGGTTTTTCTTGAAGATTTAGCGTGTCTAATTAATGATAAGAAGGATTGCTTGAGAGAGAAGATTTTGAGGGGTAGGTTTAATCCATTAGAAGAGGATTTTAGGAAGTATATGGCTGCTCATTGGGTGCCTTTAAAGAATTTAGATCCTTTTTCCGCAAGCCTTAATGATCTTGATATATTGGCGGTTGATTCAAGCGTCTATACAAATCTTCTTTCTAGCGGCGGCATGCTTTACATTATTGGGAGCATGTCGATGAGGCGGAATACTATTGCCGCTAAGAGAATGGATGTTGACGTAATATTTGGTAGGGATAAAGCATCCAGCATCCATGATATTATAATTGCTAAAATGGAGCTTTTAGAGTTTGAGGTGGCGCTTGAAGCTCTGAAAGATGGCTTCAACGGAGACGCGATATTGATTGACGGCTCACTTTATGGGCGGGCTTCTTACCCACCATTGGAACCTAGGATCGATGAGGAGCGCGATGTCCTGCTACGCTACTTTAAGGTTTATAAGGAGCTCCTGGATTTTTGCCGCAAGTCAAACATCCTGCTAATGGGGGTTAGCAAGGAGAGTAGGTCAACATTTTATCGCGATTATTTGCTTCATCTGATCTTTAATGAGAAGCTTAACGCATTGAACATTGACTCCGAAGATAAAAAGTTGCTGAGAGACATATTTTTCAAGATGCTCAGCTCTGAGAGAATAGCATTAGAGAAATTTCAGAGACTTAAGAAAAAGTATGTTGATAGGCTAAACGCGGTTGAAGTAATTTTACAGGAGCTAGCGTCCTCTAGACCAGACTATCAGCTCATAATGAGATGCGTTTCCTCAGTCGGATATGCTCGCCCACTGCTCTTAGGTCCCACAGTTAGAATGGCTAAGCGTCTAAAAGAGTATCGAGAGGACCCTGAAAGATACGTTAAAAAGTATTTTCCGAGATCATCGATGGAGAAGGGTGAAAGCTTTGTCCAATGGGCTTCCGAGGTTCTAAATGGCATCTTGAATTTCCCAAGCTTCATCTCATTTTATATTCTGCTAGATTTAAGGGATTCCCCCATCCGCGTCGACGTCCCCTACTATAATAGGGCGCTCTTCGACGTCGGCTGGCCTGAACCCATTGAAGCTAATATTGAGGATTTGTTGAAAATTATTGTGGCTGGTTACTGCGGATTAAACGTGCATAATATTTGGCTTAAAAATGTTGATGAAAAAGTTAGGTTGAGAAGAAAAGTTATAGATGAAATTTACCTTCCGTTCTTAGAGAAGGTGTTTGGGGAGAAGATAATTTGTGGGAGAGGGTATAGGCGTGTCAAATACCCTTAAGGAAATCGGCATAATTGTTGGTGAAGCTAGCTCAAGCGAATTTTACTTTAGTTCAAAGCCGGAGGAGATGCCTTCAAGATGGGAATACGTCGTCGTCTTCTCGTTAGAGGACATTGGCGGAGCACTAAAAGAGGTTCCTGTGATAGCCCAGGTTCAGGGAATAGTGTCTGCAAGCCAAGCGTTAACGAGAGACCTCGACTTCGATATAACTAAGAAGCTCGTTGAAGCCGGGATTGCTGATAGGAAGGTTTGGTGTAAGGCTAGGATACTCGGATATTTAGGCGAGAACGGTGAGGTTCTCCAGCCGAGGAAGGCTGTCATGCCTGGAAAACCAGTTTATATAGCATCACGAGACCTACTGGAGAAGTTTTACTCATTCCCTAGCGACGAAGCGGTTCACGTTGGGCACCTAATCACCAGGAGTGATGTTCCAATATTTTTGTCTCTGAGAGGTTTTAGAAGGCACCTCGCGATAATAGCTCAGACTGGAGCTGGAAAGAGTTATCTGGCCGGGGTTCTCGCGGAGGAGTTGCTTAGGAAGGGGGCTACTATTGTGATGCTGGATCCGCATGCGGATTACGTTTTCCTTTCTAAAACCGTTGAGGGGGGTAGGCATGAGCTTTCGGATAACATCATTGTTTTTAGGAATCCGGCGAGCACTGGAAGATACTCTGATGCCGATGTTGGCAGGGTTGAGCCTTACGAGGTTTGCTTCTCGGATCTAGATCTAGACGAGATTTGTTTGATTGCGAGGATAAGTGAGCGCTATGTGAATATTAGGAATAGTCTTGAAAAGGCTATCACAAATGTGAGGAGGAGGAAATTGGTTTTCTCGCCCAGAGATATTTTAGAGGAGCTCCAGCAGGCAGATAGCTGGGCTGCTGATGAGAAGGAGAGGGCCGCAGCCCGCGCGGCTCAGAAATATATTAAGCGCATAATTGACATGAGGGTCTTCACTAATGTTTCCACATCTATCGATAGAATGCTTAAGCCCATGCAACTCTCCGTAATTGATCTTTCAGGGCTTGAAGATGAGGTTTCCGACTATATAGCGTACAGGATTTTATCCGAGATCTATGAGAGGGTAGCTGGAGGCGTATTTAAGTACCCTGTCTTCATCTTTATTGAGGAAGCGCATCGATTTATTCCCCCTGAAGGTAAGACTTATTCGAGCACAATTATAAGGAAAATTGCCGCGGAGGGGCGAAAGTTTGGCGTATTTTTAATCCTCATCACTCAACGCCCATCAAAGATCCACTCTGATGCCTTAAGCCAATGCAATAGTCAAATAATTATGCGTATCACCAATCCCGAAGACCAGAAGGCGGTTTCAATAAGCTCTGAGCGTATGAGCCGCGATCTACTGGAGGATCTTCCGGGGCTTAACGTTGGGGAGGCAGTCATTGTTGGCGAGGTGACGAAGGCGCCTGTTATGATAAAGGTTAAGCGGCGTCGCACTCAAGAGGGCGGGGCTGACGTCGACATTATTGGTAAGCTTAATGAGGCTCTCTCTGTAGCGAGCGGAAACACAATAAAAGTGGAAGCTGAGAAATTAAGGAATGAATTAAAAGGATTTTATGATTAGCGTGATGGCTGATGGTTAGAATAGCCCATATCGCAGACACTCATCTGGGCTTCCGCCAATATAATCTCGATGAGCGGGAGCACGACCTCTACAATATTATAGACGAGATAGCCGAAAAGATTCTTGAAGAAAGGGTGGATATAGTTATTCACAGCGGAGACCTTTTTGATTCGCCTAGACCTCCAGCCCAAGCATATTACGCCTTCAAAAGATTTCTCGCAAAGATCAGCGGTAGAGTGAAATTTTTCTCAGTGTTAGGGGATCACGATACGCCGAAACGCCGCGGCATGCCCCCGCAAAAATTGTTTGACGATGAGATTCGTGTTTTAGGGCTTACGGGCGGCGACCACCAGGTGCTGCGGTTAAATGGGCGAGACGTCCTCGTTGCCGGCGTATCGCACTTTAGCCGTCGATACAGGGAGATACTTGTGGAGGAGCTAAAGAAGCTTGACGTTATAGCGGCAAGCCATCAGGTAAGCGTGATAGCTTTACATCAAGCCGTTGACAGATTCTTTCCATTTGAGGAGGTCTTTGAGCTAAGGCTCGACGATTTACCGAGAAACTTCAAGTATTATGCTATGGGGCACCTGCACGCTAGGACGCGCGCCTCCTTCGGGAAGGGTGAGCTCGCTTACTCCGGTTCAACTGAAATTATGAGGAGCGATGAGATAAGCGATTGGGAGAAGCATGGGAAAGGCTTTTATGTGGTTGATTTGAGCGGCGACAAACTGGATGTTAGGGAGGTTAATCTTGAAGGAGTTCGACCACAGCTAGAGGTTAGAATCAAATATGATGCCTTCGACCTGGAACTTAAGAAACTCGTAGAGTTCCTTAAAACCTATTCCGGCAGAAAGTCTCCGATAGCGCATATAATTGTCGAGGGGAAGGAGGTTGACCGCCAAAGGGTTCAGCAGAGCTTAAATAAAGCCTTGCTGGGCAAGGTCTTATATTTTCGCTCTAGAATCATCGAGGAGCCCGAAAAGGAATTTATTGAGCTGAAGCCTGGCGACATTAACATAAGCGCGCTCCTAAAAGAATATTTAAGGGATGAGAAGGTGGCTGAGTTTGGTTACGAGCTCTTCAAAGTTTTAAAGGAGGGTGATGTTGAGGAGGCGAAAAAGATCGCGGACGAATACTTCAGGAGGATGATGAAAATTGATTCTGAGAAGGGTGTATCTTGAAAATTTTATTTCACATAAAAGCAGCAAATTGGAGTTTGACTACGGGGTCAACGTCATTGTAGGTCCAAATGGAGCTGGCAAAACATCGATTCTAGACGCTATAAGCTTCGCGCTCTTCAACGTGCACAGTAGGGGTAAGAATGAAAACCTAGTTCATAGAAACGCGGAGAGATCTAGGGTTTTTGTGGAGTTTAGTGAGGGCGGAGTAAACTACGCTGTAGAGTGGGATATTGATCGTAAGAGAAGGCAGGTGAAAGGCGTACTATTGAAGGTTGAGGATGGTAGAAGCTTTGTCATAGCTAGGGGTGGCGGACGTACAATAATTTCAGAGATAGAGAAGATTACCGGTTTAGACGAGCACCTATTCATGAATTCAGTTTATGTCCAGCAGGGCGAGATTGAAAGGCTTGTTACTGAGACACCGTCTAATAGGAAGCAGATAATTTCAAGGCTTCTTGGAATAGAGGATTTAGAAAAAGCCTACCAGTACATGAGGGAGATTATAGGCGAGTACCAGAACATCGCCTCATATTTGGATGGCGAGTTGAAGAGGAAGCCTGAGGTTGAGAACCGCATGCAGAGCCTAAAATCGGAGATACATGCCTTAGAATCATCCCTTAAATCCGAATCTTTAAAGTTGAAAAGTATCGAGGAAGAAATTAGTGTCCTTGAAAGGCAGCTGAAAGACCTAGACTATAAGAGGGAAGCGTTTGCTGAGTTGAGTTCGAGAGCTGCTGTTTTAGAGGCTAGGATCACAGATTTATCTAGGAGTTTGAGGCAGAAGGAGGCTGATTTAAGGGAGGCTGAGGCTGCTTTCATTAAAGTTGAGAGCTTGAAGGAAGCTGTTGCAAGGCTTCCAGTTATGGAGAAATACTGCAGGTTGATTAAAGCCTTAAGTGAGAAAGAGAGGGAAATGGATCTTGAGCACCAGAAGCTTAAGCATATAGAGGAATTAAGAACTATATTAATGCGTAATGAGAAAGCTTACCAAAACTACTTGGCGAAGAGCGCGGTTCTCAGCCAAAAAATGGTGGAAAGAAGGAGATATGAGGGGTCTAGGGAAGGGCTTACGCGTCTAAAGAAGCTATATGAGGAGATCTTAGAGGAGAAAAACAGGAAGTCTAACACCTTAACGCGCCTGCTTAATGAATATTCCCTTATCTTGGGTGAGACAGTCACCGTAGATAATATTTATTTTCTTCTCGACAAGAGGAGGAGTGAACTTAACTCTTTGAAGGCTGGGTTAGAGGAGAAGGCGAGCATCATAAGAGAGAAGATTGGGAGCATTAAAAGTAGAATTGAGGATCTCGAGTTTAAGATATCTAAGATATCTGAAGCTGATGTTTGCCCAATCTGTGGAAGAACTTTAACCATCGAACATAAGTCGAAGCTTAGGGAGGAGTTTGAGAAGATAAAGCAGGATGGCTACAGGGATATTGTCTCGCTCCAAAATGATCTGAAACATGTTGAATCCGAGAAGAAAGAATGCGAGGAAAATTTAGAGAAGTTGTTAACAATAGACCCTGAAAGATTGTCCGAGACTTTAAACGAGATAAAGGAGCTGGATGAGAGAGTGCGGCAATATTGGCATGAGATGGAGGATTTAAGGAAGAAAGTTGAGTTTCTAGACAAACTGGATTCTGAGATAACAGTGCTTGAAGAGGAAATTAAAGCTTTAGAGGAAGTCTACAGAGAGTATGATGCTGCGAAGCGTGAGCTCAGCAGATGGCCGCCGAGAGAAGAAATAGAGGCTAATCTCGAAAGGATTAACGGGGAGATCGAGGCGCTTTCAAATGAGATAGAGGCTTTATTAACTGGTCTTGGCTATAAGCCAGCTGATCCTGAAAAAGAGCTGGATGATTTAAGGGTTAAGAAGGCTGAGTATGATAGGAATGAGCCCTTAGCGAGAAGATTGGAGGCTTTAAGGGCTGAGGTGCAGAGCTTAATAAGCGAGATTTCAGCTGAAAGTTTAGAGTTAGAGAGAATCAAAGTCTCAATTAAAGAGCTCGCCTACGATGAAAGCCTTCATAGAATGGTGCAGCAAGAATATGAGAAGAAGATTTCTGAAAAAATTAGGCTGGTTGAGAAGATATCTGGTCTAAGAGCCGAGCTGGAGAGAGCTGAAATAGAGAAAGAAAAGTGTGAGGAGGAGATAAAGCGGCTTTCAGAGAGGGAGCGGGAAAAAGCCAAGGTCGAGGAGTTCATTAAAATCCTACAAAACATTAGGAATGCTTTCCATAAGGATGGGGTCCAGCGGCTAATTAGAGCGAGGTCAAGACCATTACTGGAAAGGTTCACGAGGGATTTCCTTGAAAAATTTAACTTAGAGATTTCAGACATTCATATCGACGACGACTACAATATTTCGGTTATCGGCCCCGCCGGCCTCCAAAGTATAGAGCAGATTAGCGGCGGCGAGAGGGTTGCGCTCGCAATATCCCTCCGATTAGCTATAGCCCGTGTCCTCTCAGATAGGGTTGAAGCGATCATTATGGATGAGCCTACAATACATTTAGATGAGGAGAGGCGCAGAGACTTAATCAACATCTTAAGTTCATTTTTTAGGGAGGGCGGGAGGATTATCCCGCAGATAATCGTCATAACGCATCATCACGAGATCGAAGATGCCGCCGACATAATGTATAGCGTAAGTAAGAGGGAAGGCGTCTCAGTAGTTGAGTTAGAGAGATATTCAGATTGAGGCTTAGACACGTAAAGATCAACCTAATGTTGTCAGCGAATAAAGACATAAAGCTATCTATCGATCGAGAGAAGAAAAAGAATGTGATCGCATCTAATTTTACGCTGAATATTCGCTATTAAGCGAACGTTTTCCTAAGCGGTTTTATTGCTTTCATAGCCGCGATCTTTGGCACATAGTAGCTCGCTGCGAGTATGGTTCCCCAAGCCGCGAATGTGGCGGCTGACATGGCTGTCCCAACTATCGCCATTTCATGCAGCATCACAGGTATATCCGCCGGGTTTGCCATAGCTGTCAGTAAAGGCGGCCATGGAACTATTTCACCGTGCCACATGTGCTCTAAAGCCAACAGTATTACGCCTCCCCACAGTAGGGCGTTGAGGATCCAGATCTTCAATTTCTCAGAGAGGTCTCGCGCCGTCCTCTGCATAATAGATGTTATTATCGCTACTGCCATAGGAACTAGGAAGCAAGCCATACTTTCATCCTTCGTAACACAATTTTTATATTTTGTAACACCAATATAAATTTGCTGGAGGGAATGGCATATGTGGCTCATAATCTTAGCGTTTTCAGCCGCTATTGCTACAGCGATCTGGTATTCCAGGGCTGAGGAAGATAAATGTATGCTTAAGATTCTCTGTCTCATGCTCTGGGGTGCTACAATAATGGTTTTGGTAGATCGCGTGATTGGTTGTCTGACGGGTGGCGGAGAATTTTTTGAGCTGACTCCTGAGGCGGCAGCCTTAGGCTTCACGATGCTGACGGTTGCGCTAATCATTTGGGAAGCAATCCTATTGATTAAGGATCCGAAGGGCGTACTCTACGGGAAAGCTGGAGGAAAATGATTTTGTTCACTGGACAACACTACATGTCCGGGCGCTGTAACTTTAACTCTGAAGCACCCGCATGCTTCATACGCATGTGTTCTAAAACTTAGAATTAAATAATTCCCTCCCACATACATTATTTGAATCCTCTTAAAGGGATGATGGTGTTGAAAGCTGATGCCGGATGGTTTTTCAGGAGAATATTAGAGTTTATGCTCGCCGCGATAAATATTGCTCCATCCATAACGGTGATAATTAATCCATTGTTTTTCATAATGTTTCTTCCAGTTGGAGCCTACGCTATCCTAGCTTGGCCCTGGTCTCTCCTTAAAGATATTCCGGATCCTTTTCATCCAGGTGAGAGCTTATACTGGTTAACGTATGCTATAAAGATTGATGAGGAAAACGTTTTTCTCCCATCTCTCTTTAGGTGGGGGGTAGTGGATTTATCTCTTCTGGCGGCTGGCTTAGTATTTTTTCTAGCAGCCTTCATATTCTGGTTAATAAATCTAAGTAGGGGCGGGGGCTTAATTACTAGCGGAGTTTATGGGGTTGTTAGGCACCCGCAGTACTTAGGGATAATTCTCCTAACCCTTGGAGTAACTATTAGAACGCTTAGACCAGCGTCCCTCATAGCGTGGATAACTCTGCTAACCGGATACTTGATTTTGGCTAGTCTGGAGGAGAAGAATTTACTTAAAATTTATGGTGAAAAATACGTGGAGTACTCTAAGAGAACGGCTTTCATCATACCGTACCTGAAACCCAATTTGCCGAGCTGGCTCTCTCCGGAAAAACCATATAGATACATGCTTCTCGCAGTTATATGGGCTGCCCTAGTGGTCACCGTAATGGTTTATATGAGGGATAGGGTCTTCGCGTTAAGGAGCATATCCCCACGTGGATTGGGCTCAATCTAGCTACCGTGGTTATGAAACTCTTATTGTTTTGGGATTGCTCTACCCGCTATCGCTTGAGGACTCTTAAATGCATCAGATATATTTATGGGCTGTTTTCTTTTTGATGTTCGCTCGGGTTGTTTGTATGCTCTGGGGTTGTAAATGTTCTTTTTCGTCTTGAATGTGCTTGAGCGCTGTGAGGTATGTTGACGCTGTATGCTTGTCCAGAAAAGCCTATAAACTCTTACGTGGAAGATAACCTTGAAGTAGGGATGAGCTCTGTGAGCCTAGCGAGGGGGACACCTTGCGCACACTGCTTCGCCACAGGGAGCTGGATGAACCGCGGGCAACCGCTGGAGACACGCTCCCGCAGGCGGGGCAGAGGAAGAACAAGCCGTTGAGAGGTAGATGGCTAGGAGACTGAACATAAAAGACATGAAAGCCTATGAATAGCCATCCACTGAGAAACGGCTCTTCAACCTACACAGTAAACGTTAGACGTGTAGTGTCGGGATGAAAAGGCTGGTAAAGATCTTAATCGCTGTAATGCTGGCTACAGCTGTAGCCACAGTAATTATTTATGAGCATCATGTTAGCTCTCGGAGCTCAGTAATCGTGTTGGTGACCACAACCAGCACCTATGATTCAGGGCTACTGGACTATTTAATGCCATTCTTTGAGGAGAAATACAACATTAAGGTCCGCGTACTCCCAATGGGAAGCGGCCGAGCAATAGAGGTCGCTAAGAGGGGTGATGCCGACATAGTTTTAGTGCACTCAAGGAGCCTTGAGCTTGAGTTCTTGAACAGCGGTTATGGGGTGCATAGGGTCGGCGTGATGTATAACGACTTCGTGGTGATAGGCCCTTTAGAGGATCCGGCTGATATAGGTGGTTTAGAGAATGTTACCGAAGCCTTCCAGAGGATCATGTCTAGTGGCGCTGAGGGGAAAGCGTGCTTCATATCACGTGCGGACAGATCCGGCACCCATATGCTGGAGATGAGCGTATGGGAGAGGCTTGGGGTAACGCCCTCAAACAAAATGCAATGGTATATTGAGGCTGGAGCCGGTATGGGCGCGGTGCTGCGCATGGCTAATGAGATGAGAGCCTATACGCTGACAGATAGGGCTACGTGGCTATCCTTTAAAGATGATTTGGCGAACTTGAGGGTTATGGTTCAAGGCGACATAACGCTTCTAAACCCATATGCGATAATTCTCGTTAACCCGGAGAAACATCCGCACAGAAACTATAGGGGTGCGCTAGCTCTAGCGAAATGGATCCTGTCAGAGGAGGGTCAAAGCCTCATCGCAAACTTTAAGAAGGGAGATGAAACGCTATTTTACCCTATGGCGCGCAACTTTAATAAAGCCCGAGAATTAGGTTTCCCAGATCAGGAAGATGAGATCAAATGGTATGATTCTCAAAATCCCTAAAATAAACCTTATAAGCTAAAAGCTAAAATTGTGGCGGCGGTGAGCGCCATGATTAATGATTTGTTTTGGGAAGAGGTTCTCAATATAACTTTGCTCTCCCTGAGGGTTTCAGGTATATCCGTTCTAATAGGTTCTCTGATAGGCATACCTATAGGAGCGGTTCTCGGACTTAAGCAGTTTAAGAGGAAGCATGCGTTGATGCGCTCTATAGATGTTGCGCTGAAGAGCACCGTGAACACTTTTATGGGTTTGCCGCCAGTCTTTGTTGGGCTAATAGTTTACCTTTTGCTGTCGGCTTCGGGGCCGCTCGGCTGGCTAGGTTTACTCTATACGCCGGCAGCCATGATAATAACGCAGCTTATAGAGGTTGTCCCCATAATCATTGGGTTAACGATGTCGGCTGTTGCAGGGGTCGAGAAATCTGTTAGGGAGAGGGCTTTATCGCTGGGTGCAACCGATCTTCAAGCCGCGTGGCTCATATTAAAGGAGGCTCGACTAGGGGTTTTGACCTCAGTTATAACGGCTTTCGGCGCAGCTATATCTGAGGTCGGGGGCATAATAATCACGGGGGGCAACATCAGATGGTGGACGCGGACTCTGACAACAGCCATCGTTGTTGAGACAGAGTTGGGTAACTTTACTATGGCGCTCACCCTTGGCGTGATATTGCTGTCTATAGCGTTCATAATAAATTTAGCATTAACGTTAATTCAACTTAAGGGAGCGCGGCGGTAGTTGGCGACCGTTGAGGTCGAGCATTTATTTAAGGAGTACTCCGAGAGACAGGTTTTAAGAGACGTCAGTTTCACGGTTGAGGAGGGAGAGTTCTTCATTCTTGTAGGACCTAATGGCGCTGGGAAAACAACTCTACTCAGAATCCTCGATCTTCTTGAGGAACCTACGAGCGGTAGGGTTCTATTTAATGGTCAACCCGTGGACTACTCTTCGAAGGGTAGGGTTGCTTTGCGCAGAAGGATAGGGATGGTTTTCCAGCAAACGGTTCTCTTTAACATGAGCGTGTATGAGAATGTGGTTTACCCGCTTAAGGTTAGAGGTTTAAGTGAACATGATGTTAGGCGGAGGGTTAACGAAGTACTTAAGCTGGTTCAGCTGGATGGATTTGAGCGGAAAAACGCTTTGGGTTTGTCAGGTGGGGAGGCTCAAAGGGTGGCTATAGCGCAAGCATTAGTTACAGAGCCTGAACTCCTCCTTCTGGATGAACCGACGGCGAATCTTGATCCAAGAAACATCTCAATAATTGAGGGGGTACTATCCTACGTTAATAGGGAGAAGCGGACAACAATAATCATGACGACGCATAACATGATCCAAGCGGAGAATCTGGCGCAGAAAGTAGCCTTCCTGAATGAGGGAAGGATAGAGGCTATAGGATCATTCCAGGAGGTTTTCGGTAAGCCGTCGAAGCATATTGAAGGCTTCTCCAGACTGGAGAATATTTTCTGCGGTTTCTCGAAGACGACCGGTGAGGGGACATCTATTGTGGATTTAGGCGACGGCTTGCGGATCGAGGTCGCCGCTAGAAGAGATGGAAACGTAGTGCTTTACGTGCCCCCCGAAGACATAATTTTATCAGTTAACCCCATAATTTCAAGCGCAAGGAACATGTTTGAGGGTAGGATAACGCAGATATCTGACGTAGATTATGGGGTGAAACTAAAGGTTAATGTTGGGGCGAAAAGCTTCATGGTTCAGATAACTAGACGATCATTTAATGAGATGAATCTCAGCGTAGGCTCAAAGGTGTATATAGCGTTCAAAGCATCATCGGTTCAGATCCTTTAATGAGCCTTAAAATAGATAAAAAGTAAATTATGAGCGTTTAACGAATGTTTTCGCCGGATAAGTCGATTAATTAGGAGAATCAATTTAAGTTTAAGGTTGGAGTATGAGGGTGGTTGCTTGAGGAGATTTAAGGTTGCTATAACGGATTCAGGCTACGAGTCTCATGATGTTGAGGAGGAGGTTTTATCGCGGGTGGGCGCTGAGCTCGCCATCTTCCAGTGTAGGAGCGAGGAGGAGGTTATTGAATATTGTGGCGATGCCGATGCGTTGCTAAATACGTATGCTCCGATCACTAGGAGAGTTATTGAAAATCTTCAAAAGGTTAAAGTGATAGTGCGTTACGGTATTGGCGTCGACAATATAGATCTCAAGGCGGCTACCGAAAAGGGGGTTTTCGTCGCCAACGTCATATATGATGTCACAGATATCGCCGATCACACAGTTGGCTTGATCCTCTCGCTCATAAGAAAGATACCGTTAGCGGATGGAAGCGTCAAGAGCGGGCTGTGGGATTGGAAGGTCACGCGCCCAATATCCCGCCTTAAGGGTAAAACCGTCGGCATAATAGGCTTCGGTAGGATCGGGAGGAAGGTAGCTCAAAGGCTAAGGGGGTTTGAGGTTAAAATATTATCCTATGACCCGTATGTTCCGGAGAGCTTATTCGCCGAATATCACGTTGAAAAAGTTGATTTTGATACGCTGATTAGGGAGTCGGATATAATAACCATACATGTGCCGCTGACAAATGAGACTAGGCACATGATAGGTGAAAAGGAGTTCAAAAGCATGAAACGGGGAGCAATCATAATCAACACTTCTAGGGGAGGAGTTATCGATGAGCAAGCTCTCTATAAAGCCCTGAAAGAGGGTTGGATAGCTGGCGCTGGGCTAGACGTGCTGGAGAAGGAGCCGCCTGAAAAAGATAATCCTCTCCTAAAGCTGGACAATATTATAGTGACGCCGCACATGGCATGGTACTCAAACGACTCTTTATATGAAATTCGAAGGAAGGCTGCGGAGGAGGTTGCCAGAGTTCTGAGCGGTCAAATACCGGTTAATTTAGTGAATAGGGAGGTTTTAGAAAAGATCCGGAAATAAAATAGTGCCCAAGCAGACGTGGGAGTCTGCCATGAGGCGAGGGATGGAAGGGCGGTTCCCTTCAGTCTCAGTCTACTTTTATTTTCTCCAGGATTTTTTGGCTTAATTCGGATGGCTCTACCCCATCCACCAGCTTTATATTGTAAATTATTGCCAGTTCCTTCTCGTCTTCGCTTAATACGTCCTCTCCGGGTATTATGAAGAGTTTTTGTTGGGCTTTTACATCCATGGCTTTCAGATATAGGGATATGAGCGCTGCCTTCGCGTCGCCGTTTTCGGGGAGCGCATCTCCTACAATAACCTTCTCTTTTTCTCTCGAACTCTTCGCTTTTAGCGCTAGGTCGAACCTGTGCTCTAAGCCCGACATACCCCTTATCATTGCAGACGCTTCTAATATTAGTCCCTTCTCCCTAGCCATAGGATCTAGAGTTTTCGGCATCTCCTTTAATGCTCTCCTAAACTTTATCTCCATAAGCCTTACTTCGGGTTTTGTAGCTTTAGACCATAATTCCATGAAGACCGCCCTTAATATTTGTGCAAAGCTGATAAAGCTTGACCATAAACCCTGTATTTGGACAGTACGCCCGCTCGTAGGACCTAACGGAAAGCAGCACAGCAGGCTTTCACCAGTATCTGTGGACACGAAGTTTATCTCAGCGTGCTTAAAGTCTACGTGTTTAACTTCAGCAAAATTCAATATGCTTGATATCTCTCTGAGAACATGGGGATCTTCATCTAGATGGGCTATTAGCTTTATTTTCACTCCGCGCAAGCTAGCCTTTTCTAGGATTCGGGTGAAATCTCTAGTTACGTAAGGCTCCCTCAACCTCCTAACATGTATAAGGGCTTCGCCTTCAGCCCTATTCAGCACTTCACTAAAATATCTGCTGTATTCTTTTATGTCGCTGAATGTCACGATGCGTTCTATTCTCCTCCCAGTTCTCAAATATTGGAGTACCGTGGATATTTCTTGGGCATTACGCCAAACTACGTCAAAGAACGTTTTCACGGAATGTATGTAGTGGGGGGAGTCGGTCCAGAAACCTGATTCGCTTTCGCTATCCAAGCTCATCGAATCGTCTACCGTTAGGGATGTGAAGACCGATTTATCGTCAACTATGAGGAGACGCGTCTTCAATTGAGCGTCGAAGTGCTTTATCAGGGCATACCTTACGTAGTCTCCCAGCATCCTCACGGTTTTCTCATCTGATATGTTTGTGAGGATATTCACTTTAACCCCCTTAGCCTTCGCTCTCCTTAAGGTTTCATCGAACCCGTAAAGTGATAGGCATGCTAGGTCGTTGGGTGTTGTTAGTAGGTAGGCTTCATGCTCACAGTTTTCCAGCATCTGCATCATAACAGCGTATATATTTCTCCTCCCGCTGTGAACCCTAAACTTTGTTTCAACAACATACTCTTGCTGTTGGCTGGAGATTTTGGAAAGCGATTCTAAAATCGTAGCGTATTTGCTTTCCATCTCCAATATCCTGCTTCTAGCCGCCGACAATAACGTGTTAAGGGCTATGTTCGCTGGCACGGCGGAGAACTTCATTGGTCTGCCGGGCAGAACGTTTATCAACCCTATGTTCTCCATCCTTTTAAGGTTGCGGTAAATGTTCATTCGATTTGTTTTCAGGGCTTTTGAAAGATCCCTTATGCTGCTTGCTCCCGCCCTAGTTAAATAAATGAATATTTGAGCTTGAATCTTCGTTAAACCATACGTTTGAAGCATGCTTAAGATCTCTTCCACAGCCATGTTTCAGTCCTCTATATCAATGTAACAAACAAATGTTACATATAAAAACATTATTACAATGTTATCCATCTCTTATATAGTTATGGTTGCCGAGATAATTGAAGGGGTTTAACAATGAAGGCGGCTCTAGATCTCTTAAGCCCAAATAAGAGGAGGAGCAAACTGGAGATCTATATAGATGTTTTGAGGATAACTGGGTGCGGCATTAATAAGCCTACGAGGATTATGTTTGCAGCTAACTTATCCTGGAGGACCTTTAAAGAGGTAATTGCGGACCTTGAGAGATGCGGGCTTATAGAGCGCAAGACTGTAGGGGACCGCACACGAATAATTATAACAGAGAAGGGAAAGCGTATCCTAAGGAGCCTTGAGTCGGTCTCGGCTGAGTTCGCAGTGCTTAATGCTGCCCCACCCGTGCGCTTAAGATGATTTATTAATAGAAGAATAAATGCGGTAAAAATCATCTATAATGCGATAAACTCTTAACCATTTAGATGCTTGGAAAACGAGCTTCATTTTTTATCTGCTCAATCATCTCTTCAGGGGTCATGGCTTAGTTTTACGTCTCTGGCTAGCATCTCTGGGTTTGATGCGAGGTAGCGGTGCGTGTTCGTGATAACCTCTAGGTCTTGGGCTACTGCCTGTAGGATTAGGCATATTCTCCAGATATGTTCATCTCGGCTCTCTTTTAGGCTGTCTGAAAGAGCTTTTAACATGCCTGATGCAACGCATATTATATCCGCGAACTCCATGAGCTTAGAGGATAACCAGGACGCATTACATCCCTCGCTAGAAGCTAGCTCGTTAATAAGTCTCTTAATGGTGCTCCTAAAGTTTTTTAGGGTCTCAATAGGTAATGCACCGATTCTCCTCCGCAGTTCCTCTTCCCCCAACCTTTCGTCAATCTTTATCCCAGTCTCCTCAAGGGCTAACCTAAGATGCTCAACTATAATATTGCAGCGCTTGCTCGCAAGCATGAAATGGAACCTTAGCCTCTCATTCACCTTGCCCGCAGCTTCTTCAAGGGCGCTTAAAACATCCGCCATAACCCAATATAGGGCATAGAGAATCCTAGGCATCTCATAGGCTAAATCAATCCGACTTAACATTAGCCTACACCACGCATAAAAACATTGAAAACAATAATTCTCAGGGAATATTTTAATTTAATGGTGTTAAATAGCCTCCTTAATCCCGCTCATTTTTACTTGAAATAGTATTTGAATAAGCTTCCTGAAGCCACAAAAAGATGACCACGCTATAAAACGTTTTCGCATCTCAAGCCTCAAAAGGCATCGCTAACGCATTACTTTAAGTTTAAATTAATTTTAAGCCAACTATCCTATCCTAATCAAGCACTATCGACATATAGTTCATCGTATATTTCGCGTCCCCTTCACAATTGAGCGTATCTCCTCAACAGAGCTTTGATTGCCGCTGCACATAAGCTCTAAGAAACGCTCAGGGCTTATATTTAAGCCGCGCTCCCTATTAATGCCCGCAACCAATATATGGACTAAAACCTTCACCCCTCGCCCAAAAATCTTCTCCATAGCGCAGTAAACTCCTCTCGGATCCTCCCAAAGAGCATCAAATGGATCGCGCCCCAAATCCCTCTGCATAAATAGCAGCGCCGCCTTCCCAGCAGATTCACCAAGCGAGGAGTAAATAATCCTCCTACAAGTCTCGCGAAAGCCCTCGATAGCAGGGCAACTATTTTTTGACATATACCTACTATTAATGGGCAGCAATATATGTATTTATCACTCAAAAATTTTATACTCAAAAACTGGGGAAATCAGCTTTGATGTTCCAGTAAATTAAATAATATTTCAAGTTCCTAATATTCTATCAATTGTGTTAACGTTCTCTTGATTTTCCGGTCAACTTTACATCATCCCTCAATGCCTTTGATTCTCTTTCAATAGCCGAAAGATATGTGCCCTCACCCATAAATCATCTTGCAGACGCTTAAAGTAGAATTTAAAATAGATCCCTCCATTACAAGCATACTTAGTATTCAACAACAATTCCATGAAGAAATAAGACTGCCCTTCTAACCGAATTCTCCTATTTTCAAAAGTGAAACTTTCTTCTAGTAATATATTCCATAATCTTTAATACTGCTTTCTTAGTTCTTCTATTTATCTCTGATAGGAAACATCTTATCTGAAGCCCCTTTCAAATCCGCTCTGGCTCACAGAGGGATGCTTCAGCGAAGGAAATCCACATGAGGCTATGGTAAGATGCGTCTCGTTATTAGAGGCGGAGGCATTAATCCTGCGAAAATGCAAGAGATGTCCTCTAAAGATTATAGCGGACATTTTACTAATCTCCAGGAAGAACGTGAAGAAAACACATATAATGTATGGGGCTAATTTAAGCTACGCGCTTCTAAACAAATACTTAAATAAGATATCAAATGCGGGCTTAATCAATAGAAGTCCTGAAGGCTACTATAAAATTACAGACAAGGGAATCGCTTTTCTAGACACATATAGCTTCTATATTAAAGAGAAGGGTCGAATGGAGAAGAAAATGGTTGCATTAGACGATAAGAAACGTAGTCTGCAAAGGCTGCTAAATACGCATAGCCAGAAATAACTAAGATTCTGGGAGGATAAAAACGCTGTCAAAGAGGAGAAATTATCGCCGGAAGATTGAAGTCGTAAGAGATATTCTCAAAGTAATTTCGCTCCATGAGGGAGCCAAGAAAACATTCATAATGTACAAAGTCTATCTGAATTATAGGTCGCTGACAAATTATTTGAGTAAGCTTCTAGAAGTCGGGCTAGTGAAGAAAGAAGACTCGCAATATTATCTGACAGATAAGGGCCAAGCTTTCCTTAATATATGTGAGGAGTATTCTATAGATCTTGAAGATCTGAGGAGCGAACTTAATTCTTTAAGTGAAGTAAAGAAGAAACTAAAAGCGATGCTTTCTTCAAAGTAGCGTGGAAAGCCCATACGTGTTGAGCAGGATTTTTATGATCACATTAAATCGCCAAGATTATCCATTATTACTTTGTATATGTCTGCTGTCAAGCCTGATTTTAACAGGTATTAGCAGCGAAGAAATAGACTTTATTGCTCAATCCGAGGAGAACATCCTTTTAGCCTTCGAAAAGGTTCGAGAAGCTGAAAAAGCTGGAGCCAACGTTTCTGAACTCATCGAGGAGTTAAATGAGGCGCTGACCCTTCTACACGAAGCTAAGACATGTTTCATAAATGGAGATCTAGAAAAAGCTGCTGAGAAAGTAAGCAGATCAAATAATATTGTGGACGATGTTAAAGCCAAAGCTATATTCCTAAAAGATTCGGCTTACGCGCAGGCTAAAAATTCCTACATGCTTTCCTTTCTAACCTTCATCATCGGGGCTCCCTCCATAATTCTCGCAACTATTGTTGTCTGGAAGTGGTTTAAGCGCAAAGAGCACAAATGCAAATTTAATCGTGGAAATTAACCCTTTTAGGTGGATTTTTATTGCTGTCGCCCAATAATTGCAAGGTTATCTTCATTGTATTGAGCTTAACATGTATTCTAGTGCTCGTCTCTCCAATCCTGTCCCCCTTTATTCCCAGAAGATCCAGAGAATCTTTCTCGGAGATCTACTTGCTGGGGTCAAATCGGATGGCTGAAAACTATCCATTTAAAGTAAAACCGGGTGAAGTCTATAGCATTTTTCTGGGCCTTGGCAATCATATGGGTGCTTCAGCTTACTATGCCATATATCTTAAGATTAGAGATAGAAGTGAAGATCCGCCTGACCCAAGAAATAATATGCCTAGTTTATTACCCATAATATGCGATTATCACGTTTTTCTATCGGATGGGGAAGTATGGGAAAAATCTCTCAATTTTTCCCTCAGCTTCAATTTTTCTGACGGTGGTTGCTGCCTTTTAAAGGAGCTTATCGTGAACGATGAGAGATACGCTATTAACAAGCTAGTTTTATGGGATTCTGAGAAAAACGGTTTTTTCATTAATATATTTTTTGAGCTGTGGATTTATGATTCAAAAATCAGGGGTTTTTCTTTTCACAACCGTTTTGTTGGGATATGGCTTAACGTGACGAATACAGTTTAGCTTCAAGTTGAACCCTTTCAGATTTAGGTGGGATAATATGAGTGTTTTGGTGGTAATTGCAGCCCTCAATGAAGAAAAGGGTATAGGTCCAACCATAGCGGAGGTTCAACAGTCGCTTTATGGACCGCGGATTTTAGTAGTAGATGGAAGAAGTACTGATAAAACCGTAGAGATAGCCAAAGATATGGGAGCTGAGGTGATAATTCAGAAAGGTAAGGGTAAAGGTGACGCTATATCTCAAGCGATTAAGCATGTGAATCTAAGTAAAGTAGACTATGTGGTTTTTATCGACGCTGATTATACTTATCCTGCAACTGCTTTACCTGAGATGATAAAAGTAATGGAGAATACTCCCTACGCTGGCATGGTGTGCGGGAATAGGTTTACTGGCAATTTAAGTTTGGGAAAAATGCATAAAACGTTGCTTATTGGCAATAAATCGATAGCATTTCTACATAAGTTAATGAATAACGTGAATATGCGTGATCCTTTAACTGGACTAAGAGTAGTACGTTCTGAAATTCTAAGAGACTGGAAACCTAAATCGAAAGGATTTGATATAGAGGTAGAATTGAATAGATGGGTGAAACGGAAAGGATACGTTATAATCGAAGTGCCAATAAAATATAGACAGAGACTTGGAGAAAAGAAGCTCAAGATTAGACATGGTCTAATAATACTCAAAAGGATAGTTCTAGGGTTCTTTTACGACATGCTGCTTTTGGTGAAATTACATGAGTAACATTTCTGTAATAATCTCCACGTATTCAAAGGAAAGGCTGCATCATCTACTAGACTGCATAGACTCTCTTAAAAAGCAATCACTAAGCCCCGCTGAAGTAATTTTAGTTTTAGATCCTGACCCTGATCTGGTAGAGTTTTATGAACGGAAACTTTCAGGCATAAGGGTGGTTGTCAGTCAAGAACGCGGCTTATCTAACGCTAGAAATACCGGAGTGAAAAATGCGAATGGAGACATAGTAACGTTCATCGATGATGATGCAATAGCCGACGAAAAATGGTTGGAAAACTTGGCGAAAAATTACGAAGATCCAAAAACGATGGGTGTCGGAGGACAAATCAAACCTTTATGGAGGAAACGTATTAAATGGTTTCCAGAGGAATTAAATTGGGTCATTGGCTGCACTTATAAAGGTCTCCCGGAAAAACGCGCGGATGTGAGAAATCCTATCGGCTGCAATATGTCTTTTAGAAAGGAAGCCTTTCAAAAAGCGGGTTTCTTTAGATGCGATATTGGAAGGTTTGGTAAAAAGCTTCTAAGCGGTGAAGAAATGGAGTTTTCAACAAGAGTTCTCGAGAAAATACCTGGCTCAAGGATAGTTTACGATCCGTCAGCCGTAGTTTACCATAAAGTCGATGATGAAAGGATAAGCTTACGCTATTTATGCAAAAGATCATTTTATGAAGGTCTCTCAAAGGCTTTAATAGCCGAAAGAAAATCCTCTAAGGTTCTATCCACCGAGGGTCAGTATGTCAAACATCTTTTCAAGTCAGCTATCCCGTCTAGACTTAAGCGGCTCTACATTGTTGACTCTTCCCTACAGATATTAGCGTTGCTGGCTTCTTCAATAAGTGTTTTCTCAGGTTTTTTGACTGGTAGAGTAATGAACTTTTTCTCAGGACTATTCGAAGAATACTAATTCAGGTGTATATTGTTGATAGAAAATAAGAATGTGAAAATAGAGAAGCCTCGCATCCTTATAATAGATGTGTGTAATCCGCTTAGTATGGGCGGTGCAGCAATAACCCTGGTACTAATAGAATATTTAAGGAAGAATTTTCCAGACGCAAAGATCACTTTAATGACTTCCAGAAAAAGGGATCAAGAGATTTATATAGGAAAATATGACATGCGTGATGTTGATTTTATCCCACACATGTGGTACAGGGAGAAATCCTCAACCCTCAAAACACTATTTTACTCTTTTATTCCAGCGATTCTAGCGGTTTTAAGAATCATTCCACGTAGATTTTTTAGGGGATCACGTATTCGCTCTGAAGATGCCCTTAGCAACTATGATGTCATCATTGACTTAAACTCTGACGCAATTAACGAGCATTATGGAATAGTGTTTCCTCTCTTTACGCTCTTTAACATATTTATTGCTTCGCTCTCAAATAAACCAGTAATCATTTCTCCATGCACTATAGGAAGTTTCAGAAAGCCTTTCATGAATTCCATAGCCAAATTTGTCTTAAATAGAGCAAGTCTCATAATGGTTAGAGAGAACATAAGCTGGAAAAATCTGGAGAAGCTGGGCGTTCCTAAACATAAAATTTCTTTAGGCGGGGATCTCGCTTTTCTGCTTCAACCAAAGCAGATTAACGCTGACGATTTTACAGAGATTGATTTAACGAAGATTGAAAGGCCGATGATAGGCTTAGCTCCAAGCCAAGAAATATGTAGATATGCCTTCATTCAGAGATCAAAAAATCCTGAAGAGAAGTATAAAATGTATGTGAAGTTGATGAGTGAGATTGCAGATTTTATGATTGAAAGATTTGACGCATCTGTTATCTTGATCCCCCACTCGCTTAGCGATGAAGAAAGCCCTAGATATAAGCTCTTGGATGATAGAATTGCATGCCAAAGCGTTTATGATGGGATAAAGAATAAGGGCAAAGTGTGGTTCATTAGGGGGCATCATAGAACCGACGAAATTAAGGCTCTAATTGGGAAGTGTGATTTATTTGTTGGATGTAGAATGCATTCTACAATAGCCTCAACAAGCATGCTGGTGCCAACTATCGCTTTAGCCTACGGAGAAAAGTTCGAGGGGATAATTAGTGATTTAATGGGGCAGCGGGACTACGTAATAAATGTAAGTGAGGATTACAACGTTCTTTTAGAGCGAATAAAATCTAGAATAGTGGACTTATGGACTAAGAAAGACTTTGTTAGAAAGGATCTTCAAGAAAGGCTTGAAAATATCCAAAAGATAGTTAATTCCTCTCTATTTGCAATAAGCAGGGCAATTGAAGGGAAAGAAGTTTTTTAAGAAACCTAAAAGGAGTGTTCCCGTTGGGTAGGCGTCAATATGCGGAGGATGCTGAAGATAAAATTCATGCGGGCAAATTTGGCTCTCTAGAGTTTGTCTTAAAAAATGATCTCTGCACAGGATGCGGAACATGTGTAGGAGTTTGCCCAAATAACGCGATGGGGATGAGAAAAGACGAAAAAAGAGGGATCTATCACCCTGAACTAGATTACTTAAAGTGTACTGGGTGCGGTCTATGCTCAAAATCTTGCCCGGGATATAAGGTTGATTTTAAGGAGTTGTTTCTTGAGATATTTGGGGAGACTCCACCCTTGAACACTAACGGTTTTCTACTTGGTAACTATATTAAATGCTATTCTGGCTATTCAACGGACCCTGATATACGATATAATTCTGCTTCCGGAGGCTTAGTTACCCAACTACTGCTCTTCATGTTAAATGAGGAGATAATTGATGGAGCCCTAGTAACAGGAATGAAAGGCAGCAGCCCATTAGAATCAAATCCCTCCATAGCTAAATCAAGAGAGGAAATAATAGGGGCTTCCCGATCCAAATATTGCCCAGTTCCTGCAAATATTATGTTAAAGGAAATTCTACATAGTGAAGGGAAATACGCGGTTGTAGGATTACCCTGCCACATTCATGGAGTCAGAAAAGCTGAACAAAGCATTAAAAAATTAAGAGAAAAGATCGTACTGCATATGGGGCTATTCTGCTCTCATACAGACACTTTTTTAGAAACCGAGTATCTTCTACATAGACTTAAAGTTAAAAGCGATAATGTCAGCGAAATAGCTTATCGCGGAAAAGGGTGGCCGGGAATGCTAACCGTTAAATTGAAAACCGGAGATGAAATTAACGTTCCCTTCCATAAATGGATAAGAACCCACGCATATTGCATGTTCATTCCCAGACGCTGTCTTCTCTGCTGCGACCACTCCGCAGAGCTGGCAGACATATCATTCGCAGACGCATGGCTGCCAGAATTTGAGAATGATAGTGTTGGCAGATCGCTGGCAGTTACGAGAACTAAATGTGGCGAAGAGATTTTGCAAAAAGCTGCCGCAAGTAAAGAAATTGAGGTAATGGAGATAGACAGCGTGCGAGTGGCCGAATCACAAAAGATGATGCGCTTCAAAAAGAATAGCTTATCATGCAGACTTCTGCTCTTCAGATCTCTCGGCAGGAAAATTCCGGCATATAATAGGGATCTGCCGAAGCCTAGCTTGGCCGATTTTCCCCGCTCTGGAATAATATTCATCAATAGATATATTGCATCAAAACGTTCCCTCTGGAATCTTCTTGAAATGTTCATCAACTTACAGAGCCCATTAGAGCGGATTTATGCGAAGGCTGTAAAAAATGCTCCGCGCGGCTCTAAGTAAACTAACCTGTTAGGGTGAAATTTTGATAAAGATCCACATAATACATGTTGGCACCATGGACAATAAAGGAACACAGGCGCTTTTAATGAGCGACGTTTACCTACTTAAAAAATTCTTTAAGGATTCATTAATCTCTGTCTCAACAACAGATGTTGAAGGAACAAAGAAACTTAATTTGCCCTTAGAGAAAATAGTGCCTACTATAGTTGATATTCCATTTAAAAGGGCGGATGTGCTGAGTAAGAAAGCTGGAATCGAACGTGATGAATTAAAGTACAAGTTCTTAATAATTTTCGGTCTGCTGGTTATGATGGTGCAGACATTCCTATCTTTATTTTCAGCCCTTTTCACTAAGGTTGGATTAAAACCTTTTTATCGGGGTGAAGTGTTTAGACAAATAAAAACCTGCGACTTAGTGATCTCCTGTAGCGATGAGAATTTCAAGGAATCCGCATCCATATTACCAACCAACTTTCATTGGACTGTAACTTGGTGGTCAATACTCTTTGAGAGAATGTTTGAGGTATTAATGGTGAAGTTTTTTGGTAAGCCGATTATAATGTTTCCAAACTCCGTCGGACCATTTAAGACCCGTCTAGGTTCGCTCTTATCAAAAGTGGCGTTAAACAGGTTTAGTTATCTCCTATTGAGAGATCGATTTTCCTACGAAACAGTTAAGGCATTAGGGATACATCCTCCTAAAGATCTTACAGCTGATGTGGCGCTTTTACTGAGGAGGAATAGTAATTTTTCAGGAAAAGAAGAGGGTGCGCCGTTAATTGGAGTATCCCCCGGCGTCTACAGCCATAGTCTTTCGGCGGAAGACATAAAGAAATATGTTATGGCGCACGCTGTGGCTCTTGATGCAGCTATTGAAAAGTACGGTTTCACTGTTCTTTTTCTACCACATTATATTAGTGGTTTCAAGTTTGATGATCTTGAGATAAGCAAGCTAATATTACAGAGTATGAGGAATAGAGATAGCGCAAAGATCATTGAGACAAGCAGTGTGGACAAATTTAAGTCTATTCTGGAAGATTTAGATATATTGATTTCATCAAAAATGCATCCGGCTGTACTTGGGCTATCAAGTTTTATTCCAACTTTATGCATAGCGTATGACCGAAAGCAGATAGGGTTATTTAACCACCTAAATATGATGGGTCTCGTCGTGAATATGCGGGAAGTTAATCCTGATATAATCTTCTCTAAAGTAAGTTTTCTTTGGAAGAATAAGGAAGAAGTAAGGAGATTGTTGAACGAGAAAATCCCGCTACTGCAGAATAATACGGAGAAGACTCTTAAAAGGGTCCTGTATAATGCTGTAAAGTTAAAGTGAAAACGTGCTGGGGGAAACAATCTATGAGTTATTATTTAGCAGCTCTATACGCTCTTCATGGAAGTATTAAGCGCGCATATTGGCATCCTGAAAAGATACGGCGGCACCAAGAAAAAAATCTTAAGAAAGTTATTAGATACGCCTATGAGAATGTTCCATTTTATCATAGGAAATTTAAGGAGTGGAAGATAAACCCCTACGAGATAAATTCTATCGAAGACCTAAATAAGATCCCAGTAACTGAGAAAAAGGAGCTAAGAAGTAATTTAACTTCCGCTGTTTCTAGAGAGTTTAACATCAGTAGTCTCAGGATGCTATCGACAAGTGGGTCAACGGGAAAACCGCTGAATGTCTTTATAAGCAAGAAAGAGGATCTAATAAGGAAAATTAAGCATGTTAGGGCAAATATGAGCTGCGGCCAAAAGCTTTGGGATAAGTGGGCTGCAATAACTTCGCCATCACATTTTAGCGAGGTCTCAGGCTTCCATAGAAAGATAGGCTTTTTCTCTCCGATATTCATATCTGTCTTCGAAAGCACTGAAGCACAGCTATCGAAAATAGAGAAGATTAAACCTGATGTTTTAGGCGGCTACTCAAGCTCTCTGGTGCTGTTAGCAAAGGAAAGCGAAAAAAGAGGATCGAACGAAGTAAAACCAAGAATAATTTTTAGCGGTGCAGAGCTACTTGATGATAAATCACGTCTTCTCATTGAAAAAACATTTAATGCACCGGTCTATGATCAGTACGCTATCATAGAGCTTGAGCGAGTCGCTTGGCAATGTTGTGAAAAAAAGAAGTATCATATAGATGCTGACTTCATTATTACTCAGTTTATCGACAAGAATTGCGAAGAAGTTTCTGCAGGAGAAAGAGGTAGTATAGTTTGTACAAGCCTATTTAATTACGCAATGCCTCTTATTAGGTATGCCGTCGGAGATATTGGCGTACCTTCCGATGAAATATGTTCTTGCGGGAGATCTCTCCCGCTAATGGGGGTCATAGAAGGTCGGAGGGATTCACTTCTATCCCTTCCTGGTGGCAGACTTTTATCTCCAAGAACGATGACAATAACTATGAATTCGTTTGAACTAAGCTATTTCATTGATCAGTTTCGTATTATACAGAGAAAACCAAGTCTCATTGATATTTACGTGAAGTTGAAAGAAGATAAGAAAGTTGATAATTGGGGTTTTAAGAGAAAGTTGTTAGCGCATATTGAAAGAAGTCTTAATTTAAGCGCATCTGAAGAATTCTTTGAAATAGAGTTTGTGGAGAATCTCCCCTTAGATAAAAGCGGAAAATTTTCATCCGTTATATCAGAACTTGATTGTGAGAGAAATGAGAAGTAAATGGTTTTTGAAGGAATAAAGATGGGTAAATATAGAGAATATTTTCTTTGGCTAACAATATTTCTTCTAGGAGCAATATGGTTTCTCACAGTTATATCAACATCACTTTACTCTATTGAGCCGGAAGACTTGGGTCTGGTGAGTAAGCTACCCCCTTACTTTTGGGTTGGCTTGGCTCTTTTATGCGTAGTCTTTTACGTTGGCAGAGATTCCAAAAAATACCTGTCTATAGCGTTCGTATTCGTAATTTTATATTTATTTGCAGCACCAACGCTTATTAAGGAACCAGTGTGGCTGAGCAACTCTTTTTATCCATTTGCTGAAAGCATCCTTATAAATAACTTCAGTCATCTTTTCATCCGATCTGGTGCTCCCCTCTTCAGCTATATTCGTTGGCCGCTGTTCATATACTTTTCAAGCGCACTTACGCTTGCGACAGGTATTCCCGACATTCTATTGTTGAAATTTTTCCCGCTCCTCACAATATCCCTTTTTGGTTTACTAATACTGTCAATACTAAAGGAGGAGATGGACTTTCATCACGCAGTTTTTGGCGCGGCGTGGTTTTTAAGTAGCTTTTGGCTTCGCCAACAATATTTTGGGCCTCAGAGTTTAGCGTACATTTTCTTTCTGCTTTTATTTTTGGTGATTTCACGGGGTTTTCTTAACAACGACGATGGTGTTGGGAAGAGAAGGTTTGTGCTGCTTTTAGCATATTTATTCACCGCCATAATTCTAACTCATGCTTTAACCGCCATAATGTCTCTTATCTCTTTAATCGCTCTATATTTATCTCAGCGGCTCATAACAAAATCTAACACGATTTCAACTGAGGTTTTTCTCTTAATACTAACGATATTCTTAGCGTCAGCCCTATTTTTCCTAGGAACCTTCTCCCTTATCGTTAATAAAGTTTACAGCAGCTTGTCTGCAATAACTGGCTTATCGATTTACCGTGAGCCAAGCCGCATTATTGGCTCTTCAGCAAACCAACTAAACTATCTCTCTTCTTGGAGCATAGTGATATTAAATGTGCTGGCCGCGCTTCCATCTCTGCTTATCTTGTTAAAGAGGATTCTTTTCAGAGAGGAATTGAAAAAAGAAGAGTTTGGAATTTTCTCCGCATCTTTATTATGCCTATTCGGAGTTTTTGCACTTACAATGAAATATGGGCATCATGAAGCCTATCAGCGCGCGTTCATGTTTGGGCTACTACCTTTAACTTATCTCTCCATAAAATCTTTGAGGCGCAAGCCTAAAATATTAGTTGGCTTTCTTTCAATTATAATCTTCTTGAATATTCCAGCTCAGTATGGTTCCGACTCGTTCAGGATTGCAGCTGACTCGCATCTTGCTGGCGCTAAGTTTACCGCCAATTCGATACCCGATAAATCATCTTGCTTCGATGAACTCTCCTTTTACATTAGATACTATGCTCCACTAAAAAGAATAAGATACGAATCCCTTTCAGGGCTGCCATACACCTCTTTTCCTAATGCTACAAAAGTTAGCAGCGTATTGAGTAAAACAAGATATGTTGCGCTCTCAAGTCTCCTAGAAAAATACTACTTATACTATTTGGGCAAAAACCCTCTGGATCAAGTAGATTTAAATGGCTTAAATAGAATTTATGACAATGGGAACTTCTCTTTACTTAAAAATTAAAACTGGAGAGGGAAATAAATGGGGTTTATGTTTGGGCTTTTAAGATCACATCCGTGTTGTAGAGATCACAATGTTATCGCCATAAACTATCAGTGACTTCTGCACTCCAGCAGCAGAAATTACTCCAAAGTCAATTTCGTCAACGCCGCCGAAATACAACGTATTTATATTATTGACCTCAATGATCTTTATTCCATCAATATACACTTCAACTAAACCATTTGAAGAATCCCCTTTCCAATAGATCTCTATACAGTACCATTTTCCTGTCACCACGCTGGTCCCCGCAGTCCCATAGATTGGTCCAGATAGGTTATTTCCATTCCTCAGATAGAGTACCCATTTATCGACGCCTGAGCTTCGCCTTAGCCCAAATCCGACTATAAGATTGCCGCCAGCGGTGAGGCGCAGAATAAAGAAACGGTCGCCGTTATCGGTTAGAGGCAGTCCTTTAGGTATATTAACGTATGCCCGTACGTACAGCTCATCCACTTTATCTATCTTCTTATAACAGTACGCATTCTCATATTTCTCGTCACCATTTAAAGCGAATCTGCAATGAAATGTTCCTTCTTGCGGCATAAAATTAACAACCTTTACCGTTTCATATGCTGTTGTACGCGTTCCTGTCCAATTGCTAAAGTCGCCCGTCTCAAAATTATCTTTAAAGATGACTGGTTGTTTTTTCATTTGCATCTGCAGTAGTGCTACTGCGTAACCGTTTAGAATTAAGGGTTTTGTTGAATCAATAGTCCCCATCTGCACTTCTGGTTTTTCCCATGAAATTGAGTTGTCAATTTTCATGTAATTTATTTGCCCTTTAACTCCCGTTATATAAACTGCTCTTAACTCATCAACCTTGCTCATCAATAATATGTTCAGCCTTTCGCCATTCAGCCATGCAAGCGTCCTTACATCTTCAGATGAGCTGCTTGAGTACACTAACTTATCCCCTACGGCTAAATTGTTTCCTATCATTTTCTGCGCATAGTATGGATACCAAGGCTGATTGTTTTCTAGGTTAACCATGCCTATGCCTTCAGTCCCATAGCTCCCGAAAGTGAAGTAGACGCTGTAGGTTATGTTCTTCAATATAAATGCTCTTATTGAGAGAGCCGTGTACACTGCTCCAACCATGGTTCTCGTTCTCGGATCAGCGCCACTGCTATAGGCGCTGTTAAGGTTTCCCTCAGACACAATTACTGGAAGATCAACGCCTCTTGTCTCCTTATAGATTTTCACCGCCTGCTCCGGAGCATACTTATTTGTCGTTTCAACCAGATACTTGGTTTCGGCAGCTTTAAATAGGTCGCTCTCAGAAACACTTAATGAATTCGCACCGTATCTATGAAAGCTTATGAAATCTAATGGTTCACCGTAGCGTATAAAGTAGTCTAAAACAACCTTTTTATTGGATTCATCGTTTCCAATCATAACTTCCGGATTAACTGCGCGCATAGCTCTAGCTGCAGCGTTAAAGAGATCCATAAAGTATTTGAGCTTCACGGGATCCGGGTTCCACCCAAAATAGTTGAATGCTTCATTGACAATTTCATAATAGCGAACCGGTAAGCCAACACTCTTAAAATGTCTAACCCACTCAGCGCAGTAAGCTGCCCACTGATCAGGGTTAGGTAAGAGAGTTGTTTGATTCACTTGCATTCCATTTGGCAAAGTGCTTAATCCACTCCCGTCAAACTTCGCAAAGCCTAGAACTATTAATGGCTCAGCTCCAATCTCAAAGATTTTCCTAACAAGGTCATCTATCTTTGTCCAGTCCCAGACACCGCTTTTAGTTGACTCATCCCAATAAATGCATGGTTTACCTAATCTATGCTCAAAAAATCTGACCAACTTGAAGCTAGCATTTTTTGCTAAGTCTCTGAGGGTTGCGTTCACACGCCATTGATTTATATCATATCCGTCTAGCTGAAAACCTAGAGAATACTTGTTGACACCTATAGTTTTATTGGGGTCAACCGTTACATTTACTTGCGCTGGCTCTTCGGCAACACTAATGTTCATGGGAATTATAGAGAATATCGAAATATAAATTGCTAGCGCAAGCCACGCGGAATGTATTCTCCCATTATGTCTTACATTTTTCATCCCCATACTTCCCCCTCTTTTTCCTTTTTGGGCACCATCTTTTCATTTTTTTTAGCGATTTCAATTTTAAGGGAAAAGGCGTTTTAAAGAGTTATGAAAATTCATGGCTCCTGGTATATTGCTGTGACATAGAGACCGAATGTTTATCTTTAGAATATTCCCGTTATACAGAAATGCAATATATGGATGCGATATATGATATTGCACGTAACATAGAACATTCTTCTGCTATAGTTTTCCACACCCTTTATTAGCACGTTTTCCGAGAGTTTAAGCAAAATTTAGATGGGATGAAAATGAAAAGAGAATTATGTAACCGTGTGTTTAGTAATAATGCTGAGAAACTTATCAGCTCAATAGCTCTCATTCTGATGATTATCTTCATGTCTCAATCATCGCTTTTCACATACCTCCTTAGCGCTCCACCAATATTGTCCTTAAAGTGGACGAAAAGCGGTCTCGGAAATGGCTTCTGGGAGGGCGGAGTGGCCATAGGTGATGTTGTAAAAAGTAATCCTGGCGAAGAAATAGTTTGTGCAACGGATTATAATGGTGGCACGGTATGGGTCTTAGATGATGCTGATGGAAAGACGCTATGGACATATACTGATAGCGCAATATATGCTTATGCACAAATATCCCTATATGATATTGATGCTGATGGAAACCTTGAGATTATAGTACCATTATATTATCCTCCAGGTATTCTAGTTTTACGTGGAGACGGCACCAGATACTGGAGAACCCTTATCTCGGGGAGCAGCGGGACGATAATGTCGTCTGTCGCTGCTGCCGATACGGATGGCGATGGAAAGCTTGAGATCTTTGCTGGATCACAAAATGTTGAGGCTGGATTAGATAAAAGATTCACTGGGAAAATTGTGAAACTGAGCTATGATGGACGAATATTAGCTGAAACCTTCACTTGGAGGGCATGTTCAGGGGGGATATCGATTGCGGATGCTGACAATGACGGTGAATTAGAGATTTACGCCGGCGACAGACACATGTATATGGGTGACGGTGACTACGGTAAAGGCGTCAGATCGTTCTGGGCAAGCAATCTCACCCAGAGATGGTGCCACCCGGACATCCTATGCAGCAGTCAATGCCCGGTTCTTGCCGATGTAACTGGCGACGGAAAAATGGAGGCGATTGTAAGCGACCAGCGTGGAGGTCTTATAATCCTCAACTCGACCAGTGGAAGCGCCATAAGGAAGAGCCGTAACATAGGTTTGCCAGGACACTATCAGCTAACGGTCTACGATATTGATGGTGACGGCTGCCTCGAGGTTTTAACGGCTGATGGCACGCATGAGAGCAGCAGATGGAGCAACACAGAAGTCGTTATCTTTGATCTAGTGAACTGGAAGGTTGATGGCAGACTGCCCGTAGGTAAATGTAAGTTTTCTCCAACGCTTGCAGATTTAACTGGCGACGGAAAAATGGACATAATAGCCTGTAATATGACTACTGTTTTCATTTACACGTATGATAGTCAAGCAAGAAAATACGTGAAGGTTGAGGAATTCTCGAATCTTAGCGAGGGGTTAATGTACGCCATAGTTCAGGATACCGATAACGATGGTTACCTTGAAATGGTTGTTCCAAGGGGAAGCGGATCTAATGCAAAAATATACTTCTTTGACACTACTGCTCCTAAGCCCCAACAAAGAGTGCGGTCTGAAGTAAAGTGGTACAGCGAATATAGAAGAGGCACCGCTGAATACATACCGCCGCCGAAAAAAACTAACCTAGCATCACCCACATATATCTCAGGTGAATGGGGTGTCGGCGCTATTAGCGGCATTATTAGCGTGGGGGTAACTGGAAGCTTTGGGAAAACCAATGTAGGCGGCAGCTACGTTAATCTTTGCCAATACACTTATGGAAGCAAATATCAGATCACAGAAGATGGAGTGGCCCAAAGCATCACGTTGTATGTTCGGGAAAGGAATAATGAGCCTAGAACATTAAAAGTAGCCATATATAATGACACTGCTGGAGTCCCGAGTAGGCTCCTAGCTCAAGGAACCACAACTATTCCAGCGGGACATAATGGCTGGATAACAGTTAGCCTTTCAACGCAACCGGTCCTTAAAGCTGGCAATTACTACTGGCTTATTGCAAATGCCCAAGCGTCAGGTAAAACTGTTAATTTCTATTTTAATGCGGGTGAAACCAGTCAGGCAATGTATGCTACGACAAGCCTATCAAGTTTTCCAACTGATCCATGCCAGTTCTCAGGGTTTAGAGACCGAGCATTCTCCATTTACTGCACTTATGAAAAATCTGGACCGACGCCTCCAAAAGTGGTGGGTCATAGTCCATCAAATGGCGAAGTCAACGTTCCTATAAACACAGTTATCCAGGTTACATTTAGTGAGACGATGAATAAAACTAGTGTTGAATCATCCTTTTCACTAGGCGTTGTTTCAGGCTCATTTAGCTGGAATGCGGATGAAACAATAATGACTTTTACTCCAAGCGGAAACTTGGCGTATGATACTACTTATACTGTTATAATATCTGGAGACGCGCAAGATAAAGAGGGAGAAAGTATGGGATCACCTTACACATGGTCATTTAGAACTGTTAGTCCATTGCCAACCCTAACTTCAAGTGACGGAACACATTCCACAAACGCCGACCTTATATGTTATTCATTCGATACTTCGGCGAGAAATATATTCAACTGGTATGTTAACAATGTTTCATTAACTAATCTGCTCCTAACCTTTGACATTAATGATCCACCGTACGTGAGAGACTATTCGCCATACAATAATAATGGAAAGGTTTATGGCGCCACATGGAGCAACAACGGCATATTAGGCGGAGCCTACTATTTTGACGGCTTCTTCGACTATATTAGAATTCCAGATGGCGGTTTAGGGTACTTTCCAGGCTATCCGACGCCAAGTAAGCTTGGCGGGGACGGTACATGGTCTGAGATAACAATAGAACTCTGGGTTTATATCGAGCCTAACCAGAACCCTGGAGCGAAGAATCCTCCAGTTAGCGACGTCAGATTTCTATCGAAGATACCATCATACGAGATGGGCATAGATACCTCAAAAAGATTGTTTGCTGGAATTTGGACGCAAAATGGTACAGATTACACGGAACTAGGCTCATTCGGTTCATCTAGGATAATGTACACTACCCCTCTAACCGATCAAGTATGGCATCACGTATCTTTGACCTATAGAAACGGTGTTGGTTTATCTTTATACCTCAATGGGCAGAGAGTTGGATTTAATGGTCAGGTAAGGGGTAACGTGCATTGTAGCAGCGGCGAGCCATTAGTTTTAGGATGGTTCGATTACTTTCATGGGATGATAGACGAGGTTAGAATTTATCCAAGATGCTTGTCTAGCGATCAAGTCTATCAGCGCTATATAGAGGTTAAAGAAGGCTGGAACGATAGGGCTGTTATAAAGGCGGCTGACACAAAGGGTCTAGAGGTCTGGAAGTGCCAAGTAATTCAAGGCAGCATATCAAGGTTCTCTAATCCATGGGAAATAGATAATACTCCACCATCAGCGCTCAATCTCAAAATAGGTCCACGTGAATCTCTACAGCCGCTGGTCACAGACACATTATTTGCTCTATACCAATATTTTGATGCCGACGAAAAACCGGAGTCGGGGTCAGAGATCAGATGGTATAAAAATGGCGTCCTTCAGCCATCCCTAAATAACAGTAGAACAGTTCCTTCTAGCGCTCTATTAGTCGGCGACGTATGGCGTTTTTCTGTTAGACCAAAAGATGGAGTAGACTTTGGTAGCCTTAGCCTTTCTCCAAACGTCACAGTGATTGCGAATAGTCCACCACAAGTGGTGTCCGCAGGGATCTCTTTAGATGGAAGCGGGAATCTCAATTGTATCTCACAAACATATGATGCTGATAGTGACGTTGTGAGAAGCGTATTTAATTGGTATGTTAACAATGCTCCACTAGCCACATTAATAATGCCTTTTGACACGGACAGCATGTTCACAGCGAAGGACTATTCGCCTCCAAGCACAAATGGGGTTATTTCCAGTCCCGCATGGACACCTAACGGCCTCTTAGGCGGCGCATATGTGTTTGATGGAAACGATATTATAATTGTAGCGGACGATTCAAGTCTCGGAGGAGATGGTACGTGGTCTGAGATAACAATAGAATTTTGGATTAAATTATCAGAGGATCAGTGGGGGTCCAGAGTAATAGCGAAGAAATTGGCTGGCTCCAGCACTGGGAGCTATATGGTTGGCTTTCAGACATCGACAAGCGACCCGGCTAATGCTTTGTTCTTCGGCGTAACAGTAGACGGCGTATGGTATGATACATGGAGTAATGTGACTGCGCAAGCCAATATGATACTAGAAGTAAACAAATGGAATCATGTGGTCTGCACATATAAGTCGGGTTTAGGATTAATAGTATACATAAATGGTACAAGGAGAGCTAGCCTGCCCCTTTCAGGATTAATAAGCGTTAGTACCCCAACCATTGGAGACGAACCATTATTCATAGGTTCTGATGGTAGCGGGCGAGCATATCGGTTCATAAAAGGAATTATAGATGAGGTTAGAATATATAGGCGTGCCCTTTCGTCGAGGCAGGTTCAGCAATTATATCTTGAGTCGTCAAAAGATGGGCTGAGTGGAAGGTCGACGATAATATCTACTGAAATAAGAAAAGGCGATACCTGGAAATGTGTTGTTACACCTAACGATAAGTATCAGGATGGAAGCGTGAAAGAGACTAATTCGATCGCTATATGAGCTGTGGAAGCGTGAAAGTATATGACTGAAAAAATCACATTAACCCTATTTTTATTAGCAATAATTATGATGCTTCTTTTTTCGCCGGCAACATCTTTCACCGCCAACGATGCAAGGTGCTCCATATTTATACGTGTTGATGGGTCGATAGACCCGTCTGATGCACCAATTAAGCGAAACGGAAACACTTACATTTTGACTGGAGACATTTATAATAAAACAATTACCATAGAGAAGGATAATATAATAATTGATGGAAATAACCATGTTATCCAAGGATTCAACACCCCATTTTCAACAGGAATAGATCTTACTGCTAGAAGACATGTTACAGTTAAAAATGTAAGAGTTCAAGGCTTCTATTTCGGCTTCTCACTAAATTACTCTCAATATAATGTCATATGGGGGAACACTATATATTTATGCTCATATATAATCTCCGCTGTGGAGAGTGAAGGTAACAGAATATATAACAATAATTTTCTGAGCGTGCCCAACAGGGTGTATGGTGGAATGAATATTTGGGATGGAGGTTACCCTGATGGAGGGAACTTCTGGGCTAATATGTATGGTGAAGATCTTTATTCAGGCGAGCTTCAAAACATTACGGGAAGCGATGGAATATGCGACCAAATATATGAGATAAATGAAGATAACTTTGATAGTTATCCATTAATGGGCTTCTTCTCGGTCTTTAAGGCTGAAAAGCAAGGGGAAACCTATCCTATATATGTTGTAAGCAACTCAAAAGTCTTGTCGGTTAGCTATGATCCATCCGCTTCGTCAATAAGTCTCCATATAAGTGGTAAGGTGGAAACCAGTAGATTTTGTAGAATGCTTATACCTTATGAGCTTCTCGAAGAACCCTACATGGTCTTAATTAATGGACAGGAACCCGTATATGTGGACAGTGGTCTCTACTCCAACGGAACGCATAGTTGGATATACTTTGGATACAACTCGCGAGAAGAGGTGAATCAAGTGCATATAGTACCGGAGTTTTCGCCAGCGCTGACCTTATGCAGCTTAGCAATATTAACGCTCCTCATTATTTACAGGAGGAAATACGTTAAAATTGAATAGGGAAGTGAGTGATGACTTACTTAGAATATTTGTGGGCAGCTAGCTTCACATTAGCTATAACATCAATAATCCTACTTCTCTTATCCGAGATGTTTTCCGCAAGCTGTAGAAGCTCTAAGGCTCACGTAAACAATAGGTTAAGGCGGGCAGCAATATTGGTAACAATCTTATTTCTGATAACTGTTGTTCTTGAGGTGGTAATTACGCTTGGATCAATGCAAGACCTCACTATGGTGGAGTTAATAGGACTGAGAAGGTTTTTAAGTTGAGAAAAAATTCTAGTCTACTAGTATATTGGTTTTCTAAAGAAGCACGCTGGTATTGGCTAACAGCGTCTCTTACGTCACTCTCGTCTTTTTTGGCATTTAATCTCTCAGATAATTCTTTTCCATTAATCTACATTAAGTATATTTTCGGCTTATTGTTTATTCTCTGGCTGCCGGGCTACACGTTTATGAGGGTTATGTTCCCCAGAAAATTCATTCTCATGCTATCTCCTGAAAGATTTAGCTTTTTGGAGCATTTCGCTCTAAGCTTATGCTTAAGTATAATTTTAACTTCCTCGGTTACTCTTCTTTTAAACTATACTTCTTGGGGCATAAATTTAGCGTCTGTTACTTTGAGCGTGACTGCATTAATAATGGTGTTAGCTACCTTCGCTTTACTAGAAGAATATGCCATAATAAAAGATAAGCGGCGTGAATCTAATGACTAACGAGTTAGCGGAAGTTGTGGAAGGATCGACACGCGGTGGATTGTTCATATTTCTCGGAACAATCACCTCAACAGCTATCCTAGCAATTACCTCGATAATTATTGCTAGGTTTCTAGGACCAGAATTCTATGGTCAGTATTCACTCTCAGTATTCCTCTCTCAATTTCTATTTTTATTCTCCGATTTCGGAATGAATCAGGGACTAATTAAATTTGCCACTGACTTGCGCATGAAGGGTGACTTGAAAACCCTCAGAAAAATAGTTCAATTCAGCATAGTGTTGAGGATTTTCATCGGGGCGGCGGTTTCTCTCGTTGTTTTTTACTTAGCGACGTACTTCTCTCTTATTATTGGTAGATCCGACATCAGCTCATATATTCAATTGTCCTCGCTTATGATAGTTTTTCAAGCAATACATTCTATAATAGTTTCAGCGTTTATCGGGCTAGATAAGGCTGAATATAATGCTTTAGCAAACATTATACTCTCCCTTACAAGATTTGTGGCATCTGTCTACTTGATTTTGTCCGGCTTTAAAATTGTGGGTGCCATTATGGGAAATTTTATCGGTTATGCTGCTGCCAGCGTAATGGGCGCACTCATACTATTCTCTAAATGCGGATTGATAGGCTCTCATTTAAAGAGTGGAAGCGCATTCAATTCTTCAGGAAACATAAAAGATTTAGTCAGATTCAGTATGCCACTTTATACATCAATACTGCTAACTGGTTTTCTACCCCTCTGCCAAAATATTATGCTTGCCATTTTCACTAGCGACGTGGAGATTGGAAACTTTAAGGCTGCGACAAACTTCACAACAGCGATAAGCATAATTTTTGCCAGTGTCACATTAATTTGCCTTCAAGCCTTCTCAAAAATTAATTCTCTGAGAAAGGAGGATAAAGTGGCGGATCTCTTCGCAATGATAAGTAAGTACACTTGTTTATTGGTGGCTCCAATCGTAACGTTGATTTTTGTTTTCTCGAAGGAGACAATAACAATATTATATGGTCCACTTTATCAGTCAGCTCACATACATCTTTCACTTTTATGCGCAAGTTACCTACTAATCCCATTAGGGTATCTGACATTATCCAGTCTCTTTAATGGTTTTGGAGAAACAAATATAACACTTAAGTTAACAGTAATTAATTTCCTTCTATTTACGCTTTTAGGGCTCCCTTTGACAATCCTCTGTGGCACTGTCGGAATGATTATAGCCTTCTTCTCCTCAAACGTAATTTCAACCTTCTTTGCAAGGCTTTTTGCAGAGAAGAAATTTAAAATTAAGCTGAAGATTACTGCTCCATTAATGGGAACCTATCTTGTTGCTGCTTTTTCAAGCGCTCCACTATTGCTCTTTCACCCAATATTCTCATCCAGCATCCTTAGAATTTTCGCTGGCATCTCAGTATATTTTTTGGTGTATTTAACTCTTATTCCATCAATAAAAGTGGTAAATAGGACAGAGCTGAAAGTTATTGAAGGTGCGCTGTATAAGTCTGACCTGCTAGCCTTTATAACTAAACCAATAATAACATATGAAGAAAATATATTGAATGTAAATGCCGTTGTGCCGCAATATCTCAGAAGAAAATTTAATCTAGCAAAATTATTTAGATCATAACATGTAACAATTGCGAGGGCATTTATTTAACCTTAATGCCAATTAACACTTTTCTAAGCAAGCGTCTTAATAATCATTGACGTGTAATAAAGAGTTTGGCACAGCTTATCCTAATGCAGGGAATATCTTTTATTCAACATATTTCTTACGCGCTCATACTCATTAAGAAAGTCAAGTCCCTGCATAGTAGTACGATAGTATTTATCCCTCGATTTTTCTAAAAGATCCCTGGAAACTAAAAAGCCTATATATTTTTTCAGTAACTCGTAGCTCAAGTTACATTTATACATTATCCTTGTTTTCTGCCTCTCCTTTCGGCAAAAAGAGAGAATCTCATACATAACGTCAAGGTTATTTCTCCTTAAAAATCCATTTCTCATATTTTTATCCCTACCTAAGATTGTAATCGTGATGGAGCCAGCCTCTTCCCCCATGCTTTCGTTGCCCACCTTTCTCTTCCGCTTTTCTTACCTTCCCTTTTACTGTTACTGACGGAACTTTCCGCCCCCTTATTTCCTCTCTAATAAATTTTCTGATTCCTCCAATCGTGGGAGCAATATTAAAGCTGCTTGCGACATGTTTAGGCACATGTTTTTCCAGTATCTCATAGAAGTCAGGTGGTTTATAGTCTCTTGTCGCCGTTATAACCATGCCTCTCTCCACAAATAATTTTGGAAAATCGTTGCTTGCTAATCCCTCAGCTCTCATTTTATCCTCTATGTGATCACGCCATAAATTTTTCCACTCAGTCCTCAATTCTATAGCGATATCCTTCCACACCTCATCCCTTCTTGAGATGGGCGTCATTTCAATTACTCCTTACTTTGATCTATTTTTGTTAGGTTTCTAATCAGGAAAAATGCCAATATTTTCACTTACGTTGACAGCCATTTTTCTAGATTAGAAACCTATACAATGAAATAAAGGTGTACTTAATAAACATTTATGGAATAAAGTTCTATTTAAAGGTAAATCTCAGAATTTGAACTTACCGAGTTTGCTTGATTCAGAAAATTTCTTTATTATCGGGTGAGACTAATGTGGAAGATTATCTTTTGAAAGCCCATCCTTCCAGGATGGGCGATTTTTCTATCAGAAACCCATTGGGGTGCACATTCACATATAATCCAAAGAAGCTCGTGCTGCGATGAGAAAAACAAAATCTTATAAGCCTTTCGGAGAAAAAAGCATGCGAAGATAATAATGAAAATAATTTTTTCACCAAGAAAATTTAAGTCAAACGGAGAAAAAATTCAAATACAATAAAAAGAAAAAATAAAGGGTTAAGAGGGCAAAAGAAGACGAAAATACAGACATCACTCTGTGCTCCTCGTGTCTTAATAACAAAGAACTAAAAGCTTAGGATCCTAGTAACAAGAATTAAGAGTTATGTTCTTAATGAAAGCCGCCAGCCGCACTAACATCACATTATTCTTCCACTTAACGGATTGGAAAAATAGAAGACATATGAATATATGAAAATATGTTTGGTGTCCTCCCTACAGGAGCTCCTGTAATATTATATACCCTATTTATGTATCGCAAAATTGAGGTTTAAATTAAGGAGATATGTGCTGGTGGTTGGGTTGCGCATGGCTATGCATGTTCGTTTAGCGTCTACTAAACGAACACGTCCAGAAGCCGATTTTTCAAAAACCCACCTAGGCGCCGATTAATATGGGCATTTTCTGGACTTCGATTCCCGCTGTAGGCTGAGACTGAACCTGTGTCAGTAGTTTCAAATTCGGTTGAGAAGAGGGCTCTGGGCCTCCTCTCGCTTCAGGTTGGTTGTTACTTGAGTATCAGTTGGCTGGAAAAACTGTCTACCTTTCGCTAAATGAACATTTTCTTCTGTTAGTTTGAGAGCGGCATTAGGATTTTTATAGGCGAAGACAACGTTCAGTTCCCAACTCTCGCTTGGATGAGTTTTGCGGCTTAACAACTATCCAGTTATCTTTATTTTTCCATTCTTCATTAGCTGTAGGAGTCTCTTTAATGCTTCAACCTCTTCGGCTGTGAAGTATAGGTCTTCCTCCTGGCTTGCGGCGGCTTCTATTGATAGGGCTAATCCGCATCTGTTGCATATCTTAGCCTCGATCGGATTTAGGAACCCGCATCTTGGGCAGGTCTTAGGCTTTATCGCCGGCTCCTCATGCTCGGCCTCCCTTAAG
>Ga0209394_1000138_pt1 | contig 70332 bp, 65 predicted proteins | sample JNZ201metaG_FD_184122 | JGI IMG/M metagenome (GOLD analysis project Ga0209394, IMG submission 184122) | Hot spring microbial communities from Jinze hot spring, China to study Microbial Dark Matter (Phase II) - JNZ 20120812A (SPAdes) (version 3) ...
AGACTAATGAGCCCAACCGCCTGATCGCGGCGGCTGTTGGATTAGCTATACCGAAAGATAATAATGGGTATGGCTACCTTTCCGAACACCACTCGTTTGGGGAAACCGCTAAAAAGGCTGGTGAATACGCGGAGGATCTCGCCGCAACAATGCTTGCCACAACCCTTGGAATAGAGTTTGACCCGGAGAAAGCATGGGACGAGCGGAAAAAAGTGTATAAGGCCAGCGGAAAAATCTTTAAGACGACGCACATATGCCAGTCAGCTGAAGGCCATAAAGATGGGCTCTGGACGACCGTGATCGCTGCGGCGGTCTTCTTGCCGTGAACTTAACCCATTCTCTATGGATTTTGTGAAGTTTTATCTTTAAGATAAAAATATGTTTGAGGTGCTGGCTTGCCAGAAGGTCCTAGAGCAGCTAAGCCCGAAGAGCTGACGGAGATAGTGAATCTTGTTAATGAGGTATTTATGGTTCCCAGAGGTCTCCCACCAATATTGGGCGAAGTTTTTCCGCTGCTATTTAACTTAGACAACTTAAGTAATCTACGTGTGATAGTTGAGGATGGAAAATTAATTTCGCATGTTGGCATATGGGAAGGAAACCTCTCAATTTATGGCTTTTGGTTTAAGGTTGGCATGATCGGCGCAGTATGTACCCATAGGGATTTTAGGGGGAGAGGTTACGCATCCGCGCTGGTTATGGATGCGCTGCGAAAGATGAAGGCTGATGGAGTAGATCTCGTCTTAATATCGGGAGATCGAAACCTTTACAGACGCTTTGGCTGCTTTAAATCCGGCATAGTTTACCGCTATAATGTGTCTCGTGGTAAACTTAGGGTTAACGAGCATAAATTCGACATAGTTCCCTATGATGAGAACCGAATAATTGACGTGATCTCAATATATCAGAAGGAGCCTGTTAGATATCAGCGCACACTTGAGGAGTTCAAGCTGCTACTGGAGGCTTTTACAGGGATGCCCCGATTCAGCGGTTTGAGAAGCGGAATATATTTAGCCATGAACGGTGATAGACCTTTAGCTTACATGGCTTTTTCCTCATTCGACTCTTTTAAGGTTTGGGAATACGCGGGCTCGAGAAGCGTAATCCCATATTTGATAGCGCATACCCTTAGAGCCGAAAGCCTCGGTAGTATTGAAATAACTGTCCCCTTTCACGATACAGAGATGCTAAATCTTCTTGAAGAATGCGGGTTGAGCAGATCATACGCTGATTCGGAGGCAAGCATGCTTATATTAAACCCAAGCGGGTTCTTTGAGAAGGCTAAACGCTACTTAGCGGAAAGAGTTGGCGAAAGAGTGGTGTCAGAAATGAGTTTGGAAGACGCTGACGAAGCGGTGAAGATTTCTCTGGGCGGAGAAACTTTTATGCTTGAGCCATCGGAGGTAACGCTACTCTTCTTTGACTCATCAGATGAGAAAAGATCCAGGGAGAAAATAGCGCCCATAAGGAGATTTTTAAGTGGAGCCTTACCTATGCCCACGCCAATATACGGCTTAAACTACGTTTAGGAGAATTTAACGAAACTTTCTAATATTGCAATTAAATGAAGAGAGCCCTCAGAATATTTGCTCCGACTATTTGGCCAGTAGTCCGCGGACTTTTCTCCCCGCGCTCGTTAATCCTCTGAAGACTCTGCCCCTGCCCTTACCGAGCTGTAGTTCTGTTAGGATGTTTCTGTCCACCATTATGACTTCAAACCATTTGTAGCGTCCGTCCTCCCAGACCCAATATGAGTTAAGGACTTCAAGGTTTGGGAATTTTCTCGCAGCCCTCTCCTCAGCTATCAGCCTTAAGCTTTTCGCAGACTTATACTTTAGGACGCCCATGCGTTTAGGTCTTCTTCCAGATTCGGGTCTAGTCTTCCTGAACCCGCTCCTCCTCACCCTAACCCTAACAATGACGTATCCTGGCTTATCCTTGTAGCCGAGCCTTCTAGCCCTATCGATGCGGGTTGGCTTATCGATTCTAATGATCGACGGCTGCTTACGCCACTCTACGACTCTTTGGCGCATTATCTCCTTTACATATGATTCATCGGGCTTTCTCCAAGCTTCAGCCATATACTTGTACGCCATTATAGCACCCCATCGTTGGTTATCCTATATCGGGGCTGAATTTAACCTTTTTGCCATCCATCGGCGCTGTGAGAGATAATATTTATATTCTTGATCTAAAGACTAATTGATTTGCCACATGCCTCTCAACTGGATTTATAGTGAGAAAAGAAGTATGGCGCTACTAGGCGATAAACGCTTTAAGAAGCCTGTTAGGGTTGCCTTTCAGGGCGAGATAGGTGCGTATAGCGAGAGCGCAATCTATGAGTTCTTCGGGCAAGATGTCCAGTCGGTTCCATGCAAGCGCTTCTCAGATGTGTTTAAATGCGTGGAGAGCGGGGAGACGGAGTTTGGAGTCGTTCCAGTAGAGAATTCTATTGAGGGAAGCGTGACGCAGGTCTACGACCTATTTCTAGAATACAACGTTAAGGTTTGCGGGGAGATAGTTTTAAAAATAGTTCATTGCCTGATAGCTAACCCGAACGTTACGCTCAACTCTATTAAGGTTGTTTATTCGCATCCGCAAGCTCTCGGCCAGTGTAGAAACTTCCTCGAGAGATTAAACTGCGAGATAATATCTACATATGATACAGCTGGGAGCGTTAAGATGATTAAAGAGAATAATATGCTTAATGCCGCGGCTATAGCAAGCGAGAGAGCGGCGAAGATCTATGGCATGAACATACTTGCGAGGGATATCGCCGATAACCCGAACAATTATACGAGGTTCTTCGTTCTCTCAAAATTTGATTCACCCCCGACTGGCAACGATAAGACGTCTATAATCTTCTCAACGAGGCATGTTCCGGGAGCGCTCTATAGGGCTTTGGGCGAGTTTGCTTTAAGGGGGATAAACCTGACGAAGATAGAGTCTAGACCTACAAGGCAGAGGCCTTGGGAATATAATTTCTATTTGGATTTTGAGGGGCATAGGAGTGAGGCTAGGTGTGCTGAAGCCTTAGAGGGGCTGAAGGCTAACACGCTATTCGTTAAGATACTGGGCTCCTACCCTAAGGCTCCTGAAATAAATAACGCGATTTAGAGGGGAACCTTAACACACGCGCCCGGCCTCCTCCCGCTCAGTCGTTTTAAAGCCAGCGTCATAGCTACGGCTAGGCTTGCTATGAAGCCTAAGATGTATGGCGCGTTTGGAGCATACTCGTTGGCGGCGGCTCCTCCGAGTAACGGACCTAAAAAGTATCCTACACCTATAAGGCTCTCAAAGAGCCCGGCGGCATAACCTCTCGCATGACCCCAGTTTTTAAGCATAACCGATATGGATTCCGCGTAAAGTATCCCGGCGCTGAACCCTGCTATTGAGAGGGCTACTGAAAATATTAGCGTGGTTCTCCCCGCAGCTATTAGTGCTAATGCTAAAGCCATCATCATTGATCCAAGGAGGAATATGCGGGGCTCACCGATTCTACTCTCTATCTTGTATGCCTGTAGGAATGCTACCAGCCTAAACAGCCCGTTAAAGAGCATTATTAGCCCAACCTCGCTCGCCGATATACCTAAGTCCACTGCGTAGGCTGGAAAAAGGCTAATTATTGTTCCGCCGACGAAAGCGAACAAGATTATCGCTGCTATAGCGGTCACAACCTGCTCATTCAATCTCTTTCGCCCATTAGTCTCCTCACGTCTATCTTGGCTAACCAGTCTCTTCTCCTTTATCACCAGTATAGATGAGCAGGATAACGCAAATAGAATGATCGACATGCAGATGAATGGTGTCGGCGAGTCTGCACCTAAGGCGCTCACTAGTAGGCCGCCGATCATCGGAGATATAATCATGGCTGAACCCCACGAGAGATTGAACTTCTCAAGGGCTCTATTAATTCTTTTTCCGCCGGCTTCCGCTAATAGCGCTTCAGCAGACGGCCAGAATAGGGCTACTGAGCACCATTCTAGGGCCCTTAGTGATATAAGCATGTGTGGGCTTCTAACCATAGCATAAAATATGCATGATAGCCCGTAGAGAAGCGTTGAGATGGCGATGAAAGTCCTCCTCCTGAACTTGTCCGATAAAATTCCAGATATGAGCGGCATGAAGGTGTATGTTAATCCTCCGGCAGCTCCTATGAAGCCTAAAAGCAGCTGTGTTGCACCCATATGCCTAGCGAATAAGGGTATAATTATCCCAGTTATCCCAACAATCATTTGGACTAGGAAGGACGCAGCCAGAGTGAACTTTAACGTTAACCTGTTCTCCTCGCTCCTCATAAAGGTTCACAGATTACTTGAAAGAGAAGCTTAACGTGGATAAGTTAATTCATGGTTTCCGTAAATATCTTTATTTAGCCGCACATTTTATCATAAAAATAGGGGAACCTTAAGCGCACTGCAAGCTTCATTTATGGGAATCGCTTCGACGCTTGCTCACCGCCGACGCCCCAATTATTCTTCGGGACCTCATGAATTATCACTTGAACATGCTCAGGCTTGATCCCAATATCCTCAAAGACTTTCGTTATCCCCCTTATGACGGCAGCCTTCTGCTCCTCGGTTCTGCCAGCCCACATCTCAACTATCACAACCGGCATATCATATCACTCAAATCAAAGTTCAGCGTATATCCCTTATATAACTCTCAGTCTTAACTAAATATAGAAGTCATCATAGCTTGACTGCAACATATAAGCATATCTAATGTAATCGCAATATTTTATCCTCACTAGCCTCGCTTCCAAGGGGTTTTCTAGTCTCACGCCTTAATTGCTAAAATTCATTTTATTCCTTGAGTCAATTTATGTTGTTGAAACAATAAGATTAAAGTACTTAATCGGAACTTGTTAAATACATGTCAACAAGCACAATAATTGTGGAGGAAATTAAGCAAACCTGTCTCTTTGTTCAGGATGGAGATTCCATAAAAAATTTAGTTAGAGTGAAAATATTTAATCAAAGCGAGTCAATACCCGCAGATCTACTGCTCTACCTAGAAAATGAATCCCAATCCCATAAAATATCTTTGGGAATACTGCTGAAGGGTGAAAATATACGTGAGATTTTTATTCCGGATATAAAAGAGAGCAAAAAAGCGAACTTTAAGGTATGTGATTTTCAAGGAAATGTTTTAGCCGAAACATCAGTAATCTTCAAACCTAAGAAGCATTGGATTGTTTTTCTAGTCCAGTTCTCTCATCACGATCTTGGTTATACGGATCTACCCCAGAATGTACTTAATGAGTACATCACTTTCTACGATTTGATCGCGCAGTATTGTGAGGAGACTGAAAACTGGCCTGATGATGCTAAGTTCAGGTATCAAATCGAGCAATTATGGTCTCTCTTTCATTACATGAGAACTCAGCCTAAAGATAAAACTGAGAAAATCTTAAACTTAATTAAAGGTGGGCGATTAGGGGTTTCAGCGCTTTTTGGCAACATGGTTAGCGGTTTAATGGGACATGAAGAAATAATAAGGCTGCTTTATCCTGCTTTCCAGCTTAAAAGGGACTATAATATATCTATAAGTGTTGCAGAGCTGAACGATGTACCTGGTATTTCATGGGGTCTAGCTACAGCTCTTTCAAATGCTGGAATAAATATAATAGCTCCACTGCTTCCTCGATGGTACTATGGGCAATACGTATCCTTCTGGGATGAAAGTAAGGTTACAGCCGGAAAAGAGCCGGCAGTTTTTTTGTGGGAAAGCATTGACGGTAAAAGAATTTTATTTTGGTATCAGAGCATGGGTTTCGCTAGAGATGTCGGTTTCGATAAAGGATACGATGAGGTTTTTAAAAAACTGCCTGATTTTCTAGATAAAATCGAGGAGAATGGTTATCCGTTTGACATTATCCTGATACGTCTAGTTGGAGGAGCCCGCGATAACTCTCCTCCGTCTCTAAAACACTGTAGTATAGCTAGGGATTGGAATAATAGGTGGGCGTATCCAAGAATAGTTATTTCCACATTAGATCAATTTTTCAATAACTTGAAAAGAGATTATCAACACATATTAGATAAGGCACCAGTTTTCAGGGGGGAAATCCCAGATAGCGATTATCCGGCTGGAGCTACGTCGACAATACAGGCAACTATAGTTAATAGAAATGCGCATGAATTAATACCTACAGCTGAAAAATTCGCTACAATAGCCGATTGGCTCTTCAGTTTCCCATATCCGTGGAGACTTTATATTGAGAAGGCTTATGAGCACAGCATCTTATATGACGAGCATACATGGGGCTTATGCTGTCCCTTTGGTCCAGCGCAAGAAGCCTCCAGAATCGAAAAAACTCTTAATGCTTATAAGGCTTACAGTTTGGCACATGACGTCTTAATTAAAGGTCTCAACAGAATAGTTGATGAGATAAATCTACAGAGCAAAGGAATTTACGTAGTTGTCTTCAACCCTATCTCATGGAAGAGGACGGATATTGTTCGAGCCCAATTAATGGAGCCTGATCCATGCGGGCATCCAATGTTTGAGGCGAAAATTAATCCTGAATCTCAAGCGAGCATTCTTTGCTCCAGCCCCGTTATTGGCAGAGAACCCTACTATCCACCAGCTGAGTTTTTCAGAAAACCCTTCAAAATAATTGATATAGAGTCTGGAAGGGAAGTTTTCTACAACCTTATTTCAGTAACTGGTTCCAAAACACCCATACAATTTGCAGCGGATAAATTTGGGGTAGGCCAGTACGAAAGTAGATTTGCGCAGGAGATTCTTTTCGTAGCTAAGGATGTTCCACCATTAGGATACAAGGTCTATAAGATTGAAGAAGCGGAAGAGCAGAAATCTCTGCGGGATGCGGATATATGTGAAAAACCAGCAGAATATATTATCGAGAATGAATTCTATAGAGTTGAGATAGACCCCGAACGTGGCATCGTAAAAAGCCTCTATGATAAAGAGATTAAAAGAGAACTCTTAGACAAAGACGCTCCGCATAAATTCGGTCAGATTATAGTAAGAGAAACCACTACATATAAGGAATATTATGTGGAGAATACGATCGTAAGAAGGGGCTTAAATGGGCCGGTAGCCAAAAGTATTATTATTGAGGGGTCGGCGTTAGGCTTGCCATTTGTAGCTGAAGAAATAATTCTTTATGATGGGATTAAGAGGGTTGATCTCAATATTAGAGCGCTGAAAGATTCTACACCTTTGCTGGAAGTCTACGTTGCTTTCCCATTCCATATGAATGAGCCGAGCTTTACTTATGAGGGGCCAAACATAATCGTGTCGCCCCTAAAGGATCAGCTCCCAGGAACATTCACCTGCTATTATCCAACTCAACATTGGGTTAACATATTTGATAAAAGCGATGATTTCGGAGTCACATTGTCTTCTACAGACGCGTACCTTATGATGTTTGGAGGGTTGTGGCCTTTAGGAGTATCTTTTGCCCATCATGGTGTAACTCCGCCCGGGTATCCAAGCAGAGATTTAAGGGTTAACAAATTTGAAAAAGGATACGTGTACTCACTTATATCGACCAATAATTTTAGAACAAACTTCTATATTACACAGATGGGAGACTTCGTTTTGAGGTTTTCGTTGACATCTCATAGAGGTAATTGGAAGAACATGACTTCGATTCAACATGGATGGTGTTCAACTAACCCTCTAATACCCGTCTTTGCGCAAGGTGGGAAAATTGGGAGGCTGCCAACGGGAGCAGTCAGCTTCTGTGAAATAACTCCTCCAAATGTGCTTATCTTAACTCTAAAATGTTCAGAGAAAGATGAAGATCTTATCATTAGATTGTGGGAAACGTTAGGAGAGGAAGTCGAGACAAAGATTAAGATACCCCTTCTAACCATAGAAAAAGCTTATCTCACGAACATTGTTGAAGAAGAGATTAAGGAAATTCAAGTAATTGACGAAAATACCATGGTTTTAACTTTAAAACCTTTTGAAGTAGCTACCATAAAAATAAAAGGCAAAAAACCAACTGGTCTTTAAAAGCGTCTTTTCTTTTAAACTCTGAGAAGCATAAAATTTAGGGAAAATATCCTTGATAGATAACTTAGGCTCATAAAATGATAGACAAGTAAGAGAGTTTTTCTACAGAATCTCCGTTAATCCGAGATCTTTCACCTTTTCCGATGTAGGTATGCCGTTTTCATCCCAGCCTCTGGCCCTATAATATTCTTCTAGCATTACCTCTAAGTGAACAACCATACCTTTAGCTGGCCCCTCATATAATGGCTCTTTCAAAGATCTTTCAGGAAGAGTATCGTCCGACTTCTTAAACCCTTCTCTGACGTTAAATAGTCTTGCTAAAGTAATTATGCGTTCACCCACTTTTTTTAGCTCCATTTCACTCTTATAGTCGAAGCCTGTGCACGCAGTCATCATCTGATATATTTCCTTAAGCCTTAAGCCGAAGAGTGTAAAGAAGCAGAGTACTGATGAATCCACAACAGCCTTTTCATCTTGCCTATCGATTGCATGCAAAACTTTTATCTTATCGTACGATAGTGGATCTATGCCGCCCATGTGTCCGCATAATTCTGTCCCTGCAGTATAGGCTCTTAGGTGGCATGCCCCCCGCTCCGATATCGCGTAACAAAGCCCCATACCTTGTGCTGCACGCGGCTCATAACCGGGCATTTCTAAACCTTTAACTTCCATCGCATATCTTCTGCTATCTGGATATTTTTCGCTGATTCTCCTAACACCTAGCTGTAGAAACTTCCCACATCCCTCGCCCTTTGCTATCTTTTCTACGATTTTAATTAATGCGTTAGCGTCACCCCACTTTGCTTCAACCCCATCTAGCTCCTCCCTAGTAATTTTCCCCTTTTCATACAATTCCATGATAAAAGCGACTATGACGCCAGTACTGATGGTATCAATACCATACATATCGCAGAGATGATTCGCATAACAAATAGCTTGCTTATCACTAATCCCACAGTTTGAACCTAAAGCGAATATGGTTTCGTAGTCAGGGCCATCCACTTCAATATTTTTATATAGCCCGTTCTCCAACAATGAAAATTTACTGCATTTAATTGGGCAATTATAGCTACACGCATGGTCTCTTTTCCATAAGGTCTCGCGGAAGCTCTCACCAGAGATATGTTCAGCTTCTGCAAATCTTCCACTCTGAAAATTTCTTGTTGGGAGCGCGCCCATCTCATTTATTGTCAGCAATATATTCGCAGTCCCATATATGGGCAAGGATCTAGCCGTCGTCTCACTCATCCTTAAGGCTCGAAAAGATATCCAAACCATCTTCCTAAATTTCTCCTCATCATAAACATATATTGGGCTGCTCCCCCTTACCGCTACCGCCTTCAAATTCTTCGATCCCATTACAGCGCCAGCCCCTCCTCTCCCAGCGCAACGCAAATTCGAGAATATTCCAGCGATAGGTGCCATCCTTTCACCCGCTGGTCCAATGCAAACAATCTCAAAATCTTTCCCAATCATTTTCTTTATGCTTCTTTCGGCTTCAAGAGTTGTAAGACCCCACAGATTTTCCGCATTCTTTATGTCCACTTCTCCATCATCAATAACTATTATCGAAGGTTTCTCCGCTCTCCCGCTAATTATTATGCAATCAAACCCTGCGAACTTTAATTCAGGAGCAAAAAAACCTCCACAGTAAGAATCCAACAGGGTACCAGTAGCAGGACTTTTCGTTACAACACATAGCTTGCTACTTGTAGGCGCAATTGTTCCGGTTAAAGGTCCTGTGGCGAAAATTAATAGATTTTCTGGAGATAAAGGGTCCGTTCCGCCTCTCAGCATCTTATATAGTAGCCATATTCCTAACCCTTTCCCGCCCAAGAGTAGATAAGCAACCTTTTCATCCAAGGGCAGCTGTTTACACGAGCTGTTTGTCAGATCAATATATAGCATTTTTCCGGAGTATCCACGCTTCTCTAATTTCATTTCAATACACCTCCGCAATCAAAGAATGATGAGGGCACCATTCCACGCATTGAGGATTACCCTCACACATGTCGCAGATCAATGGAAGACCCTCCTTTTCATCAAACTTAATGACGTTTACAGGGCAAGCTTCAACGCATTCCCTGCAACCTATACACTTCTCCTTACTAATCTTTACATAACCAAATGAAGGATCTATGCTAAGGGCGCCATACCTACATGTTTTTACACATAATCCGCACAAAATGCACGTTACAGGCATTAATCTGTTCACGGCTCTCTCTACTCGAAGGCGCGCCCCCCTTCTAGAAAACATTTTTTCATGGGTAAAGCTACAAATAAGCTCGCAGAGCATGCATCCTACGCATTTTTCAGGATCAGTTTTTATCCGTACACGTCTCCTCTTAAGACCCAGAACCTCCTCTATGCTTTTGCCTTCATGAACTAGCGAATATAACATATTAAGGTAGCTTGCTGGGTCCTCCGACTGAAAAACCTGCCGTCCAAAAACCACCCCAGAAGCACCAGCCTCAAGCAACTCAACTACAACCTCTAAAGAGTCGCGGATTGTCGCTGCTTTTGGTCCACCGGCACATAAAACAGGCGTTCCTCTCGCGGCTTGAACCACCCTTTTAAAAGTTTCTATGTCTTGAGTATATGGAACTTCTAGATAATCTGCTCCAGCTTCAACAGCCATACGTACGCTAGTTTCTAAAAGGCTAACGAAATTCGCGCCAGTAACTCTTTCACCCATTGGCATAGCTGTTATGAGACATGGCAAACCAATCTTTTCACTCTCTTTTATAAAACGCCTAATTCTCTCATAATGATATTCTTCCTCTCTTTCATCCCCGTAGCCTACGAAAAAATATAGTACCGCTCCAGTAGCTCCCAAACTTATTAAATCTTTAGGGTCAGCTATGATTATCTCTTGTACCCTCCTTGTAGGGAGCGTATATACTCTTTCTCTAAACGCGTTAGCCCAGTCACCCCTAACGACTAAGGCTGGGGCTCCCCGCCAGCCAAACATGTGACTTAGCCTTTTCGCTTGGCCTGGACTTAACATTACAGCGTCTAGTTTTCCCTTAAAGGCAATCTTAAGTGTATTCTCCACATTTTCTAATCCTCTTATCGGGCCGACAAGAAAGTTATGGTCGGCTGCAAGCATAACGCATTTACCATCTTCTGGGTCAAGTATATTGCTTAATCGAATCCTCTTCCCTATATTCAATTTAAAGCCCTCCCATAAATACGCTCGTACAGGATTTTGATGACTCTTTCTACATCATATTTTCTAAAGGTTTCCTCACCCAATAGAAAGCCCGAAGCCCCATTCTCCAGAACAAATTCTACTTTTTCAATAGAGCTCCCGAAAGGTGTCATAATGTCGCTCATTAAAACAGGTATGCTGACACCATTAATAATTTTTTTAAGGAGAACTTGATCTCTTACATATGGTATTACGATTATGTCTGCGCCAGCCTCCGTGGCAACCCTCGCTGCAAGCTCAACACATCTAGAAAAGTTTTCCTTCGTTATCCTTTCACCATAAGGAATACACTCAACTATGAGTGGAAGGTTAACTCTCTCACTCTGCCGGGCAATTAAAGAGATTATCTCTAGGTTCATTGCTTCATCCTCGTCCCTTTCATGACCTACAAGAAATGAGGATATCACTGCTGAGGCGCCCATAAATAATGCGTCTTCGACTGCTTGAGGGGATATATTTCTCCATCCGAGTCTCAATATTAATGCTGGAGCCCTTCTCCCAAGAAAAACATGATATAGTCTTTCTACTTGGGATGAAACTAAGACAATTCCGTCGCAATACTCTTTGAGGATTTGAAAGATTTTCTCGTCATAGCATCTTTCTAAAAGAGAACTTGCATCTACTATCAGCGATCTTTTTAAATTCGGATTAATTATTCTATTCATTCTAATTATTTTTCCATGCAACTTCTAAGTTCACCATGAAGCATTCCTATTCCATAAGAACTAAGTAAGAATAATTTAAATATTGCGAAAAGTCGATTAAAGATGCCTGCTACTAAATAATCACCGTAATAGTTATGATGAAATTATTTGGGCAAAACTTTAATATTTTACGCATAAATATTGTTCTTAAAAGGCGGGAGAGATGATGAAGGAAACAAGGCTTATATTTATGCTAACGCATCATGATAGAACTGTCCAAAACGCCTTTGAAGTTTTTGAGGAGATAAAGGGTACGGAGATTGAGAATGTTGGCTTCAAAGACGTTGGCCTTCCTTTTGACGAACTTAAGAGACTTGCTGAACTGATTAACCGTGAAGGCTTCAACTCATTCATAGAAGTTGTCAGCGAAGATGAGACGTCATGTTTGACCGCTGTTAAGCAGGCTATGAAAATGGGTGTACAAAACATTATTGGCGTTAAAAGCGAGTATGCTGAAAAAGCATTCAAGCTAATAAGTGGCGGTGTAAAGTTTTATCCTTATGTTGGAAGAGTTATAGGTATACCCGAGATCCTTGAAGGAAGAGTTGAAGAGATGATCGAGGAAGCCAGAAAATTTGAAAGTATGGGTGTAGACGGGATAAATCTTCTTGCCTATCGATATAGAGGTGACCCAGAGAAGTTAATGGAGAAAGTTATAAAATCCGTCAACATACCCGTTATAGTTGCTGGAAGCATAGATAGGTTCGAAAGAATTAAAAAAGTAATAGAGACCGGCGCAAGGTTTTACACTGTAGGCGGCGCAATCTTCGAAAGAAAATTTGTTCCCGAAGGGAGCATATCTGACCAGATTAAAGCCATATTAGAATTTGAGAAAAAAGTATAGGAATGATGCGGACTAAGGGGCATCGAAGGGGCATCGATATATGAATGTTAGTAAGCCTAAGATCGGATTAATTGTCACGGCTAACGAGTGGTTCTGGAAGTATAAAATGTTCGGAGACAAGTTTCTAGAGGAAATTGATCAAGATGCCAAATCAATAGTCTCCAAGTTAAGCGAATTTGCGGAGGTAATATATCCTGGGATAGTTTTAAATGAGGAGCAGGCGGCGGAAACAGTTGGGAAAATTGAACGTGAAAATGTTGATGCCTTGATTATATGCCCAATAATATGGGCTTCCGACATCATATTCCTCAGAGTACTGAAAGAAATATCAAGAGAAATACCAATTCTCCTATGGTTTTATAGCCCATATGAAAAACTACCATCTTTTCTAAACGTAAGCGACTTTATTAAAACTACTGGCACAGTTGGCGCTCTACAGTTTACACACATCCTGAAACGTAGCGGGAGAAAAGTCATCGCGGTAGTCGGCGGGAAAGGAGATACTGCTGCGATTAATGAGATTTGCGAATATGCTAAAGCTGCGAAGGCAGTTAAGGGTCTTAAAAGAATGAAGATCGGGCTCCTCCCATGGAGATACCAAGATATTGCAAATACATGGTGTGATGAATTCAAGATAACGACCATTTTAGGCCCTAAAACTTACAGAATATCTTCCTATGAATTATTTAAGATTTCTCAAAGCATATCCGAAAGTGAGATAGAATCATTCATTAATCAGTTGAAGGAGAAATATGAGATAAAAGTTTCTGAAAAGAGTCTGCGGGTATCAGCTAGAGCATCACTTGGTTTGGCAAAAATTTTTGATAAATACGATCTTGACGGTATAGCCATTCAAGACCTCGACGACGAGATACATGAGATGCTTAAAACAAGACCATGCCTTTATGTTCCATCAATATTTGAGAAAGGACGCGTCGTTAGCATGGAGGGAGACGTTCACACGTTAATCGCAATGCTCATTCTCAAGATAATAACGGGTTATCCGGTTCTTTTCAGTGAAATATACACTTTCGATAAAAATGAAAACATTATACTTATGGGTCATACCACTATGCTTGACATAAATATGGCTAGAGATCCAAAAGAGATTAAGATAATACCTGACTGCGAATACGAGAAGTTTGATGAGGTTGAAGGAGCTTACATGTACTTTATATGTAAAGAAGGTCCCGTAACTATGCTTTCACTGGTGGATGATATGGATCGCTACCGAATTGTTGTAGGTAGAGGTTACTCGCTTCCTTTAAGTGAGCCCAGAATTGAAGGATACTCTCACATGGTTGTTCGTACAGATTTGCCCGTAGATCTCTTTCTTAAAGAGGCTGCCAAGGCAGGAGCTGGACAGCACTGGGCTGTAACATATGGTGACCATGTTTCTACTCTTAAGAAGTTTGCTGAATTAAGTGGATTAAATGCGACGATAATTGAGTAAAGGTGTTAGAATGATGCTCCAAGTTTTAACGAGAGAACATTTAGACATGATTCATGAATCCGCCTTAAATGTGCTGAAAAATGTTGGCGTAAAGGTTTCTACTGATGAAGCGATAAAGAAGTTTCTGGATGCTGGGGCAATCGTAGATCAAAAGCAGAAGACTGTGAAAATACCAGAAGATCTCGTTAAAGAGTTCATTAAAAAATCTCCGAGTAGTTTCACATTAACGGGAAGAGATGAGAAGTATGAAGTAAATATTGCCAGAGGAAAAATTAATACGAGACCTTCGACGGGACTCGTAAGCATCCTAGACTTAAAAAGTGGAGAATGGCGAAAAGCTAGTTGTGAAGACGTGATAATTGTCGCAAGAATAATAGATTATTTAGAAAGTATTTCTATAAATGCAACACACCTATTTCCCTCGGATGTTCCGCTGGAAATCAATGATGTATACTCGTTTAAAATAGTTTTAGAGAATACTGTAAAACCAATAGTTGTTTCTCCACTCACATTAGATACTCTGAAATATATGTGGAGAATAGCTGCTGCCGTTAGAAATGAGGAAGATTTAAAGAAAAAACCCCTCTTTAGTGTACTTAACTGTCCAGCCAGCCCACTAATTTTAAGAGACGACATCTCAATTTTCTGTGCGGAGAGAGGAATACCTACTATCATAAATTCAGCTCCTGTTGTCGGAGTTTCATCTCCCGTAACATTAGCTGGCACAATGGTGTTGCAGAGCGCTGAGGCTCTAGCCACTCTCACATTAATACAGTTAACTAATCCCGGTTCACCAGTTGTGTGGGGTTGTAAATCAACTCCTCTAGACATGAGGTATGGAACACCATTAGCTGGCGCCGTAGAAATAGGGCTGCTCTCAGCAGGCGCGGTCCAAGTAGCCCATTACTATAATCTTCCAGCTGAAGGCTTTGGCCCTCGCACAGATTCTAAAGCTCTAGATGAGCAAGCTGGGATTGAGAGAACCTTTCTTAGCGTTCTTCCAGCATTAGCTGGCGCTGAAATAATTTCTGGCGCTGGGTGTGTTGAAGCCGTTGCAACATTCAGCATCGAGCAACTAATAATAGATGGTGAATTATACGAGATGATATTTAGGGTTCTTAGGGGGATATCGGTTGACGAGGAAAAGCTAGCAGTAAAAGTTATTGAACGAGTAGGAATTGGAGGGAACTTCTTAAAGGATATTTCAACCGTGAAGCATTATAGGTCAGAGTTTCTTATTTGCGACCTATTCGACAAGAGAGATAGAGCTACATGGGTGAACTTAGGGTCTAAACGAATTGAGCAAATAGCTAGTGAGAGAGCTAAAAAGATTTTGGCGGAGCACACGCCCCCTCCTTTAGAAGAAGGAAAAAAGAAAATTATAGAATCTATTATGAAGAATCTTGAGAAAAGGAGATCTTAAAAATGTTAACTTAGCTATTAATGCGCGCTTTAGCTGGTGGTGAGAGAAATTTGTATTTGATGGGGATAGATGTAGGGAGTACCGTTTGTAAAGCCGCTATATATGATGCCGATGGTTCATTAATCTCTATTGCTAGCAAAGAGTATGAGAATTTGTTCTTTAGTCCACAAGAGGAGTGGTGTGAATATAACCCGGAGAATCTTTGGAACATAGTCTGCGAATGCATAAGAAAGAGCATTCAAGTTGCTAAAGTTAACCCAGAAGATATTAAGGCGTTAAGCGTATCAGTCAGCGGGGAATCCATAATACCTTTAGGTAGGGATGGGCGTCCCGCATATAATGGGATAAATTGGACAGATAGAAGATCCAACTCATATAAACCAGAGCGAGAAAAGCTTGAAAATGAGGTAGGCGCCTTAAAGGTTTATGAAATAACCGGGTATCCCATTAATCCGGTCCCCTCATCTGTGAAAATACTTTGGTTTAAATATGAGAGACCTGACGTTTACAGAAAAGTTTGGAAATTTATGTTATGGGAAGATTACATAAATTGGAAGCTAACCGGTAAAGCCGCCTTAAGCTATTCTACAGCTTCCTCATCTCAGCTATTTGATATAAGACGAAAAAAGTGGTCTGAAGAAGTTCTTAGTTCGCTAGATATAAGCCCAGACATTTTATCAGAATGTTTACCATCCGGAAGTGTAATAGGCGAGGTTCTTCCAGAGGCTTCTAAAGAAACTAGCCTTTCAAAAAGAACAGTAGTAGCTGCAGGCGGATGGGATCAGAGCTGCGGGGCTCTTGGAGCTGGAACAATATATGAAGGGGAGACGTGTAATACAACTGGAACGGTAGAGTGTATAACTCCAGTTGTGAGAAAACCGATACTTAATGAAGAAACTTTGTCCGCTGGCTTTTACTGCTCACCCTACTTTACCGAAGACTCCTATGTATATTTTGCATGGTTTCCAACTTCGGGCGCCATATTAAAGTGGTTTAAAGATAATTTCGCAAATAAAGAAATCGAATTAGCTAACGTTACAGGGAAAGATATTTACGATGTACTGGTTGACATGGCGGCTCAATCCGTGCCGGGCGCAAACGGATTATTACTGTTACCATTTTTTGAGGGTAGTGGCGCGGGTCAACCGCCAACATTTAATATTGATGCTAGAGGTGCCCTGATAGGGTTAAGATTATCTCATGGGAAAGGTGACATTGTGAGGGCTATACTTGAGGGAGTAGCTTTTCAAACACGCATAATTATAGAAAAGGTTGAATCTCTTGGAATACGGATCACTGAATTAAAAGCGATAGGTGGCGGAGCAAAATCTAAGCTCTGGATGCAAATTAAAGCTGACATAACTGGCAAGAAAATAATTTTGCCAGATGTAATTGAAGCAGGGACTCTTGGCGCCGCTATGCTTGCTGGCGTTGCCGATAAAGTTTACCAGGACTTGGCTCAAGCCGTTAAAAAAGCATGCAGGGTTAAAGGCGAGTTTTACCCGCGAAGCGAAGTAACCAACATCTACAAGAAGATTTTCGATGTATACAAAGATCTTTATCCAACTTTTCTTCCAATTTTTGCTAAAATGGCCGCAATTAAATGAGCGGAAATTAAGAGGTCGTTTGTGATCATACGCAACAAAAAATCTTATATATTTTTTATACTGTAAATTAGATATTTCTCAGAGGAAGCGAAATGGGATTACCATACATAGTTCGTAGATCAATAGTTTATGTTTTATCTCTATTTGGCGGTCTTTTAATAAATTTCTTAGCTCCAAGACTTGTGCCTGGCAATCCTTTACAGACGAGATTAATGGAGCTGCAGCGTATGGGTGTAAGGGTTGCTGGAAAGGAGTTTATAGAGAAGTATATGAGAATTTTTGGGTTAGATCAGCCCGCACATATACAGTTTATTAATTATTTATCTTCAATATTTCAGGGTAATTTGGGAGTTTCAATAACTCGTTTTCCTGCGGAAGTAAAAGATGTCATCGCTGCGCATTTGCCATGGACCTTAGGTTTATTATTTTCTTCATATTTCATTTGCTTCTTTGTAGGAGTAATTTTGGGAGCCCTGGTTGGATGGAAAAGCACAAAGATGCGTAATATCGTTCTAATGATATTCATAGTTCTTAGTCAAATGCAGTACTATACAATAGCTATGAGCTTAATCTATCTTTTTGCATTCTTATTCCCAATTTTTCCGACGGGTTCAGCCTACTCTCTTGGAGCAAAATATGAGACGATTTTCCATCAGCTCGCAGATATAATATGGCATGCATTTCTCCCAGCTCTATCAATAATTCTCATTGGAATCGGCGGATGGTCTTTGGCTGCAAGAGGATTAATGGTGAGCGTTAAAGGTGAAGATTACCTCCTGTTAGCTAAAGCTAAAGGTCTAAGCAATAGGCGTAAATTCCTCTATTATGGATTAAAAAACACTCTTTTGCCCCAAGTTACAGATCTTGCCATAACCTTAGGATTTGTGGTAGCAGGCTCAATTTTAGTGGAGGTAATATTTAGATATCCTGGCATGGGTTTTGTGCTCTATAGGGCTATACTAGCGTTAGACTATCCATTGATACAAGGAATAGCGCTTATGTATGTGTTTGGAGTGACAACAGCGGGCTTCTTAATAGACCTAACATATCCACTCATAGATCCGAGAGTGAGATACGAATGAATATGGCAAACGTTAAATACACGCTTAAAAGACTGTCGATAAACATCAGAAACATAAAAGAAAATTCATATATCTTAGCAGGTCTATGTCTACTTATCTCCATAGTATTATTTGCTTTCATCGGTATTCTCATCACCCCCTATGACCCGGTAAAAATAGGAAGCGTACCAAGCGATCTTCCACCATCATTCAACCACCTTTTAGGAACCGACAGTTTAGGCAGAGATCTATTCACTCAACTATGCTTTGGCACACTTACATCCCTTCAAATAGGCTTTTTAGCAGGGATCATAGGCTTCTTTATAGCATTAATCGTTGCTTTCGTTGGCGGATACTACGGTGGAACATTAGATAGCATACTAACTATTTTGACAGAAGTATTTCTAACTACGCCAACATTAGTCATATTAATAATTATAGCCTCAGTTGTCGAGAGAGTTGAAATACCTATAATGGCAACTATAATAGCCGCCTTCGCGTGGGCTTGGCCATCAAAAACTATAAGAGCACAGGTTTTAAGTCTGAAGGAAAGGGGTTTCATTTATTTGTCTAAGCTTTCAGGTTTAAGTGGTTTAGAGATAATTTTTAAACACATGATTCCCAACATTTTACCCTTTCTAGGCTCGTATTTTGCAGTGGTTGTGAGCGCCGCCATGCTTTCAGAAGTAGGTTTAGAAGTGTTAGGTTTAGGTCCTAGACATACGATAACTTTGGGAATGATGCTTCACTGGGCGATGATGCATGCTGCGGTTACAAGGAACCTTATCTGGTGGTGGCTTCCACCATGCATAATGCTTTTCCTAATCTTCCTTTCCCTTTTCTTGATCCAGCGAGGTTTAGACATAATTGCGAATCCAAGACTGAAAGGTGAGTGAGTCTGGAGGAGAATAACCTCCTAAAAGTCGAAGATTTAAGGGTTTACTACAGAACGCGGTCGAATCCGGTAAAAGCTGTTGATGGAGTATCATTCATTGTAAAACGAGGAGAAATATTTGGTGTTGTAGGTGAATCAGGCTGTGGAAAATCAACACTAGCCGGCGCGATACTAAGACTTATAGAGCCACCGGCTTATATTAATGGTGGTCGGGTACTTCTAAAGGATTTGAATTTACTTGAAGCTGACGAAGAAACGCTGAATAAGGTACGGTGGAAGGAAATAGCTCTAGTGCCTCAATCCGCCATGAATGCTCTAAACCCTGTTATGAAGATTTTCGATCAAATAAAGGACGTTATTATTGATCATAAGTGTAATTTTTCCGAGAAAGAAATCAGAGAAAAGTCTAAAGAAATCATGGATAAACTGATGCTTCCCTCATACGTGTTAAATGCGTATCCTTGTCAGCTAAGTGGGGGTATGCGGCAAAGGGCTCTACTGTTGCTATCTTTTATATTAAACCCGAGCTTAGTGATCGCCGATGAGCCAACCAGCGCTGTTGACGTTATTACGCAGAGGAAGATTCTTGAGTTTTTAGATATTCAAAAAAGGGAATATGGGACGTCAATTATGTTGATTACGCATGATATTGCTGTTGCAGCAGAAATCGCTGATAGAATCATGGTGATGTATGCTGGCAAAACTCTTGAAATCGGCGATACTTCCAAAGTATTTGAGAACCCACTTCATCCCTACACTAAGGCGCTAATGGAAGCGGTACCTATCCTAGGAATCAAGAAGGAGGTTAAAGGTTTAAGCGGTCTGCCGCCAGATTTGAGAGCCCCTCCCACTGGATGTAGATTTAGTCCTAGATGTAAGTGTTTAAGTGAGAAGTGTAAATTAGAGGAGCCTGAACTATTGGAAGTGGAGGACGGACATTTTGTTTCATGCCACATATACAAGTAGTAGGGGTTATTGAGAAATGATAGAGGTGGAAAATGTCACTAAAATCTTTCATGTAGGAGGTCTTTTAAAGAGGAGGCGCGTAATTGCCGTTGACAACGTCTCTTTCTCAATACCCGATAAACCCACAACTATAGCTCTGGTTGGAGAGAGTGGAAGTGGAAAAACTACACTGGGTAGACTAATTTTAGGTTTTATAAAGCCGACCTATGGAGAGATTCTTTGGAATGGCAAAAACATATTTAGGATGAAGCGGAACGAATGGAAGCTTTACAGAAAGAATGTTCAAGCTATTTTTCAGGATCCATATGAATCGCTTGACCCCAGATATAAGGTGGTTGAAACTTTAATGGAGCCGGTAAAAAAATTTAAGATTGCAAGTTCTAGAGAAGAGGCTCTTAAAATGATTCGTAATGCTATAGAAAGTGTGGGATTAAGGCAGGAGATATTGGATAAATATCCGCATCAATTGAGTGGTGGGGAGAGACAAAGGGTACTATTAGCAAGAGTCCTTCTAATTAATGCCAAACTTATAGTTGCTGACGAACCAGTATCAATGATCGACGCTTCGCTGAGAGCTTCAATATTAAATCTCATGAGAGACATAAATAAGAAGTTTGAAACAAGTTTCCTCTACATAACACACGATATTTCTACAGCATATATACTCGCAGACTCAATCTTAGTAATGTATTTGGGCTCAATTGTGGAAAGTGGCCGCTTTGAAAAAGTGGTATATGATCCGAAACATCCCTATGTAAAACTTCTCATCGAATCGATTCCGGTACCTGATCCAAAGAGAAAATGGAAAGGTACGGTTAAAATAAGGGAGAGCGAAGAAGGATTACTATCAAAAGACATAGTGAAGTTTAGGTCAAGATGCAAATTCTGTGAGAGGTGCATAGAGGCGAAAGAGATATGCTGGAAGAAGCCTCCACCCGTAATAGAGATTGAAAGGGACCATAAAGTCTCATGCTTTCTATATGCGTAAACGTAAAGGTTAAGCATATTGTAGGTGGTGACTAAATGAGCAATCCTGAAAAGAGAATTAAAAAGATCTTTCCTTTTGGAACCCACATTTATCGAGAACCGTCCCGTCCACTAGAAGAGATAATAAGAGACATGCGTATAATGAAGAAACTCGGCTTCAACACCGTCAAAATTCAAGAGTCTTGGTGCATTAACGAGAGAAGAGAGGGAGAGATAAATCTTGAGAAGATTGAAATTTTAATTGAGGAGGCTGAAAAACTCGACCTTTATGTATATTTTGGCGTGACAATGGAGCAGGCTCCAGCGTGGTTATGGAGAAAATATCCGGACTGCCGCCTAGTTTATAGTACAGGCGAGAAGCATGAAGATCCAACACAATATCTCCTGCCAGCTGATGGAAAGCCAGGTCCATGTTGGGATCATCCGGGTGCGCGAGAAGCTGGGAAACGTTTTATCGCCGAAGTAGCTCGTAGATTAGGGCGCTACGATAATATTTTAGTATGGAATATATGGCAGGAAATAGGTTTTTGGCCCATGAGGCAAATACCAGGTTCATTGGGATTTTGTTATTGTCCTCATACTTTAGCCAGCTTTAGGGAATGGCTCAAAGAGAAATATGGTGATTTAGATACCCTTAATAGGGTTTGGCGCACGGGATTTGGAGATTGGGAGGAGGTTGAGCCGCCAAGAACATTCCCAATGGTTCCATCGTATATTGATTGGCGCTACTTTATGGACGACGTGTACCTTTCCAGAGTACTGCAGTGGAAAGCTGAAGCATTTAAGCTCAATGATCCTAAACATCGTCCGGTCTTCTGCCATGTAGCTTCCCCATCTATTGGCAGTGGCGCTGAATGGAGGTGGGCTGCACAGGCAGATGTTTTCGGCAGCTCTTGTTACCCAGCATGGCGCCCATTTCATGAATGGGATTATGGTTCTCCAAACGCTGGAGAATCGGCGCCAAGAGAATTAAGCATACTCTATGAGGTCGAGTGGATAAGTATGATTTATGATTATGTGCGATGCGCTACAGCTTCTCCACGTGAATGTTGGGCGGCAGAGCTTCAAGGAGGCCCGATTTCAACATCACTGCATCTGGGCCGTGTCCCAGAACCAGAAGATATTCGACGATGGGTTTTAACAGCCCTTTCTGCTGGTATACAAGGTTTATCTTTCTGGAACCATCGCTCAGAAATCTTCTGGTCTGAGGCATATGGTTTTGGGTTGCTTGACTCCATTGGCGACTCCTCATTACGTGCAGAGGAAGCTGGACGGATTGGGGAAAGAATAAATTGTTACGCTGATCTTTTCTGCAAAAGAAATGTTTCTCAACCTGAGATAGCTGTACTTATTAATGAGGATCTTTGGCATTTTTCTCAAGCATCTGGGAATAATGCGGCCTCACACTTATCCTTCACTATTCGCGGCATATATAGGATGTTGTGGGAGAATGGTTTGTGGACTGACTTTGTTGAGATAAACGAGGCTTCTCTTAATGATCTTAGCAGATATAGGGTACTGATCCTGCCATTCCCGCTAGCTTTAGACGAAAATGTCTTCAAAACTCTATGCGAATATGTTTCCTCTGGCGGCGTGCTTATCTCAGAGGCTTGCCCAGGACGTTACGATAAATATGGTTTTGCGAGACCTGGAGAATTAATCTCTGAAGCAAAAGAGGTTTTTTCAGCAGAGCATCTTTCGTTGCAGCTTTGTCATGAACCCACGCGCCCCCCAAAATGGACTCCAATAGAGAGAAGTTATGGGGAAATTAGACCTCCGACATATCTTAGCGGAACGGGAAGGTTTAGTGAACATGGTGTTCTTGCAAGCCTATATGTGGAAAAATACAGGGTTCATGGTGCTGAGCCAATATTACTATGTGATGGAGATGTTGCTGGCCTAACTAACAAGTTTGGGATGGGTAGAGCTTTTCTAATTGGAACTTTTATTGGTCACGCCTATGCGGCCTTTAGAGATAAGAGAACGGAGTCTTTCCTATTATCCCTACTCAAAAGTGTAGGTGTGATGCAGAGGAAGATAGGAGAACTAACATGCCGTGAGAGAATTGGAGAAAATGGAAAGGCAGTTTTCTTGTTCAACATGTCGCCTAAAACCGTTGTTGAAAAAATTGATGTTTCACATTTCTCAAATGTAGAAGATCTTTTAGGGGAAAAAATAGAGCTTTCGTCTGGAAGAGTCACAATTAAGGTTAATCCATTTGAGGTAAAGTGCTTAATTTTGGAGAAATAAATGGGTCTCAATATCTTCCATATTTCTCTACGGTTTTTACCATTATCCTTAAGTTCTCTATTTTAGCATTTGCCGGAACTTCATCCCCAGTAACTAAAACGTATCCGCCTCCCTCCATACCCTCTTCTAGACAACGTAAGGTCTCTTTTTCCGCTTCTTTCTCGCTCCCAAAGGCTAAGAGGACGGGATTAAAGTTGCCCATGAGGCATACTTTTTTACCATAAAGTCTTTTTGCCTCTCCTAGAGTTATGTTGCTCTGCTGCTCAAAAGGCTCTATAAAATGCGGCCTGCATTCTAACGCTATTGGGATAAGGTCTCTTATCTTGCCAACCATATAGAAGCCCAAGTATTTGCCTGCTTTTCGAACTTTGTCAGCAACTCTCATCAAGTCTGGAAGAACAAACTCCCTAAAATGTCTAGGAGACATATCGTAAGCTCCCCAAACATCGTAATAAAGTACTTCTGATGGAGACTCTATGAAAGCTTCTACCTCCATTTCCTTAACCTCCTGAAGAAGATTTAATGTCTCTTTAATTATTCTCGGTCTCTTATATAGGTCCAGTAGGAGGTTTTCTGGCCCGCGAATTTGGCAAAGGTGACTGAAAGCGCAGGCAGAGCCAACGCTTGGAACCCCCTCGTCGCCCATAACGTTGTATGCTTTAACAACTTCTTCTATGTTGGCTTTTGCTCTTCTTAAGAACTCTTCAAGGTAAATGTTGTAAACAGCGTAGTCTTCTTCCGTCTTTATATAATATTCAGTTGTCCTTTGCAGAATGGGGTCTGAAGGAACTAGTCCAGAAATGACTTTGGAAGTGAGTTTACCGTGCGGTGTCTCAATAATATGTTCATAAACTCTTCTAGTACCCCTTTCCTCAATAAGTCTTATCTTTTCACCCCATCCATGTGGCCAGTTAACATCAAAGTGTACACCTAATGGACCTCTAAACCATGTAGATCCAACCATTTGGTGAGCCTCAAAAACAGCTCTCCAGCCGGTTCGACCAAGCAATTTATAGGCAAATCGGTCGTGAATCAGAGGGGCGACTGGAACCATATCTGGGATCTCTCCACGGATAGCTGTTAAAAATCTTTCCTTCTTATTCATTTTCAGCCACCAACTTTAACTTCCATTTCCTTCTGGAAAGATTTAAATTTAAAGTTATCGTGAAGCAAATTTTTAGTCTTGGAAGGTTCCCTAAGCAAGCATCTCTACTTTGTAGCGAAAGACTTATTATAACTAGAGCGCAATAAATTAAGGAGTGGAAGGTGGACCTTATGAGAAAAATCGGCATACTTCTGATATGTGCTTTGATGCTTGCAGTTTTACCGCAATCCGCGCATGCTCAAGCTAAGTATCCTCGAGAGCAAACTCTCTACTACTATATTGATGGGGGTCCAATAGCTTGCCCCGATAACTTCAATCCATACAATATATTCTGTTGGTCTCACGTATTAAATCAATATGTTATGGAGCACCTCTTCTATTTGCCCTATTATAGCGGCGAGTTCATTCCCGGCTTCAATTATACCGCTGGAGATTTAATACCATGGTTAGCTGAAAAATACGAAATGAGCTCCGACTTCAGGCAAGTGACAATATATTTGAGGAGGGGAGTTGAGTGGAGCGATGGAAAACCATTCACTGCGGAGGATGTTGCGTTCACCTATAATATGCTTAAGGAGCATGCACCGGATCTTGGATATAGTACGTTAGCAGCAGAGTGGATAGAGGAAGTGGAAGTCTTAAATACTTATGTTATACGTTTCACTTTAACAAAGCCTAATCCAAGAATACTCAGAACCGAGTTATTCACGCCAATGATATGGGGAGCTGTGGCTCCGGTTCCAAAACATATATGGGAGGGGCAAGACCCAATCACCTTCATGAATAATCCGCCGGTATTTACCGGACCTTATAAGCTAGTGGAGTATTCTTCTACCGGAGACTATTTCGTCTGGGAAAGAAGAGATGATTGGTGGGGCACAAAGGTATTTGGAATTAGACCTGGACCAAAATACGTGATATGTAGGGCATATACGAGCGAGGAAGCGCTCATAATGGAAGCTGCCAGAAACATGCAGGATGTTCTAGGATACGTGAGTGTTGGGGGCTTCCTTAGATTGAGGGAGATTAACCCATACGTCAGGAGCTGGCATGATCAACCGCCTTATGCGTGGGAAGAGGTCTGCCCAGGATACATGCCGATCAACTGCGCAAAGTATCCGTGGAATCGTAAAGAGGTGAGGTGGGCGCTATCCTACGCGATAAACAGAACAGCGCTTTACGAGGTGGCTTTAGAGAAGACGGCGTTACCAATCAATAATCTATTTCCACCATACATGATGCCACAATTCACAAAGTTAGTCAATCAAATGGGTAGCAAATATCACGCAGACGAATATAACCCAGCTAAAGCTGAAGAATTGCTTTTGGGTCTTGGTTGGAAGAAAGGTCCGGACGGAATATGGGTTACGGAAAACGGGACGCGAGTAAAAGCTATAGCTCTAATACATTCAGGGTGGCTCTACATAAAGAAGTGGGGCCTCCAGGTGGTAGATCAGCTAAGAGAATTTGGAATAGACGCAATCCCCAAACTTCTCGAGGGTCCAGCGTTCTGGGATGCATTAAATACTGGAGCATGGGATATCGCGCCCGCCTATTGGATTTGTGAATCAGTTGATGAGCCTTACGCTACTCTAGATGCATTCCACAGCAAATACGTTACGCCTCTAGGTGAATTACCGCTTGGAGGAGTAGGCTTCAACAGATGGATTAATAAAACTTATGACGAAATTATAGATCAAATTGCTCAAATGAGCCCTGTAGATCCAAGATATTTAGGGCTAGTTGAGCGGGCGCTAGAAATATGGTATCAGGAGCTACCCGCAATTCCACTCAATGCGCAGCCAGCCCTAATAGCATTTAATAGCTACTATTGGACTGGCTGGCCAAGCGCCGACAACCCGTACATGCAGCCATACTACCAGTGCGCATCGTTCAGATTCATACTATTCCAGCTTAAGCCCACAAAAATAGACTATACAATAGTTTACTTCACGAAAGAGACCCCCAAGTTCAGAGGAATAGATTTAGTCTGGTATGGATCATTTAAAGCCGGTGAGTCTGCGAGAATACCGGTAGACGATGCGGAGTTCTGGATTAAGAAGGGTTATGCATCACTTACCCCGCCAATAACACCCATAACTGGATTGGAAGATATAAGCGCTAAGCTTGATGAGGTTTCCTCTCTTCTTAAGTCTATGGATGCAAAAATCGAAAGTCTATCATCTAACATAGTCACAGTATCAGGAAGCCTAACTGGCCTAATAATCGCAGTAATCCTAGAAGCTATAGCAATAATAGTGTTTGCATTTAGACTAATTCGAAGAAAAACTGAGTAAAATATCCATTTAAATATCCTTCTCTTCTTTTTTTCGGTTTAAAATGCAGTCTTAAATTTCACTCTTCATTAGTTTAAAAGTTTAAGTAGCAAGATAACAACTAAAATCGGACAAATCAGCATTACTACTAATTTTTCTCCACCCTTTCATAGTAGTATTCGCTGATACCTTCAATTATCGCCATTAAACCCAATAATACAAGATAGTAAAAGTATCCAAGGCTAGAACCCTATGTAGAAGAGTGCGGTGAGTCCCATCAGGAATACCAAATTCTCTTCTTTGAACTTATATCTTCACCTTTCTCAGACATGAAACTTTTTATCTTTAAGGGAACTTTGAAGATTAAAGACAAAAGTGTTTTCGCCCCCAGTGCTCTCTTCTCCGGATTTACCAGGGTGCCTTACCATACTGTCTAACATAGTTGTTATAGTATTTAGCTAACCTATATGCATCGTAGATCTGCCAAATGAAGAGGGCGATGGTTACTAGTGCCCAAATAATTAATCCGGTGAGACCTCCGAGCAGCAGGGATAATCCGAATGGGCGACTCCCATATGCTCCACCGAAAATCATTCCGAAGAATACGAAGAAGCCGAGGATCCATTGAAGCACGATGCCTAAAACCAGTATAGCTAACCCTTTACCCACCTTTCCAACATATATGTGCCCTACACCCCACAGCCCAAAAATGCCGAACACTAGGGCTAAAACAGCCGCTAAACCAGTATTCTTAGTCTCCAACCCAACTTGAGCTAAAGGCGGAAGCGGCGTATAAGAGGTTTGATCCGCGCCACAATAAGGGCAAAATCTAGCATCCTGCGGAACTTCCCTCCCACACTTCCTGCAAAAAGGCAATTCAACCACCCAAACTCTGTTCTCCTAACATGCTTAAAAAGATTTTGCTTCTGCCCAACGTCAGCCCAGCAATAAATGCCAGAAAGATGAAAATCAAGCTGCTGCCCGCCAACAATATAGGCGTCAAAACTCTCCTATTTTTATTTAAAACCAAACTCATTAAATAGGCTAAAGGCGGCTTACTTTCTTTAAAACTTGATCTTGTTCGAGAGGGCGATTATATGTGCTATGGCGAGCGCGGCTACCTTCTCTCGAAATCGCTTAAAAGACTCTTCAAGACTGGCACATAAATCAGCAAGCCCCCCGCAAAAGCTCATCAATGATCCTCTCCTCCATCCTAAATTACCCCTCCTCCATACTTTTTTCAAGCGCAAGCAGACGTTGAAATATAGGTTGCAACTTTTTCTTTGGGACAAAGTGCTTAGCCGTGTATTTACAGAGCTCTCTAGTCTCGCATTTTTCACAAGGACCGTTAGGCGGCAGGGGGATACCGTAATAGCCTAAGCAACCAGGAATTGTTTCAACCATTTTGTTTCCTCCTTGGTATTATGGGACGAATCACCAGTTCATCATTAATTTCAATAGCAACCTCTTTGACCTCATAGCCGGTTTCTCGCTTAATCCAGTCGAACCAGCTTTTTGGCAAGCTAAAATATATTGAAGAAGGGCTCGATGTTGATGATATGCTTAGTTGTGTTTTCGAGGACGTCTTTATTATGATGCCCTTCCTTGAAGATGAGGATGAAGAGAGGAAGGAAATCTTTAGGAAAAATGCTGAATTAATGGAAAAATCACCCTTCAGAGACTGGATTTTCCTATACTTCAAAACGCAGTTAGAAAGCTCCTTTCTCCTTTGGCTTGAGGACGAAAAACTAGCAAAATATGCGGAATCTCTGAAACTAAATCCCCACCTTTTACATGTTCCATGTCACAATCCAAAATGCACCAATGTTATTGAAGTTGATAGCCTACTCAAAATAACCATACCCCAATATTGCGTAGAATGCCAAAAACAGAAGTCTGAAAAGGCTTAGTTTGGGGCTGTATGCCTCCTCGCAAGAATGTTTAGCTGCCCACGCTTTTGTTCTTGACATAAGCGAGGAACGCCAGAAAGGAGCCAGAAAATATGGATTCTCTAATCATGCGATAATTTCTAAATACATCTATGTTTACAAGAATCGAGATTTGATTGTGAACGCGTTCACAACTAAACCTATTGGTATCAGGAGGGCTTTGCGCGTTCTCCGTGAGCTTTATTTTACAAGTTTACGCTGGGCGTAATCGATGGAAAACTGATACTAATAGGTTTTGTTAACGGGTTAACAATCCTCAATATGTCCTCTCATAGGGTGTCTGTCCCCCAAAACCGGGGACATGAGGGACATCGGGGACAACCCCATCCTGCAGCTTAATGCATATCTTCTTCTCAAGCTCACGGAGAACACGCAAAGCCTCCTTACGTCCAATAGGTTTGTTCGCCCGGGCGAACAGTTGCTGTAAGATAGCTTCTCTATTCTCATAAATTGCTATAAACTCTGATATTATAGAACATGATGCGTATCCATATTTTCTGGCAGACATAAACCGCAAAGTGGGCTTATGGCGGCCCGAGTTTACCTTACGGCTCTAAGGTAAGCGGAAAGCGCCCTCTCCAGAAGCAAAAACATTAACCTTTCTCTACATAAGGTAAACTTTTCAGGATGGCTAAAAAGCTTGTCCATTAGGCTCCAAGCATCTTCCGGAAACAAGCATTGAACCCCATTTTTGGACAGAAAAACTGTCCGAAACCATGCTCAAACTAGCTTAACACCGTTATAAAACCAGCAAAAACCAGGAGGCCTTATGGAAATGGTAGTTTCCGGGTGATGGATAGTTTTTCTATCCATCTATTTGAGGAGCTTCTCGAATGCCTTGCGTATCTCGCTTATCTGCCTCTTTATCTCAGTTATTTCGTCTCTAAGAGACTTGTTCTCTTCCTCGAGCTGGCTTATCCGCTCTCTTGCCTCATGGTTCATTATTTTAACGGCTGGGACCTCTTTGAGGAAAGTTACGGCTGGCAGGACCTTGAGGTATTCGTTTCTCAGCCACTCAATGTTGCTTATGCAGAAGTCGTAGAGGCTTTCAACCCCAAACTTCGTTAGGCTGTGGCCCAGAAAAGCTTCGCTCGCCATTCTGTCAACCCCGCTTATGCTACACGCCGTCTTGAAGAACTTCCTCAGGGAGTGGATGCGCGTGTTGTAGCGAACCGCGTTATTATTCACACTTTTTCCTCCAGCAACCTTATGGATGCCTTTTATTGGAACCGGCCGCATGTCAAGCCCCGCTTTATTGCATAGCTCACGCCAAAGGTTCTCAAACCTCTTGCCTGTCAGAGCCCGCCCTCCCCTTTCAGCCGCAAAGATAGGTGTTTCAGGCGTTATCTGCTCTCCCCTTCCCTGCCTCATGATCAGGTGTGTTCTAATGTAGTTTGCCGCCTCCGCGGAGATGAACGTCACATACGGCTCCCTCTCCTTATTCAGGTTCTCGGGGATCTCGACGGCATAGCACGGTAAATCTATGTTGAAGACATCATCCCGAAAATGCTTTAGGCGAAGTCCGAGGCATGTGCTTAGCCTGAAGCCTCCGCTCGCCATAGCACATATAATCGCCCTCTCCCTAAGCTCAGCCACCTTGAGAAGCCTAACAATCTCCTCTTTACTCACAACATCGCGTTTAAGGAGGGGTTTAACCGAACCGAACTTCCGCTTAAACTCCCTTGCAATCTCCCTGCTAACCCTATCAACGCCTCGAACTCCATTCTCAACCAGCCAGGCCTTTATGCCTGGAAGCCAACCCCAAGCGCTTTTGGGAGCCACACGATCCTTAGCCCAGGCAAAGAAGCCGCTAAACTCCTCAACAATCTCATCCTCATTAAGTCTCTTAAAACGCTCAAGAACCTCAGAAGGCCTAAGACCATAATATTCGCAAAAGAACTTTAAGCCTTTAACATAGTTTTTCGGAGTCTCCCCGCTTAGACTCCTCTTTGAGAGCATAACCTGCACGGTTGGATCGGAGAGAATATCCTTTATAATTATTTTAGGCTTCTCAGACATTTCGGATCACAAATAATAATATGGAGAAACATATTTATATATCTTACGACCTCTCGCAAAGTATGTGGTAGCGGGGGGTCGATTTGAACGACCGATCTCTGGGTTATGAGCCCAGCGGGTTAACCTGGCTACCCCACCCCGCTTCCCTAATAGCTACATTACTAATATTTTTCAGGATTATTATGATTGGATCTTATTTAAAAATTTATCTCTGGCAGCGCTCGCCGCTTCCTAACGTTTTATGGGGAGGATTTTTAATTAATTTTTATATATGTTTATGCGCGAATTAGTGTAGAGATGCATGGAGGCGGAGTTGGTTGGCTGAGGGGAACTTTCTTATAGGGACAGATATCGGAACGTTTGGAACAAAGTCTGTCCTGGTCGATGCTGATGGAAAGGTGCTTGCCGAGGCTTTTCAGGAAACCGACATTATATCGCCTAGGCCGCTCTGGGCTGAACAGTGGCCTCAGGTTTGGCTTAATGCCGTATGCAACACGATTCGTGAAGTCTTATCGAAGTCTAAAATTGACCCAGCTGAGGTGGGAGGTCTAGCCATAAGCGGATTGTATAGCGGTTCAGGCGTACCATGCGATGAGAACATGGAGCCTATAAGACCCTGTATCATTTGGATGGATAGGCGGGCTGTTGATGAGGTTGAGTGGGTTAGGAGGAATATAGGTGAGGAGGAAGTGTTTAAGGTTACCGGAAACACAATAGACACATACTTTGGTTTCACAAAGATGCTCTGGATCAAGTTTAAGGAGCCTAAAACCTGGGAGAAAACGAGGCAGCTCGTGACAACTTACGGATACTGCGTGTACCGTTTAACCGGCGTCGTATGCATAGATTACTCTTCAGCCGGAAACTATGGGGGCATATTTGACATACATAAGAGGGATTGGTCTGAGAAGCTAATGGAGGAGATGGGCATACCGAGAAGCTTCTTCCCCGAGAAGATTGTTGAATCAAAAACAGTTGTCGGCGAGATAACGGAGGAGGGGAGCAAACTTTGCGGCTTGAAGAAGGGGACGCCGGTCTGCGCTGGAGGTGTGGATGCCCCCGTAGCCGCCTTAAGCCTAGGATGCTTAGAAGATGGCGACCACTCAGCCATGGTTGGGACATCAACTTGTTGGAGCGTTATACAGGATGAGCTGAGATTAACGCCTAAGCTAATTAATTATCCGCACGTAGCTTATGATAGGCAGAAGATCTACACGTTCGGCGGCTCAGCAACGTCTGGAGGCATGTTGAGATGGTTTAGGGACCAGTTTGGGCAGGTTGAGGTCTCGCTCGGAAAGCAGGTTGGATTAAGCCCATACAAAATCTTAGACCTAGAAGCCGAGAGGGTTCCGCCCGGTTCAGATGGACTAATAGTTTTGCCATACTTCATGGGTGAGAGGACGCCCATATGGGATCCGTACTCAAAGGGGCTCATAATAGGCTTAACGCTGACCCATACTAGGGCGCATATATTCAGGGCTCTGATGGAAGGCGCAGCCTACGCGCTGCGGCATAACATTGAGACTGCGAAAGCTAATAGTATTCCATTAAAGCCTAAAATGGGGATAGTTGATGGTGGAGCAAAATCACCTTTATGGAGGAAAATATTTGCGGACGTAACAAAGTTTCCGCTAATATATATTGCTGAGCACCCTGGGACGCCGCTGGGAGACGCTCTTCTAAGCGGCGTTGGAACAGGCGTCCTCAAGGGCTATGAGGTCATAAAGGATTGGGTTAAGGCGGCTGAGGTGCAGGAGCCTAATCCTAAAACTTCTGAAGTTTACGATAAATACTACAGGTTATACCTGAAGCTCTATGAAGCAAACAAAAGTCTCTATAGGGAGCTCTACAATCTTACTTGACGGATAATTGCCCTGCAAATGGTGGGAAACGTGTTGAGCGAAGAATTAAAGCTACGTGAGGAGCTCTGTAGAATTGGGAGAAGACTTTATGAGAGGCATCTAACGAGCGGAGCTGGTGGGAGCATAAGCGCAAGAACTTCTAGAAACGAGGTTTTAATTAAGCCGAGCGGTTTTTCCCTAGCGGATATGCTGCCGGAGCATATTGTTAAGATGAATTTGAAGGGTGAAGTCTTAGAAGGTAGGTATCCGCCGTCAACCGACGCCCCATGGCACCTCATAATCTACGCCGCGAGACCCAATGTTAATGCAATAGTTCACGCCCATCCGCCAATATGTGGAGGCTTCGCATGCGCCGGGATCCCTCTAGATGTGCCGGCTTTCACCGAGGTCATAATACAGGTCGGCAGGATACCATTAATGGATTACGCGACGCCTACAACAATGGAGTATGCGAGAAAAATTGCTGAACATCTTAAGGAGGCTAACGCCCTCCTAATGAAGAACCATGGCATAATAACGTTAGGCGCCAACCTTGAGCAAGCCTTCCAAAGAGCCGAGCTCCTCGAAGATTTCGCTAGAATGCTATTGATAGCTAAGATACTAGGGGGTCCAGTGCTACTGCCGGAAGAGGAAGTTCACAGGCTCAGGACTCTTGAAAGCGAGAAGTGGAGAATGAAGATCGTGGAGGAACTTTATAAGTGATTCTCCGGTGTGCGGGATTTGAGTTTAGGCAAGTTTAAATCCATAAAAGAAATGTTCACGTTGAATGGTCAAAAAGCCATTGTTACTGGCGCTGGCGGGGGCATCGGCGGAGCGATAGCTTATGGCTTCGCGGAGTTCGGAGCCGATGTAGCATTATTCGACCTTGATTTCGAGAAGATAAATGAGCTTAAAGAGTTTCTAGAGCGGAGATTTCCAGTTAAAGTTCTCGCCGTTCAGGTGGACGTGTGCGACCGAAGTCAAGTTGAGGGGGCTGTTAACCTAGTTCTGGAAAAATTTGGGCAGATAGATATACTGGTGAATAGCCACGGCATTGGGCAATGGGTCTCCTTTGAGAACATGACGGATGAAGACTGGAACAGGATGATAAACGTTAACCTCACTGGGGTCTTCATAATGTGCCAAGTGGTTGGCAGGCATATGGTGAGTAAGAGGAGCGGCAAAATAATAAATATAGCATCGATGTCTGGCAGAATCGTGAATAGGCCTCAGCCGCAAGCCCACTATAATGCTTCAAAGGCTGGGGTAATCATGCTAACAAAGAGCCTAGCGGCTGAATGGGCTAAATATGGCGTAAACGTTAACTGCATTAGCCCCGGATATACGCTGACGCCGCTAGTTGAAAACCTGTTGAGGAATCAGCCTGAATATGCTGATCAATGGCGCAATCTAATACCCCTAGGAAGGTTCGCTGAGCCGGCGGATATAGTGGGCGCAGTTATCTTTTTGGCTTCTAGAGCCGCAGACTATATAACTGGGCACGATTTAGTGGTGGATGGCGGCTACACCATATGGTAAATTAAACCTAGCCACTTATTTTTTAGGTTCAAATGCTTTTTTTCTTTTAAAGATCGAGGCGAACGCGTTTGCCATCTAAGTATGCTGAGTCAGGGGTAGATGTTAAGAAGAGGGGCATAGAGCTCTTTAGGGGTCTAATAAGCAATTTGTTCCCGGAAGCCTTCTGCGTTGTGAGCGAAGACCCCTATTCGCCCGGCTTCGGAATCGTGACCCACGTTGACGGCGCTGGCAGCAAGCCAGTCCAAGCGTATCTCCACTGGAGGGAGACAGGGGACGTAAACTGGTTTATGGGTTTAGCACAGGATGCTTTAGCCATGAACATAGACGACATTATCTGTGTGGGCGCCAAACCAATAAACTTTGTAGATTATGTTGCGGTAAACCCCCTTAGAGTTGATAAGTTTGGTCTACTTAAGGCTTTAAGCGCCGGCTTCAGAGAATGCATAGATACGCTGGAGGGATTAGGCGTTAAGATCATGTTCTCCGGAGGTGAGACCGCCGATCTACCTGATCAAGTTAGGACGCTGGACATATCTGTAACGATGAATGGGCGCGTAAACCTCTCTAAAGTTTTATCCGGAGACAGGATTGAGCCTGGCGACGTCATCATAGGTTTTAGAAGCGGGGGGAGGACAAAATACGAGAGAAGGGAGAACAGCGGGATAATGTGTAATGGCATAACGCTGGCCCGGCTGTGCCTTATGCATAAAGGCTATCAGGAGAAGTATCCTGAGATCGGAGACAGTAGGAGATCCTACTATGGGAGATTCAAATTCGACGATTACATTGATGATCTTGGCATGACTGTTGGTGAAGCCATACTTTCGCCAACAAGATTCTATGCGCCCGTAATCCTAAAAATCATTGATGATCTCGGCGACCATATCTCCGGCCTAGTCCACAATACCGGCGGCGGCCAAACAAAATGCCTACGTATAGGCAGAAACATCCATTATATTAAGGATGATCTTTTTAATCCAGATCCAATATTCACTCTCATACAGCGTGAGTCGAACGAGTCCTGGAGAGCAATGTTTGAGAACTATAATATGGGTGTTGGCTTCGAGGTTATAGCGGAGCCGGAAGCAGCCGATGATATAATCAGCATGTCGGAGAGGTTCGGCTTGGAAGCGAAGGTTATTGGGAGATGCGAGAGGAGCGACGGAAAAAACAAGTTGACTATAAGGAGTCGATATGGCGAATTCCAATATGAGTAGAGGTTGGCTTAAGCGCTTCCCTATAAAGTAGTCTATTTAAGCAATCGCATAAATATCTAGTTTGTGTGATGTTGAGACTTGAGCCTGGAAAAGATTAAGGAGCCGTATAGATCTCTCATCGAAAAACTGCTTGATTTACTGTTATCCAAGCTAGGCGATAAACTTGTATCCGTAATTGTTTATGGCAGCGTTGCACGCGGATCCGCACGTAAAGACAGCGACATAGACCTCCTGATAATTGCTGAATCTTTGCCCAAAAGCCGCATGATGCGCCAAAAACTATTCCTTTCAATTGAGGGGAATCTTGAGCCGCTCATGAACGATCTCTGGGATAAAGGCTTTTATTTGGATTTCTCACCCATAATGCTGTCCCCGGAAGAAGCCTCTAAAATTAGGCCAATCTACTTAGACATGGTTGAGGACTCAATCATACTGTATGATAAAAACGGCTTCTTTAAAAGCCGCCTAAATGGCGTGACGTAGGACCGATAATCAAGAGAAACAGGCATCTTTTCCCTGAATGGTTTAGAGAAGACGTTGATGAGATCGCCTCGATCTCTAGAAGGCTTAGGCGTGAGAGGGAGCCGAGCATGTATGGCGACGAGGAGACCGGTACACCCCCAGACCAGCTGTACAGTTTAATAGATGCTGAGGACGTTCTAAAATCCGCCAAAAAGGTTTTAGGCATGTGCTTAAGGCTTATGAAGGAGTATGGACGGGAGTAAGGGGTCTACTCAAGTTTTCCACTCACTTTTTAATAAACTTCAAGCCTCATTAAAGCACGTGAAAGAGGGCTTTGTAATATTTAACTCATTTCATTTTATGTTTGCACGTTCAAGCAGCCTTTCCTGAGCTTTCCTGGCTTTCTCCATGATATCCTCAACTTTAACAGTTTTTAGCTCCCTGTTCTCCATAATTATGCGGCCACCGACAATAACGGTTTCAACGTCCGATGCCTTCGCTGCATAAACTATATGGCTTATTTCACTGTAGAGCGGACATAGGTGCGGTTTCTGAAAGCCAACTATTATTATGTCGGCTTTCTTACCCACTTCAATCGATCCTATTTCTTTATCCCATAGAAGCGCCCTAGCGCCGTTAATGGTCGCCATCCTGAGAACCGTTTCAGCTGGCAGTAGCGTCGGATCCCTGTTAACGCCTTTATGTAGGAGCGCAGCGAACTTCATTACCTCAAACATGTCCGCTGAATTGTTTGAGCAGGGGCTGTCCGTCCCAAGAGCCACCGTTACGCCAGCCTTTAAAAGCCTAGGGATAGGGCTCACCCCTGAAGCCAGCTTCATGTTAGATATGGGGTTATGGGCGACTTTAACCCCCCTTAGGCTTAAGACTTCTATGTCTCTTGGCGTTAAATGGACGCAGTGCGCTGCGACAACGTCCCAGCCTAAGACGCCCAGCGAATCCACGTAATCTACGACCCCATTAGACGCGGAGACGCCAAAAGAATCCTTAATCTTCTGCGCTTCATCCTCGGTTTCAGCCAAGTGCATATGCCATATTATGGGCGCATCGGCTGAGGCATACTTCTCGTTTAAATCACGCGTCACAGCTCTAAGCTCCCTCATGTACTCCGGGTCAACGGTATATGGGGCATGGGGGTCGACGCTGACGCGTATTCTCCCATCAACCCCCCTATGCCATCTTCTCGCAGAATCCTTTAAGGCTTTTATGTCCTGCTCCTTACGCCATGAGAAGCAAACATGTCCAACAACCCCACGTAAGCCAACCTCGGCTAGAGCCATAGCCTCATTGTAGTCCTCAGCGTAATGGTACATCGTGTTAATTGTTGTTGTCCCGCCCATAACTGATTCGACGGCGGTTAGAAGCGCGCCAACATAGATATCGTAGCCAGTCATATGCCTCTCCAGCGGCCAAACCCACTTCTCAAGCCACTCCTTAAGCGGATAATCATCAGCGTACCCTCTCAGTAGGCTCATGGCCGCATGCTGATGCGTGTTAATCAAGCCGGGCATCACAACTTTCCCATGCGCGTCAATCCTCTCGTACCTCGGATACTTACATTTAATTTCATCGCTCCTCCCAACGTCGATTATCGTGTCTCCTTCTACGGCGATGGCGCCGTCACGTATAACACCCTTATCCCCCATCGTAACTATTGTTCCACCAAATATCACGAGATCCATAAGAATATCCTCCAAAACAATATTACTCTTAAATCACCTAATATAAATAAGAGCTGCCGGAGCCTGAAGCTATCAGCAATAAATCTTTTATTCTAAGGCTTCCAGCCTAATCTACTGGATAAACTGTATTTGGGCTTGAGACCCCTTTCTAGGATCATCGAACACCTGCGAATAAAGCCGGGAACTTTATTTTGGAGAAAGAATGATGGTTAAATAAATGAGCGGTGTTCTAAAAATGTTATTCTTGGAGTTGCTTAATAGTTTGCGCGGTGTTCAGGATGAGGGTTTCGATAGGTTCTGATGATCTGTATCCTGTAGCAGTAGTTCTTTGCGAAGAGTTAAAGAAGATGGGTTTTGAGGTTAAAGCTTACGGCGCGTTAGAGACTGGTAAGGTTGAGCCTTGGCCTGATGTGGCTTTCTCTGTGGCTGCTGATGTGGCTGAGGGTAGAGCGGATTTTGGAGTATTAATATGCTATACTGGAACTGGTGTTTCAATCGCTGCGAATAAGGTTAGGGGTGTGAGGGCAGCATTATGTTTTGACGCTGAGTCGGCGAGAGGGGCTAGACTCTGGAACGATGCGAACGTCCTAGCGTTAAGCGGGAGATTAACCACGCCATATGTTGGAAGAGAGATCCTGAACGCTTGGCTATCGGTTAAAGAGCCGGATAAAAGCGAAATTGAGAATATAAGGAAAATTGTTGAGCGCGACTCTAAAACATAAACTCTATTACCGCTCCTTCCGCGCTAGCAAGACAAGCCCAATGATGAGCAATGCCGCTCCGATAACCTGCATTATTGTTAAGTGTTCGTTAAGGATTAGCCACGCTAAAATAGCCGTGAAGAATGGTGATGAGAGCTCTGTGAGCGCGACTTGGCTAGCCTTTATTCTCTTAAGCCCCTCGTAGTAGAACATGTATCCTAAGCATGCAACAACCCCTAGAACTATCTGGTAGACGGAGTTTATCGCCAGCTGATTTGAGACTGCCATAATGGGTAGAAGAACGGCTGACGCAATTAAAAATCTGTAGCTAACTATTAGAGCGCTATCAGCGGCCTTAGCTAGGCGTTTGCCGGGTATAGCCACAGCCGCCCAGCCTAATGTTGCGAGTAAAACTATTATGTCGCCTAGATTTCCAATCCTTAAAGCCGCTAGGTTCTCTATGTTCCTGCTAGTTATCAGGATGGCTGCTAAACCTATCATCAGTCCCCCAAAAACGTCATCTCTGCATAGTCTCTCATTTAGGAAGATTAAGCCTAGAATCGAAACGAAGAGGGGCTGTATGTGCGCGAGCAAAGTGGCGTTTATCGCCAAAGTCCACGAGAGCCCTAAGAAGTAGGCTGCTGGGGCAATCACCGAGCCGACAACCCCGACGACCAATATGTCTCGTAGAGATAAACCCTTACTTGATAGCGGCCTCCGGCTCAACACCATGTATGCTAGCGATGTTATGGATGCGAAGAATGCTTCTGAGGCCGCAACCTGCATAAAGCCCAGCGACGATAGCAAGGTTTTTCCAATAATGGCTTCGATAGACCACATGGCTCCGGCTAAGGTCCCGAAGAGAATTCCTAAAGCCTTCTCGCCCGTTATTCTCGGCATCATGAATTCTTCATTAGAACAGGTTTTTAAGTCTAGCTCATCATTACTATAATGATGGGGATGCTCATTGGAGATAGCCTTGTCAGGCTTAGAGAGTTTAAGAAGGTATTTCCGTGAGGTTTACGGGCCTGGGGCTGATGTCTTGAGGGTTTTGGAGATGGCTTCCGGGAAGGAGAGAAGCGGTGAGGAGCTTAAAGGGTTCGGCTACGGCGTTCCATATTTGATTGAGGTCTCGGTTAACGGCGAGGTTAGGAGGGTTGTTCTGGAAACTATTAGGCCTGGCGGCTTCGGGCATGAACACTTCTCGGATAGGGCTCAAATACTTTTATGGCAGCACTCAGCCTTCAATAAACTGCCAAGGCATGTGAGATCCATCGATGTCGGAGCGTTTACAGCTGATGGGATGCTAAAATCGCTTGGGGATTGTAGGGAGTTCTTCATATTGACTGAGTTTGTTGAGGGTAAACCCTACTACTTGGACCTTGAGGCGATGAAATCTAGGGGCGGGTTGACAAGCCTGGATGTTGAGCGCTGCCTAGCGCTATCAGACTATCTTGTTGAAGTCCATTCGGTTAGGGGTGTTGGACTCGAATCACTCTATATTCGTCGGGTTAGAGATTTGGTTGGGCATGGAGAGTGCATAATGGGCTTGATAGATAGTTATCCGCCTGGGCTGGATTACGCCGACGAGAAGACTTTGATGGAGATTGAGCGCAGATGCGTTGAGTGGCGCTGGAGGTTGAAGAAGAAGGCTTATAGGTGCGCTAGAGTTCACGGGGACTTCCACCCATGGAACATATTGTTCCGCGAAGGGACGGACTTCACGGTGCTGGATAGAAGTAGGGGCGAGTGGGGTGAGCCGGCGGACGACCTAGCCGCCATGACAATAAACTACCTATTCTACTCGCTGCAGGCATACGGCGAATTAAGAGACCCATTCAAGAGACTGTTTGAGTTATTCTGGGAAAACTACTTAAGCAAGACTGAAGACGAAGAAATATTGACGGTCATACAGCCATTTTACGCATGGAGAGGACTAGTAATAGCATCACCAATATGGTACCCAAAATTAACAAAAGAGACAAGAACAAAAATATTCAACTTCATAATAAACGTGTTGAGCATAGAAATGTTCGAAATAGAGACGTTAAGATCTTTGATATAAAAAAATTTTTAAGCATTGCCCTCAATAATATTTAATTTCGGGGTTAAAAATGAGAAAAATGAAGATAGCAATATTCCTAACAATGCTGATGATTCTAAACCTTTTAATTTCCACGGGTTCTATGACAACGCTGGTCTTAGCTGTAAGTGGTCCAGCTACTGAGATTATAGAATTTAAGAGGGTTCCAGTGGATTTGGCAGCTCAAGCCCTGAAGGCTGGCGAAATAGACTATTATATTTTCGGGTTAAGGCCAGCTCAAGCTGAGGCATTAAAGGGTGAGCCAGATATAGTCCTCTATTATGCTCCCGCTGGTCTGGTTGACGTAGTGTTAAATCCGGCGCCAGCACCTGAAGGCGAGCTGAACCCACTCTCAATAAGGGAAGTTAGGCTGGCGCTGAATTATTTAATGGATAGGGATTACGTCGTGAATCAAATATACAAAGGATTTGCAGCGCCAATGGTTACCTTCCTGTCATCTTATGACCCAGACTTTATAACAGTCTATGACATAGTTGCTAGATATGACTTCAAATATGATCCAGTTACTGCAGCCACCATAATTGATCGAGCAATGAGTAAGGCGGGTGCCACTAAGGTCGATGGCAAATGGTACTATAATAATAAGCTTGTTACGCTCAACTTCATTATAAGAATTGAGGATGAGAGAAGGGAAATAGGTGATACTTTTGCTTCGGCACTTGAGAGCTTAGGGTTCACCGTTAATAGGCTTTATATGGCCTTCGGACAAGCGATACCGATAATTTATGGTACGAATCCAGCGGAGCTCCAATGGCATCTCTACACTGAGGGTTGGGGTAAAGGCGCCCTCGAAAAATATGACTATTCAACTATCAATCAAATGGGTGCGCCATGGTTTGGCTGGATGCCGGGCTGGCAGGAAGCCGGATACTGGCAATATGAAAACTCCACGATAGATAATATTGGAAAGAGAATTTTCATGGGCAACTTCACCAGCAAGGAAGAGAGAGACAATCTCTATAGAACTGCCACAGAAATGATAATCCAAGAATCTATAAGAATATGGGCGGCAACAAGGCTGGAAATACATCCGGCCAGGAAGGAAGTCGCCGGATTAACGGAAGACCTAGGGACGGGATTAAGAGCACCGTTCAATCCCCGTGAGGTTTATATAGCTGGCAAGGACACCGTTAAGGTTGGTCATCTATGGGTCCATACGGAGGCAAGTGCTTGGAACCCGATAGGCGGACATGACGATGTCTACAGTATAGATATGTGGAGAGCTGTATATGATCCGCCCTTATGGAGACATCCGTTCAGTGGCATGCCTATACCATTTAGATGGGACTACGAAGTTAGAACAGCGGGTCCTGTAGGAGCTTTACCCGTTCCGGAGGATGCTGTTATGTGGAATGCGGTCTCAGATGTCTGGGAACCTGTTGGAAGCGGCGTAACGGCGAAAAGTAAAGTTACATTTGACCTGTCGAAATACATAGGTTCAAAGTGGCATAATGGTCAGCCAATAACGTGGGCTGATATCCTATTCGCTATTTACCAGGCATTTGAGATAGCATATGACCCTGAGAAGAGCGCAGTCGAATCCTCAATTTCAGCCATCCTTAGTGAGCAACTTAAACCATTTAAGGGTTTCAGAATAGTAGGTAACTCCTTAGAGGTCTACTTAGATTACTGGCACTTCAGCGATGATTACATAGCAGACTACGCTGTTATTCCTGGGGGGCACTACCCATGGGAGATACTTGCAGCCATGGACATAGTGGTCTTTAAAGATAAAGCTGCGATGTATTCAGAGAGCGCAGCTGAGAGCTTTGGTGTTCCCTGGTTATCAGTTAACTTAAGAGAACACGCCGCTCTTGTGAATTCAGCATTAGATAGGATATTATTTGGCGACTACGAAAAAGTTTTCACTATAAGGGATAAAGTCTATGCCACTAGTGCCGAGCTAGAGAACAGAAGGTCCGCTGACCATGCATGGTTTGATGAGAAAAAACATATGGTGATTAGTGATGGTCCATTCTACCTAAACATATTTGATGCTGCAGCTCAATATGCACAGCTGAAAGCCTTTAGGGATCCAACATATCCATTTGCGAAGGGAGATTGGTTCTATGGTAAGGCAACACCGCCAACAATAGTAGGATTAGGGATACCGACGGTTATTCCTGGAGGAGCGGCATCAATAATAATAGATGTCAGCGGACCCACGCCACTGGGAGTAAAATACTTAATTAGGGACCCGACGACTGGAACTATAGTAGATATTGGCGAAGCTGAAGCCTTAACCGCTACAAAGTTTATCATTCGACTACTACCAAGCTTTACCGAGAAACTAGAGCCAGGACTGTATGAGCTAACAGTTGCAGCATACAGTGAGCAAGTAGCTTTTGTAAGCACCTCTAAAGTATACTTCGATGTCTTTAACATACTGCCTCTAGAATCAGCTTTCAAAAGCATTGGTGCAGCGTTATCTCAGGAAATAGCGTCTGTCAGTGGCAAAATAGATACTTTAACGCAAAGTTTAAGTGGGGTCTCGGCACAGATGGGTACTCTGATAGCAGCTATTATGATTATTGCAATACTTGCTATAATAAATACGATAGTTATGGTGCTAGGAATATTGAGGAAACGTTAAACAGATAAAATTCTATAACCCTCTTTTTTTGGGAGAAAAATTTATCTTATAGAATCTTCCTCTCTTTAGGAGATACTTTAAAGGAGAGAGCAAGATTGGGGATTGGAAGAACGTTAATGTTTAAAGGAATAAGCTTACTTCTCGTTCTATTCTCAGTCCTTTTTCTAACAGTTATAGTTATTGGTGCGACAGGAATATCAGATAAAATATTAAATGGCATTATTCAAGATAGACTAAGAGCTATTCGTCAGCAACTATCCCGAGAAATACAAAACCCGGAGGATCTGGAAAGGGCTTTGGAGAGAATTAAAGAGGATCTAATTAGAAGTTACGGTTTGGATAAACCATGGTATATTAGAATGCCCGATATGATATGGAGAATATTAATGCTTGATCTTGGTAACTCGAGAACAGTGAGAAGCTTTTCCGGGAGTAATAAAATTTCTGACATAATATTGGAGAGGATGCCTAACACAATCCTTCTCATGGTCACTGTCCTAATAATCAATTTTATTTTAAGTTTAGTTGTGGGGGTTAAGGCTGCAACTAAGCCCGGCTCTATTCTGGATAGATTTGTTTCAGTGTACTCTGCTGTATCCTACGCTTTACCCTCATGGTGGTTAGGCATACTTATGATCTTGGTATTTGCCTTCTATATTAAAATCTTTCCCTTTGGTGGAATGTATAGTACACCTCCACCAACTGATCCTTTTATGCGCAGTATAGATCTGATCTGGCATCTATGTCTTCCAGTGCTAACCTTAACAATAGCCACATCTGGTTCATGGATTTACATAACTAGAAGTATCGTCATAACAACTGCGCAGGAAGATTTTGTAACAACAGCGAGAGCTAAAGGTCTTCCTGAAAGACTTGTTCTATGGAGATATATAATTCGAGTGGCAGCTCCCCCAATTTTAACTAACTTAATTCTAGGTTTAGCTTTCTATCTTGGCGGAGCCATCCTTACAGAGACCGTTTTTACGTGGCCGGGGATGGGTCTCCTATATTTTGAAGCCATAATGTCTGTAGATGAAGCATTAATACTCGCATTAACCTACATTTTTACGCTCATATATATTATTGCAAGATTTATTCTTGAGATCCTTTACGTTTTAGTTGATCCGCGGGTGAGATACGCTTGAGCAAATATTTGAGAAATACATTTAGCGATTTTTGGGCGAGTAAAGTATCAAAGATCGGAGTATTTTTCCTTTTTATAGTGATCACGGTCTCAATCTACACATTAATTACTTTCCCATTAGATTATGGGGTCCGTTACTGGAATAACCCGAAATACTGGGTTGATAACCCTAAAGCGGCGATGCCCCAATGGGTTAACTCATTTTTAGGAGGAGGGTTACTAGACCATCAAATAATATCTACAAGTGTTCCTCAAAGATCTTATCCCTCCGGGATATACTACATGAAGTTCTACGAACATGTTTTTGATCTAAAAGTCGATCAGTTTCCCACGTTCCTTACCTTAAAGCTTGAAAAATTAGTGTATTACTCCTCGAGAACACCAACTATTAAATTATTTGTCACTAGACCAGATAATAAAACAATTGAGCTATATAGATTAGTAGCAGAAGCCCCCCTCCCCGACGAGCACCCTCCTTACGTCAGGTATGCTGAGGAGCCAAAAAGGATACTGTTGAGCGGGGAAACCCAGCTATCTTACTTTCTATCAGAATTCTTACTTAAGGAATATCATGTAACCTTCGAGCCAAGTGAAGTAACTAAAATTGGTTATGAAAAAGTAATTTTTGGAGAACTCTATGAAGATAATTTCAGGCCGCTTAAAGGAAAATATATTTTCACTGTTCTTCTCCATACATTAGATTCTAGGGATCAAATAGGTAAGACAACAATTATTATTGGGGGTCAAATTTACGGTTTCATGGGAACAGATATATTAGGGAGAGATTTATCGCAAGGTTTACTCTTTGGCTTCCCCGTCGCACTACTAATAGGATTTATAACTTCTGTCCTAACAACCGTAATTGGCGCTAGCCTAGGAATAATTGGTGGATATATCGGAGGCCGCTTAGATGACGCTATACAGCGTATTTCAGACATAATGAACAATTTGCCTCAGCTTCCACTCCTCATTTTTCTAACATTCATTTTTGGCGGAAAACTATGGGTGATCGTGACTGTTTTAGTAGCATTCGGATGGTCAACACTCGTTATAGTTGTCCGCTCCATGATTCTCCAAATAAAATCTTCCTCCCTTATAGAGGCGGCCATATCGCTGGGGGCATCGAAGTGGCGTATAATGGCCAAACATATTTTTCCGCAAGTTGCCCCTTACATCCTATCTCAAATGATTTTCTATACACCTTCAGCAATACTTTCCGAGGCAGCCTTAAGTTTTCTGGGGTTAGGCGACCCTTCGATACCGACTTGGGGGCAGATTCTTGAGTACGGGTTCCGCAATGGAGCGGTTTTTCTTGGCTATTGGTGGTGGATACTGCCACCTGGCCTCCTAATAGTCTTTTCCGCAGTAACATTTGTCTTTATAGCTCTTGGTCTTGAACCCGTTGTTAATCCAAAATTGAAGCGGTGGCGATAAATGGTTCTCCTCGAGATTAAAGATTTAAAGCTTTATTATAAGACTATGAGAGGTCTGCTTAAAGCAGTAGACAACATTAGACTCTCCTTAAATAAGGGTGAAACTTTAGGGTTGGTAGGCGAATCAGGATGTGGAAAATCGAGCACAGCCATAGCTATAATGAGACTTTTACCGAGAAATGTTGGGCTCTTCGAAGGAAAAATCATGTTTAATGGGATTAACCTAATGGATCTTAGTGAAAGCGAATTTAGAGAGAAAATACGATGGAAGAAGATATCAATGGTTTTTCAAGGAGCTATGAATTCGCTTAACCCGGTCTTAAAGGTTGGTTTTCAGGTCGCTGAACCTCTCATATTGCACCAAAACATGGATAAAAAAGAGGCCTTAAAGAAGGCTAGAGAAATGTTTAAGCTTGTAGGTCTTCCACCAGATTTTGTGGATAGATATCCACATGAGCTTAGTGGTGGTATGAAACAAAGAGTTGTTATCGCGATGGCTTTAATACTTAATCCCGAGATAGTAATCTTGGATGAGCCAACATCAGCCCTCGATGTAAGTATTCAGGCACAGATAACGAATCTCCTAAAAAATTTGAAGAAGGAGCTCGAAGTATCAATGATATTCATTACTCATGATATCGCTTTGGCAAGCGATATGTGCGATAAAATAGGTGTAATGTACGCTGGGCAAATCGTTGAATTGTCCTCAAGCGAAAACATTCTTTTAAGTCCTAAGCACCCCTATACGCAAAAATTAATAGCTAGCGTTCCCCTATTGAGGGAGGAAAAGATGCCTGAGTTTATACCTGGTGCACCACCGGACTTGGTTAACCCACCTAAAGGCTGCAGATTTTATCCGCGGTGCCCCTATGCTGAGAGAGAGTTAGAAGAAAAGGAGCCGCCATTAGTGGAAATTGAAGAGGATCATTTTGTTAAATGCTGGCTTTATAGCGGATGATGAAAAATGAGTGCGTTATTAAATCTACAGAATATAAAAACATATTATTACGTCAGAAAAGGGTTATTTAAAACATTAACCATAAAGGCTGTTGATGATGTATCTATTAGCATTGATAGAGGAAAAACTGTTGCAATAGTAGGCGAATCTGGAAGCGGAAAAACAACTCTTGGAAAAACCGCGCTTAAGCTGGTTGAACCAGTCTCTGGCAGAATCATCTTTGAAGACAAGGACATAACGAGACTTTCTGGAAATGATTTAAAGTGGTTTAGAAGGAAGGCTCAGATGATTTTTCAGGATCCCTTCACATCGCTAAACCCATATATGACAATTAAGCAAATAATCGAAGAACCATTAATAATACATGGTTTCAGTGAGAAGGAGAGAGAAGAAAGAATCATCAAGGCATTAATGGATGTACGTTTATATCCTCCCGAAGAATTTATCCTCAAGTATCCACACATGTTATCTGGCGGACAGAGACAAAGAGTCGGCATAGCTAGAAGCTTAGTTCTCGAACCAAGTTTTATCGTTGCTGATGAGCCGGTTTCAATGATCGATGCATCTAGCAGGGCGGAAATATTATTTTTAATGCGTGATCTTCAAAAGAAATACGCCATGGGCATAATGTATATAACGCACGATATCGCTACAGCAAAATACTTCTCGGACAATATAGCGATTATGTATGCTGGAAAAATAATTGAATATGGTCCATCGCAAGTGATTCTAAGAGAACCTATTCACCCATACACAGTAGCCTTAATGAACGCTGTTCCAGACCCTGATCCGCAGAATAGATTTAAAATGAGAAGGATTGTGCCAGGTGAGCCGCCGAACCCAATTAATCCACCCTCAGGCTGCAGGTTTCATCCTCGCTGTCCCTATTCTGACGGTCAGAGATGCGTTAAAGAGGAGCCGCAGATGAGAGACTTTGACGATCATAGGAAAGTGGCTTGCCATTATGCAGAACAGTTTATTAAAAGGTAACTTCATACGCTCTGGTGTGATTTTCTTGAGGGTTGGTTGGTGTGTTTGGGTTACCGGTTTACCCGGTAGTGGTAAATCTACTGTTGCGCGTTTGTTGGCTGATAGGCTTAGGGCGATGGGTGTGCATGCTTATGTTCTTTCTTCTGATGCTCTGCGTAGGGTTATAACGCCTAACCCCAAATATACTGATGAGGAGCGCGACATGGTTTACGGAGCGCTCGTTTACATCGCTAAGATATTGACGGAGAACGGCGTGAACGTTATCATTGATGCTACTGGCAATAGGCGCAGGTACCGCGATAACGCTAGACGCCAAATACCATTGTTTATGGAAGCCTACTTGAGGTGTCCCCTTGAGGTCTGCATTGAGAGGGAGTCTAAGCGCGTAGACAACCATGGAGCTCCTAGGGAGGTTTATGCTAAAGCATTTAGAGGCGAGAGCAAAACAGTTCCGGGGCTGGGAGCTCCATATGAGGAGCCATTAAACCCGGAGGTCACCGTTGACTCAGATAAGCTTAGCCCAGAGGAGTGCGTGGAGAAAATACTGAAAGCCATAGCAGAGAGGTTCATGAGGTGATCAGCGGGCGCCGGCATGTCGATGCTTCTGTATCCGAAGCGCCCCGCTCAGCATCCATTAGCTTAAAAATAAACCATTAGATGCTACCCCTCCCCCGCATCTCTCACGATTTAACCATACGTAAAGGTGCAGTTAGCTCCCCATAAACCGCAGTTCTAAAAACCCTTCTTCAACAGTTGTTTTTCATAGACGATGAGTGGAGCGATCGCTTTCCGGGGAAGATGCGCTACTCCTTGAGCTTCTCCAGTATTATTGCGGGGCAAACCCTCTTAACGCCGTCTATTACGCCTATTTTCTCCGAGACTATTCTGGCTAGATCCCTAGTATCCTTAGCCCATATCTCAGCCATGATCATATGATCCCCAGTGGACGTGGCTACGTATTTTGCCTCAGGCAGCTCACATATCTTCTGGGAAACCTCCAGAATTTTTGAGGGCTCAACGTCTACACCCACTATAGCGACAGCATTAAAACCCATTTTATATGGTTCAACAATAACTGTGAACTTCCTTATCACGCCATCTCGCATTAGCTTCTCCACCCTCTTTCTAACAGTGGATTCGCTTACCCTAAGTCTGCGAGCAACCTCCGTGAAAGGTACGCTCGCGTCTTCCTGAAGCATCCTTAAAATCGCTAAATCCACACTATCCATAATGCTTTCCACCCGTTTTTCATCAATATTGCTAGCTTTTATTCTGAAAAACGTACATAAAAATTTTAAATTCCACAATAAAAACAAATTATTGCCTAGAAAATAGCTGCTTAGGGGATTAATTATGAGGAAGATGACTGAAGATAACTTAAAAAGCGCTTTCGCAGGGGAAAGCCAGGCGCATATGCGCTACCTTATTTTCGCAGAAAGGGCTGAGGAAGAGGGTTTTAAAAATGTTGCTAGGCTATTTAGGGCTATAGCGTACGCTGAGCAGGTTCACGCAGCCAATCACTATAATGTTCTGGGAATGATCCGTGGCACCGTGGAGAACCTCCAGGAGGCTATAAATGGGGAAACTTTTGAGGTTAATGAAATGTATCCGGCATATAATGCTGTAGCTAAGCTACAGGAGGAGAGGGGCGCTCAGAGAACGATCGAGTGGGCTTTACAGGCGGAGAAGATTCATGCAGCGATTTATCAGAGGGCTAAGCAAGCGGTTGAAAGCGGCAAAGACATACCGCTGGAAGCAGTCTACATATGCAGCGTGTGCGGCTACACGTCCGAGGAGGAATTCGAAAGATGCCCAATATGCGGCGCCACTAGGGAGAAAATAAAGAAGTTCTAGAAGCTACCGGAGGCTCGAATATTGGATAAATGGGAGTGCCCGGTCTGCGGCTACATATATGATCCAGAGATGGGAGATTCCACCCAAAACATGGCGCCTGGAACGCCTTTTGAGGAGCTGCCGGACAACTGGGTTTGCCCAATATGCGGAGCATCAAAAAACATGTTTAGGAGAATAGGGGTAAAGAAATAAATAGTTTGTGAAGAATAATGATTCATTAGGAGGCTTTTAATGGAGCCCACTAAACTATATGTTTTACCACAGTTGCCCTACGGTTATGGTGATTTAGCGCCATACATGTCGGAAGAACAGCTGCGGATACATCACACCATACATCATCAAGCCTACGTTAACGGAGCAAACGCGATACTTAGAAGGCTGGACGCTGCCCGTAAAGAGAACGCGGATATAGATGTAAAAGCGGCTTTAAAGGAGCTCTCATGGAACGTTGGAGGACACCTACTACACTCACTGTTTTGGAGGAATCTCGCTCCGCCGGGTAAGGGCGGCGGCAAGCCCGGTGGAAAATTAGCCGAGCTCATCAAGAGCGAGTTTGGGAGCTTTGAGAGGTTTAGAAGGGAGTTCACCCAGGCTGCTGTAAGCGTTGAGGGTTCAGGCTGGGCTGCGCTAACGATGTGCGGGCAGACTGGACGCCTAATGATTATGCAGGTGGAGAAGCATAACACTAACGTTTATCCGACCTTTCCGATCCTAATGGTCCTAGACGTATTCGAGCACGCCTACTACATAGACTACAAGAATAGGAGAGCGGACTTCATCGAAGCCTTCTGGAGCATAGTCAACTGGGACGAGGTTAACAGAAGGCTTGAAGAAAAATTGAAATGAAGACGGAAAAACCGCGCACAGCGCTACCAGCAACCTTAACATAGAGCCTAGTGGATTCATCTCAAACCATCTTTTTCTTTAATGTTTCTGCATGCCCCTAAGCAACGCTAACTTAGTCGCGGAGACACGTTACGTTAAAGGTGGTTTATGCGAGCTTTGCGATGAGCTTTAGTGTAAACATCTAAGCCTGCTAATTGATGGCGGAACGCTATTTTTCCCATAATCCCTTCGCTTTTATCCTTTTAACGTATCTATATGCCTGTAGGGCTGCCATCGCGCCCTCACCTACGGCTGTTGCCACCTGCATTCCGCCGCACGTGCAGTCCCCGGCTGCAAAGACACCCTCAATATTGGTTGATTGGCTTCTGTCAACCTTTATGCATCCCCTTTCATCAACTATAACCCCAGCTCTCTTAACTATGCTTGTAACTGGAACGCTTCCCAAAACTATGAAGACTCCGTCGACAGGGATCTCCGCGATGCCCGTCTGATCCATTATGGTTATAGAGTTAACGTATATGTCGCCGTTTATCGATTTAACTCTCGCATCAATAAACTCTATGTTCTGCTTTTCGCGAGCCTGCTGGAGCAAACCCTCCTCGACGGCTGCCTTCTCTCCATGAGATATAACGATGACTTTACTCGCGAAGCCCGATATGTACAATGCGTCTTCCAGCGCCTCATTATTTAAGCCTATCACAGCCACAATTTTGTCTCTGAAGAACGGTGCATCACATACAGCGCAGTAAGATACACCGCGACCGAGAAACTCTACCTCACCTGGTACAGTTAGCTTTTTTCTCTGCGTTCCTGTCGCGATTATGATACTGTAACCATGATATTTGCCGCGCCTAGTAGCTACTGTTTTAATTGATTTTGAAAGATCTATGTCGAGAACCTCTTCTGGGAACCGCATCTCTGCTCCGAAGCGCTCAGCCTGCTTAAGCATGCGTTCAACAAGTTCAGCGCCAGATATTCCATCTGGGAAGCCGGGAAAGTTCTCTATTAACGGTGCCTCCAGAGCCCTTCCGCCGGGCACATTTTCCTCAAGAACCAGCGTTTTTAAACCCGTTCTGGAGACATATATTGCGGCGGTTAATCCGGCCGGTCCGCCGCCGATAATTATTACGTCGTAATAGTCCCCTTTCATAAGGCGCATTCTCCCACTCATGGGAACCTTTATGCTTATATAACTCGCTAAGGCTCGCCCTTAATTTTGCCAGCTAGGGATCTGCCCAACTCAGCGATCTTCTCCATATCTTCCTCTCTTGGCGGACCATTGATCTCAAGCGCGCCTACAACCTCAATCTTAGAGTCTTTAAGTATTTCCTGGATCTGCCTTAGGGCGCCTCCGCCCCAACCATATGAGCTTAATATGGCTGCAAATTTTGTTGGCGGGCGGAGCGCCTTGAAGAGTTGGGCTGCGTAGACGGATAAGGGGTGGGCGCCTCCTAGGACTGCTGGTGCACCTAAAACTATGGCCCTTGAATCCACGAGGTCTTTTGCCAGGTCGCCTACGTCCACTACGGCGAGGTTGTGGAGGGCGAGTTCAACCCCCTCAGCCATCAATATTTCAGCCATCTGCTTTACCATCATATCGGTGCTCCCCCACATGCTCACATACGCTATCACAGCCTTCCGACTAGTTTCGCCCGCAGCCCACCTCTTATAGGCGTCTAAAACAAGTTCAGGCCTTCTATGGATTGGGCCGTGGCTGGGGGCTATCACCTTAATATTTAAGCCAGCGATTTTTTCAAGAGCCCTCTGCGCCATAAGTCTAAAGGGCATCATTATCTCACCCCAATATCTCTGAGCGTGAACAATATAGTCATCAACCTCATCGCTGTAGACGCCGCCAGCTAAGTGGGCGCCAAAGAAGTCGCATGGAAACAGTATGCTATCCTCTTTCAGGTAAGTGAACATTGTTTCAGGCCAGTGGAGCATCGGCGCCTCTATGAAGAGGAGCGTTTTATCGCCTAAACTTATAGTCTCATTGTCGCCGACAACTCTTATTCTCTCCTGCGGAACATGATAGTATATTTGCGCCATCCTAGCCCCTCTACTAGTGGTTACGAGCTTCGCTTTAGGCGCCCTCTCCATTATATAGGGGATTGCGCCAGCGTGATCCGGCTCCGCATGGTTCATGATAACGTAATCTATCTCCTCTAAGCCCGTAACAGCGCGAATCTTCTCTTCAAGGTCTCTCTCGAAGCCAGGGTTCACCGTGTCTATTAAAGCTCTTCCTCCACCACCCATGATAAGATAGGCGTTGTAGGATGTCCCCCTAGGCAGAGGGACTAACGCGTCGAACAGCCTACGGTTCCAGTCTCTCACGCCAACCCAATAAACGTTTTCAGCGAGCTTAAAAACATCTCTCTTCATAAAGGTTTCCACCAAATATAAAAATTTCCATAAATACGCATAAAAGGCTTTAAGGAACCATGCGGATAAACACTTTTAAAGTGGGTGCTCTTATGAGCGTTGCAAAGCAAACAATATATTTTAAGGATCCCGGTCCGAAAAACACTGATACTGTCCTGGATTGCGTTCTTAGGAGGGTTAAAGAGGGTGATGTTAAAACGGTTGTAGTTGCGAGCACATCCGGTGAGACCGGGGTTAAGTTCGCTAAAGCCCTTAAAGGACTATGCAACGTTATAGTTGTCTCCCACGAGGAGATGAAGCAGGAACATAAGGAGGAAATCTTAAGGCTTGGCGGTAAACCTTTAGATAAAACCCATCTCCCCCTACATGCACGCGGAATGGACGCCGTTAGAAACAGCTTCTATACGTTGGGGCAAGGCTTCAAGGTCTGCGTGGAAATAATCCTGATAGCTTCAGACCTAGGTGAGTTAAACCCTGGGGAAGACGTTATAGCTGCTGCTGGAACAGGCAGGGGTTCGGATACAGCTATAGTGGCCAGAGCCTGCAAGACCAGCGACATGTTTAGCGGAGATAAATCTAAGAGGCTTGAAATCAGAGAGATATTAGCCATGCCACTTAGGAAAATGTGGTGGTAAACGTTTGCCCTAAAGATTACTGAAACCGCGACCTCTTCAGATACACGTAAACCTACTTCCTTTTACCTAACAACCTACTGTCTCACATATAGCCACGTAGTTGGGTGATTTAAGAAAATTGGCGCCGGGGATGGGATTCGAACCCATGCGGCCCATAAAGGGCCACAGGCTTTCTAGACGCTTCACTCAGTGCTCAAGGCCTGCGCCTTATCCACTCGGCCACCCCGGCTATGCAACATTAATTTTTAGTGTTCATCATAAGATTTATGATTTTCCTCACTCTACTCTTAGATTAATTACAGGTTCCCCTTTAAGGGAAGATGATCAGGTTGAAGTGCCAGTATTGCGGTTTAAACACCGATCTTCCATTCAGGTGCCCTTTTTGCGGCGGATACTTCTGCGCTGAGCATCGGTTACCGGAGTTTCATGCCTGCCAAGGCATTAAAAGGGGCGTTTCCCATCCCGACTACTTAACGAGGAGATTTAGGGAGGAAATTAAAGCAAGGCATACGGAAAGATATTTCTCAAGATTTCTCAAATATTTTAGTCACTTATTCAGATCAACGGAATTAATTCACATTTCTTTGGGCGCGTTAATGGTCATACTCGTTGGTTTTTCCATCGCAATTGAGACTAGAGCTCTAAACTTGCAGGCAATACCGTTGTTCGCTTTCATATTCGTCTTAACGTTCGTGCTTCATGAGCTCGCGCATAAATTTACCGCCAAATACTATGGCTTATGGGCTGAGTTTAGGCTATCCCTCATAGGGATAATAGTAACATTAATCTCAATCCTGTCCCCGATAAAGATCATTTCGCCGGGAGCAGTCATTATTTCAGGTGAAGCTACTCGAGAAAACATCGGCAAAATATCGTTATCCGGGCCTTTAGTGAATTTGAGCTTGGCAACAATTTTCTTAGCTTTAAGTAGCGCTCTACCTTCAAGTGCTAAACTGTTTGAGGTGACTTTAGCTTATGGGGCAATGATAAACGCCATCGTAGCCCTATTTAATCTGATACCTTTCGGCGCCTTAGATGGGGCTAAAATCTTATGGTGGAACAAATATTTCTGGACCGTAACGTTTTTAGTCTCATTAGTTTTAGTCGCCGTGAACCTATCACCCTATATTAGCTCTATGCTTATGTAAACCTCCTCTGGAACCCTCATGCGCATAATTCTACGCATAACCCGGTCATCTGCATCTACATCTATTAGGCGTCTATGAATCCTCATCTCCCATTTGTCCCATGTTTTCGTTCCCTCACCGCAAGGCGTTCTAAGCACGGGCACCTTAAGCTTCTTTGTTGGTAATGGAATTGGTCCTGAAACCCTTACCCCAGATTTTTCAGCTATAGTTTTAAGTTCCCTACATATTTCATCAAGCTTGGTGTAATCCGTGCTAGTGAGCTTTATTCTTGCTTTCCTTACCAAATCTGCACCCTCACGAACCCCTTATTCTTCAAGAATACCTATTTAAATCCTTTTCCCTCCATGCTGATGGAGCGCTAAATTAATCGTTCCCTCTGAAGGCTTTTAGTTTGCCAAGAGTATCTCCTTATTCTTGGATCTGGGTAGCCGCAAGCAGCACACCTCTTCTTTCTAACATGGTATGATCTGCGTCCGCACCTCCTACATCTTATATGAACGGTCTTCCCGGACCTTTTCCCAAATGACGCTGTGCCCTTCGTCATTCATATTCACCTTGGTGGCGGAGAAATCATTATAACGTTATCCCCTCTAACTATTATTAAGCCCAGTTCCTTAATATTTTCAGCATCAGTAACATCCTCGGCTTTCTCAAGGACTAAATTTAAGTGTTGATCGAAGCCTTGAAGCCTACCCCTTATACTTCTTCCACCCCTAAGCTTTATTAGCACAATCTTTCCGAGACTTTCCTCAAGTATTTGTGTCGCCATTTTACTCCACAACCCTGCTCTGCAATTTACTGACTCAACTAATCTCCTTATGATATAACGCAAATTTATATGCATTATGCTAAATTATTGATAGGAGAGCTATGGGCTACATTAACGTTAAACGCAGATATCTTTTAAGAGAAAGCGAGAGGAAAGAGTTTTTAAGAGGGCTCTCTGAAAACCTTGGCATTAATTACAAAGATTTTTTCGGGTTTAAACCTAAGGTTGAAGTTATAGATGTTTCTGAAGGTAAGATCTTTGCGGTTGATGATAAGCCGGTTTTAATGGAGTTTAAAGGCGAGATCATACCGACTTTAGCTTTTGAGGGGCTGCTCCGTCAGCTCCCGAAGGTTACCGTTGATATGGGCGCTGTCCCACATATATGTAATGGCGCCGACATAATGGCTCCCGGCATAGTTAGGATTGAGGGAGAGTTTAAGGAGGGGGATATAGTGCTAGTTTTAGATGAAAAGCATGGTAAAGCAATAGCTGTAACTAAAGCCCTATTAGGCTCAAGAGAGGCGAAAAACCTCAAAAGCGGAAAAGTTTTAAAAAATCTGCATTATGTTGGAGATGCGTTCTGGAGGGTGATGACAGATATCTTTCAGAAACGAAAGGGTTAAAGACTTGAAAGAAGAAATTTTTAGTCTGAAACGCTCCGTTAATTAAATGAGGGGATAATTTTGGCTAAATCAGATCTGAGGAAAATGATCGAGAAAATCGTTGGTAAAGAGAGGAAGGAAGGTTTAGAAGAGAGGGGGGAGGAACTTAAAGCGGATAAGGCTCCCCGGAGAGAGGCGGGTAAAATATATCTTAAGGCGTTATCATTACATTCACTCGACGACTTAGAGAGAATTAAGAGTGAAATTAAATCTGGAAACATACTTATAGTTAAGATTACTCCTCTGCTGGAAAGAAATGCTGAGGATGTTAAGTGCGCCATCAATGAGTTAAGCGAGTTTATCGAGTCCATCGGCGGCGACATAGCTCGTTTAGGTGAGGAAAGAATAGTGTTAACACCGCAGAACATTCGAATATGGAAAGAGAGAACAGCGTCGACGGACACTTCCCCTGTATAGCGGAATGATTTAAAACGCTACCTAAGCTTTACGGTCTCCAATACATCCGGCGCTATAGCGTTAACCTTGTACCTTCTTCTAAGGAATTCTGCGAGGGATAAGCATTTGCTCCTTTCCCCATGGCATATAATTATGTTCTCCGGTTTAGGTGCGACTTTACGCAGGTAGTTTATTATCTGCCGCCTATCAGAATGCCCGGAAAAACCTTCAACGGTGTGAACCTCTAAGCCAACCTTTATAACCCTAATTTTTCCATCCTGGTCTATGATCGACACTTCACGTGCACCTTTCTGAATCCTCCTACCCAAAGTCCCCTCAATTTGATAGCTGACGAAGATCAGCGAGTTCCGCTCGTCATGAGCGAGGTTTTGGAAATAGTCTATTATAGGTCCGCCCTCAAGCATCCCTGATGTCGCCAAAATTATGCATGGTTCGCCACCAATTATCTCGCTCCTAGCGCTCGGATGCTCAACTATTGTAAAGTACTCTGACTCAAATGGGTTTACTCCCTCATTAATTATCTTATTTCGCACCTCTCTCGAAAGGTACTCTGGGTAAGCCATATGTATAGCCGTTGACTCAGATATCATGCCTTCAATGAAGACCGGCGCCTCCTTAAGCTCGCCGCGCCTCATATACTCGTCTATAACGAGCATTATTTCCTGAGCTCTGCCAACCGCCGGCACAGGGATCATGGCTTTTCCGCACCTTTCAAGAGTCCTGTTTATTACCGACACAAGGTTTTTCTCTGCCTCAGCCCTAGAAGGCATGACGTCGGTCGGAGCGCTGTACGTATTTTCAGTTATAATCGTTTCAACCCTTGGGAACTCTGTGGCGGCAGCCTCTAGGAGCATCGTTCTACCGTACTTAAAGTCCCCAGTATAAACTATGTTATGGTAGCCTTCACCAATATGCAAGTGTATTATCGATGATCCAAGTATGTGGCCGGCGTTGTGTAGTGTTAGCCTTACGTCTGGCGCTATATCTGTGACAACGCCGTATCGAAGCGGGATAGCGTGCAGCGCTACTTCTCGGACATCTTTCTGATCATATGGTAGCGGGGCTCCCTGCCTAGATAAAACATCTAAGTAGTCTAATTGTAGGAGCGTCATTAAGCTAACGTTTGGAATTGAGCAGTAAACCGGCCCATCATAACCGTATTTATAGAGGTAGGGTAGGAAGCCGCAGTGGTCTAGGTGGGCATGACTTATCACGACGGCATCTAAAGATTCTATATCAAACTGAGGTGAATCGAGCCTTGGGAACGCTTCAAAGGGCTTCGTTGATCCAGGATTTATTCCGCAATCCAATAGGATTTGGCTCTCTCTAGTTTGGACAAGGATCGCTGACCGCCCAACCTCCCTAGCTGAGCCAAGCATGGTTATCCTAACGTCGCCAACTTCACATAACATGGGCCTAAATATTCTTTCGCCAACACTACGGAGTATCCTCTCCCTCTCCTTACTGCTAGTATATAATAGGTGCTGTAAATGCATCATTATCTTCGATTGCTTTGGCGGCCTCCTTACGGCACGCGGCCTCCACTTGGTTCTAAGTATTATCTCTTGGAGAGTTGATCCATTCTTACCTATAACTAGCCCCGGCTTCTTCGCCTCTATTATCACTTCACCTAATGGTGGGTCGAAAGTTATACTGGTTATTTCAGCCTCCTTGGGCACTATCTCATATATTATCTTTTCAGCCTCCTTCTCAGGTAGCCTAACGGATGGATCTGAGCGCGGCACTATCCTCTTCTTTATGATGCTAACTATGTTCGTTATTATCTGCTCCTGCTCTATCAGTATCTCAGGCTTCTTCGCATAGATGGCTAAAGCTGGCCCCTCAAATTCTATACGCGTTATTTCAGCCTCTTTCGGAATATTTTCCAGTATTATCTGCCTCAGCTCAGCCTTACTTTTCTCAATCGACGGCAATTTTAAATCTCCTTCCTCCTTTTGTTAGCGTTAGGTCTCTTTACATTCTTCACTTAAAACTCTATTTTAGTGAACAATCGATAACAGACTTATCTATTGCAGCCCTCACATATTTAAATACTTATATTAGGGGCGTATTTTACTAAAAAATATAATAGTGATCTGAGATTTAAACTGTTCGGAAGAAAAATCTTTGAAAAATGGCGAAAAATCAGTTTTAGGTTGATGAGGTTGGAGAATAGAGTTCATCGTATGAGGCTGCCCAGGGAGATAGTTATTGGACGCGGGAGCATAGAGGCTGTTGGCTCAATATGTAGTGAGCTAGGATTTACAGATAAGGCTCTAATAATTGCCGGGGAAAGAACGTTCGAGATCACCGGATGGAGAGTTAAGGAGATTCTTGAGAGCAATAGATTGAAGGTTGAGGAGCACATAGTATCCTCTAATATGCCCACTATTAGAGACGTAGATGTATGCGAGGAGAAGATAAGGCGAACTAAACCTCAAGTTGTCCTCGGCATAGGTGGAGGAACGAAAATTGATATAGCAAAGCTCAGCTCTGCACGACAGGGAACGCCATTCATAAGCATCCCAACGACGGCATCTCATGACGGCATAGCGAGCCCCTTCGCCTCCCTGAAAGGCTTGAACAGACCATACTCGGTTATGGCTCAATCTCCAATAGCCGTGATAGCCGACACAGAGGTCATATTAAAGTCGCCTTATCGATTTACCGCAAGCGGCTGCGGAGATGTCATAGCGAAATTCACATCAACATGCGATTGGAAGCTAGCCCACGAGAGAAGGAAAGAATATTATGCGCAATACACCGCCAGCCTAGCGCTGATGAGCGCAAAACACATAGTTGAGAACGCTCACCTAATCAGGCCGGACTCTGAGGAGGGTTTAAGGGTGCTTCTAGAGGCGCTTGTCAGCTGCGGCATATCTATGGGTATAGCTGGAAGCAGTAAACCATGCAGTGGGTCTGAGCACCTCTTTAGCCATGCGTTAGATCTGATAGCGCCTAAGCCAGCGCTGCACGGAGAGCAATGCGGGATTGGAACAATAATGATGGCTTTTCTACACGGGTTAGACTGGGACCTCATTAGGCGCACATTAAGTAGAGTTGGCGCTCCAGTTACAGCTGAAGAAATAGGCATAGAGCCGAAGTATATAATTGAGGCCTTGGTTATGGCTCCTAAAGTCAGGCCTGAAAGATACACTATTCTCAGCGAGAAAAAGTTGGATTACGAGAGCGCACGGTCATTGGCTAAGGAAACCGGGGTGATAAATTAGGGAGATGGGCGGGGGAAGCGGGAAACGCGTAAAGCCCATAATTACTCTGGTAGGAGCTGGTCAAGCTAGAGTGGGAGAATTATTTGTGCATAAGGGTTCTAGCACGAAATGTAATGAATGCAAATACTTCAACGTCTGTGTTAAAAACCTAGAGAGCGGTCGATTATATAGGATTGTTGGTTTACGTGATAGGGTTTTAAGATGCGAAGCCTACGATGTTGATATGCGGGTGGTCGAAGTCGTCGAGGCAGAGGTTTCGGCAGCCATACCATCTAAGCAGGCGATCGAGGGCGCGTTGATAACCTTTCATCCTCAGGAATGCGGTGAGCAGAGCTGTGAAAGCTATGAGATGTGTTCGCCAGAATATTTGAGAGAAGGTGATCGCTGTGAGGTCGTTGAGGTCCATGAAGCCATCGAGTGTCTTAAGGATTTGCAGCTGAAGAGGGTGTTGTTGAGGAGGGTGTCTCCCTCTTAAAGACCTCTATGAACCGTACAATCTTTTTATCTGGGAAGAATCTTTGTATATCCATGAAGATCCCGCGTTTAATGATTTGTAAACCCTCTATGTAAAATGCTTCCTCCGGTATATTTATTGAGACATAATCCTCGCCTATTTCAACCAGGAATTTTTCAATCTCTACTTGCGGTATTCTTCTGTGAATTAACGCCTTAATCTTTTCCTCTAAGGTTTCAAGTTTCTTCCTAACCGTGATCTCATATACGAGGGTTTTGCCAGCTAGCGGCGGATTAAAGTCTAGTTGAACCCTGCCAGCGCCTATCGCGCGCACCGTAGCTACTTTCCCGTCAACCTCAACCCTCATACCAACTTTCGGGGTTACTCCTTGGGCAAGAAACCTCCTTAAAGGATACATTTTAATTTTCTCAGGATCCCTGTTACCGAAACCCTTCTCAGGCGGTATCTCTATTGTCGCGGTTTTCTCTATTTCAAGGTTTAGAAGCGCATCTTCAACGGCTTTTAAAATCCATCCTTCCCCTATAACGATGAGTTTAGGCTCATATACCGCGCCCTCCTGATAGATTCCTTCCTTACGCGAAACCTCTTCAATAGTTGTGTCAAAGACCTCGCCGGTCTCAGCAACCCTGGCTACGTAATCTATTAACACGAAGTCTCCTTTCTCAAATGGCAAAGAGACACCTCAACGGGAATTAAAACCATCAATAATAAACCTGTTTATTAATGTTTTGCCCTAATCTAAGCCTTCGCTGTGAGAAAATCAACTCTGACATCACTTTTCTCAACACTTAGTATAATGTAGTTTCCATGTCTAGCTGGTCCCGGATTAACTATGAGTGTTCTACCTATACTGTCCTTTCCCTTGGCTTCATGTATATGTCCGCATACGACCGCTAAAGGCTTATATTCTTCAATAAATCTTCTCAGGCTTTCGCTTCCAACATGTAGGCCGAAGGCAGTTCTATCTAACTTAGTGTTTTTTGGCGGCGAATGCGACACCACAAGCATCTCGTGAGAACCTCTAGCCTCATCGCCGATAGTTTTCAAGCATTTCTGCAAGACTTCAAATATTTCCTCCTCGCTCATCTCGAAAAACGTGTTAAAGGGGGTTATGGGGCTCCCTCCGATACCTATGAGCAGCAGGTCCCCGAACAGTATGCTCCTACCATGTATACACTTTAAGCTATTAAAGTCTAGGGTTATGATGGATGGAGGATCGCAGTTCCCTGGAACGAAGAAGCATGGTATATTTACGCTTGATAACATAGATAAGAGGTTTTTCGCGTTCTCAACGGTGCCAAAATTTGTTATGTCACCGCATATAATTATGGCGTCAGCGCACCGACCAATCGCTTCTCTAGCTAAGAAATCAAACGCGGGCTTAAAACCATGAAAATCTGTTCCAACAATCATCTTCATAATGTTCCCTCTCAGCGATTCCGCTGTCTGGCTAAAGATTTATTGCCAGTACCCCTTTAACTTTTTCTGGAGAATACGTATATCTTAAAAATGATGATCTCAGTATTTAAGGCGCATCCAAATGAGAATAGGTTTTCATATGTCAATATACGGTTCTGTTGATAGAGCGGTTGACAGAGCTCTTGAGATCGGATGCAATACCCTCCAAATATTCACGAGGAACCCGCGCGGCTGGACCGCTAGACCGCTGAGGGAAGAGGAGGTTAAAGCCTTCATAGATAAGGTTGAAAGAAACGATATTAGACCCGTTTTCAGCCACATGCCATACTTGTCAAATCTGGCATCCCCAAGAAACGAGATCTACGTAAAGTCTATTGAAGCGCTCATAACTGAAATGGATAGGTGCGAGAGGCTTAGGATCCCATATTTGGTGACGCATTTAGGAAGCCACCTTGGACAGGGCGTGAAGAAGGGTTTAGATAGAATAGTTAAAGCCGTCGATGAAGCCTTATCAGATTTCAGCGGAAGGGTTATGCTACTTCTCGAGAACACCGCTGGGTCGAGGAATAGTGTTGGTGGGAGGCTAAGTGATCTCCAGTACATAATTGAGCGCTCATCCTACCCCGATAAGATAGGGGTGTGTTTTGATACATGCCACGCCTTCGCGGCGGGCTACGATCTGAGAACAGAGGAGGAGATTGAGGATGCTATAAGGGAGATAGATGAGACCGTAGGCTTCACCAAACTAAAGCTAATCCACTTAAATGATTCGCGCGGCGACTTAAATTCACGCATAGACCGCCATGAACATATAGGCCTGGGGAAAATCGGGGAGAAGGGCTTCAGGAACATACTGCGCAGTAAGCTCGCAAGCCTGCCGCTAATACTTGAAACCCCAAAGAACGGCGTTAGAAGCGACCTAGAGAACTTGATAAAAGTGAAGGAGCTGGCAGGGATCCTATAATGGATATGCATTCAAAAACATATCTCTAAACTGAAAGAAGACGGGAAATAGGCACAATACTTAACATTTTAAAAAATAGCCTGTAAAAAGAAAGAGGAGCATTTAAGGCTTATTTTTCGTAATTAAGATTTGAATGGATATTTTTCGCCGTATGTGTTTAGGAAGAATATTTCCTCTCTAGGCTTTCTAGGTCTTGGAGGCGGCTTCTCGTCCGGGAAACCTATTGTTAAAAGTATTATTACTGAAAGGTTTTCTGGGATCTTTAAGATCTGCTTGACCTTATCCTCCTCAAATGCGCCCACCCAGCATACGCCTAGCCCCTCCTCATGAGCTTCGAGGGTCATGAAGCTTGCCGCTATAAAGGGGTCTTGCTTATACCATCTTGAGGCATTCGGATCGCCTAAGATGGCTATGACCGCTCCAGCCTCGCCCACGAACTTCTGCCCCCTGCAAGCGTCAACCAGCCTGCTTTTAATATCCTCGTCTTTAACTATTATAAAGTACCATGGCTGCCTGTTAGCTGCTGACGGAGCAAGCCTGCCTGCTTCCAGAACCCTCTCAAGAACCTCTTCCGGTATGGGTTCCTTCCTGTATTTCCGTATGCTCCTCCTCTCCGATATTATTTTAAAAACTTCCATTGAAATGCCCCCGCAGAATAATGCTAATATCGCTCCTGCAATATAACGTTTTTCGGGAGCAGCTGTTTATAAAGCTAAGGGTGCTGTCGCTAAAATGGTTTCTGCGGATTTAAAAATGTGAAAAATGCCTTTATAGATTTCAGGTTTCCGCCTCCCCTCACGATGTTCTCCAGCACCCTGCCTTCGATCTCTGATACAAACTCCTCGGTGAACCTTGATGATATGTTTACTAGGCTATCTATTAGGTCTAAGGCTACGGGCAGATTTGTGTCTTCATTGAACAATCCCTCCTCTGAAAGCACGTCCCTAATATTTATCTTAGACGGGTATTCTATCTCGCAGGGAGGAACTTCACCGCTAAATCTGACCTGAGCCCTCCTCATGCTGTTAAAGCCATCTTTGGGCAAACCTAGCTTCTCAAATGGCTCATATACCCCCCTCTCAGCCATTTTCTCCAGATTCCGCAGATCCTCGCCAAACTGCCCAAGAGAAACTAGGTAAGCTATTCTCGTATAAAATGATATTGCCCGTTCACCCAGAATGCTCTTGTATTCGAAGAAAGATTTCTCCGGCATAATTAGGGATAGTATATGTTTATCGAGCAGACTCACAAACTCTTTACTGCCATATTCTTTGAACATGAAGCCGCCTAAAGCTCTGGAGCGGCTCCTCTTAATTATACCCAGAACTTTCCCACTTTCCCTAAGCCTTTCAGTAATATCGAAGATCTCATCGATGAGTTTTTTCTCTCTTTCCTCCAGCCGGCCGCTTTTCTTCAGATCTAGCGCCTGATAAACAAAGCTGTAAAAGCTTCCATCGATGAAGAGCAGGTCGCATTTATCTAAGGCTTCTAAAGCAGCTCTCCTCTCAGAGCGCAATGTTTCGAGACTAAAGAGGATTTTACTGTTCTCCCGGGAGAGAGCCTGCCTACACCTGAAGGCTCCCGGCTCAAATTTTTCATCGAGCCTCTCAGACCCCCTTAAATAAACTATCCCTGTGGCGTAAACCCCGTATCTTATGCCGAGTCTCTCGCTTAACCTAGGCGACCTCGAGCTATCCACAGCCGCAATAATCGACCTTCTACTCTGCTCCGGAAGGCTATAAAAGTATGTAGATAACTTCGATTCGAGGTCTCTTAGAATGCTATTAATTCTGTTAACTGCGTCTGTTAAAATTTTAGCCTCTTCTTCCGCCAGATGGAAGAAGCCGTGCTGTAAATCTACTGGGAGCTTAATCCATTCGGGCAGCTCTTCAATGTTAGCCATAAGCATGTCACCCGCCCGGCGGATTATATGTTATCAGCAGGGGTACTGGGGATGGGTTCATGGCTCCGGCAAAATAGAATCTCCCCGGTTTAAGCTGGAGCAGGTGGCTTGCAGATATACCGTACGGAGATAGCCACTCTGAGGCGCCGCCCTCGCCGCTAGCGTCCAGCGGATGTATTCTGCCGAAGAAATGGGTGTTTAGGTTCCTCCTAACAGCCGCGTTTACGCCTATCTCACCCTTTATGCCCTGTGCTATAAGCGTTAAATTCAGCATCCTTTTTCTGCCCAACGCAGCCAAATTCTTAATCATTTCACATGTCTCGGCTTGTATTCCGCGGGCATCCCATGGAGCGTACTGCGGCGCCTCATCTATTATGAGCGCTAAACCAAGATTTTTCCCGGTCTCCATTAGGCTGTAGAGGTGTTTTGATAACGAGAGGAAGAAGCCGAGCTTAGCCTCCGTGAGCGCCCCGCCCATATCGATAGCCAATATGCCCTTCCGCTCAACCTCTTGGAAGAGCTCCTCTATTGTTATGACCCCCATAACCGCATATAAGTCGGAGGGTTTAAGCCTCCTAAATATTCTCCTATATGCCCTCTGAGCCGCCGACCTAGAATCTTTCCGCTCTATGCTAGATATAGTACTCTCAACATGGGACCTTAATTTCTGATAAAGGTATTCAGCTGGGCTTTCAGAATCAGTGTATGCTTCCTTAACCTTCGCCGTCCACCCCTCAAGGAACTCGTCAAAGCAGTCTTTAATAACATCGTTTCTCGCGAACCCGAAGGTTTTATCATGAAAGTAACTTAATATGGATTCTTCGTCGAGGGCTATCTCAGATAACTTGATGACATTGCTGCCCTCCAGCAGGGGTGCGTAGTCCGTTCCGCTCCAATCGAGCACGATTACCTTGTAGCCTGCTTTCCTGTAAAGCGGTATGAGGATGTGTCTAGTGAACCATGATTTTCCGCATCCGGTGCTTCCGTAGACACCTACATGGTAAGGTAGGAATGTTTTATCGAAGGGAACTTTCCATGAGGGGTGACCTTCCACATACGCGTCAGACCATATTACGTCATGTCCTCTAGCAACCCATTCGAGCGGATTATCTTCATCCTCAAGTAAATAGACCGGGGACCTTGGCTGAATTATCGTCCTATTCGGCTCTATGCCCCCATCGGTTACAACGCCTATGGTTTCTATGGCGAAAGAATAAACCTCCCTAACGCCTGATGGTTCACCGCCATGCCTCAAATACGCCACTTCAGGCCTGTAAGACGTGTAGCTTAAAAACTCATTTTTGCCCAGCCCCTCCCTTAAAACGCCTAGTATTTGATTGATCGGTTTATCCTCCCCTCCATTCTTGATTAAGACAAGATCCTCCGCCACAACATTGTTCTCCATTCCTTTAAGCAAAATGAGCCTAGCTTTTATCTCGGTTGCACCATCAGCAACTCTACCTATAATCCTCAATTTGCCCTACACCCTTTCCTCAATTAACTTGCATCGGGCTTAAATTAGCCCCTCAAAATAAAACCATTAAGCTGGGCTTAATAAGACTATCCATGCCTGCAGCCCGCCATAAAATATCTGTCTGCTGCCGATAACCCTGAAATTTAGACTTCTGCCAATGTTTTCCAGAAGTTCCCTATGGATTGTGAGTAAGCAAACCTTGGAATCTTCTTTCAGAAACTGTTTAAGTGATTTTAAAAAGTCGGAGTATATCTTCGGTATAACCTTCATTCTACCGCTCCTAATGCCAAAGGGTAGATTTGAGACAGCCTTATCAACCTTCCAGTCCGCCGGGAGAACCTTCTCAAGCCTCCGCGCATCGCCCACAATGAATTTAACCCTATCTTTTACGCCCGCCGCCTCAGCGTTTCTCCAAGCCCCCTCAATGCTTTTAGGGCTTATGTCTATTCCAAGTAGGTTTAGGTCGCTCCACGCTTGAGCCGCCTCAATTATTATTGTCCCCCCACCGCAAAAAGCGTCTAAAACCCTGTCACCCGGCTTAACGTCCGCTGTTCTAAGCATCGCGTAGGCGATTATGGGGTTCAGCGCTGAGTAATGCTGAAAAGCCCTCGGGTAACGGATTCTAAGAGAGGTTCTCGTTCTCTGTATGCCCACGATGCAAAGGTTATGGGCGACATCAACCCTAACAATTGTCTCAGGGTCCTTGAGGTTAACTCTCCGACAATACTTATCCACTATCGCCTGCCCCGCCACCCTTTGGACATCTAGGCTCGTGAACTCATGCTCCCCAATCCTCTCACATGTAACCCTGAACGTTGAGCCTAAAGGAATCTCGCAGTTATAAACACCCTCATATATCTGGTTCAGCCCCTCTTTATCCCTCTTAATCTCAAAAACCTTAATTAAATGGATTATATGCTCTATGCTCCTAAAGGCAAAAACCTTATGTGCTTGGCTTTCCGGCACCATTAAAGAAACCCTACCACCAACATTACAGAACCTTGGATTCGCCTCAATAACATCAAGCCCCTCATAAGCCTCCTTTAAAACAATATCCTCCAGCCCCGGGATAGTCGTGACCATAAGCCACGCTACTCCCTCATCGCGGATATTTACGCAACCAGCACTAGCTGAATCAACTATCAACATGGAATCCTTAATTTTTCTCATTTTTAAGCTTTCATCTTTTTAGCTAATTGCACTTAACCGCATCTAGGAAGAAAACATTTCTATTTTCTATCATACTTGCCCAAAAATATTTAAGGTCAAATATTGTTTATGAAAACTGATGAAGAATGAATAAAACTATTCTCGGTCTCTTCATTTTTAACTGCTGTTATATGGCAGCCACTGGCTTTGTTCTACCAATTCTCCCCCTTTATGTTTTAGAATTTGGAGTTGATGTTATAACAATGGGGCCTTTATGGACTGCAATCTCACTAATTGGCCTCATTATGGCTCCGTTATGGGGCAGCGTCTCAGATAAATATGGGAGGAGGTTATTTCACGTCATAGGTGGAGCGCTTACCCTATCATTTATATGTGTCTTATATGCTCTCGCGGTGAATCTTCAGCAAATTATTATATTGACGGTTTTATGGGCTGCGTTGGGTTCATCTCAATCTTTTCCAATATTCATGACAATTGTCAGTGAGCTTACTGGGACAGAGGAGCAGGGAAGAGTCATGGGTTTCTTTTGGATGGGAGGATCAATAGGTTGGTCTTTTTCAGTCTCTTTATCAGGGGCAATAATTGAGAAATTTGGTATTCGAGAATGCTTCTTTCCTCCTGCCATCCTTTACTTGTTAAGTGCAGTTCTTTCTAAAGTCATGATTGATGAACATTCAGGAAAAGTAAAAAGAAGGCGTGTCGACTTTATGGAAGCCATGAAGAGCTCTAAATGGTGTAATTTAAACTTTATAATTTTTTGGCTTGCAACAATATGTTTCTTCATATCTGAAACGGTGAAAAACTCGTATATTCTTGTGTTTTTTAAACAGGAATTAGGCTTAGACGATGCTCTCGCCACTTTTCTTTTCTCTCTAACAGGCTGGGTAGAAATACCAATTCTCCCATTTTTTGGTTTTCTATCGGATAGAATTGGAAGAAAACTGGTGATTTTACTTGGGCTATTTTCATCCTTTCTCTTCAACATATCAGTTTCATTACTACAAGATTTAGCCCAAGTGATTTTGATAGTGATACCTTTATCAGGAATTTCTTGGTCAGCGTTTGCATCAGCTAGTTCAGCGTTAATTGGGAATTTAGTTGAAGAAAGCCATCGAGCAAAAGCTATGAGCCTCTATAATTCATCTAGATCAATAGCAAGCGTAATAGCTCCTTCCATAATGAGTATTGCGATTCTTAAAACTAATTTTCGCATAGCTTTCCAATTTTGCGCCCTAATACCCTTTGCTGGTTTTCTCCTAATTCTGGTAAGGTTTAAGTTAAGTAAGAAATAACGTTGATCTGATCGCATAAACTTATAAATTATTTTTAACTTTAACCTAGATTCTCCATAAGCCTTCCATAACTATCCTTGAGATACGCTTTAATATATAGCCTCCAATATTTATGATACCTTAATGATTGATGGGGAACTAAATATTATGCTACGTAAGGTCTACAGAAAGGTTGGTGGGAATGCTAAGGTGCTTATAGCGACGGAACCCCTATGGAGCATACCTATGAACTGGGTTTTCTTTTATAGACCTATGTTTCTGAGCATAATTATTGGGCTTTCCTCCACCGAGATAGGGCTTTTAATAACCATCTTTAACTCTCTAGCATCCATCATGCCGATCCTCGGTGGATATTTAGCTGACAGGTTTGGTAGAAAAATTGTTTTAATGCTGTTTGACAGCGTCTGCTCGTTATTGTCATTGATAATATGGGTTTTTAGCCGAAATATTTGGCACGTATTTTTAGCTTATATTATTGAGAGCTGCGTTTCAACAATCTACTCCGTATGGGAATGTCTGCTTGTTGAAGATACTCATAGCGAGTATAGGTCGATTATTTATGGCTCCATATCAGTAATGTGGACTATTGGATCGTTGATGACGCCGATTGGCGGATACATTATAGGGCTGTATGGTCTTGATCATGGCTGCAGAATTCTTTTTCTTTTAGCTTTCTGCTCTCTAATACCAGTCTTCATAATTAGGCAGATATATCTCAAAGAACCAAAGATCACATCGAGGTTTTCGAGAGAAAACCCCTTTTCAGGGATTAAAGGATATTTACATTTATTATCGATAGTTAAGGGGAACCGCGCGATTCTCGTTGCGCTAGTAATAATCATTGTAGCTGGATTCTACAGCTCCTCTTACGCCTACTTTTCGCTATACTTAATTCATGGGGGTGGGCTTGGGTTGAGTGAGAATACGGCTTCATTGATTCCATTCGCATCCTCAATAGTCTCACTAACATTATCTATGACCGTTGTCCCGAGACTTAGATCCCGAGACGATTATTTAGAAGCGCTGATATTGGGTCATGGTTTAGGCGCCTTAGCCATACTCCTCCTCATAAGTTCCCCGATAGGATTTTTACCCACCGCGCTGCTCTCGGCTTCTCTGCTCGGCTTCTATTCAACAGTCGCCTACTCAGTCTCAAGAACATTTTTCGTGAACCAGATAGACTCGGTCGATGATAGGGCTAAGGCTAAAACACTATCGTTATCCGTAACACTATCCTCGCTTATAAACCTATTAACCCCAACTATTAACGGGTACTTGTTCGGTCTAAACCCAAAAACCCCATTTATAATAATTTTTGCCGCTCTCTCAGCCTCCACATTAATTTTACTAGCATTAACGTTCATATCTAAACACGGTTCTCCAATACGAGATTAAGAGCGAACAGATTTTAAAAGTTTAAAAATGTTGATGCTTTTGTATCCAAAGGATCTTCCGTAATTATTTCTCTGCCATTAAGTCCCCACGTACATATTTGAGGGAATTGGGATTATACCGTCTTTGGGACGATGTTTTAATAGAATTATTGGCACTTTTCCATAAGCATGACCTAAGAACTTATGGTTAAAATCAAGAGCAGCATTTATATTGGTAGGAGCTGGAACGGAGTCAAAGTTAAATCCTTTATTTTGCGAGCCCATCTAAAGCATATATTATTGAGTTTCCATACCCCTGTAAAATTTCTTCTTCCTTTTCCGTTCATTGTGATGCATGTCAATTTATTTTATCTAGACCCCTCTACTTTTACCTAAAAGTAGAGTGAGGGTTTTGCAAGACGCACTTCATATATTTGTCCAAAGGTTCTCTGTTAATCCTTTTATTGTGAAGCCGCTTTTGAGGAGCCTCTCGGTTACTGGTTGAACTGCTTCCCATTCGTCGGGGGTTATTGGTAAAACCCCAACCCTATCCCTAATATCCCTCAGTATTTGTAGCGCTCTCTCAGCACTCTCTGGGCTTCTCGGTAAGACCAGCCATATGTATGTGTTTATTGTGGGCCTAAAAGCCCTGCTTATCGCGGTGAAGATCTCGATGAATATGCTGAAGCCAAGGTCGTATGCGCCGATGAAGGATATTGTTTCGCCCTTAACCGACTTGAGGAGAGCCGTGGGCGTCAGCAATGAAAGCATAATCTCCTTGAGGAGCTGGGCGTAGGTTATTGTTATGCCGCCCGTCCTAGAGAACTCTTCCAAAGCATTTTTGACCCCATCCCTATCCATCTCAATTGGCTGAAAACCCATGCCTCTAAGAATC
>Ga0209394_1000139_pt1 | contig 70011 bp, 70 predicted proteins | sample JNZ201metaG_FD_184122 | JGI IMG/M metagenome (GOLD analysis project Ga0209394, IMG submission 184122) | Hot spring microbial communities from Jinze hot spring, China to study Microbial Dark Matter (Phase II) - JNZ 20120812A (SPAdes) (version 3) ...
AACTAATAGAAATCTAACAAGAGACATAGACTTAAAATTCACACGATTTACTTTTTAAAGAGTACTAGAGACTACTTAAATCTTGAAGAAGAGAAATAAAATTGAGTAGAGAATAATAAGTAACTGGTCAAGTAGAAGAATTCCTGGCATAGCTTACCCGAAACAGTTGTGAAAGGCGCCGGGGGCGGGATTCGAACCCGCGCGGGGAATCCCCCACTGGCTCTCAAGGCCAGCCCCTTAACCGCTCGGGCACCCCGGCCAATTAAGTATTTCGTACCAAAAATTAAAAGATTATTTTCTTCTCACTAAATTACTTTCTTAATTCTCTGCTTCAGAGAGTAAGGAGTGTTTTTTAACTTAGTCTGGTTGGTCAGTAATAGCTGTAGTTTTTAGTCAGGAATTTATGAATATAAATATAATAAGTTGATATTGATTTTTCACGATTTTCACGTGTTATCTGAGTAGTTCTACTTCGATGTATACGTCGTCAGGTATTCTTATCCTCATTATTTGACGCATTACTCTCTCGTCTGCGTCTATGTCTACTAATCTCTTATGTATTCTCATCTCCCACTTTTCATAGACTTTCGTTCCTTCTCCGTGTGGTAGTCGTAGGAGGGGTACTACTAAGCGCTTAGTTGGTAGTGGTACGGGTCCTTTAATCCTCACTCCCGCTTTCTTAGCTATGTCTACTAAGTTAGTAGTTACTTCGTTTAAGTGTTCTATGTTAGTGCTCCAAAGCCTTATTCTCACTTTTGAAGTCATTAACGTTACCCTGTAGATTTAATGACTTACTTCTTTACTTCAGCTGGAACTACATCCATTATTACTCCGATTCCAACAGTCTTGCCCATATCTCTCATAGCGAATCTTCCTAGCTGCGGTATCTCGCTATACTTCTCTACTACCATAGGCTTTATCGGCTGGAACTTCATTATCGCTGACTCACCGACCTTAATGAACTGCGGGTTCTTCTCAGCTATCTGGCCTGTCTTGGGGTCTAGCTTACCGATGATCTCCGTTATTCTAGCAGCTACTGATGCTGTGTGAGCGTGAACTACTGGCGTGTACCCTACGTGGATTGCTGTCGGATGGAAAACTACGTAGACTCTAGCAGTAAACTCTTTAACTACTGTTGGCGGATTCTGCGGATGGCCTGCTACGTCACCCCTCTTTATGTCTGTCTTTGATATACCCTTAACGTTAAATCCTATGTTGTCGCCGGGTAATGCCTCCTCCATCTTCTCGTGATGCATCTCTATAGACCTGACCTCTCCTGAGACGCCTGCAGGCATGAAAACTACTGTGTCACCAACCTTTAGCCTCCCAGTCTCAACCCTACCGACGGGAACTGTTCCAACACCTGTTATTGAGTAGACTTCCTGGACAGGTATCCTAAGCGGCTTGTCAACAGGCTTAGGCGGTGGCTGTAGAGAGTCGAGAGCCTCAACTAGAGTAGGCCCGTTATACCATGGCATGTTAGGCGACCTGTCTACTAGGTTCTCACCTAACCACCCTGATACCGGGACGAACGGTATTGTCTCTACTCTGTAACCTAATCCCTTCATAAACTTCTTCAAGCTGTCAACCATTTTGAGATACCTGTCTTTGCTGTATGGAGGCTCCGTTATGTCCATCTTGGTTATCGCTACTACTACCTGGTCGATGCCCATAGTCCTAGCTAACACTATATGCTCCATAGTCTGCCCTTCTCTGCTCATCCCAGCCTCAAACTCTCCTGTCTTAGCAGACACTACTAGGAGTGCTGCGTCAGCCTGGCTAGCACCCGTAATCATGTTCTTAACGAAGTCTCTATGTCCTGGAGCATCAATGATCGTCCAGTAATACTTAGGAGTCTCGAACTTCATGAAACTAAGAGCTATTGTAAGGCCTCTCTCCCTCTCTTCTTTCAGTTTGTCAAGGAACCACGCATACTTCTCCGACTCCTTACCAGACTTCTTAGCAGCCTCTTCAACTTCCTTAACCATCTTAGGGTCGAGAGCTCCCAGCTTGAGTAGAGTGTGCCCTACTAGAGTGCTCTTACCGTGGTCTACGTGACCTATTACTACCAAGTTCATATGTTCTTTTTTCGGTCTACTCATACATCCCTCACCTTACATCACATAGATAGTTACACATACCTTATAAAATTTTATGAACATACTTAAAAATGCGTTTTACCTGGAACTCAAGGCTATTCTCTCTATTTCTTCCTTCTTAGATATTGCGTGACTCTTAGGGTCGTTATTTGCCGCAGCTATAATCTCTTCAGCGAGACACTCAGCAATAGACTTAGTAGACCTGAAAGCAGACTCTCTAGCCCCGTCAGTCATAAACCTAAGTGCTAAATCTACTCTCCTCAAAGGAGAGACGTCTACTGCAACATGATAGACTATACCACCATACATGATTCTAGTAGTCTCTTCACGAGGTCCTGCGTTCTCTATAGCTCTCACAAGAACTTGTAAGGGGTTCTCTTTAGTCTTGAGTTCTATGAGCTCGAAAGCTCTCTTAACTATGTTGTAAGCCAAGTGCTTCTTGCCAGTATTCCTTCCGTGCTTCATCAGCTGATTAATCAACCTCTCAACGATAGGCACATTAGCCTTACCAAACCTCTGGTGCTCGTGTCTACCGCTAGTGTGAGGAACATAAACAGGCCTTAAAGATATATACTTCTTCAAGCTAGGATCTCTAACAACGATATTTTCGTAACCCCACTTACCAAACAGCTTTACCTCAACAGACCTTATACTCACTTCCTCAAGTCCCATCCTATTCAACCTAACCTAAAGATACTTTGAGATTTATAAGGATTTCTTTAAGAGGGTTGGGTGGTTGTTTCTTTTTGGTTTTTCTAGGGTTTGTAAAAATTGTGAATGTGGTGGTTCGGGGTTTCCGAGACTTACGGCAGTTCGTGAGGAGGGGCTCGGAGATGCCTTGATGAACCACCCAAAAGAAACAAATAAAAACCTCAAGATAAGAAGCGGTAGCAGAACCTGCGCTACACACTAACACAGCAAGAACGTCAAATTTTGTGAGCAGGTCCTTGAACGAAATTGAAACTAAAGTTTATAATCTCTAGTAACAAGAGAGCTCGGAGCACACAGTGTTCCAAGCATATAGTGGATAGTAGGTGAATGTAGTGACAGAAGATAATGAGAGCGAGCTGCTGAGAATTGTGGGGGTAGAGTCTGTGCTAATGAGCGACGTAGAAGAATTTATCGAGATAGCCGCCCTACACTGCTACTTAGAAAACGACGAGATATTCACACTCTACAACGTGCCTCTCGAGATAGCTAAAGCTATAGAAAAGTTAAATAATCCGGTAGATGAGGGGTCGCTAAGTCCGCTAAATGATGATAGGGAGTCTGTGTATGACGTCCTACTATTATTAGCTCCTAAGTTGAGGGAGTTGAAGAACTCTATTAAGAGGGTAGTCATAGACTCGTACGACGCTCGAAGAGGAGTCTATAACGCGTCAATCCACATAAAAATAAATGGCATCTCATTAAGGAAGAGAATGATACCGAGTCACGCGATATTCATTTCTCTACTATTCAATAAACCTATTTACGTTACTAGAGAAGTACTAGAAATATCTAAGATGCTAAGCCCGTTAAGCGATGAAGACTTTCGTGAAGAGGAGTAAAGAAATTTCTTATCTGAGAGGCTTCTGTTTCTTCCCCTTAAGTAGCGCGTCTAACGAGACTCCATTAACCATTACTACCTTATACCTAACTCCTGGCAAGTCACCCATAGACCTACCTAGAGTACCGCCTATACCTGCAATTATTACCTCGTCATGCTCATCAATAAAAGTGATTCCACCGTCTTGAGGCACGAATGCCGTAACTACTTTACCATTCTTAACTAGCTGGACCCTAACACACTTCCTCAGAGCCGAGTTAGGCTGACGAGACTCTATACCAACCTTCTCTAAAACTATTCCCCTAGCCATAGGAGCTCCTTCTAGAGGGTCGTGTTTCTTCTTTAACTCGAGCATACGTATCCTAAACTCTCTCTGACTCCAGCGAAACTTAAGTCTCTTTAATCGTAACTTCCTAGCAGAGTAAAGACCTTTTGGTGCTTTACTGCCCGGCACTCACATACCACCTGATTTAGATAATACTAGAGAATACTTATAAGCATTCAACGAAGTATTAAGTCCTTGTTTTAAGATACTGTGATTGAGTCGATATCGTAGTACCGCTTGAGAATCTTTTTTGCTTTATTGACGTTCTTGCCGTTCTTCCCAATAGCTATGCCTTTATCCTCGGGCGAAACCCTAATTAACAACACTTTCTTACCGTCTTTGAGTTTATTGAGTCTAACTCCTACCACTCTAGCAGGCAGGAACAAATTCTTGACGAAGTCTTCAAGAGTTTCAGCCCACTCTACGATCTCTACACGCCTCCCAAGTATCTTAGCTAATTGTTTTACGTTTCTCCCTTTAAACCCGACTACCACACCTGCAGTTCCTGGAGGCACTATGAATATTATAGTGTTAGTCTCCTCATCAACTATGCAATCCTTAGCCGTAACTCCCGTAATGTCCCCTAAAAGAGCTATATACTTTAATTCATCACCTGTTAACTTCACGGGCAACCTACTGTTCACCCACCTCTAAAATATTTGATTCACCAGGGTCTATAATAGCTATCACCGAGACTGGGAAGGGCTTGCCTAGCAGGGCCCCGAGCTCGTAACTACTGCCAGGATAACGAATTATTTTAACGTTACCCAACCTAGCATAGTACGTGAAGTCTTCAACTACGTGTTTAGGAATATTACTAGCTAAGACTATACCTACTGCTTTACCAGACTTAACTAACTTAACTGCCCTCCTAGAACCTAAAACAACTTTCCCAGTTTTGTAAAGTAACTTTATAGGGTTTTCTAAAGACGCTTCTTGAGACATCCGTATCACCTCTCTCCTTCTTTCACCAATGTTTTAATTTTTGTGGGATTCATTTTAAGCTCTACTAAGGCAGTCCCGATAGGGGCTAGCTGCCCTATAATAACGTTCTCCGTGACCCCAACTATCTGATCTGTCTCGCCCCTAATACTCGCGTCAAACAAGTTCTTCACGGTGACTTCGAAAGCCGCTCTAGCTAAGATGCTGGGCTTCTCTCCAACGACTCCATGCCTGCCTATAGGCCTCACAGTACCTGACCTCGTCATCATGTCAGCTACCAGCATAACGTGTCTTAAGTCAACGTCTAGGCCTTGCTCATTTAACGTGTTCTTGATTTCTCTTATAAGAGCTTCTCTAGCAGCCTCAATACCTAAAACGTCTTCTATCTCGTGAATGCTGTTGGTCCTCACTTTCCTTGGGTCGATACCGTCAATCCTCAGCACAGCTTCTAAATTAGAACCAGAAGTTATGAGGACATAATATTCTTTCCCAGTATCCTGGTCTTTCCTCTTCTGAAGTATCACTTTCTTGATATCCTTCACACCCTTAATCTTAAGCTTTAATAACCTGTCTCTAAACTTCTGAGCTTTAATTATGTCACTATAACTCTTAGGAATCTCAACAATAATCAAGTACGGGTTCTCCTCAGAAATACGGACTTTACCGGCAAGTAACTTGCCCTTAGACAAGACCTTAGCTACCTCATCTGGCGTAACTCCCTTATCGTATACCATCTCAGGGTCTAGCTCTATAAAGAGCCTCATCTCAGAAAGGTCTATATCTGCTGACCTAGTTATAGTTTCTAGGGTAGTCAACTCTATCCTCCTAGCTACCTCTCTAGCCTTAGCCTCATCATACTTGTATTCTTCACTGAGGTGTATCTCCATTATTGGGGTCTCAGGAACTCTCTTAGCGTCTACTAACTCAATGAGTCTCGGCAACCCTAGCGTGACGTTCAGCTCTCTGACACCCGCAAAGTGAAAAGTTCTTAAAGTCATCTGAGTGCCTGGCTCACCTATAGACTGCGCCGTCACAGTACCTACCGGCTCTCCAGGGTCAACTAACGAGTACAGGTATGTCCTAACACAGTCATCTACTATGGTAGCTAGCTCGTAATCACTTAACTCGTGCTTAGTATAGTATCTGAAGAGAGTCAACATCATCTCATTATAGATAGCTTCAGGGACATAGTCTTTAATGGGTTCTAAGAACTCCCTGATTTTAAGAGCCGCCTCACTATACTTAGTTAGCTCCTTAAGAAGAACTTCCTCTTGAGTTACGCCCTGAAGAACATACAGGTTTAGGAGATTCTTCCGTATCTCATCAGCTAGTTCCGGCACTACCTCAACTCTACTCATTAACTCACTTACGACGCGATAAGGCTCAGTAACTTTCTCTAAGATCTCCTCTGCTTTAGTTACTGCAGGCTTAACTTTTGGCTTCTTACGTGACGCCCTCTTCTGTTTAGACTTCTTCATCCTATCCTCCACCCCACGTGTTTCTTAACTATCCTATCAATATTGACTGCCTTACCGAAGGAAGTGTTCTTAGGATCAACTCCGTCCTCACCGTACCTGAACTGTATTAAGTCACCATACGCTGTTCTGACAGTCCCGTCATATTCAACAATTACGTCTAGTAATGAGTTTATGAGTCTGCGCTGCATATAACCACTCTGCGACGTTCTGACAGCAGTATCTACTAGTCCCTCTCTACCACCAGCTGCGTGGAAGAACATCTCCGTCGGTGTGAGTCCCTTAACAAACGAGTTTACGACAAACCCTCTCGCTTCAGGCCCTATATCGCCACGCCTAAAGAAAGGCAACGTCCTGAGCGTGTAGCCTCTATGTATTCTCTCACCTCTCACTGACTGCTGCCCTAACATGGCGGCCATCTGAGTTATATTCAGGGCACTACCTCTAGCGCCAGTCTTAGCCATGATGAACACGTTATTGAATGGGTCAAGATACTTAACAGCTATCTCGCCTGCATCGTCTCTAGCTCTAGAGAGGATCTCAAGTATCCTAAGCTCCAATGACTCCTCAAGAGTCCGGCCAGGAGTTACTTCTAGCTTCCCTTCCTCATAAAGCTTGATAGCTTTATTAACTTCTTCTAAAGCCCGCTTATAAACTTCTCTAATCTCTTCGTAAGCCTGATTAGGTATTGATATATCGTCTAAAGTCATTGTAAACCCTCTCATCTCAATAAACCTTAAGAAGAGCTTGAAGGCCCTGTCCATAAATTGCCTGCCGAAGTTAGGTCCATACTCCATAATTATGTAATGCAACATAGATTCAGGCTGTTGAGCACCTATAGCGTTCTTATCTATCACGCCCATCAAGAACTTACCCTTCTTAACTACTACGTATGAATCCCAGAAACACTCTTCATCACGACATTTAAGCGCGCCACTAGAGATCTTAGCTTCTTTAGCAAAGTTAAAGTCTTCGGGAAGAAGCAAGCTAATTATCTGCTTACCGAGCCAAGCCTGCTTAGGGGCTAGTATTGCTGGCTCAGGTATCTCACCCTCATAGTTTATGCTAGCAAGCAAGTCTGAAACCCTATCTTTAGTTAAGTAAGTAGCCTTAGATGAGAGCAGATAACCTCCACTTATGTAGTCTTGAATACCTCCTATTATAGGTCCTCCATACCTTGGTGAGAGAATGTGGTCTTGAACTAAAAGCAACATGCGAGCCTCAGCCTGTGCTTCAGGAGTCTGAGGAACATGCAGATTCATTTCGTCCCCGTCGAAGTCAGCGTTGTAGGGCGGGCAAACAGCTAAGTGAAGCCTGAACGTCCTGCCTGGAAGCACCTTCACAATGTGAGCCATTATTGACATCCTGTGGAGAGACGGCTGCCTATTAAAGAGAACTATATCACCGTCTATTAAGTGTCGCTCAACTATGAAGCCCGGCTTCAGAGCTTCCGCAACAGCCTTTAAATCCTTATTATATCTGAGATCTAGCCTACGTCCATTAGGTTCTATAATGTAATTCGCTCCTGGATACTTGAACGGCCCGTTAAGCACGTATCTCCTCAGCTCATCTATGTTCCACGACGTTACCCTCACAGGCACGGTCAAGTTCATAGCTACCTCCACAGGAACCCCGACCTCGTTGATACTCAAGTAGGGGTCAGGAGATATCACTGTCCTAGCAGAGAAATCTACGCGCTTACCTGATAAGTTATTCCTGAAACGACCTTCCTTCCCTTTAAGTCTCTGTGCTAGAGTCCTTAATGGGGAGCCAGACCTCCTCTTAGCCGGTGGAACTCCTGGGACCTCATTATCAATGTACGTCGTTATGTGATATTGAAGTAAATCCCACAAATCATCTATTATGATTTCAGGCGAGCCCACATTTATAGCTTCTTTAAGTCTCTCGTTAGTCCTTATTATGTCAACTAGCTTATGAGTTAAGTCGTCTTCAGCTCTTATACCAGTCTCAAGAAGAATTGAAGGCCTGACAGCTATAGGCGGTACAGGCAAGACAGTTATTACTGCCCACGCAGGGTGAGCTATCTCAGGATCATAACCCATAACTCTTAAGTGTCTGTCAGGAACCCTGCTGAGCCAGTCTCTAATGAACGTGGGCGTAAGCTTCCCTAAAGGACCTTCCTCGATGAAGGTCGTAGGCTTCTCATAACGTATTCTATACTGCCTCTCACCACAGTGAGGACACTCATAAACCTTCATGGCCTTCCTCTTCACATACTCTGAAAGTGACTCAGCTAGCTGAGGCCACCTATCTTTCAACTTATTTAACAGTTCTAGATATCTCTCTATCTCATCCTCAGGTATTTTAAGCTTCCCACACTTCCTGCATGTAGCTCTGAGTATCTCGTGTATGTGCTTAACAAACCCTATGTGTATGACTGGCCTAGCTAATTCTAGACTGCCAAAGTGTCCTGGACAGAGAGCAAGTTTGTTGCCGCAGGTCTCACACCTTTGGTCCGGCTCTATAACGCCTAGCTTAGGATCCATGACTCCTCCTTTAACAGGCATGCCGTTCTCGTCATAAACATCTGGGGTCACTATAGCAGTCGCTGACATCTTCCTTATTAAGTCTGGTGACAATATGCCGAACCTGATACTCTTTATCTCCTTCTCTGTGACCATGTTACTCACCCGAGAACTTATCTTTAAGTACTATCTTGGGGTATATGAGCATACTCATCATCTCCTGTAGTAGGAGCTTGAAAGCGTATGAAACCTCAACAGAGACTAAGCTGCCTTCCTCTCCATGCACTGGACACACGTACTTGCCTTTATTTTTGTCAAACCATCCTAGCAACCCACACTTCTCGCACACATATATCGTGTATTTGTCTGAGCTGTCTAAGAGCCTTTCTTTAAGCAATATAGTAGCGCCATGACCTATTATCGCGTCTCTCTCCATCTCACCAAAACGTAAGCCCCCCTCCCTAGCTCTACCCTCAGTAGGCTGTCTAGTCAGCAACTGCACAGGACCTCTAGATCTTGAGTGTAGCTTGTCTGACACCATGTGATGTAGCCTCTGATAATACACGACACCTATGAATACAGGTGTCGATATCAACTCGCCTGTCCTCCCGTCATACATGGGTTCAGTCCCGTCATGAGGATACCCAAACAGCATGAGTTCTTTCCTTAAGTCTTCAGGCTTCTCCCCAAAGAAGGGGGTGCCGTCAACTGTCTTGCCCCTAAGTGAACCCACCTTACCAGCTATAGACTCAATTAACTGACCCACAGTCATTCTAGAGGGTAACGCATGTGGATTAATTATCAAGTCTGGAGTTATGCCTTCAAACGTGTAAGGCATGTCATACTGAGGAACCAACAAACCTATCACACCCTTCTGCCCGTGTCTAGACGCGAACTTATCGCCTATTTCCGGAATTCTCAGATCTCTAACCTTAACTCTTATGAATTTATTCCCCTCCCCATCAACTGTTATTAACACAGTATCAACTATTCCCTTATCACCATGCCTTAAACTAACTGAGGAGTCTCTTCTAGTCTCGCCAACTAACCCAAACTCCTTATACTCTTCCAGGAATCTCGGGGGTGAAGTCTTGCCTATAAGGACCTTACCTGAGACCACGTCAACCTCGGGAGGCACTATGCCGTCCTCGTCCAAGAACTCGTAATTCTCTTTACCTCTATAGCCTTTCACCTTAATGTCAGGAATCCCTATTATGTCTCTCTGACCGCCAGGATATCTAAGTTCTTCAGTGCTATAGTCTCTGAAGAATGTTGACCTAGCAAGACCTCTCTCAACTGAAGACTTATTCATTATTACGGCGTCTTCCATATTATAGCCTGTGAACGAAAGCACTGCTACTACGAAGTTTTGTCCTGCAGGTCTAGAATTAAACCCTATTAAGTCTAGGAATCTAGTCTGCACGACTGGTTTCTGGGGGTAGTGTAGGAAGTGAGCTCTGCTATCAAATCTTAAGTGGAAGTTAGCGGCGTTCAAGCCCACTGCTTGTTTAGCCATGGCCGCCTCATACGCGTTACGAGGTGACTGGTTGTGGTTGGCGTAAGGAATCAAGACAGCAGCTACTCCTAAGATAGACGGCGGGTAGAGTTCTAAGTGCGTATGTTCTGGAGTCACCTCTTCAGGCTCTAAAGCTATCAACGCATTATCTTCTTCCTCAGCATCCAGATACTCTACAATACCCATACTAACTAAGTCGCTGAACGTGATGTCTCCAGATCTGAGCTTCTCCACAACATCACTACTTATCTTTATCTTTCCTTTCTCTACTATGAGTAAGGGCCTCCTAACCCTACCACTATCACAGTTTATGTGTACCTCATTAATGTATTCTGTCTTCATGTAAGATACATTAACCTCGTGATGTAGCTTCCCAGACCTCCTCAATTTTCTCAGACTACTCACAAGCTCTGACGCGTCTTCCTTGGGGTAATACCCTATTAGTGTACCGTTTAAGAAGACCTTAGTGAAGCTAGTGACCTTCTCTAGTAACTCTTCATCACCTTTCTTGAGCCTCTCATAAACCTCGAGTAGACTCACTACACCGAGTTCTTGGAGGTAAGGTATAATAGAAGACTCGTCTATTCCGGCAGTAACGTAAGCTGAGAGAGCTAAGTTCTTAACTAAGCCACAGTTGGGGCCTTCAGGAGTCTCGAAAGGACATATCCTGCCCCACTGCGTCGGGTGTAGGTCTCTAGCCTCGAAGTGTGGCTGACCCCTGCTCAGGGGGGCTACGGTCCTCCTCAAATGACTCAACATAGAGATCCAGTTAGTTCTGTCAAGTATTTGGCTAACACCAGTTCTGTTACCTACCCAGTTGCCTGTTGCTAGAGCGTAATTAAGTCTTTCTGTAACTATGTCGGGTCTTGCAAGAGCTTTCAGAGAAAGCTTTCTACCTTTAGTGAGCCTATACCTCTCTATCTGATACCTCAAGTCCTTCATGTACGCTTTAAAAGCTACTCTAAAGAGCTGAGCCATTAAGTCGCCGGCTAGCCTCAATCTCCTGTTAGCGTAGTGGTCCTTATCATCAGGTTTTCTCCTCCCTATCACCAGCTCTATCAGTTTACACGCCATCTGCCCCAAGTAGAGGGCTTTAAGAATCCTGGTGTTAGGAGTGTTGCCTAAGTGAGGCATGAAGTACATGTCAAGTATCTGGAGAACTCTACTGCGTCTAGCCTCAGGGTCTGTAATACCTATAGTGACTCTCGAGGCTAAGTAGTCTAACGCCTCAATCTGTGTCTTGATCTCTCTAGCAGCGTAGAGAGACGGAATCAACTCTTTCTGTATTTCTGGGTCAGGAGAGACAGCTAAAGCTATCTCCATATCAGTTTCTAATCCTAACGCCCTCATCATGATGACGAAAGGAACTTTTTGAGGTATTGACGGGAAGTTAATAGTGAGTGTTCCGTCTTTTAAGCGGTCAAGTATTATCGGAACTCTATACCCTGCAGAAGCTGAGATAACCTTGGCTGTGTGTGTTATTGATGAAGCCTCCCTACCATAATCAACTAAAACTTTATTAGGAGCTAGGTCTTCTTGCCCGACTATGACTCTCTCAGACCCGTTTATTATGAAGTAACCGCCGGGGTCTCTCCAATCTTCTTCATGCTTAATAAGCTCCTCTTTACTGAGCTTACTAGTAGGGTCTAACACAGACCTAATCATTACTGGCATGAACCCTAAAGGAACATTGTCCTCAACATACTCAAACCCGTCTTCATGTATAGCTATCTTCAGATACATAGGTGCGCTGTAGGTTAGGTTGCGAATCCTGGCTATAGTTGGGTTAAGATTCTCTAAACCTCTTATAACTGCACCCTCTATTTCTCTAATTTCGGGCTCGCCTATCTTAACATCAAGGACTTCTAAGTATATTTTCTGGTGTGCTATTTCTATTCTGCCTAACTCCTTAACTATCTTTTTAATACCTGAAGTAACGAACGTGTTGTATGAGTCTAGATGCTGTTTTACGAGACCTTTCTCCTTCAGAAAAGACTCTATGAGTAACCAGCGAACTTCCTTATCTAGCTTGAAAGGATCGTCCAGGTCTCCTCACCCCGCTATAACGAATCTGTAAACTATTATTTTGCCTGCTGTAGGAGATTTTCGCGTTATTCTAACTATATCACCTGGTTTAGCGCCTATAGCTCTAGCGACCGGGTCTGAAGCTCTAATATATGGTAGTTGCTCGGGCCTCACTCCAAGAGACCTCAAAACTTCAATAGCTTCCTCAGGACTTAAAACTTCGTGCTTAGGAACCAGCTCGTGTTCTAATATCTTAAATTTGGGCTTCTCACTCATTCCATACCCCACCAATCATTCCTGCTAAACAAGAAAACCAGAACACACATTTTAAGCTTTTAACCTCGACCAAATCAATAAAGTTTTAAAGGAGTTAATAAGTATAAATGTGTGGGTCGGGCCCGTAGCTCAGCCAGGTAGAGCGGCGGGCTTTTAACCCGTAGGTCCCGGGTTCAAATCCCGGCGGGCCCGCCACAAACCAATCCTTACTAGTAACTCACATCTCACTAGAATAGCTACAGGCAGTTTATCTGTACTAACTCGAATTATCTCTAGATCCTCCTCGCTAGTTAACACACTTCGTTAACTAGTAATGATTTCCTAGAAGATAGAGACTCTTAATGGGCTAAAGAAGTCGAAATGGGTCGTGTGACGCTATTTATAAAAATTCAATATCGAAATCTAATTATATCACGATATACTGAATCTAGACTCGAAATCCCTGACCTCCTTAAATATGATGGGCGACAGTATCAGTAACGCTACTAAGTTTACGTATACGGGAAGACCTGCTGTAATGTCGCCCAGAATCCAGAACACTGCCGGCACTGTCCCGTAGAGTAGCGCTGTAGCGCCTACGCCCCACACGATGAACGGAGACCCGATCTGGAAGAATCTTATAATAGCGTTCATGAGTTTTGGTCTGCTTCTGAGCCAGTATCTCATCTCAACCTCATAGTAAGTATACCAGCCGGTGCTTGTTGACAAAACGAATAGGAACAACGTCAAGTATAGTATTACTGGCGCCACTGGACCATAGACCAATTCAAAAGCCTGGAGCACTGCTCCCACACCACCTTCACCTGCCTGCCAGACTCCGGTCGCAATGACTACAAGAGCTGTCATCGAACACACTACTATCGTGTCAAGGAAGACCTCCATAATCCCCCACATACCCTGCTTAACAGGATGATCTACCCTAGCGGCGGCATGGATATGTGGAGCGCTTCCCCATCCAGCCTCATTACTGTAGACACTTCTGGCAACACCTACTTGAATAGCCTTAGTCACAGCGGCTCCGGCGAAACCCCCTATGGTAGCCGCCGGCGTAAATGCATAGGTGAATATTTGAATGAATGCGTTAGGTACATCGTGTATGTATTTAACTAGAATTCCCAGACATCCGCCAACGTACATCACGACCATCAGCGGCATGAGTAGCTCAGCCATTCTAGAAACTCTGGGTATGAAACCTACACATATAGCAGTAGTTAATAAAGCGTAGATCAGGCCCACCATGACTGAAGCCTCACTAGATAGCTGGAAGCTCGTCATCGCTCCCTCCATGATTGTGTAATTGCTCATTGATATTACAGCAGTCGAACAGAAGGTGAGAGTGAATAAAGTTGCGAGAGGTTTCCAAACCCAGCCAGGCAACCGCATCTCCTTACCCAGTCCTTTCTCCATGTAGTATGGGGGACCGCCATACGCCCTCCCATCAGGTAAAACCTCTCTATACTTAACGCCGAGAACTACTTCAGCAAATTTTGTGCCCATGCCGAAGAGCGCCGCTATCCACATCCAGAATACTGCACCAGGGCCTCCTAACGCTACTGCACTGGAGACTCCGGCTATGTTTCCCATTCCTATCGTAGCTCCTGTCGCCGTAGTCCAGGCAGCAAACTGAGACACTATCCCGGATCCTTTTCCCCTACGCGCTTCCGCTATACTCCATAACGTGTTTCTAAGTATAGTACCAAATTTTCTGAACTGGAAGAACCGCATGCCAACGGTTAGGTAAAGTCCCGCTAGCAGGAAGATGACTGGCAACAGCGGATTCCACACAACCCCATATGCTATAAACTCGAGTACGCTCTTAAGATCCAGCATCCATCACCCGGTGGGATTCATAGATTATTATATCGCTACGCCTTATAAAGCCTAGTGAGGCTGTCTCGAGCTTCGTGAAGGTTTGTAAGGGGTTGATTTGATATTGTGGGTTGAGCCTACCCACAATAAGATAACCTACATCAACCATTATAAACCTTTATAAAACCCAAAACGGTTGCACCAGGCGGGCTCGGACTCTTGAAAATAAAAATCTGTGAAGTAACGTATTTCTAGTGATTAGGATTGAAGTGGTACGTGAGTAAGAAGGTTCGTGAGTTGGTTGTTAGGGTAGATTCTGTAGCTGTTTTATCATCTGTTAGGAGAGTCTACAGGAATGTAGAGCTCTCGCACATCCTAGGCGTTAGTGAGGCAACTCTGAGCAAATACTATCATGGCATGACTATCCCCGCCCACCCCATGGCTGAGAAGCTACTTAAGAGCTTTCTCAGCGAAGAGTTTGCTAAGAAGTGTGTGGGCAGGTTCATGAATAAAGTTGGCTGGGATTTAAGGAGAGCTTGTGTAGATCCGCACTTCATTAACTATGTGACTACATACTTTAAGTATAGACTACTTAGCAAGTTACCTGGCTTTCTGGTAGACAAATTCATAACACTACCTGACTACTCACTAAGCATAGCCTCACACCTCTCAACTTCTCTTGAAGTCCCTCTAGTAATGTCTACTGAGGAAGACATGATAATAGGGTTAGAAACTAAAAGTAGACCGCCAGCACTACTGCAGAAGGGAGATTATGTGATTTCAATACATGCAATACTCAACAAGGAAATAGCAGAATACTTCAGATACCTAGCAGACTTGCACAACCTGAAGTACGTAGCGGCACTAACTATAGTCTTAATGGACGAAAAGAAAGTATCAGAGATTCTTAAGACCACAATATTTAATTTAATACCTTAAGCAACTAATCTCTTCTCCCAATCACTAGGACACTGCTTACACTTTACTCGAGTATGAGTATCATAGCGTGGGTTTCTCATCACTATGTTTCAGCGCTTATAGACCTAAATCATCAATATGTTCTTATTATCAGGTTTAATAAACCTTAAGATCAATTTAGTTACCTTGACGTGCCACTGTTGTAGTAAGTACTCATAGAGTCAGCCCAGTAGTATCGCCTTCTCGATCTTTAAGCCTACTACAGCACCCTCTGACAAAACTTCATGTGTTGTGGTTACGAGCTCGTATCCATTAATACTAACTAAAACTGTCGAACGTCCTGTATCATGCTTAATCTTCCTAACTACCTTACCTTTAAGCACCCCGTCTTGATCGACCGTAATATACTTAGGTAGTATGAGAATCCTTGGAGAGCTTCTAAAACTCTTCCTATACGAGCCTGCGTAAATCCTGTACCCGTTAAACAGAGCTACGCAGAAATCTCCTTCATCACACTCCACATCATCTGCCTCGATCACAGACCCTAACCAAGCCCTGACATCTAAAGGCATGTTTTCAGTTCTCAGGTTTGCCGGACGTCCCACAAATAACGCATTACCTTCGTGGAGAAGACAAACGACGTCAGCGTAAGGTAATAAATCCTCAAAATTATGAGTAGAGACGATGATAGTCTTATCACTCTTCCTTACCTTCAATATGTTGTTACGGATTATCTGCCATGTCTGAATATCCACGCTCAACTCAGGCTCGTCCATTAACACGACATCGCTATCAACGACGAGAGCTCTAGCTATAGCGACTCTCCTGGCCTCACCACCACTTAATTCCCCAGGATACTTATTAAGGAGGTGTTGTATGTCTAGTAATTTAGCAACTTCTTCAATTTTTTCCTTGATAATCTGAGGGTCGCGCTCACGGTCAACAAGCCCTAGAGCTATGTTCCACCAGACTTTCAGACTAGGTATTAACGCGTTGTTTTGAGGTACATACGAGACTCTCCTAAGGCTTGGAGGACTGTCATCCGCGACCTCTCCTCCAATGAACACTTTACCGCTGTAGTTGACTAAGCCGGCTATCGCTTTTAGTAGCGTAGTTTTTCCGCTGCCGTTGCGTCCTATTAGTATGGAGAGACTCCCTGCAGGGAAGTCCGCATTAACACTCTTCAACGCTACTTTACTTGAGTAAGTAACACTTAAGTTCCTAACGGAAACGTCTCTCATAGATACTGTTCACCACCCTATAGAAGTTCTTTTCTAACCAATCTAACAACACATCAATCGAGATGAGCGTCAATGACAATACCAAAACAACAGCAATTAGTTTATCCATGTTTAGAGTAGATGCGTATATTAGAGCTAGATAACCTATCCCGTTCGGCAAGACGAGCATTTCAGCCACGAATACTGTTTTCCACACCATGACGGCCTCTGTTTTTATTGAGGGAAGTATCCGCAATATTAACTGTGGCAGTATAACTAACTCATACCTAGTCTTGTGCCTTAGACAGTATACGGCAGTGATGTCTAGCTGGTCTCTATCGAAAGTTCTTAGCGTATTAATTACCCCGTATAGTATTGGTGGGTATGAACACATGAACGAAGCTACTAGCGGTAATCTAAACTCGTCAATCCCTACTAAAACAATCAGTATTGGGACCCACGCAACTGAAGGTACTGAAAACATTAAGGTTGCTATAGGACTTACGTAATCACTTACGGAACGCTTAATCGAGATAGCTAGACCTGTGAGAAGACCTAAAAAAAGACCTACAGTAAATCCTAGCAAAGATCTGAAGAAAGTTTGAGAGTAGTTACTCAGTAACGTGTATAAGAAAGACTTATCCGTGAAGTTCCAGAGAACGTAAGTGAATGGAGGGAATATAGTTTTAGGTGCTGAAACTAAGTATCTAGCAGTAAATTCCCAAATCAAGAAAAATACGAATATTGAGACAGCATTCTTTAAATTCATTACTGACCCACACTACGAACTACTATTTCTGTCGCGTTAAGTCTGTTCTTCAGCAGCCCATGCTTATACATGAAATCTATGTATTCCTGGATTTCACGCACATCGATCTCCATAATCCACTCAAGACTACTGATGGATTTTAAGGCTACTTCCCTACTTATGCCGAGCTCTGTAGAGCTTGCCTGTATCGCTAACTCTTTATTACTCTCAAGTATTACGAGAGCTTCTCTAGTCACTTCTAAGAGCTTCTTAACTACCTCAGGCTTATTCTTCAGTATATCGCCGCGAACTATGATATAGCTACCTGGCATACTAGGCCACACATCTTGAGCTCTTAACAAGACCTTAGCACCGCTAGCTTCGGCAACACTCGCGTAATGTTCTGGTAGTGAAGCCGCATCAATCTGTCCACTAATCAGCATAGACAGCAACGTCTGCGGATCACCAACAGGCTTTATGTTGAATCTAACACCGTAAACGTCCTGAATTCTTAGGAGGAGTAGATTTGTTGGGTTAGCAAGCCCCGTCGAGTAAACAGTAATGTTGTTTAAGTCTTCAATGCTTGACACCTTATTAGGGTTAACTACTAGCGCGTAACCGTAATCGTGAACTTTCATAACTATCTTAACGTCAACACCCTGGTCTATTAAGTTAAGTATAGGTCCTAAGCAAGCCCACCCAGCATCAATTTCTCTTCTAGCTATTGCTGCAGCTAAATCAGCTCCTGTCCTAAACTTAAAAAGTTTGGTAATATTGAGCTCGTGTTTCTTGAAAAGATCAGCATGTAATGCTATCCAAGCAGGCGTAGCATGCGCGTTAAACTCTATACCGAGACTAACATTCTCAGCACTGGCTACAGGACTGACTAGGAACATAGACCAGTAAATTAATAATAACACGGCTAAAACTAAACTACTAATTACTATTAACCTAGTTTCAGACCGCGCCATAGCGTTTTACCCTGTTAATAATCTGATTTAAGTGTTTAAAAGCTTATGACATTATATGTAAAGAAAGTCATTTACACTAGACGTCAAGTCATTAGCTAAACATTTATTACTAAGTAGACAGCAATTATCTCAGAAGAAGTAAGATAAGATGATGTCTACCTCCGGTACTGAAAACTGATGAGAAGGCATTTGTCTGATTAAAAACTTCCTCAGACCCTCCCCACCAAATCTTCAACTTAAAATATTTCTAGAAGATAGAGATAATTGGGGCTGTGAAGTCGACGACGGGCGGACTGAAGAGATGAAGAGCCATTGCAGCTCTGAGCTCCGCAATCATAGCTGAGAACTTATTGAAATCACTTCCCTTCTAATTTATGTTGAAACAAGTAGAATGCTCGTTACTTCATCAACTCTTTATTTCTGATGTACGTGGTCAGCTTATACCATGAATACAGTAGTCCAGCATTGAGACAAACATATAAAATAACTGCTAACGCTTGAACTAGTATTGAGTGACTCCACTCTGTACTTAAAGAAACTAGAGACCTTATTAAGACTATCTGTATTAGTATTAAGAAGAAGCCGTAAAGCATTAAGATTAGAGGAACTTTTAGATTTCCTAAGAGATTCCTCATTTAGTTACGTCACCAAACAATAATACTTGCTTAGCCTTGAGCAGAATTCACGAGCATGATGCTCGGCCTGAAAGGCAACGCGTTCCTCTTTTTGCCGCCGTAGTCAGGTGCTTCCACGTCACTCGCTTTATAGACTTCTCTGAGTCTAATTCCAGTCTCTCCTTCTATGAATTTCCTGAACTTAAGGAGGATCTCATACTCGTCTACGAAACCTACTCTAGCGATAGCTTCCAGCAACTCTGGAGGTAATGACATAACTAAATCTACTAGTGTCTTAGCTACCTTAGGCGCTTGCTTCTGGTCGGCAAACCCGCTAGTTACCAGGTATTTTATTACGTCACCTATTCTGCCGCCGCCTCGCAGTATCCTGACACACTCAATTAAGTGTTTGTACTCATACTCTGTAGACACGTATACTACTGCCTCATTACCTTTCACTATCTTAGACAAGTTCTTTAAGTCATCAATAAATCTCTCTAAGAATAAGTAACCTAGTTCTACAGACTCGTCAATCATTCTCTCCAACTCTTCTTTCAAAGGCAGTCTCTCAGTAGCTAGTAGTCTGCTCATCCCCATCTCATGCCACAACTCCTCAGTAATGAATGGAGTCACGGGATGCATCACTTTAAGCCACATGACCAGCAAGTCTCTCAAGACTCTCGACGGTTTCTCAACCATTTTCAGATACCTGAGAATATCTTGGTGTATGTTGTAGAAGATCTTTAAGCATGCTGCTCTCACCCTAACTTTAGATAAGTCTTCATACGCCCCCAACACATTCCTGGCAAACCTAGAGAGAAGCCATTTCTCAGGAAGACCTATTACGTCGCTCAAGTCACTAACGTTAGAGAAGGAAGTTATTAAGTCATGTATAGACCTGAGTTTCGCCTTAGTAGAGTCAAGTACTTCTATATCAAGATTTAGATCGCTCTCTACCTCGGCTCCCGACGCTATAGCGAGTCTCACAACGTCAGGCGAGTACGTGGAAACTAGCCAGTGCAACGGGAAGATATTGCCTCTAGACTTAGCCATCTTCTCTCCTTGTATGAGTACCCAACCATTAGCAACTATTTGCCTAGGCCACAGACTTTCCGGGAATATAGCTACGTGATTAAATATGAAGAACGTTAAGTGATTAGGTATCAAGTCTTTACCACTATGTCGTGAATCAAGAGGATACCAGTAAAGGAACTCCCTCCTTAAATCTTCTAAAACTTTCCGGTCAACACCTATCTTGTCCGGCTCCCCAGAGCCCAGCATCACGTAGTCCCAGAATTCGTAAGTTAGCTTCTCAGGCGGCACACCATACTCTCTTATTTTATGTATGACCGTGTAGAAAGCCATGTATATCGTGGAGTCACTTAAAGACTCAATAATCCAGCCAGGAGCCCACGGCAACTCAGTCCCTAAACCTCTACTCCTAGTACACGCCTTCTCTCTCAACCAATAAATAGTGTTCACGAACTGAGTCCTCGCTTCTTCAGGCACTAACCTAATCTTAGACAACGCTTCGAGTGCCAGCTTCTTCCAGCCTGTATCACCGTAATTAATAAACCACTGATCCTTAACTATCTTAACTACTATCTCCGTACCACACCTACAGTATACAGGCGCGTTCATCACGTCATACATTAGGTCTCCGAACCCATTACTTAATAAGAAGTTCTTGATCTTCTCTCGCGCCTCCTTAACCGGAACACCGGAAATCTCATTCAATATGAAGTCTCGAGCCCCCTTAATGACTTCCTGCTCAATCAGGTTAGCTAGGTCTGAACGCATAACACCCGACTCTAGCTCCACTCTATAGACTTCTTTAGTAGCGTTATCTAGTAAGATATGCTCTTCCTGTGACTTAATGTCTAGCCTCTCAACAGCGTCTTTAGCCGGGATATCACTATACCCCTCAACTTTTATGAGGGGTATGGGCTCTAGCCCCTCCCAAGAGCCACTCTTCTTGTTGAGTACGTAATCACGCAAAGCAACATAATCGTAAGGTGCGTGTGCTGGCACGCTCATCACTACACCAGTTCCAAATTTGGGGTCAACGAAAGAGGCTTCAATAACTTGAATCACGCGTCCGGTAACCGGATTTACTGCTTTCCTACCTATGAGGTCCTCACCACTTACCTCACGAACTATCTCCACGTTCCTCTGAAAACCTAACTTCTTAGCAGCCTCGCACGAGAGAACCCAAGTATCAGTACCTCGGCTTGTCTCAACACTAGCAATACAGTATTTCACGTTCGGGTTAACCCATATGTTAGTTACTCCCAAGACAGTCTCAGGCCTTAAAGTAGCTACGACGTAGTTCAACCCGTCGAGACCGGCGAACTTTATCAAGTAGACCTCATCTATCTCAGGCTCTACATCATCTTTGGTGTCGTGCATTCCTACAGGCATGTTATGCCTAGGACACCAACCAACAGGGTGTGAACCCCTAGTTAAGTAGCCTGAATCTAGGAGCTTCTTGAACTGCCACCTAATAAAAGCCTTAAACTCTGGGTCTATAGTTGTGAATTCTCTCCTCCAATCAATAGATAGTCCGTAGAGCTTCATAGCCTTCTTAGATATTTCGTGGAAGAACCTGGCCACGTCAACAGGGTCTTTAAGCTTCATGAGTTCCTCACTCTCAACTTGAAACACCTTAGCTACATTACTCACGTATTGCGGATCTCCAGTAGCTAGACCTTCAGCAAGAGCTAGTATAGGAGTTCCAGTATAGTGGAAGCCCATAGGGAATAGCACATTATATCCTAAACCCCTGAAAAACCTGGCTAGTATATCAGGGATCAAGTATGTCCTAGCATGACCTACGTGTGCCGGCCCGTTAGGGTACATGAAAGCAGCTGTTAAGAAGTACTTCGGCAGACCTTCCTTCGGGTCTGCCTCATAAACTCTCTCCTCTTCCCAAATTCTAGACCATTTACGAGCTATATCAACGAGGTATGCTACAAAGTCTTCAAGACTCGCGGTACCCGTGATCATCACCTAGTAATCTCTTACAACCCCCAATATATTTAAAACATTACTAGTACTCTGCTAACAGAGAGAAAATTGAGACTCTACAAGACCATATACGTTTTCCACTCTCGAACTTAAATTATTACCATTGACTCTAAGCAATAAATAAAAATAATAACTTTGAGTAGTTAATTCACGTGGGTCTCTTAAGTGGGTGTTAATTTAAGAGAGTTGGTGGAGGAGACTTCCGCAGTTAGAATCATTAACGACTTAAGAGAGTTGAGAGGTAAGGTCGTGGCTATTGATGCTTACAACGCTCTCTACCAATTCTTAGCAGCGATAAGACAACCCGACGGAACTCCGTTAATGGATACTAAAGGACGCGTAACAAGCCACTTAAGCGGGCTTTTCTACAGAACAATCAATCTTGTGGAGTCAGGTCTTAAGCCGGTATACGTATTTGATGGTAAGCCGCCTGAGTTGAAAGCTAAGGAGATCGCGGAAAGACTCGCGATAAAAGAAGAGTTTGCCAAGAAGTATGAGGCCGCCATAGCAGAGGGCAGGATTGAAGAAGCGCGTAAGTACGCGCAAGCTACTGGGAGACTAACTTCAGACATGGTTGAAGACTCTAAAAGGTTGTTAACAGCTATGGGCATACCGTACGTTAACGCGCCCTCAGAAGGTGAGGCGCAGGCCGCTTATATGGCTAGGAAAGGTCACGTATGGGCGTCAGTTTCCCAAGACTATGACTCACTATTATTTGATACGCCTAGACTCTTAAGAAACTTAACAATTAGCGGTAAACGCAAGTTGCCAGGTAAAGAAGTATATGTTGAAATAAAGCCTGAACTCATAGAACTAGACACCCTACTCAAACAACTAGGGATAAATAGAGAACAGTTGATAGATATAGCTATATTCCTCGGAACAGACTTCAACCCCGAGGGAGTAAAGGGTGTGGGACCTAAAACCGCGCTCAAACTAATAAAAACGTACGGGAGCTTTGAGAAAGCAGCTAAGGCACTCCCAAACATCAAGATAGATTTCAACTACGAAGAAATCAGAAAGATATTTCTAAACCCGCCAGTAACAGATTCATACACGATTAAATGGGACGAGCCTAACCTTGAGCTAATAAACAAGATTTTAGTAGAGGAACATGACTTCTCAGAAGAAAGAGTTAGTGGAGCAGTAGAGAGGTTAAAAAAAGCTTACAGAGAGTTCCTCAAAGCCCAGGTTAAGGGGCTTGAAGCCTGGTTCAAGAAATAAGTAGTGATTTCGCTTCCTGCTCTAAGCATAGCAGGTCTTGCTCATGTCTTAAAACAAGCTCTAAAGAATTGGAGAGAGGTTAAGTCCTAGCAGATTCGATAATATAGTATCCAAACCCGTGTAGCGGACGTTTAATTAATTTAGCTGATTCTATGTAAACACCTCCTCTCCTAAAGAGCTTTGATGAGATTACGTACGTCTCGAATTCTCCCCCCTCACCTACAGGGCTTACGCCGTGTTTTTCAAGATCGTTAAGAAACTCATCAACGTTACCTTCGTTGATTATAGTGCCTAGCCACTTCATGTTGAGTCCATACGCCTGAATTGCAGTGATTATGAAACTCATGTGCTTGACTTCTTCTAGCAGAAGAGTTCTCTGATCACGCCCCCATAAAGGCGCTACATGGTCTAACCCGAGCTCCTCAGCTATTAAATCAACTCTCTCTTTCTGATACTTAGACGCTACAGCTCCCGAAATCAAGTACTCGTATCTAGATCTTAGATTTAATTTCTTAAGACTAGAAAGAACTTCTGAGACTTCAAGTTCTTTGATCCCGCTTGAACGTATCGTTACCTCATTAACGCCGATGAGGTCTGCGTGAAGTCTTGAAAACTCTATGTTGACTGAGTGAAACATCCAGGAATCACTAGCTACTGGGACAACTATGATGAGTAGATCCACCAGTATACCAGCTCTTAAAGCTTCCATGAGAGCAAAATGAGAGTCTTTGCCTCCAGTATATAATGCTGCGCCTCTCACCCCTCAATACCCTCGGAACTCAGAACTTTAATGATTGCATTAACTGTAGCAGCGAGGCATCGTTCACCATTACTTGAGTAACACATGCCCAAGACTATCAAGTCGTTATCACGTATCTGAGAATCTCTTAACTGCTGAGGAAGCTCTCCACTCTTTAGTTCTTCCAGCCCGCCCACTAAGGGAAGATAAAAAGCTCCTTTAGAGTATGTCAGTATTAAAGCTCCGTCTGCGCCCTCCTTAACTACCAAGTCTCTAAGAACTATCACTCCGCCCACCTTATACAAGATAGTGCGGCCATTACTTAAGACAAGTCCAGAGATAGCGCAGTTCGCACACACGCTCTCAATCCTTAAATAAGGAATTAATTTTATGAGGTTCCTAAGACTACCCGCCAGCTCTCTACCAGCTTCTGTTAGTTTAGTTCCATGAGGTCTTGAAATACTGATTAAACCAGCTTCCCTCAACCTGTTAAGCAAAGTCTTAATGCTAGCTTCTCCTAAGCCTGATAACCTCATTAGCTCGTGCCTGCTGCTAATACCACGCACATAAAGAAACTCAAGTACTTTAAAGACGTGATAAGGTGAGAAAGCCGGCTTAACACCGCCTCTCTCCTCAGTTATCTTGAGGAGTATCCTTACTTCCTTCATGCTCTTCAAGAATTACTTGAGTCTAACATTATAAATTAAGAATTAAAATTTATTTTGTTCATTCCAAATGTTATTTGGGTGTAAGTCTTATGAGGTACTTGAAAGGCAGGGATTTCCTTTCAGTCGCTGACTTAACCTCAGAGGAGCTTATGTTCACGCTAAGCACTGCTTACAACCTGAAGCAGAGGTTTTATGGTGGCGAGAGAATAATACCCGTGCTTAAGGGCAAAACAGTCATGATGATCTTCCAGAAACCAAGCACCAGAACCAGGATTAGTTTTGAGCAAGCTATAGTACAGTTAGGTGGTCACTCAATAACTGTTAACTGGCAGGAACTCCAGTTAGGTAGAGGCGAAACCATAGCTGACACGGCAAGAGTTCTAGAGAGATACGTTGATGGCATTGTCGCAAGAGTTTACAAACACAGCGACCTAGAAGAACTGGCTAAATACGCTAATATACCAGTCATAAACGCTTTAAGCGATAGAGAACATCCGTGCCAGGCAGTAGGAGATATGTTAACAATCTATGAAAAGAAAGGAAGACTGAAAGGAGTTACGTTAGCTTACGTAGGTGATGGAGGCAATAACGTGGCTCACTCACTAATACTGGCGGCAAGCAAGCTGGGAATCAACGTAAGAGTAGGTACTGCGGAGGGTTACGACCCAAACCCAGAGATACTCAAGGTAGCTGAAGAAGAAGCTTCGAGATCTGGTTCAGTAATAGAGATATTGAGGACACCTGAAGAAGCCGTCAGGGGAGCTGATGTCGTCTATACAGACGTGTGGGTTAGCATGGGTCAGGAAGCAGAAAGAGAAAAAAGAATCAAGGATTTGAGTAAGTTTAGAGTGACGCCGGAGCTCATGAGACTGGCTAAGAAAGACGCTATATTCATGCACTGCCTGCCAGCACTGAGAGGCATGGAGGTAGTAGATGAAGTCATAGATGGTGTTTGGTCGGTAGTCTGGGACCAAGCAGAGAACAGGCTACACGCACAGAAAGCTCTGCTCGCTCTCCTCATATAGTGTTTCCTACCTACTCCTAGTTTAAAAACTATTACAAAGATAAAAACCAAGTTAACGAGACTTTCTAGCAGTCTTCTTACGCTTCTTTCTTCTAGACTTCCTCTTCTTTTTCTTCTTCAGAGACTTCCTAGCTAAAGTCTCGAGTTGCTTGCTTTGCTTACTCAAGTACTTTCTTATTTCATCTTTAGTTATTACAGAATCTAATTTATCACTCACTATCTTCAACGCGTATATACCGTCCTCTAAATCTCCTTTAACTACTGAATCAAAAGCTATGAGTTCTTCGCTCAACTCAATCTTTTCCGTTTTTAATTTGAGGTCAGTAAACTCTAGTTCCGTACTCTCGCTAGCGTCGTTGCTCGCCACTACTTTAGCGATTAGTATCTCCTTAACCAGAGCCGGTGTTTTAAGTAGCTGGATACTAGGAGATACTTTTTTAAGACTAACAAATAGCGTCAAACCATCTCCACTTATTAATGCCGCGTCGGAATTTCTGCATATTTTTCTTAGTTCTTTATACTTTATTAGATTGCTGGGTCTTGATTTAAGTACTTCCTCAAAACTTGTTTCAGAGAATTTTACTTTTGCTTCCTTAGTTACCTTATAAAACGATAACGTTAGTTTGCTGCCTGCTAGTAGTTCTTGTCTTGATAAGCACTTAAGAGAGGCGCTAGGAAGCATAGCCAATCAACCGGGTCACGCGGGAGTATCTCTGATTATCTTTTATAGCCTATCTTCCTAAGAAACTCGTGACGGTGCTTCTTACTCTCAGCGTTCTCAACCCCGACTACTGCGAAGCCGTCTACAACTCCTATGACTCCCTTACCTTGATTTGTTTCAGCAACTAATACTTGAACAGGGTTTGCCGTAGCTGTGTATATTCTGCACACCTCCTGCACGTTCTTTAGCGAGTTCAACACGTTTATGGGCCAAGCATTCCTTAAGTAGATCACGAACGTATGTCCAGCCCCTATCTTGAGAGCGGCGTCTTCAGCTAGCTTGATTAATTCCTCGTCGTTTCCATCACTTCTAACTAGCCTCTCACCACTAGCCTCATTGAAAGCTATACCGAACTTAATCACAGTTGATGACGTTATTAGAGCTTCATAAATGTCCTCGACTGACTTAATGAAGTGTGTATGACCTATTATGATGTTGGTTCCTTGAGGTACTGGAATATCTACTACCTCTATCTTCTTCAGCTCGCCCACATTCATCACCAGAAAATAAAAACTCATGAGAAATTTAAAAATTGAGGAGTTGCTTAGTGAAGCAAACAAAGCTTCTGAGAGGCTCTATACTTAATGTAAGGTCTTGCCCCTCCCGACTCAGTCGATACCCCACAGTATTAAGTAGTCTTACGATATACTCGTAACTTACGCCTGACCTCTCACTAACGCGTAAGGATCTAAAATTAATTCCGGTCAAGATCGTAATATTGTTTTTCAAGCACTCAACTAACTTAATGTTCTCGCAACAGAAAATGACTTTCATGAACCTACGGAGAGCTGATGGTGGGTTAGCTAATAATAGCTTAGAAGCAATGTCTTCAGTTAAGAAAGTCTTTATTAAAAGGACACCCCCATAAGAAGTCTTGCAAATCTTGACTCCCTGATCTAGTGGGAAGAGGGCATCACCTATTTCAAGTTCCGCAAGTTCTTCTTTGCCGTAAATTACGGTAGCTATATAGGTAGGAGGCCAGCAAGGATTTTCTAAGTTTTCTTCGGCTTCATCACGCACATTCGTTGATTCTCCTGATTGCCTACACATGCCTGCTCACATATTCCGAGACTAACTGACAAGCTTCTCTGAAGAAAGTGTTTGTTGTGACAAGAAAGTAGTTCGTCGCTAGTCTAGCGTTTCACTTCTCAACACATAGTTTCTCCTTAATATGCTTAAAGAAAGACGGCGGCGTCCAAGCCACCCAAGCTGGAAACCTCTTTACAAAATCGTAGGCTTCCTCCCAGCTCTCAAGACCTAACTCACGCGCAAGCTCCTCAAGAGTTAATGAAAACCTCATATACTTGTATACAGTGTCTAGAACGTCCTCAGTAACTAGCACTTCCTTACCGCTACTCAACTTCACAGTCAGCTCACACATACTCCTAAACCCACAACAACTTAAACATGAAGCTTATAAATATGTTAGGTGTTCAGCTCTTATGTTAGTTTCATCATCTCTATTCCCTTGCATCGGTCTTGGTTTGTATTACTGTGTACGTGACCACGTTTCTGTCTCCTGTTAGTCCGCATCTAGAGCATGTAGATGATGTTTTGTAGTGACTGTATTCTTCATAGAACTATAGTGATAACTTCTTACTGAATGTTTTGCTCTCTCTTTACATTGTTTTTGGGTTTGCTCAGGTTCTTGAGAACAATACAGTAGAACCGCGCTCATCGGCTAGTTCTGTCATCGTTATGTGGGATTACGCTCAGAAGATTCGCTTCTCATTCTCTTACCGAGTTGCGCGAGGTGCCACAAAACACTGGGTTGTTAGATTCTCTGCGCACCTCGGTACTTCAATGGATCAGTAACACGAGCCTTCATCACTTCTTCAGACGATGACCACTCTTCATCTCCAAGCGTTTATGATCTTGAGTTGTGGCGGGCCCGCCGGGATTTGAACCCGGGACCTACGGGTTAAGAGCCTCGGCCTATCTGCTGGGGTCCGCCGCTCTACCTGGCTGAGCTACGGGCCCTTCCTTTAGATTGACTCACAAGAGTTTTTAAGTATTTCACGCGTGTTCTGCGATTAAGAAGTAAGTTTAAATACTATGTAGCGGTTAGATAGTGTTTGGAGTACACATGATAAGGTCTTTAGTGAGTCTAGCTACGTACTACCACGAACTGAGTCCTGTTAAGGTAGCTGTTTTTAGGGATTTAGGCAAGTTAACTGTAGGAGGCTCTACTGAACTACTAAGTAGAGGTGTTGAGGCATCGATTCCTTTCTGGCTAGCGGAACTCCTAAGCGGGGAGGGCTTAGTAGAAATCAAGGAAAACATGCTAGAGCCTCGAGACGTCGCGATGGCTTTAATAAGCGAGAAAGGAAGTAACGAGAAAGAATTCGCGAAGCTGAAGCCAAGGTTTTACCCAGAGATACGTAGACTCATACGTAAGACTAGAGAAGAGTCTATGAAAGAGCCGGAAGCAGCCGTTAGCTTACTTAAGCTTGAGAGCAACCTTGACGACTTAATTCAGTACAGGCTTAGGAAACTAACTAGAATAGCTGTCTTATCTACGGAAGAAGAAATCGACGAGTACTTAAGTAAGATACTAGTTGAGGAAGGCATCCTCTTAAAGATTCTTAAATCATTAATCAGTGGGTGGAGGTTGTCTATTAGTGAGCGAAAATAACAGAACTGAAGATTTAGAAGTGCGTGAGGTCTTCATAGAACATAAGGTAGATGTAGAACTCATTAAGTCTTTCTTAAGCAACTTTAAGAGTCGTGACGGGTCTTTCAAGTATAAAGAAAGAATAAGGAGGATGATTCGAGAAGGGAGTAAGTCTCTGCTAATAGATTATGAAGACCTAGCAACCTACGACGTCAATTTAATAGAGTTTATAGAGAAAAACCCTGATGAAGCTTTCAACGCTTTCAACAACGCTTTAAGAGACTTAATAAGAGGTGAATATCCCGAATACATTGAAAAATTTGAGAAGTTTTACGCTAGACTCAACGGCTGGGTAAAAACAGTAGCTATAAGGGGAGTTACTAGCGATTACTTAGGTAAGCTAATAGCAGTCGACGGCGTTATCGTTAAAGCGACACCGCGTAAGAGTAAACTCTATAAGGCTCTATACGTCCACATATTATCAAATGGTGAGAAACACGAGTTTTGGTGGCCACCTGAAGAGAGGGAGGAGCTGAGAGACGAGGTTGAGAGGCCTCCGTACTGTCCTGTCTGTGTTAGTGTAGTAACTGAGGAAGAGCGGTTCAGGAGAGGCACTATAAAGCTAGAGCCTGAGCGGTCTAAGTACAGAGATTGGCAGTTAGTAGTTATTCAGGAGAGGCCTGAGGAAGTGCCTGCAGGGCAAATACCTAGGTCTATAGAAGTAGTCTTAACAGACGACCTAGTCGACGTTGCTAGACCCGGCGATAGAGTTACCGTGATCGGTGTTGTTAGGTTGACTAGATCGAGCAGATTTAACAAGATTATCTACACCCCGTATATTGAAGCTAATAACGTCGTTGTAGCACAAAGACTACTTGAAGAACTGAAACTCAGTACTGAGGATGAAGCCAAGATAATCGAACTTTCTCGAGACCCTTTAGTAAGGCGTAAGATAATAGCCAGCATAGCTCCAACAATTTACGGCATGTGGGATGAGAAAGAAGCTATAGCGCTAGCATTATTCGGAGGTAATTCTAAGACTACACGAGACGGGACCAGACTCAGAGGAGACATACACGTCTTAATGGTAGGAGACCCAGGGACTGCTAAGTCACAACTACTACAATATGCTGCCAGGATAGCTCCTAGAGGAATCTATACTACTGGTAAAGGCTCCAGCGCAGCAGGTCTTACAGCAGCAGTAGTCAAAGACAAGCAGACAGGCGAGTATTTTCTAGAAGCTGGAGCAATGGTGTTAGCTGACGGAGGAATAGTAAGCATCGATGAAATCGACAAAATGCGTGATGAAGACAGAGTAGCTATCCACGAGGCTATGGAGCAGGGTAGCGTAAGCATAGCTAAGGCAGGCATAGTCGCTAGATTAAACGCTAGAACAACAGTGATAGCTGCTGGGAATCCTAAGAGAGGCAGATACGTAAGTAGTGAGAGCGTTGCCGAAAATATCGACTTACCAGTAACGATACTCTCGAGGTTTGACTTAATATTCATAGTGAGAGACCTACCTAACATAACGAGAGACACCTCACTGTCAAGCTACGTCCTAAAAACTCACGAGAAGGTGGGCTACGTTGAGTCAGAGATCCCCCCAGACCTCCTCCGTAAATACATAGCTTACGCAAGAAAATACGTAAAACCTGAGCTTACTGAGGAGGCAGAGAAGATAATTAGAGAATACTACATAGAATTGAGAAAGAAGAGTGCTGAAAGAGAAGACGCTCCGCTCGCCATAACTACTAGACAATTAGAAGCTCTCATCAGACTTGCAGAAGCGCATGCTAAAATGAAGCTCAAAAATAAGGTAGAAGCTGAAGACGCTGTAGAAGCAGTAAGACTAATGAACACAGTCTTAGAACAGGTAGGTATGGACGTAGAGACAGGAACTATAGACGTAGACTTAATAATGACCGGCAAAGCTAAGAGTATGCGAGAGAAGGAAGTCACTATCGTTAAGTTAATAAGAGAGATAATGAGTACTGGCGAAGAATGCGTTAAGTATAAGGAGCTACGTAAGAAAGCTTATGATTACGGAATAGACGAGGAAGTCCTTGAGAAAATAATCAAGAACTTGAAACGTAATGGCGAAATATACGAACCTAAAGCGTCCTGTTACGCTATAACAGACTAAACTAGTAGTTATTCGTGAATCATGCTTGCAGTAACTTTATGATATTTAAACTTAAAAAGAAATACTTAAGCTTCAACAGGGCCTATGACTTCTTTCCCAGCCAGCTTATTTATGTAGGCTACCTGCTCATCAACATATTTTTGTATGGCGTTTATCTCTTCCTCCGTGAGATGTCTGAATCTCCCTTGAAGCTTCAAGTACTCCCTTACAGGCTTTCTCTTAGGCACTGGAGTAGTCACGTTTAGTACTCCGTTTTCTATTTCGTAATTTACCCAAATACCTGTCTGGACAGCTAGCTTAGCTATCGTTATAGTTAGTGCTGGCTCGTACCTCCAGCCAGGCACACAAGGGGAGAACGCGTGTATTAGTTTAGGTCCCTTAATACTCATGGCTTTACTTATCTTCATGTAGAGGTCAGGAAGATATGCTGGGTTTATAGTGGCTACATACGGGACTCTGTGTGCTAATGCTATACCAACAATATCTTTCTTAGGTCTCCACTCACCATGCCATATCTTCCCGACAGGCGTAGTCGTAGTCCAGGCTCCTAACGGCGTGGCTCCACTCCTCTGTATACCCGTGTTCATGTATGCCTCGTTATCATAAACTATGTAGAGAATGTCATGCCCTCTCTCAAGCATTCCTGAGAGTGCCTGGATGCCTATGTCGAAAGTCCCGCCATCACCCCCTATAGTCACGACTTTAATTTCTCTCTCAGCAGGCATCTGCCCTTTTCTCTTAAGAACTTTAATAGCCGCCTCAACCCCTGAAGCACCGGCCGCAGCGTTCTCGAAAGCTATGTGTAACCACGGATGCATCCAAGAAGTTTCAGGATACAGCGTCGTAGTCACTTCAACACAACCAGTCGCTTGAACTATTATTGAGTCTTTAGGTATTGCCTTAGTTATATGCCGCATTAGTATAGCAGCACCGCAACCCTGACACATTCTATGTCCGGGCGCGAACCTTTCTTCACGCGGTAAATCCCTAATAGTCAGGACTTTACTCATTCTCTCACCCCAATAAACAGAGGCTCTTTAGGCAAATCTGAGGCAGGTTTATCTTTTAGTTCAGAGAGCTTACTGAACATCACGCCTATGTGTTCATGCGTTACTGGTCTTCCCCCAAGACCGGACACAAAGCTCAGAGTCTTAGTATCTACTCCGTGCTTACTCAGCGTTGTAACAATCTCTGAATGTAGGGGTCCTGGAGACGGAGAACCAGGTATTAAAGCTCTATCAACAACCCCGATAATCTTAACGTCTTCAAGATGTTTCACTACCAGATCTTCTGGGAAGGGCCTGTAGAGCTTCACTTTAAGCACTCCTGCTCTAGAATTTTTGCCTCTAACCCTACTTAGGTAAGCTTTAATGTTGCCCACAACATGCCCCATAGCTACTAACACTATTTCAGGGTTATCATCACCGTAATACTCTACCGCACCATACCTCCTGCCAAACACCCTAGCAAATTCCTCAACACTCTTCTCAAAGACTTCTCTAGACTTCTTCATCGCCTCATATTGTTGCTTCTTGAACTCAAAATACCATTGAGGGTCTCCTAAAGCACCGATAGTTGCAGGTCTGTTAGGGTCTAGCGTGAACCAGGTCTTTCTCTTCGGTGCGAAACTCAACGCCTCATCTCTTTCTATTACGTTAATAGGCTCGATCGTGTGTGTCATGAAGTACCCGTCAAGGGCTGTAACCACGGGTAAGAGGACTTCTGGGTCCTCTGCTATCTTATAAGCAAGTATGATGTCATCATGCGCCTCCTGATTATTTTCTGCCATCATCATGACCCAGCCAGTATCTGAGACAGCCATGAAATCACTATGATCATTCCATATGTTTATAGGTGCTGAGAGAGCTCTCGTCGCTATCGTCATGACAATAGGTAATCTTAGTGAGGAAGCTATGAACATTATTTCGTACATTAAAGCTATCCCCTGCGAAGAAGACGCTGTATAAACTCTAGCTCCGACAGCCGCCGCGCCAATAGCTGCTGAAAGAGCTGAATGCTCTGATTCCACATGAATCATTTCAGCGTCTAACTCTCCATTAGCTATGAATTCTGCTAGCTTCTCAACTATTGTAGTCTGAGGGGTTATTGGGTACGCGGAAATCACGTCCACGTCTGCTGATTTGACAGCATACGCTACTGCTGAATTACCTGAGAGCGGAACTACCTTACCCACTTACCTCACCTCAGGAACCATCTCTATAGCTTTAACAGGACATTCCTGCGCACATATGCCGCAGCCCTTACAATAATCGTAGTCTATCAGGTAGGACACCTCATACCTCCTATTCGTTGAAGTGACGTAAGGTTTGTCAGCCTCTATTATCGCTGGCTCCGGGCAGTAAGACCAGCATATACGACACCTAATACACTTATCCTGATTTATGACAGGTCTTAAAGTCCTCCACTCATGAGTTTTGTAACGCCTTGAAGAGCCTGGCTCCAGTATAACCGCTCCTACCGGTAATTCTCTCCAGGAAGGCAACCTACTACTCAAGGTCTCACCACCTTAAGTAATCTGTAAGATTCGTTAATTATGTTTATGTTAGCCTCAGCTAACCTTTCAGGAAACCTCTCTCTAACTACTTCTATAACGTTATCTAGAGACACTACGTGAGTAGCAGCTACTAAAGCACCTATCATAGCTGTGTTAACTATGGGTAGCTTAAATATGTTCATTGCAATACTCGTAGCGTCGACTGTTGCTATGGTGACTCTCAAGCGCCTTAAATCCGCTATCTCGTCTAATATCTCTGAGGGCTCTTTAATAGTGTTTGCTACTAAGTAACCACCTTCTTTCAACCCTCCAAGAACTTTAGGTGATGTAATCATGAAAGGATCTAACACTACCACAGCGTCTGGGTTAGTTATGGGTGTTCTGTCATAAATAACTTCCCTGTCAATTCTAGTATATGCTGTGACAGGAGCACCCCTCCTCTCAGCACCAAACTCGGGGAACGCCAAAGCATAGAAACCAGCCTTAATAGCTGCTGAAGCAGTTATGTCTGCAGCCGTTACAGCCCCCATGCCGCCACGTCCATGCCACCTAATCTCAAACATTTTGTTAAACCCAAGACAATCTATATCCAAATAAAATAAATTAGCGTGAGTTACGACTCACAACTGAAAGCCTCGTCCTCCTAGAGTAGGGAAGGCCAGGTCTTGAAAGTCCGTTATACTTAATTCGTAGAGAAGCTATGAAGCATTAAGGCAAGTCCCTATATGCTGGGTGAGTACTTATTTCCTTGATTAGCTTGAAGTATCTTCGTACTAAGTCCAACCTTACTGAACGGTCTAGCCTCTCTATCTCTACCTCGAAGACTGCGGGCTCGTAATCATTATAGAAGTCAACTACCTTACCAGAACTATTTATCAAAAAAGTCGGTTGTTGCTCTCTCCTGTTACTTAAGTAACCTCCTAAACCCACAAGAGGTATGTTATTCTCTACTGCTCTAACAACGCCTAACTTAAGAGTTAATTCTGGGTCACGTTCAGTCAATAGTGGAGGATTAACAGCCACTATAGTATCACTACCTAAGAACTTACATATCCTCGCTACTTCAGGTACTTCAAGTTCTTTCAGGTAGATAAAACATAACTTAATACCGCCGACCTCAAATAACTCAGGCGTCTTATTCGCTAATATCTTGTCGTTAATAGGCAGTATGTTGCCGGCCTTGAAAAGCGGCTGACCTAACGGGGGTATTATGCCTGTAGAAAAATGTGCCTTATCACCTCCCTTCCTAATTATGGGAGTTATAACTATAGAAACTTTCCTCTTCCTAGCTACGCTAATTAGCTTCTTAGTAATATTCCTCACATAGTTCCTGTAATTGTTGTATTTTCTGCGTCCACTAATAAAGTCATGCAGGGAATTCACTGAAGAGAGGCATAAAAGCAATGTCACGTTACTTGATATATGTTCTAAGACCTCATCTATAGACTCAGCATACATTCTGGAATTACTGCTTAAGTCTAATCTTACTACTGCAACAGTCTTCCTATAACTCATACCCAATCACACCAAGTAACTCGTTTGTTCTTAGCTCTTCGTATAATTCTTTAAGCAAGTCATTATAAAGCGCATCATCACTTTCTACACGACTCATTCTACTCTCCAGAACCCTAGTCCTCTCCTCACTAACTAAGCCCGCGTATCTCTCAGTTAAGTAATTGTATACCTCGATACCTAGTAACGAAGGTATTAGTTCCCCTCTCTTTTTAGAGTACGCGTACTTACGCTTAAGAATAGTCTCGATTATTTTAGCGTAGGTTGAAGGTCTGCCAATACCTCTCTCCTTCATAGTTCTTATCACGGATGCCTGAGTATGTAGTGGAACCTCATATACTGCCTTAATATCGTGTTTAAGACTAGAGCTTTCAGAACTGTAAAGACCTTCCTCAGGAATTTGATGAATTCTCAGACTCTTAAGGATTTTATCAAATCCTTCAGACACTACCTCAAACACTACTTCTTTGCTGACAGGCGGTAAATTAATGTGTCTCGAGTCCTTAGTAATCACTTCCACAGAGAACTCCGTAACTCTCTTCTTGACTACAGCCTTAGGCATCTGAGACGCGATAAACCTCCTAAATATCATGTCGTAAACTCTGAAATGCGTATTGTGAAGCTTTTTAGGAACTTCTATAATACCCTCGCTAATCAGCTCTCTAAGCATCTCCGCATCAACAGGTCTCGTAGGCCTTATACACTCATGAGCACCGCCAACACCCCACGTCCTCCCCTCAAAGAACTTAGTCCATGAATCACCGAGTTTCTCACTCAAATAATCTCTCGCAACTCTAATCCCAACGTCTGAAACCCGAACGCTATCAGTCCTGTGATAAGTTATTAAGCCGAACTCAAAAAGTTCTTGTAAGATCTTCATTACCTGAGATGCTGGAATTCTTAAAGTACTTGAGATATCTGAGAGTGCAGCATCAGTAGTATAGGGTGGAGGAGGACTCACCTGCTCCTCAACCACGCCGTAGCTTTTAACACTAACTCGAACATCCCTGACGTTATTAGGGGTAATTATGTCTCTCAAATCTATGGGGATCTTGACCGCAACTGTTAAGTCTCTGAAGTATAGTAATAGATATGTAGATAGAGACTCCCGATGTTTTCTATAGTTCTCTATAATCCACCCAAGAACAGGACTTTGAACTCTCCCAGCACTTAACCTCTTATAAGATTCCCTATACTTACTACAGAGATTTAGATACTTGCTGACTTGCCTTGACCTAACGTTGCTGTGTTTGTCGGCTGTTGAAGCAAGCCGTGGACAGAAGTAGTACTTCCAAAACTCGTTCTGCAGTCTACCAGAAAGCGAAAAACCTATCCACCTATCCTCAATTCTCCTGAGGAGCTGTGCCTTAACAAGCTTAAAGTTTATGTTGCGAGGGTTATTTAGAGCTTGAGTTACTGCCTTACGAGTTACTTCATGGAATTCAACCCTTTTTATGACCTTATTGAATGGAATTAAAACGTGATAGAGGTCATAAGCTATCTTCTCACCTTCAGTATCTGGGTCTGTACCTACTAGTATTTCATCAACTTCGTAAGCTACTTCCCTTAACGATTGGATAACGTCTGAGGAACTCAAAACCTCTCCCGAACCGCAGAGAGGGCACGAGGTGCTATTATTGAGTGATGCGAATTGATAGCCGCACTTTACACACCTCTTTATTGGAGCAAACACTGGAACGAAAGAAGACTTACCACTAACTCCTCTACGGTGTAAAACCCCATACACGTAATCAGCAGGCTCTACTCCATTAACATATTGGTCAGTAATCAGTTCGTATATGTGGCCGCCGCTAGCCGTAATCAGTAGAGTGTAGTTACCTAAGTTTACTTCATAAACTCTTAACCTCCCGTATTCTTTAATACTAGGTCTCCCGAACATCCTAGCTATAGTCTTGGCTTTGTTAGGCGACTCAACAATCATGAGAGCTGTCTTAATTTCTACTCTCTTTTTCAGATCTTCAATTAACTCGCCCCTACCTATAGCTAAGATCTCCTCACGTGTTCGGTTTATCTCATTAATTACTTGACTTAAGTTAATCTCTTCTAGATTCTTAAACTCAAACTCTCCAGTAATTAGCTTCAGTCTCCTCTCAAGAGCTCTCAAGAGTTTCTCGTTCCAAGTCACTATGATTGAGAGACCCTTACTCACACCGCCTAAATAAAGCCTAGAAGTCCTCCCACTAGCTTGAATATACGTCGGCGCGTCAGGTATCAACACGTATAGAGCTCCCCCCTCACTAACGACTACCACTTCCGGATGCTTAATCAGATTCTCTACAACGGCCTGGCTTTTCAGCAATTCATGAACTCTCTCGTAAACTTCTACGAAGAGTTTTTCACTCGCTGTCTGAGGGCTCCTCTCACCCATCAAGACCTCATTAATTACTTTGAGAAAGTAGTTGCCAGACCTCTTCAAAACCCTCCTTAACTTAACGAAAGCGTTTTCTAGGAACCGCTTATCGTTTAAGTCTGCGACCGCGTCTCTCAGTAGAGGCACAAGTCTCACCACATCAACAGCGCTCAATCTCTCAAGTCTTAAATTTATCTTGTGCCTAGGTACGTCAACGAATACGACATATCTTATTCTAGTCGGGAGATCGATACCCCTAACTAGTACACCGTAGTAAGTAGCCACACCAACTAAGACATCTATAGAACCCGAAATAAAATCTTCTAAAACTCTTATTTTCTTGCTATGCATAGCTTCAGCTGCTATTCCCTGCAACCTAAGATTAGAAGCTAAGTCTTCAGCGAACTCTATACCTAAATCTACGGGAACGTAAATTAGGCCTCCACTCCCTAAAGTCTTCACAAGCCTCACTACCTCCTCGACCGCTCCTTTTAAGTCTACTGTCTTGAGGTATGTATCTTCTATGTTTCTTATTAACTCAGGTCTAGCACCTATCTCAAACCCCATCAACTCTCTGAACAACCTGACTCTGAGACCTCTAGGATTTCCCGTAGCCGAAGCTATTACCAAGACCTTCTTCGCATTTCTTCGTTTTCTCACCTCAGATTTTAGTTTATTAAGTTCCTCAACTAACTCACTAGACCCGCTCTTCAGTCCTAATTCTCTCTTAAGTTTAATTATTTTCAGTCCTTTCTCTATATCAGAATCTGTAAAACCCATTAAGTTGAGCAAGTAGTTTATCGCTTTCGAGCCCCTTAAGACGGCGTCTACGTCATCTACAAAAACAAAAGTAAAGTCATGCTTGTTTATCTTATCGTAGTTCTTCATGAAATACCTTGAAGTAGTTATGAGTATGTCAAACCCCTTAGGGTCCTCCAGCCTCTTCTCTCTTTCTTCTTTCTCTCTCTTCTTAAGTCTTGAATGTATTGTTAAGATGCTCGCAGCGCCTCCAATCCTGTTAAGAAAATCTATTAATTTCTTCTCTGCCTGCATGACTAACGTAGTCGTAGGTACTATAAAGTATGATTTCATGCCCTTAAAAGAATAGTATAGCGCCACAACCAACCCTAAGGTAGTCTTGCCGATCCCTGTAGGAGCAATCATAGCGAAGGAGCTTCCCCTGCTAACTCTCCTTATCCACAACTTCTGAATACTCCACGGCTCACTACCGACACATCTCTTAAAAAACTCGCTAAGAGCTGCCTCATCTTTCAAAGCATCACTAAATTCTTTGAGGTTCTTTAAATTACCCAACCTACGTAATTCCCTAATAACATCACTCAAGTTGAGAGTATCCCCTTCAAATGAAGGGAGACAACTACTGCAGGGAACGCCCTTACCTAACCTACTATCACTTATTACGCCTCCACAGTTTGGACACGTACTGCCGTACAACACTAACTCAGCTTCAGTCAATTCCTTATTAACTGTCATCTTAAACCCAAGAATATAATTCGGGGAGAACTCTATTTATACCTAAGCCCTGATGTATTTAGCCATTACTTGACGAACCTTAGTTCTTGTCAGTGAAGAGAAGACTCATCACACTATCAGGAGAGCGTCGTAACATCATCTACTTAAAACCTTATTAGCTAACTATTAAATCTTTATAGTTGGTAGTGATGAGAAGAAACGCATGAGAGATGATTACAGCTGTCTCAGCTGAAAGCCGCCTCAAGAAGTTTTAGGTCTTCTACTAACTCAGTTTTTAAATTATTGTGTATATTTAAGTAGGTGTTAGGTATTTGAGTTATAGTAAATCAGCTTTAGCCGGAGTTCTTGCTGGTTTGATGAGCGGCATATTAATAGGGATCATATACGTGTTTGCGTTATCACAGATTATGATAGAATTAGTTGACGAGATCTCTAGTTTGATGACTTCAATCTACGGAGTACCGTATGATTTAATACACGAGCAACTCTCCCAGATTATTTCAATCGCGAATTTCGTAGCTCCTATAATCTATCCAGTCCAGTACTCCCTGATAGGAGCGCTCTTCGGTCTTCTCCAGCAATACTTAATGACGAGGCTCAAGACAAGCTTACTAAAATCAATAATGTTAGCTGGAGTAGTATATGCCTTATTCTTAGGAGTAGTGCCGATACTGACTATTCAATTTATTCAAGACCCTCTACTCACGGCGATACTCAGAAAACTCGGTTTCTCGATCTACGTGTACTCAGTAATGCCTGCAGCTCTCTTCACACTATTCTTATACATTATACACTTTATTAGAGGTCCTTGGAGTAAAGTTTTAGAAGCTAAACCTAAAGAGTACTAGATACCAAGCTATCGGTGAGCAAGTTGCTACTAGATACAGTCTTCTTGATTCTAGTAGCGCTTCTTCCAGGACTCTCCGCTTTAGCATACTTCATTAAAACCAAGAAAACGAATCTCGTGTTGTTGCTGCTTGGTGGTGGCGGGTGGCTAATAGCATTACTAGCGAGAACCCCCATACTGTACGCGCTCTCCAACACTATCGAGAGAGCAGCGTACTTAGTGGTAGCTTCTTACTCTGCCGGGCTCTTCGAAGAATCTATGAGGTATTTAGTGCTGAAGACTCCCTTAAGTAAGAAGTCAACTGAAGATGCTGTGGCGCTAGGACTAAGCTGGGGCCTAACTGAAGCTTTATTCATTTACGTGTTGCCCATCACCATTTACACCCCAGTAGGTTACTCTCTACTTGAGCTACTACCTGGAGCCCTCGAAAGAAACATTGCCTTGTTAGGGCACATTGTTTTCTCCCTGATCGTGTTGAAGGCACTAAGTAAGATCATTTACTTACCTGCGTCAATGCTTGCTCACGGGTCACTCAACATAGTGGGTGTAGTCACGCTTGATTTAACCAAAAACGTATGGCTAACCGAGACCCTCCTAGGATTAAGTGTCCTCCTGCTATTCATCGCCACGCTCCACACATTGAGTAGAAACCCCAGCAACCAAGTATGGAGCACTTAAGTTATCTGAGACTTCATCATCGATTTCTCACACAATTAGATGACTAGCTATCTCCCCGTTGTTTCAGTTGTCCTGACCTCCTCCCCGCCCTAAAAGACAAGGCTTTCAGTTGTAAGTTTTGTCTATATGAAACTAAACGCGCAAGAATCTTAGCAAATCTTGTTTTTAAGAAACAGCTAGAAACTCGTCATGTATTTATTCTTTAAAGACTTATTTGAAGAGTTCTGTTATAGTTTTATCGTAAGGTTGGGTAGCTATTCCTTTCTCAGTGACTATGCCGCTGACTAAGTGTGGCGGGGTTATGTCGAAAGCTGGATTCACCACGTCTACGTCTGGAACTGTTATGAGGAGTTTTCCCAGTATTTTGCGTACTTCGTCAGGGTTGCGCTCCTCAATCACTACGTCGTCTAATTTACTTACTAGGTCTATGGTTGAGGTTGGGGCGACTGCGTAGAAGGGTATGTCATGGTATCGTGCTAGTACGGCTATCGTGTAAGTGCCTATCTTATTTATTACGTGTCCGGTCTTGAGTATTCTGTCTGCGCCGACGAAAACTTTACTTACTAAGCCTCTACTCATTACGTAGCCGACCATGTTGTCGCTAATTAGAGTTACTGGGATTCCCTCTCTCTTGAGTTCCCATACCGTCAGGCGCGCTCCTTGAAGCATGGGCCTAGTCTCCGTAGCTATTACCTTGATTTTCTTGCCTGAATACCATGCGTGTCTCACAACACTTAACGCCGTCCCGTAACCTGCCGTCGCTAAAGCACCAGCATTGCAGTGAGTTAATATAGTGTCTCCGTCATAAACTAACTTGCTACCTACCTCACCTATAGTCTTATTAACTCTCACGTCTTCCTCATATATCTCTAGAGCTTCTCTCACTACACTCTCTCTTAGTTCGTTAACGCTGGAGTAGTCTCCTTGAATTACTTTCCTCATCCTATCCAGAGCCCAGAATAGATTGACAGCAGTAGGTCTAGTCTTAGAAAGCCTCTCAACAGCTTTCAGCAAAAATAGCTTGAATTCCGCAACACTATCTCCTCTATAGTTAGTCGCTGCTAAAGCAACTCCGAAAGCTGCCGCAACACCTATCGCAGGAGCTCCTCTAATCTCCATAGTCTCTATAGCTCTAGCTAATCTCTCGTAATCGTCTGACTCAACGTATTCTTCATCCCAGGGTATCTTTAGAGTGTTTAACCACCTGACCTTACCACTCAGCCACTCAATAGGCTTAATATGAGACACAGCTTAAACACCGAATATTAGACTAGTTAGGTCTTATAAAATGACTGCAATTTCTTTAAGCTATTATTAAGAACATTATAGTGGTGGCAGAAGTGAGTAACGTCTTACGTGTCGTAGGCACTAAAGATAACAAACTCTTAGTAGAAGGACCTCCAGAGGTTTTCGTGGAGGCTAGGATAGGGATTAAAACATCTGAAGTCTCTACATACTTACTAGATCTGGTGGAGTTAGCTTACCTCACGTATCTTAAGGAATACAAGATAGTTGATGTGGACGGTGAGGACCTTAAGTTAGGCGACCTTTTCTCTAAGTACTCTAAGAGCAGATACGACTGGATAAAATTCACTACTTTTCTCGACCTCAGGAGCAGAGGTAGGGTAGCGCAACCAGGTTATGGTGAGAACGTACTTGTTTTCGAGATGAAAGGGCAGAGATACGCTGTCTATGTAGTAGAAGAAAACTCCCCACTAAACACTAAAGAACTGCTGAGCTGGATTGACAGCGCCTTACTCAAGAATCTTGAACCAATACTAGCTCTAGTTGACGCTAACGGAGACGTAACATACTATACTATGAGGAAGTACAGGCTAGAAGACCTGGTGTAAACTATGAAGATCCGTTTAGACCCCTTGAGAGGTATGAGAGATTTAGTAGCTCCAGAGTCTGAAGAACTCTACTATCTCAAGAAGAAATTTAGTGAGGTAGCTACCAGGTACGGCTATGAACCAATAATACTGCCCACACTAGAACTCTTTGACTTATTCTCTATTAAGTCAGGACCAGAAATCAAGAACAGCATGTACGTCTTCAGCGATAAGAGAGGACGGCAAGTGTGTTTAAGACCTGAATTCACGGCAGGAGTTGCTAGAGCTTACTTAAGACTTATGCGTGACAAACCTAAACCTATAAAGCTATACTACATTGGTCAAGCCTTCAGGTACGAAGAACCTCAAGCAGGCAGGTATAGAGAATTCTTTCAAGCAGGTGTTGAGTATCTAGGCGACCCCTCAATAAACGCTGACATAGAACTCTTACTCCTTATAAGAGATTACTACAAGATGGTGGGTCTAGACAACTATAAGGTCAAAATCGGCAATATAGGAATCTACAGACACTTGTTTAGCGTCTGGGGAATACCTGAAGAAACTCAAGACCTGATAATACACTACCTAGATAAGAAAGAAGTTGAAAAAGCATTAAGCTTAGTTAGAGAGTACAGTGCCTCAGGACAGACATTGATTGAAGAACTAATGAGTATATCTTCTTCAGAGCCAGAAGAAGTTAAAGAACAGGTGAGTAGGTTAAGACTAGATAGTAAGTCGCTAGAAGAACTTGAGAGAACTATAAAGATCCTCGAGCTCTCTAAGAAATTAGGCGTGGGTAACTCCTACGTAGATTTAGGTTTTGCCAGAGGGTTAGCATACTATACGGGCTTCATATTCGAGGTTACGGTACCTGACGTAACTTTCAGTATAGGTGGTGGGGGGCGCTACGATAAGCTGATCTCTCTATACGGTGGTGAAGACCTCCCAGCAACAGGTTTTGCTTTAGGACTTGACAGGATGCTCTTAGTGCTTGATAATAGGGGGTGGCAACTACCTGAAAAGAAAGTTAAAGTAGTTTTGATAGCGTTAGTAAACTACACAGTAGAAGTAGATCAAGTCGCTACTGCCTTCAGGAACGCGGGATGCGTAGTAGATGTCAGGGTAGTCACTAAAAAGAAGGTGGGTGAGGTATTAGGTGATGCTGTTGAGAGAGGTTACGAGTATGCAGTATTTCTAGGAGAGAAAGAAATAAGAGAAGGAACACTAACTATCAAGAACTTAAGAGAAAAGGCGCAGAAGACTGTAAAGACAGATAATTTGGAGGAGGTCTTGTATGAGCTCTTACGAGAGAGTAAGTGACGTGAGATTACAGAAGGGGATGAGAGTAAGTGATTTAATTAGAGTGTATAGAGAGATACACGGTTTTACTGCCTCAAGTCTCTACGAAGCTTCAGAGATACTTAAGGAAGGTATTAGAGAAGCAGATCTAAGATTCCTGTCTTTCACGGGAAACTTAGTAGCTACAGGACTTAGAGGAGTACTAGCTCAGTTAATAGATGAAGGCTTCTTCAACGTGATTATAACTACGTGCGGGACTTTAGACCACGACATAGCTAAGGCTTTAGGCGGCAACTATCTGAAAGGATTTTTTGAAGCTGATGACTCAGAACTAGAGAAAGCCGGTATCCACAGACTGGGGAACGTGTTCATACCTAGAAATTCTTACGGGCCACTCGTAGAGTCTTTCGTTCGTGAGCTAGTGTATAAGGCTTCCTCAATAAAAGAAGAGTGGGGAGTGAGAGAACTCCTCACACTAGCTGGAGAAGCCCTATCAAATGATCCTAATTCAATCATAGGAGTAGCTAAGAAACGCGGAGTGCCTATTTACGTTCCTGGAGTGGTTGACGGGGCTTTCGGCACACAATTATTTATCTTCTCTCAGTTTACTAGATTTAAGTTAAACTTGCTAAAAGATATGAAGGAATTGTCAGACCTAGTTTTTCAATCTAAGAAAAGTCTAGCTTTAATACTCGGCGGCGGGATAAGCAAACACCACACAATATGGTGGAATCAATTCAAGAACGGCCTAGATTACGCGGTCTACGTGACTACAGCCATAGAATGGGATGGTAGTCTCAGCGGCGCTAGAAGCAGAGAAGCAATAAGTTGGGGGAAAATAAAACCTAACGCGAAGCACGTCACGGTCTACGGTGAGGTATCGATACTGTTGCCGATACTCGCGGCCAGTATTTTAGAACACACTACTAGCAACGAATGACGTGTAAAGTATTCTCTAAAGTGAGATTCTCCTAGACGTATTCCTTTTAAGTTATTTTCATTATGAGTTTTTAGGTGGGAAAATGAGTGAAGTAGAGAGTATAGAAAAGTTTAGAGCGCTTTCACCCTCTGAATTCTTTTACCGGAATAGAGAGATAGCCGGGTTTAGTAACCCTGCTAGAGCTCTCTACCAAACAGTTAGAGAGCTGGTTGAGAACGCGTTAGATGCTACAGACACACACCACATACTGCCTGACATTAAAGTCATAATTAAGTCTGAAAGCAGTGAAGGCTTGAAAACCTCAACTACTAACGTAGAAGATACTGAGAGTTATGAGGGCATCCTTTTTAGTGTTCAGGTAGAGGATAACGGGATAGGATTACCTCCTCAGCATGTTCCTAGAGCTTTTGGTCAGCTACTATACAGCTCTAAATACGTTCTCAGACAATCTCGCGGTATGTTTGGTCTAGGAGCTAAGATGGCTATTCTCTACGGGCAGATAACTACTGGTAGACCTGCGGAAGTAATCACTTCACAAATACTGTCAAAAAAGATCTACTACTTTAAAGTCAGTATAGATATAGCGAGTAATACGCCAATCATACATGAATTCTCGATAATGGATAAGAATAGCGAGTGGCACGGAACTGCAGTCAAGATTTACTTGATAGGTGATTGGCAAAGATCTAAACAGAAAATATATGATTATCTTAAGAGGACCGCCATAATCGCGCCTTACGCGAATATATACTTTGAGGACCCTGAAGGGAATATAGTGATGTTTAAGAGGTCAACTGAAGAAATGCCTGTTCCGCCGCGTGAGGTCAAGCCACACCCTTACGGAGTAGATATTGAGTTACTTAAGAGGATGCTTGCTGATACAAGCACTAAGACTCTCCTAGAGTTTCTCGTGAAGGAGTTCCAGAACGTTGGTGAGTTGACGGCTCTTAAGATATTGGAGAGTGCTAGACTCAAGCCTGATCTCAAGCCATCCGAGCTGACGTTAAATGACGTAACGGAGTTGATGAGAAGTATCAAATCCTCTAAGATTAAGGCTCCTTCAGGTAAGCACCTGTCTTTCTTAGGTGAGAAGTTGATAGTGCTAGGGTTGAGAGAAACGCTAAAGCCCGAATATGCGGCAGCCATAACTAGGAAAGCTAATGTTTATGAGGGACACGCATTCATAGTTGAAGCAGGAATAGCTTACGGTGGCAAGATACCGTCGGTTGATAAGCCCTTGCTGCTCAGATATGCTAATAAGATACCGCTCCTTTACGACGAGTCAGCTGACGTGATGCGTAAGGTAGTAGACACTATAGAGTGGAATAGGTATGGTGTTGTGTTGCCAGCTCAGCTAGCGGTATTAATCCATGTATGCAGTACTAAAGTTCCCTACAAAGGTGTTGGCAAAGAAGCTGTAGCTGACGTGCCTGAGGTAGAGAAAGAAATAGAGTTGGCTGTTAGGGAGGTAGCTAGAAAGCTCAAGTCTTATCTTGTGCGGAAAGCTAGAGAGTACGAAGAAGCTGAGAAAGCAGTGACTATAGCAAAATATATACCTGATGTTGCGCGCTCGCTTCACGCACTCTCAGACAGTAAATTCAGGCAGGAAGACATAGAGAGAGAGTTGCTACAATTACTGAATAGGAAGCTAACTATGCTAAAAATCAAGTCACTTAAGGACATAGTGGTTGAGGTGAGTTAGTCATGAGCTCCAGTACACACTTAACGTCTAAGGACTTAAGTGCTAGGAGTAAAGCGCTTGAAGTCCTTAGAAGCAAGTTTAATGAGGTTATTGAGGAAGTGATGAACGGCAGAACCCCTACTCTAGTCATAAGGAAGAGGACCTTAACTAACACGATATATGATGAAGTTAATGGACTCTTGAAATTAGGGGAAGGAGTTCTTAAGAGAAGTTTTCTCAACGTTAATGAATCGAAGAAATTCATGCAGACACTCTTAATGGCTAGCATAATTTACGAGTCTTTAAAGAATAACGAGTATCCCACTATAAGAGACCTCTACTATAGGGGCAAACACACTATCAAGTATCGCGATCTAGTCACTCGAAAGATAAAAGAAGAGAACACGTGGGACGAGCAGAAAGAGTCTGACTCTGTGATACGTGATCTAGAAGTATTCATTGATATGCTTAGGGAAGACATGCTGATACTAAGTAAAGAGAAAGGCAAAGTAGTAGGTAACATGAGAATCCGGTCAGGTGATGACGTAATAGATTTGAGTAAGATGGGTCATGGAGCTTACTCGATAGAGCCGACTCCAGACTTAATAGAATTTCTCGACTATGATGTTGAGTACGTACTAGTTATCGAGAAAGACGCTGTCTTTCAGCAATTACATAGGATAGGATACTGGAAAACAAACAAAGCTTTACTTGTTACTAGCGCAGGACAACCTGATAGAGCAACTAGAAGATTCGTGAAGAGATTAAATGAAGAGCTGAAGCTCCCAGTATACATACTAACCGATAGTATTCCAGCTGATGAGGTAGTTATAGTAAGAGATTTAGTAGGTGGCGAGGTAAAGATAGGTTCTGTAGAGGAGTTAACTAAGGACTACTTCTCTAGCAACTTAGAAAGAGAGAGGACAGAAGCTCCGTTAGAAGTGCTTTCGTGGAATCCCGTAACAGGAAAGATCAACTGGTCACCTATCGGCTACATATACAGACACAAGATAAAAGAACCAATATTAAAAATAGTAACTAGTGGTCGTGGGGTAATTAGAGTCACTAAAGCTCACTCTATTTTCGTGTTTAGAGACTGGAAAATAGAGGCTATTCCGGCTAAAGACATAAGGCCAGGCGATTACATAGTTGCCGCCAAGCACTTACCCCTGCCTGTCAGAGAAGATAAGCCGCTCATACTCTTAGCAGAGCTGTTAAAGAAGGCTACACAGAAGAACTCTATAAAACTACACAAAGCTTTCAAGCTAATCATAGACGGACGTGAAATCGCGTTGAGAGAAGCTTCTGACGAGGAGTTACGTAAAGCAGAATTTCTCAAGCTCCCTAAGTTGGGATTTGTCCCTAACAAGATTGAGTTAGACGAGGATCTAGCGTGGGTTATGGGTGTTTGCACAGCCGAAACCAATAAGCATCTCACCTTCCGTTTCAGTAGTAGAGAATCTGAGAAAGCCGAGAAAATTAGCGAAGTGTTGAAGAAGAAATTCGGTATTCAGGCAAAAACAGACGTTAATACATTAAAGAAGCGCGTGGAGCTGGCAGTTAACTCTAGAATACTACGTGCAGTTTTCGAAGAGTTAGGATTGTTGGGAACTACTAAAGAGAAGCATGTTCCAAACATTATAATTAACTCACCAAGAAACATAATCTTAGCTTATCTGAAGGGCCTCATAGATGGTGGCGGGTACATAGATGAACACGGTGATATAGTCTACTCGACTGAGAACCCTGTATTGGCGCGTCAAGTATTCCTACTGCTTCAGTTCCTCGGCGTTACTCCGACGCTAACGCAAGATAAGACGAACTACGTTATAACTATTAATAGAGACTCGTGCTGGGCACTGCCTGATGTACGTAAGTACTTGTTTGGTGTAGAGTTGTCTAGTCATGAGTCACTTAATAAACAAGTCTATAAACTGCCCGTGAGTAAGACACTTAAGAAATTAACGGAGTTGCTTGATGGAGGATTAGCTACCTACTCGTACGAAAGTAGCTACACGCAAGAAGTAAAGGCCGCTAAACTCTTTAATAAGAACTTGACGGCAATACCTGAAGACCATCAAGCTCTTCAAGAAAGTGATGCAGTGCTAGTGAGGGTAGAGTCGGTTGAAGAAGAAATGTATGAGGGTTACGTTTACGATTTTGCAGTGCCTGGAGATAACTCGTTTGTAGGGGGGTTTGGTATTGTGTATCATAATAGTGACCCCTACGGATTCTACATATATAGCGTCTTCAGGGTTGGGTCAATAACTCTATCATATGAGAGCGAACGCCTAGCTACTCCTAAAGCCAGGTTCTTAGGAGTTATGATGTCCGATGTTTACGGGTCACCCAAGCTAGGTAAGAAACCATACCTATCAGAGAGTGAGAGAAAGAACTACATAATTAAAGCTAAAGAGATGGATATTAAGAGAGCTAAAGAACTCATGAATTACAAGTGGTTCCAAACACCGCGCTGGAAAGTAGAGATCGACATATTCTTAGAGAAACTATCAAAACTCGAGATTGAAGCATTAACTAGTAAAGGATTGAAATTCCTAGCTGACACGTATATACCTAATAAAATCGAAGTCGGTGACTGGCTTGCTTAATCTTTCAAAAGAAAGAATCTTAGAAATTCTTAAGTCGTTAAATACTAGAATAGACCAGACAATGCTTAAGTACGATAAAGGACTTAAAGACTACATAGACTTCGCCGAGAAATCCGACAAGTTCTCTTTTAGGTCGATAGTAGTACCCTCAGTCTTAGTTAAAGAGATAGCCTCTATAGTGAAGACTCCTGTAGCAGGTGTTGTGGGCTTCCCTCACGGCTATCACCCAGTAGAAGCTAAAATTAGGGAGATAGAACATGTTGGGAGAAGTGGTGGGAAGGAAGTAGATGTAGTAATTGACTTGATTCAAATTAAGTCGGGCAATTACGTTGGAGTCAATAATGAAGTAGAGAAGCTTGTTAAGAGTGCTAGGGAGATTGGGCTGGGTATCAAGGTAATAGTAGAAACGAGTATCTTATCTGATGACGAGCTAGCAAAAATATGTAAGATACTCTTAGTCCACAAACCAGACTTTATAAAAACTAACACGGGTTTTGGACCTAGAGGAGTTAGCGTGAGAGACGTAATGTTGATAAAGAGAATTGTCGGTGACGAGCTCAAGATTAAAGCATCTGGAGGAGTGAGAAACTCTATTGAGGCACTCAACTTAGTTTTATTTGGTGCTGATGTTATCGGGACTAGTGCTGGGATAGAAATTATTAAAGATAGGGACGAGATCTTAGCTTCTCTACAATGAGGGCTTACACGTACGTGCTAGCGACGTAGCGCGTCAAATCAGTTAAAGTAGCTATTCCTTGTAAGGCTCTTTCAGGATCTACTAGCAGAACCGCTCTTATTCTCTTATCAAGCATTAAGGCTGCGGCAGTCCCGAGAGCATCTTCTGTCGCGAGAACAGGCACTACAGGCCTCATGCAGTCCCTCACAGTTATGTTTTTTAGTGAGCTCTTAGAGCCTGAGTCGCTAACGAACTCCATTAAATCAACTAACGTGTCAACTATCTCATCTAGTGTCACAATACCTACTAACTTACCCTCACTGTTTAGGACGGGCAAGGATGAGAACCCTTCTTCAATCATTAATTTTCTGGCTGTAAGTATTGAGTCAGTGTCTCTTATAGTTACTACATTGCGTGTCATGATTTGAGAGAGTGGAGTAGGAGACTTAATTAATGCTTTGGCGATGTCCCACTTAGTTAGTAACGCGATGACGATGTCTTCGTCTTTTACTGGAAGACTACTTATGTTTTTGTCAATCATTATTCTAGCAGCCTTAGATAGGGGCATGTCTCTCTTTACAGTTATTAAAGGATAACTCATTACTGAAGAGACGTGGAGTACTGACACAGGGTATCTCTTAGTCTTACTCATAGCGACTTTAGTTATTATGTCTTTCTTAGTCACTATACCTTCAGGGACTTCATCACGGTAAATGACTGCTCTGTCAGTACTTTTCTTGCGCATTTCTTTAACTAAGCTTATCAGAGATTCGTTCTTGCTTACTTTAAGGAAGTCTTTAGAAGCGACCTCACTAACTAGAATGAGAGAATCCATGTTTACACCTGCCGTAAAGCGTTTAGTATGTCTTGCTTGCTCAATAAACCCACTAAGTTGCCCTCATCATCAACTACCGGTAAAGTACCTATCCTGTTTTTAGTCATTACGTCAGCAGCTATTGCCAGGTCTTCCGTAGGCTTAACCGTGATAGGGTTAGGAGTCATCACGTCACCAGCTATAGGGAGTGAGTATATGCGCACAACGCTCTCAAACCCCCGGCCACTAATGCCTCGTTTCTTGACGAACTTAACTCTACTAACGCTTAGTAGCCCCTCAATATTTAAGAACATCACATCAGACTTAGTTATTACACCAATAGGCTTCCCCTTATCTACCACAACTACTTTGCCGACACCGCTCTCACTCATTAAATCTATGACGTAGAATATGGAGTGAGATAATGAGGCTGTCGGCGGATTTCTATTCATGAAATCTCCTACTTTATATATCCCATGATATTTTTCAGCGTATGCCCTCACGAGATCAGCCTTAGTTACTATGCCTATTAGCTTCTGGTCCTTATCTAGAACTAAGAGAGAGCCTATGTTTCTTTTAACCATGATCTGCGCTACTGCCTTAATAGTCCTATTATCTCTAACTGCTAAGACAGGCGTCGTAGCGATTTCATAAGCAAATAACATTTCAAGAGGTTTTATGTATTTCTTGCGGTTGTAAAGAATCCTCACAAAGTCGCTTTTACTTATTATTCCGTATATGGTCTCTCCATCTTCTTCCGTTATGACTACTTTACCTATCTTATGTCTAATCATCAGGTTCCTAATGTGAGCTAGATTATCATTCTTTTTAGCCGTTATTACTGGAGTACTCATATACGACGTTACTCTAGGAGGCACCTAACTCACCACCAACCCATAAATAACATCTCTTTCAGTTATTATACCTACTACAACACCCCCTTCTACTACTAGGAGTGATGAGGTGGCTGTTCTCGATATTATAGAAGCAACCTCACCTAAGTCTGTATAAGGGCTCACTACATCAACACTCGTACTCATCACGTCAGAAACTCTTAAGGACTTAAATTCTCTTAATAAGCCGTACCTAAGTATCTCGTAGATTTTGTGCGTACCTATTAAGTCTATAATGTCTTTCCAAGTCAACATACCCTTAAGCTTGTCGTCGTCTATGACAGGCAATCTCCTAACCCCTAATGATACCATCATCCACATAGCCTCCTCTAAGGACGTGCTAGAATTAGTTGAGAGAACTTCTCTGGTCATGACCTTATGAACTGGTATTCCTACATACTTGACGGAGAGGTACTTCATTATCTCAAGCTCTGTCAGTACTCCTACGTAGGAACCGTCTTCTTTAGTTACGGGTACTGCACCCAGTCCGTAGTTAACCATCAACTCGAGCACTTTATAGAGAGGTGTGTTAACATCAACGTAAACCGGCTTCTCGTTCATTATCCTCCCCACACTCAAGTTAAGGACCTCATGTATTGTTTCAAAACCCGAGACGCTCACCAAGCCGTGTTTAGACCCGCCCCCGAGATAGTCTATCATATCCATAGCCGTGACAACGCCGACTACGTTCCCCTTACCTGAGATAACAGCTATTAAGCGCGTGTTGTGAGAGCTCATCAGCTCGCAAGCCCTGAGAACTGTGGCTAGCGTGTTGATTGGTGGCACGTCTCTCCTCATCAAAGGACTTAACTCAGGCTCTCTAGAGAATAGCCTGTCTTTGAAGTTTGGCCTACCATCACTTCTTAACCACCTGTTCTTCTCACGTAACCTGCGAGGCGTGTACGCTTTAATCAGGTTTATCACCTCCTAAATAACACTTACATAAGTCACTCCTATCTACTATGCCTACTAGAGAATTAGAGTCGTTAACTATAGGTATTCTGCCGAAGTCATTTCTAACCATTAAGTTGAGAGCGTCACGAACCCTGTTATATGGCTTTAGGGTTATTGCGGGGGTAGTCATAGCTTCCTTAACGCGAGGACCTAGTCTAGGCCCTGACTCAGACTCTAGCTCTATCCTAGTATAGCCCTTCCTAAGTAAGTCGTGCTGTGTTATTATACCAACCACTACTAAGTCTTTCTCTCTAACTACTGGGAAGCCAGCATACTTAAAAGTTATCATTTTTCTCCAGACTCTGCTAACGTAGTCTTCTGGGACGACATACTCAACTTTGGTAGTCATGATTTCGGAAATCTGCTTTTCATGTACTTTAATGTCCCTCACCAGCATCGCGCGTAAGAAGGAATCAATCGATAAAACCCCTAAATACTTCCCAGTATTCTCATTGATTACGGGCACGTACCACTCGTCGAACTCGAGCATAATCTTAAAAGCTTTAAGCGCGTCTTCCCCGGTCTTAAAGACGAGAAGAGGGTTCTCCATAACTTGCGAGACCGCTATATCAGACTTAGTAGAAGATATGCTTAGTACATGCTCCCTACGCAGAATGCCTTCAAGAAAGTCACCCTCCTTAACTACTGGGAGTAGCCTGAGGCTTAAGTCACGCATAATTGCTCTAGCTCGCGTGAGCGGAGTCTCAGAAGATATTTTAGGATAATTAAATTGAGCAAATGATCTAACTTTCAAACTCACACCAAGTAAGTATATGTATCACAGAGTAATATATCTTCATACTGAAAATTCTTAATACTTTGTTAATGCATTAAACAAAACATATCAACTCGGCCTTTAATTTACCACAATTTTTTCAGTGATAGTTGAGGAGCCCGGTATATACCTAGTTATATCGTCTACTCTGAGGTCTCTCACTAAGTATTTGGTTCCCCGTAATAACTCAATAAATTCTTTTGCTATGATTTCTGGCTTGGTCTCGCCAGGCTCTAAAGTTATTAATGCTTGACATCTACTCTTTAAGAGTTCGGGAGGTCCAGAAACTAGTTCGTAATACTTGTCGTCACGGATTTGGATACCTAATGAGATTTTCAGCTTGACGTTTTTGATGTAGTTTTTCTTGCCGTATATCATGAAAGAGCCTTTAGGTAAGTACTGACCTGCTGGCGCGGCTGTACTTACTTGCGAACCATATACCCAGAAAACATCTATTGTCTGTAACTTCTCTCTCCAAGCTTTGCTGTAGGAAGCTGCTAAAACGGCTACGTCACTTAAGTCTTCCTCAGGCACTTCACGACCTTCAGTAAACACTAGAAATACTGGAGCTCCGTGCAAGTCTGCGTGCATGAATATGTCTTTATCTTTCATGAATTTCCGAACAATTTTCTCGTTTTGCCCTGCGTCTCTCCCGCCTATAGCGAGGAAGCCGTTTCTCGTAACTACCCAGTGATACGCGTGATACCACTGGAAAGATCTCGACACAGGAATTCTCTCTGACTTCTTTTTAATTATAGAGTCTATCACGCGCAATCTTTCTTCGAGACTCTTAAGAACTTCCTCAGTCCTTCTGATCTTGTCTTCTAAATTCCTCAACTTCTTTACTAAATCGAAATATTGTGACTTGAAATCTTTGAGTATACTAAAAACAAGTGTCTTTTCATGAAGGACTACTTCGTAAGTCCCGGAGGCTTTATCATATCTCGTGACGCCACATGAGGTTACTGATTCCCACCCACTCTTCTTGACCTCACTCAACACACAAGCCCAAATACTCTCTAGGAAATCATAGTTTTCCTGAATCAACTTAATAAACTCAGCCAGATCTTCCCGAGTTTTAAGCATCTTATCATAATCTTCTCTGACCTTACTCAACATGACGCTAGTCTTGTCTCTCTCTTCAATTTCTTCAACAGACTCAGCAACCCCACTCTTGAGAGATTGAAAGAACTCGTCTACAGCCTCGTTAAAAAACCTGAAAGAAGTTGTTTTACATGAGCTCTCAAGTCTCCTAGGCTGGAACGGGTGAAACGAAACATAATGGTCGTCACACACGACTATAACGGGCTCAGGCTTCCCCACGACTTTCTCTATGAAAGCTTTGATTAAGTCGTGGACACTCGTTAATTCTTCATCGCTTAACATAGAAGGGGGAGTCTTCCTAAGCGATTCGTCTAGAACTTCGTTAATGATTTCCGGAGGTACTCCAAAGACCTTGACCAGAGCCCTTCCTACTTCTCTCTCCACACGTAATAATCTAAGAAACTCTTCTCTACTAACTCTTCTTATATCTGGGAAAACTGGGGGGAAAACGTAGGGGACTCCCGGCCTGACGCTCCTGTCTTTAGTATCAAGATCTTTAGTACTAACTAGAACTCTACCTTCGGAATTGACTACAGCTATTATGCCACGTGGTAGTAACTCAGCTATTAATTTCAGACTCTCACGCCCTCTAACCTCGAATATTATTATCCTCTCAAACATGTGTTGAGCAATACCTGAAATAATTCCCTCTCTTAAGTAACGCCTGAAAAGCGGTACCCTACCAGCTGATTCGCCTACGCCAGGATGCGTAGTTAGAGATACTCTAGCACCCCCCTCAATAATGAGGTGTGCATGTTTCCCTTCACTGAGAACTAACTTAAGAAGTAAGGAATTATCACCTACTCGAAAAACATTATCTATTCTAGAATTAACTATCAACTCACTTAACTCCTTAACTATTACTGCGACATCAAGAGAACTTAAGGACTTCTTAACCTTCACGTGTTCTGAGCTCATTCTCAAAACACCTTAACTATTCTAAAGCAATTAGTCATGACTTAATAACGCATAAGACCTCTCTCTGACTTAATGAGGTAGTAGACTCGCACAATTCAAAGTCGTGCTCCAAAACTGCGCGAAAGTCAGAACACAATACAGTATAACAGAGTAAGCCGTTATTTCTTAGTAAGTTCTTAAAGTCGAGAATTACTTCTTTCAGGGGATCTCTACAAGTTAATACAGTAATAGAGAGAACAGTATCCGCTACCCCACCTCTAAAGGGAAGCCTGAAAATATCTCCCGCTACCACGTCCCCCAGTAGCCCCGCACGGTTTATCCGCTTCCTGCTCATAAAACACATTGAGGGACTTAAGTCTAGGCCTACATAGTAAGAAAATGCAGTGCTGGAAACCCCACTACACAAGAACTTGATCAAGCTACTCGTGCCGCAACCTAAGTCGAGAATTACTTGATTTTTACGCGTTAAGTGACTTCTCAGTGATAGTTCTTTAAAGACTCGAATATATTTGCGGGACTGTTCCTCCCCGTAAAGCTCCTCATACCCATTGCTAAGTTCCTCATACCAGTTTAATACGTCAAGGCCATCCTCGCGAGTTTCTACAAGTGATTCTCTCACTAGCTAATTCCCTCTCTTAAGACTTAAAACACACTCCTCTCCTGGTTAGTCGCGATGACTCTCTCACGTAGTCTTTAGGTAGTATCTCCACAGGTCTCTATATTTAGATACCTTAGAGTCGTTCCTTAACATCGCGAGTTGCTGACTACTCAGCTTAAGTGAGACTAAGTATGTTCTCTCACCTTCTCGAGACATGGTGGCTCTTATCCCCTCCCTAATACTAACTAACCCTATCTCACCCAACTTGCTAACAGCTCTCTTAACTTCGTCTTCTGAGGCCGGTGCCCCACCTAAAGCTTCAACAAACACTCTATACTCGCTCATCAACTCACTCAACCACAAAGAGCCCATACAAACGTAGAGAACTCTGAGGACGTCAGCCATTACACTTTCAAGACCCTCAGTAGCTTTAAGTAGTTCCTCCATTAGCTACCACCACAAAATCGAGCCGAAACCGTGAGCAACTACTACCCCCTCCTCACGCCCAAAATAACTTATACTTCCGAATTAATATTCTTGAGTAACGAGATTATAGAAGTCTGGGAACTTGTTTCAGGAAGCCTTACTAACTATGTATAAAGACCTAAACTTATCTACTACTCTTATCTCTCCTCTCATACTCAACTCTCTTATGAGTTTTCTAGCGAGTGTCATCTTAATGCTTAATGCGGTAGCTAGCTGATGTGTAGTTACTACGTCAGAAGATTTTATTGTAGATAGTGCTCTACTTAAAAGAGATTCGTCGATCTCAGCAAGTCCGGCAGACGAAGATTTCTCCTTTTTCTCAGGCTTCTTAACTTCTTTAACCTCTTCTCTTTTCTGAGCTTTCTCGGCAGCAGATATAGTCTTCTTCTTTTTACCTCCGCCCAAACTACTCCCCCACTGTCTTTATGTCTAGACTAAATAAAAACTTAGCTCGATGAGAACAAGCACTTTCAGAGCGTGACTGTCAAGAGCTACATTCAGGGGGCGCTAGGGTGAAGTTTTAATAAATAGATTACGTTAACTGAATTAGTGTGGGGGTGTTGCTTGGATAAGAATGCTGTGTGGTCTAAGTTAGTTTTAGAGATTTCTGGCTGTAGGAAGTGTAGACTAGCGGAGAGCAGGACTAAGACTGTTCCTGGAGAGGGCTCTCTAAATGCTAGAGTAATGTTTGTAGGTGAAGCTCCCGGAAGAAATGAAGATGAAGCAGGAAGACCATTTGTTGGTGCTGCGGGGAAGCTCCTTAATGAGCTCTTACAGAGCAATAATTTGAGGAGAGAAGAAGTTTTCATAACTAACGTCGTAAAATGCAGGCCCCCCGAGAATAGAGACCCCCTAGAAGACGAGATACTTAGCTGCTCACATTTCACGAACTCAATAATTCAGCTGATTCAACCGAGTATCATAGTCACTCTAGGCAATCACGCGGGCAGGTACGTCATCGAGACCTTGGGCGGGACTAAGTGGTATGGGGTCTCTAAGATGAGGGGTAACGTATATAAAGCCACCCTATTCGGGAGAGAGACTCTAGTTATACCGACGTACCACCCGGCAGCAGCTCTCTACAACCCTGCCCCTAGGAAAGCTCTTGAAGAAGATTTTAAGCTAGTAGCCGCAAAGTACAGGGAGTTAACGCAGGGTGAGACAAGAATTAAAGAACGTAGAAAAACTCTCTTAGACTTCATAAGGTGATTTTGTTGGGCGAGACTTCTAAACTCAATAATGAGGAACTAAAGAATTACGTGAGGAAGAAGATAGAGGAGTTAAGAAGTGAGCTCCAGTATCTCGAGGAGTTACTGAAGATTCTTGAAGGAGAAAGAAGTGTTGAGGCGTCAGTACTTCAGGCAACTAGGGTTGACGTGATAGCGGTGGGTGACAGCGTCGTAGCTAACGTTATAGTTTCTCAGGAAGGTCTTAGAGTAATACTTACGGAGGCTCTGCCAGCTAATCACCCACTCATAACGTCATTCCTCACAAGGATTCTTGAAGAGCAACGAGAGAGGGGAGTTGTTGAAACCTACAAAATAAATGAGAAGAGAGGTTATGTCTATGATATAGAAATTAAGGGCAAGATAAATAACTTAGTGTACAGGGAAATTGAAGCAGCAATCTCTTACGTGTGGTCTAGCCTTCGAGAGAAGAGCACTACATAACTCTTGCGTGCTCAGCGTAACACTGATAAGGCATCAATACCTTCTTGCCGGGTTCTCATCATCAGTTAGTAAGTATGTATTGAGGTTATTAAGTATGAAAGTATCTACCAGCACCAGTAAGTGATTTATTTAAGCTTAGTAAAGTATTGTGATTTGGGTGTGAAGTAACGGAGTTTAGGTTAGTTGTTGAAGCTCTAGACAAAATAGAGAAAACCTCATCTAGGAACATGAAGACCACCTTACTTGCTAATCTGCTTAGGTCTACTCCTAAAGAAGTCATAGATAAAGTCGTCTACTTCATACTAGGCAGGATATGGCCTGAGTGGATGGGGATGCCAGAGATAGGAGTCGATGAAGAGTTGCTAGTCAAGATCATATCTAAAGCAACAGGAGTCAGAGAAGCGGTGATTGACCAGAAGCTCAGAGAGCGAGGAGACCCTGGACTAGTGATTGAAGATATAAAGAGGGGCGAGAAAACAACAACGCGAGATTTAACTAAATTCATGGGTAGGGGCGTGGGTTCAGACACTTTAAGCGTGGAGAGAGTGTATGATGTTTTCTCTAAGGTAGCTCTAGCTACTGGTGAGGGTAGCAGGGCACTCAAAATAAACCTGCTGGTTGGCTTGTTTAAAGAAGCCTCACCGCTTGAAGCCAGATATATAGCAAGATTCGTGACGGGCGACATGAGAACAGGGATTCAAGACATGACAGTCATTGATGCATTAGCTATAGTATTCGGTGGTGACGAAAGGTATGAGAAGATGATAGAGAAAGCATACTATGTTAGGGCAGGTGATTTAGGACTGATAGCTAAGATGCTGGCCGAGCATGGGATAAAAGCCGTGGAAGATATTAAACCTGAGGTAGGGATCCCCATAAAACCCATGCTAGCTAACAGGGAGAACGACCCTAAAGAAATACTAAGGCAAGTTGGCGGCAAGGCCATAGTAGAGTATAAGTATGATGGTGAGAGAGGACAGATACACAAGAAAGGAGAAGTAATTAAAATATTCTCAAGAAACCTAGAAAACATTACGCACCAATACCCAGACGTGGTAGAACTAGCTAAGTCAAACATACTCAGTAGTGAGGCAATAGTTGAGGGGGAGATTGTCGCGGTAGACCCGGAGACAGGGTTCCTCATGCCATTCCAAGAATTAATGCATAGGAAAAGAAAACACGAAATTCATGAAGCTGTTAAGGGAATTCCAGTAAGTGTTTTCTTGTTTGATGTTATGTATAATGAAGGTGAAGACCTCCTAGATAAGCCACTACCCTACAGAAGAGAAGTCTTAAAGAAAATAATTAAAGAAACAGATAACTTCAGGATAGCCCACAGTATAGTTACTGAAGACCCCCAAGAACTTGAGGACTTCTTCCTTAAAGCTATTGAAGACGGTGCCGAGGGAGTCATGGTTAAAGCAACACACAGCAACTCGATATATCAGGCTGGCGCTAGAGGGTGGTTATGGGTAAAGTATAAGCGTGACTACAAGAGTGAAATGATTGACACAGTAGATTTAGTAGTTATAGGAGCTTTTGCTGGAAGAGGTAAGAGGAGCGGCAGGTTTGGAGCGTTACTCATGGGCGCCTACGATGAAGATACAGACACCTTTAAGAGTGTCTGCAAAGTCGGCACCGGATTCACAGATAAAGACCTTGAAGAAATGACTGAGATGCTGAAACCCTACGTAGTCAACTATAAGCCCTCTAACGTAGACTCAGAGATGACCCCGGATGTGTGGATACTACCTCATTACGTAGCTGAGATAATAGGAGCTGAACTCACGCTGTCCCCGGCACACACGTGTTGTAAAGACTTAATAAAGAAAGGAGCTGGGATCTCAATAAGATTCCCCAGATTTATTAGGTGGCGCTCAGACAAGACACCAAGAGAAGCCACGACTACTAAAGAAATACTAGAGATGTATAAGAAGCAATTAAAGAAAATAGAAGAGACAAAAATTTAACACTACTCATCACCTATAAATCTTGGAATGAAGAATGTGGCGGACTCTGAAAGGTGAGGACTTAGGAGCCCTCTGACCACCTACACAACCTGCTTACTAGAAGATGTCTCGCGCAGTTGTTTCAGGTTTCATGAAGGTTTATAGAGTTTAGTATGCACGCATTCGCCACGGGTACACCGGAATATGGGAGTTCCTCACGGCAGTGAGCCCGGTGAGAGGATTGTAGGTTAGGGTCGCCCCAAACAGGCGGAGACCGATAATAAGGTCTCCGATGAGGGGGGCCGAGGTCTGTGAAGCCAGGGGTTGACAACAAACAACATCAACCAACATGAAACCCAGAGCCCTTCAAATAACTACATAAAGTTAACTCAAACAAATTAAAATCCTTATTAAGACTTACCTAGATCAAGTAATTATAGAGGGGGCTAGAATGTCTTCAAAGGTCCGGATGTTGTTAGGGACTGGCGTAGTACTGGGTTACAGATTCAGTAATAGAGAACAGAACCCTAATCAAGTATTCATAAAGATTCTTTCAACGATACTTAAGAGCCCACATAATTTAGTGGGTGCTAAGGTGTTAGTGAAAGACAGACATGGAAATGTGTATCATGGTAGGGTAATCAGGGTTCACGGGAGCGGAAAGAACAAGGTAGTTATAGCTAGGTTTAACAACAACTTACCCGGACAAGTAATAGGTTCTAGTGTAGATATATTCAGACTTAGAAGCTCTTGAGGAGAAGTTAGTTTAAATGCTTTGTAAGATATAATGCGTATGTGGCTGTCATGAGATTCGTTGCGGACACTATGTTAGGGAACCTAGCTCGTTGGCTGAGGATACTCGGTTATGATACTCTCTACTCTAGCTCTTTCGAGGACTGGAGACTCCTGCGTATCGCGGAAGAAGAAGAGAGAATCCTTCTCACTAGAGACGAATCACTTTTCAGGAGAGCTAAAACAAGAGGCTTAAGCGCTGTTCTAATTACGTCTGACGATATTGCTGAGATGCTCGCGTATGTAGCTACTAAGACCGGCATAGAACTTTCTTTTAATCCTTCAAGGACTAGATGTCCTGAGTGTAACACGTTGTTAATGAAGATAAGTAGGGCTGAAGCACTCTCCCTGCTAGAAAATAACGTAGCCACTAAATACGAAGATTTCTGGAGATGCGGAAGATGCGGTAAGATTTACTGGCAAGGCAATCACTGGAAAACTATTAGCTTAATACTTGAGAAAGCAAGCAAATTAATAAAACTTTAACCAATTTAGAATTAGGTTGAGCGTATGTGTAGTTCATACGTTGACCCAGAAGACCTAACACTAGAAGAAGGAACTTTCTTAGTAAGGCTTGCTAGGAGAGCTGTTGAGAACTACATCATTAGAAACGTAGTTATTGAGTTGCCTGAAGACACCCCTCAAAAATTGAGGGGTATGGGCGCATCATTCGTAACGTTACTTAAGATTAGCGGGGCTGAATCACATGAGTTGAGGGGATGCATAGGCTACGTAAAACCTGTCGAGCCTCTGGCACTGAACGTGATTCACGCAGCTATTGCTGCCGCTACAGAAGACCCTAGATTCCCACCTCTAGAACCTAGAGAATTAACAGAAGTAATTTTTGAAGTCTCCGTGCTTTCTAAGATGATAGAGATTTCAAGAAACCCTAAGAAAAGACCGAGTGAGTTTTTAATAGGTAGAGACGGCTTAATGGTGGAGTACGGCTTTTACAGTGGTCTGCTACTTCCTGAAGTTCCCGTAGAGTATTGCTGGGATAACGAGACATTCTTAGCTGAAACTTGTTTTAAGGCTGGGTTAAGCCCTGATTGCTGGCTAAACGAGAGAGTTAAAGTTTTCAGGTTTAGTGCGAGGACCTTTAAGGAGGTAAGGCCTGGCGGGGACGTAATTATTAGGGATTTCATTAAAGAATACTCGACTAATTGTGGACAAAGCGTTGTGAAGCTTCGGTGATAATCTTGCGCGTTAAGTTGATCGCGTGGACTGGAGGGTATTTAGAAGATCTGAGGAGACTCATAGTGTTGGCAGTAAAGACTTCAGCTGGTAAGTTAGGGCTGAAGGAGGCTGAGTATTACTTGAAGGAGTACAAAGAAGAAAACGTAGGAAAGCACGTTATGGAGTCATTTAAGTACCCTTCAGTTTTGGAACACGTTGTTTTCACTTTCCTTATCGAGGGAATTTCTAGAGTAGCTTCTCATCAGTTAGTTAGACACAGAATAGCATCGTACACTCAGGAAAGCCAGAGATACTCAGCTGTTGAGAGAGATTATGTTGTTCCGGCTTCCGTAATTAAGGCAGGTTTTGAGGAGGAGTTTAGGAAGCTTATGGAGGAGGCCTACAGACTCTATGACGAAATGATTAGTGCTGGCGTACCTTATGAGGACGCCAGATATGTGGTGCCTCAAGCTGTTACGACGAGGTTACTAATGACTGTTAACTTGAGAGAACTTATACACATAGCTTGTCTGAGACTCTCACCACACGCTCAATGGGAATTAAGAGAGTTGGTTAGGTTAATGATTGAAGAGGCTAAGAAAGTTGTGCCTGAATTGCCTTATCTTTTGCAGAACATGTGTGAAGAGCCTTAAGTATGAGGTCATAGTGAGTTTTTCTAGTACCTGATACAATAGTCACTTGTGTTCTTTGACGAGATCTATTAATTCCCTCAAATCTTTAATTATGTGCCGCGGTTTAACAGTTGAGCTTCTGCATTCACTCCTGCATATAAGTACTGAGATAGCGCCTATCAAATTAGCAGGTATGATATCATACTCCGTATCACCTACAATAAAGGATTCATGAGGTCTCACATCGATCCTGTTAAGCGCTTCTATAAACATATCTGGTTCTGGTTTGCCCCTACTAACTATGTCGCTACCCACGAATGAATCAAAGAAATCCATGATGTTTTTTGCCTTAAGTACCGCTACTATAGTTTCTAAATTAGTTGAGGAAGCCACTGCTAATCTCAACCCGTAAACATATTTTAGTTCTTCTAGAACCTCAGGAACTTCAGGAAAAAGTTTTACCTCATTTACTCTAGCTAGGTAGATTTTCCTCTTGAGTTTAGCTAATCTTAACGCTTTGTTAAAGTCGCTCACTAAACTCTTAGCAATATCCTCAGCTGAGAGACCTACTAATCCCCTAACGTAAGCTTCACTTACTTCTACACCTAACTCACGACATGCCTCAACCCAAGTCAAAACATGCAGGTCTACTGTATCAACCAACGTGCCGTCTAAATCAAAGACAACTCCTCTTATCATTCTCTCCCCTAAACTTAATCTAGCTTAAATTATTAGCAATAATGTTACGCCACAATAGTCTTTAACTACTCTCAACTTCTAGCCCTTACCTCATTTTAACTAACTAAGTAACGCATTATGACTTCATAAGTAGTTATCCACATTATGAAGGAGACTGAATAAACTATAGAGACTCCTCTAGGTCTCCCTAACCCGCCCAACACTTTATGTACCGCTATGTATATCGGATAACACATGAAGTACGCGAGAACTAACACATAGTCTGAGAATACGCTAGCTTGCGGCACAACAACTCTCATTACATAAGAGAGTATCCCTAAGAATACCCCGAAAGAGAAGCCGTAGGTGAATGCTCTCCCAAACCACGACTTGAGGAACTCCATTCAGACACCACTTAAACACTTCTCTAATTCACACATTATACTCAACAACCTTCTTATTAAGTTATCATCACATGAGATAACCTGCCTCAAATCGCTTACTGAGGCAACATGCTCTCCAGCACTAATTGGATACGCTCTAATCTTGAGCATGTGCTGAGTAATCAAGACCTCGAGTAGTAAGTTGATGTCCTCTACACGCTTACTGCATACGACCTTACCACCTATGGTGACGCAACTAGACACACAAGACTTAACTCTAGACAGCTCTCTACTTACGTTTTCCAAGACACGCAGTCTGTTAACGTACGTGCTTAAGCACCTGCATGAATTAATTAAGTCTCTCGCGTTTTTCAGAAATTTAACTACGTTATCAGCGAATTCGTCATCACAGGGCCGGCCTCGAAACCTCAACCTAACAAAATTTGATGTTGTGTCAGAATATGTTATATCGCCTCTAAGCTCCTTAACGAGTTTGAGGAACCCTATTAAGTCTCTACTCACAACAATCATGAACTCGTTAGTGATTAAACTCATCTTTTACTTACTCACCCGCCTGCTCGCGGTCCACAAGCTTAGAATTTAGGTAGAGTAACTCCTCTCTGACCTTGGTACCTGCCTCGATAAGGTCTTAAGACCGGGTTGAGAGTTTTTGAGAATATCACGTGTGCGAATCTCTGACCTCTATACAACTTGACTGGAAAGACAGAACCGTGAACTTCTAAAGTCACGTTTCCTTCAAAACCCGCGTCTATTATCGTTGGAGGTATTGAGAGTCCTAGCCTAGCGAACGAAGACCTGAGCTCAACAAAGCCCATTATGTCATTAGGTAATCTAACGTATTCTAGCGTAGTTAAGAGAATCTTCTCATTCGGATAAATCACGAATTCGTCCCCGCTTAAGATTTCATAAAACTCACTTACTTGCTCATCACCTACATTCCTAGTATCAAAAACCTTGTTCAGAGGTTTCAGCCTAGCTACTTCACCACCGATCCTTAAGTCTATACCATTTTCTCTAACTATCTCTTCATCGTAGGGCTCAATCACCAGCCTGCCTGACTTAAGATACCAGGTCAGGTCAAAATCTGAGAGTATCATCGCGTACACCAAATAAGAGATGAAATTAAAGAGAATTTAAAGCATAAGTCTTAAAGAATCCACTTAATTATTTGATCCTAGCTACCTCTATTAAATGATTAGGCCAGGGAGCTAGAGTGTACTTCTTAAGCCACTCTATATCTAAGCTCAGCTTCTTTAATTCTTCAATAACATTTTTAATTAAATCACTAGGTAACTTCCCGGAAGCTACAGCAGGACAGTCTAAGTCTAGGTAGATTACTTTTTCACCCGTCTTGAAATCATAATACAAGATCACTGGCCATAACCTGCAATCAAGAGGTCTCCTAACATATATTGAACACATGCCGGTGTCGTCTAAGTATGGGCACGATAAACCGTTTCTTGAACCTATAGCTCTTACGCTTCCGAGCTCAGTATCAATTGAGAAGCTACTGTCCTCAAAATCTTTTTCTTCTTCGGGAAGGAGGACCGCGTAAAAACGTTTACAGCAATTAATTCTGCAGTCAGAACACACGGGGCCGAAATTCACGAAAGCAAATCTTTCGGACAGCCTGCCCATACTGAGAGGCTCTACCCAATAACGTTATAGTTTTAACGCTACTTAAAAACACTTCAAATATTAGGTCTCTACCTACTCAGAATTAACAACAAAAAGTGATGAGAGTAGGGCACTGACCTCCTCCCCGCCCTGAAGTGCGAGGGTTTCGGGGAGGTTTAGAGCTACATTCTCGGCTTCTGCCGGGTTCAGCTCTGCGCCCGGTCTCAGGCGCTTCACCCCTACCCCGTGTAGAGCGGGGCTCAGGGATATGGCTTCCCAATACCTAAAGAATACAGAGCTTATAAACCTTACTACATCATCCCCGCCCTAAAGAACGAGGCTTTCGGGATTGTAAACCGCAAATAAGTAAACTCTTAAAGGAATTCTCATTTTTAAGGTGATGAAGCTAGGTTAAGGATTTCTCAAGCTATTTTCTTAGTAGTTCTCTCGGCTTTTTCTTTAAGTATATTAGAGTATTCATCAACTACTTTATCTGCTACCTTCTCTAACTCAGAAGGTTCAAGACTTTCTAGAACCTTCTTTACAAATTTCAAAGCACATGCCTTACTATGAAAACTGTAGGTATTTCTTCCTAAGTTTATGATGACTCCCTGCCCCACACTGAACTTCCTTCCACATACAATACATACCAGCTTCTCACCCAAGGCAAAACACCTAAATAAGTACGAGACGCCTAACTAATAAGTTGTTGCCCTAATTCATATGACGTGTCATTTGAGGTTGTTATCACTAAGTTAGTTGACAGTACTTTCTAGAGATTATTTGAGCGACTTCTTCTTCCAGAAAATGCATCTTAGGTGATGTTATTACTAAAGTGTGGGGACCTTCGTGGTCGGGGAGTTCCGTAAGATCTTTAAGAGTTCCGAAACATATCCTCTGCTCACTCCCGCTAAGACCTGATACGGCAACGGCTTTCCTAGACTCGCTCAAGACTCCCTCTCTTCTCATACTCTCTAGTTGTAAGAGTATCTCTATAGCTTCCCTCACCTGCATTTTGACTCCTTTCTCAATATCTATTTCTGTGAGAAGCGGTGTGTGGAGATTTCTTAAGTCGTTATCTTTTATGACGTCATACGGATACTCAGATATGATGCCCGACTTAGGGTAAGTTAAGGTCACGACCTTGCCCATCTTGTATATCATAAGACCCGACATAGTTAGTGCGTTAGGTATTATACCTGGCGCAGGCACTACCTCAAAATCTATCCCTCTTCTACTAGCTTCGCTCAAGAGAGCTACGTGAGTAGTAGCGTCTAGGGGATTCCCGGGAACTACTAAGACTACCTTAAGACCTTCTAGAGCAGGCTTTATTATAGTCTCAAAATACTTTTCTTCAATATCTTTACGACTCAGAAATACTGCTTCTTTTCCTGTTTGAGTCGTTAAGAAGCTCCTTAAATCACCTAAAGTAATGCTAGTATAAGAATCTACGTAGACTATATCAGCTTCTAAGATTCTTTTAACACCTCTTAAAGTAATTAAGTCTACTGAGAGCCCTGCACCAACGAGAATGAGCTTTCCCCTCATGCCCCCACCTACTTAATCTAACGTTAGGTACATTTCAGAGTACGGGGTGGATTGACTGATTACTGCCTGATGAGATTATCGTGTAACCAAAATACCTCAATTCACTTACTTCAGTTCCTACTAAATCAGCTACTTTAGTCACGTAATCTACTAGTTTCTCGGCTTCACCAGCTAACCTAATTTTATAGAAGACTGAAATCCCGTCACTCTTTACGATTACTTCTCCACCAGACTTTATGAGTTCAGGGTAGTGTTTAGTGAAGAAACTCAATGCCTCAATATCTTTAGAGATAATGATCTCTACGCGCACCCACTCAATCAACTCAACCTCACTCAAATACGAGAAAATAACATTGACGTATGGTAATAACTGAGAATTAGTTACGAAAGATATCAGGACCTCTTTAAAACCACTAGATTCTAAGTCACTTAATATCCACTCCAAATCCTCGAAAGGTACTAAATCACCGATAAAATCAACCAGCTTCTCTAAGGAAAGCATAGAGATGTCGTTCCCCGCCTACTACTCACGAGTATGTGTTTAGCACAGCTCGCGTTTCTTCCTCAGAGAAATCAAACACTACTAACTCTCTTAAGACCTGGTCTACGCGCCTTAACTATTATCCTGAAACCACAGTAAGGGCATCTGAGAAACGTGTAACCTTCTCTCTCTTCAGCTTTAATAAAGCTTTCTAGACCTTCTTCGAACGTGAATTCCTTACCACACTTCCAACATCTGTAAACTATGTTTCTTAACTCACTCAATATTGTTACCCTCCTTTACCTCAACTATAGATAGCTTAAGACGTATTTAAGCACTTCATGACTGGGAGTTAAGCACAAGCACGATAACAAACTAATGAAAACCTTCGTCAAGATATGTTTCACCTAATTGAACCTAAGAGTATGAGAACCGGTAAGAAGCAATATTGACTGCGTGGTCAACTATTCTCTCAATATGTCTTAGTATTAGGGCTTTAGCTACTGCAGAGTTAGGTAGAGTCTCTTTACCCCCTATTTCTCGAAGGTAGCTCATGTATAGTTCATCTATTATGTCATCTATCTCTTGAACACGTTCTAAACACTTCTTGCACTCGTTAAATAGTGCTTGGTAGGCGTTCTCGTACGCTTCGCGAGCTAGTTTTAACGGGTCTCTTAACTCTCTCAGAGACTCGTCGCTCAACTTCTTCACGTGTTTATCAACTAGCATTATCTCCCTACAGTACCTACCCACCCTATACACGTCATACAGTACGTCTAGAAATGTGTGGATCTTTCTAAAGTCTTTACCTAGTGGTTGGTACCTGATAGTGTAGGCGAGTATAATTTCTGAGACTTCTCTTTTTAGTATGTCTAGCAAAGCTACGTCTTCCTCTATCTTCAGACCGAGTTCATTACGAGTCGCGTCATCTTTAACGTTCGCTAAGCTCACTGTGTTAGCAAATACTCTCATAGATATCACGTACACGTCTCTCAACCTATTTTCTAATCCTAGTAGGTCTTTCGAGCGCGAATTACTCACGACTATATAACACCCCTCAAGAAATTATTCGTTATCTCGCTTCTTGGATTCATGAAGACTTCCTTGGCGGGACCCTCCTCAACTATTACGCCCCCGTAAAGGAGGGCTACATGATCAGCTACTCTCGCAGCTTGATGAGGCATGTGCGTCACCATGACTATCGTTAAGTCTTCCTTTAGTTCCCTCAGCGATTCCTCAATCTTAAACGTGTTAGAGGGGTCTATGTTTGCTGTCGGCTCATCAAGTAAAAGTATTTCAGGTTTAGCGGCTAGAGCTCTAGCTAAGCAGAGCCTCTGTCTTTGGCCACCGCTCAGCGTGTGCGGGTAATCTCTAAGTCTGTTCTTTACCTCATCCCATAACATGACCTTCTCTAAAGCCCACTTAACTATCTCATTAAGTTCTTGCTTACTTCTAGCGATGCCGTTGAGTCTGGCTGGGAGAGCTACGTTGTCGTATATGGTCATGTGCGGGAACGGATTAGGCTCTTGAGAAACCAGCACTACTTTCCTTCTTAGTTCGTAGGGGTCTACTGTGAAGATGTCGCGTCCTAACACGAACACCGAGCCCTCTACTCGAATGCCGTCCATGAAGTCAGTCAACCTATTCAGAGTTCTCAGTAGGGTTGACTTGCCTGAACCGCTAGGCCCCATAATCACTGAGATGGTGTTCTTACGTATTTTCATGTCTATACTGCGCAATATCTCAACGCCCTTAATGCTTACCTTAAGGTTTTTTATCTCTACAGCATAAGCGCTCATAACTTAACACCTCTAAGTAGGCTCCTTGATACGAGGAAGAGAACTAAGTAGATAATTATTAAGAGTAGGGTAGCCCCCCAAGCAACCTTGTGAAAGATCTCGTAAGGTGAGAGAGCATACACGAATATAAGAATTGGTAGAGCATTGCTTGGTTGCAGAAGACCCGCGAATACGGAGTTCATTAGGAAACCTATAGTGAATAACAAAGGTGCAGTATCTCCGAACGCTCTCACGTAAGATACCAGGATTCCTGTAAGTATATATCTTCTAGAGACACCCACGTAAACATATCTCAAGGCCTTGAGCCTGTTCATACCTAACGACATAGCAGCCTCACGTATGGTTTCAGGCACCGACCTTAGAGCAGACGTTAGGTATACGTAAGCGTAAGGTAGAGTAACTATAGATAACGCGATAGACCCTGCGAGGAGGGATTGCGTGCCCATCCTTACGACGACTGCTGAGTAGACAAACATAGAAACTATGATTGAGGGTATGCCCGAGAAAGACCTTATGAATACCTCAGAAGACTTGCTGAAGATCGTGTTAGGAAACTCAGTCACTAGGAAAGCTATAAAGAAAGCTACAGGAACTGAAATGACTATTGCTAAGAGAGTTGCTAGGAAAGACCCTACGAGAGCAGGAGCTATACCACCTACCCTAGTGCTCAGTGGTGTCGGGGGCAAGTCAGTAATGAAGCTTAATCCAGCTTCAAGTAGTGTTCTACCCCCTCTACTCACAGCTGTGTAAAATATCGAGAATAGCGGGGTTACTACGGTAATTGAAATAAAAATCATTAGGAGTTGCATTAAGTAGCTCTTATACTTCCTTAAAGCGTGTCTTCTAGACATGTATCTTACTCCTCCAATCATACATCTTCTTTATCCCGACGTAGCTAGCTCCCAAACTAATCAAGAGTAGTAGGAGTCCTCCAGCGAATAATGTCGGCATAGCGTAAGTGTAGAGTCTAGCACTCTCGAACTGACTAGCAATTAAGGAAGGTATCGTGTGCGTCGAGTCGAATAGGCATAAGGTAAGTTTCATTGCATTCCCTACGGTCAGAGCTACTATAGTCGTCTCGCCTAAGGCTCTACTAAGGCTCAACAGGAGAGACGCTATCACGTAAGGTTTTA
>Ga0209394_1000141_pt1 | contig 69002 bp, 70 predicted proteins | sample JNZ201metaG_FD_184122 | JGI IMG/M metagenome (GOLD analysis project Ga0209394, IMG submission 184122) | Hot spring microbial communities from Jinze hot spring, China to study Microbial Dark Matter (Phase II) - JNZ 20120812A (SPAdes) (version 3) ...
ATTGTAAGTAAAATACGGCTTAAAGGCTATGATGTTGACGAGAAGCTAGTTGTTGCAGGAGCGCTCCTTCATGACATAGGGAGATCGGTTACCCACGATGTTTCTCATGGCGTAATCGGCGGGAGAATAATAAGGAGGAGGCAATTAGACGATAGGCTTGCGAGAATAGTGGAGAGGCATGTAGGAGGGGGAATACCTAGAGACGAGGCTGAGAAGCTCGGATTGGGTAATACGGACCTTATTCCAGAAACGCTCGAGGAGAAAATAGTATGCTATTCAGATAAGCTTGTCGATGGGGATAAGAGGGTGGAATTCGAGGAAACTCTGAGAGACTTTGAAGAGAAGCTCGGCTCGGAGCACCCTGCCATAAAAAGACTAAGGGAATTGAACGAGTTCTTTATAACGATACTGAGTTAAAAATCGGACAAGAAACCTTAAGCCGAGAAAACGTTTTTAACCCTCTCAAACAGGGTTATCCTAGGGCCCGTAGCTCAACCTGGTTAGAGCGCTGGGCTTTTAACCCAGAGTTGGCTTAAAACCAGCGGGTAAATGTTGCGGGTTCAAATCCCGTCGGGCCCGTAAATTAGCCTGATTCTGATTTTCCAAATCCTTCAAAAAATTTAATAGTTGGTTTAATAAAATAGGAAGATGGGGCCAGTGGCCCAGCCTGGTTTAAGGCGCCCGGCTGATAATACGGTTTAAATCAGCGACCGGGAGATCGCCGGTTCGAATCCGGCCTGGCCCATGATATTTTAGTCTTAATTTAAAAGAAAAGGGTGAGAATACAATTGTCTTTTGTAGTTATCCTATTTCACGGTTACGCTTTTTGCAAGGTTCCTGGGCTTATCAGGGTCGTACCCTCTTAAGACAGCTAATTGGTATGCTAGTATTTGAATCGGTATTATCTGGACAATAGGGTTCTCTGTTCCACATTCAGGCACTTTTATCCAGAAATCGAAAATCTCATTATCTAGAGGCGATATTCCTATGATGTATCCTCCTCTTGACTTAACTTCTGTTGCATTAGACAGTATTTCTTTACTGTCTTCTTCAGAAACGAAGACTATGCAGGGAGTGCCCTCTTCTATTAGTGCAATCGTCCCATGCTTCAATTCTCCTCCTGCAAAGGCTTCTGCATGAATGTAGCTCGCCTCCTTAATCTTCAGAGCAGCTTCCATTGCAGTTGGATATTGTAACCCTCTACCTATACAGAAGATGTGCTGTTCATCCATGAGCTTTTCAGCAAGCCTCTTTATCTTATTCCTAGTGTTTGCTGAAGTGAGATAGTAGATAACATTCCAAAGGTACTTTAGCCTCCTCTTTCCCTCTTCATACTTTCCTACAAGGGTGTAAGCTAGTAGGTTTAAGAGGGCTATTTGCGAAGTATAAGTCTTGGTTGATAGGACGCATATCTCTGGACCAGCATGCATCAGGAGGAATGCATCTGATTCCCTTGCTAGACTAGACCCCATGACGTTAACGATAGATATTATCTTGCTTCCTCTTTTCTTGCCAGCTCTAATGGCTTCTAGCACGTCGTACGTTTCACCTGACTGTGAAACTGCGATGATGAGTGTTCTTTTTGTTAAAAAATGTTCATAATTGGGGAATTCGGAAGCCAAAACAACATTAACGTGCTCTTTCGCAACCTTGGAGAATACATAGCTAGCCGTTAAACAAGCATGATAGCTAGAACCGCATCCGACTAGGAAAACTCCTCTCGCCCTCCTTATTTCACTTGCTATTTTCTCTAGAATCTTCTTATCTTGGGCTGCTGCCCTCTGAACAGTATCAACCTGTTCCATAATCTCCTTTAACATGAAATGTTCAAACTCTCCTTTTCTAGCCTTTTCAGCATCCCAATCTACGCTTTGAATAGGCCTTTCCACTCTGAGTAGAACACCGTCCTTAATGTTGTAGAAAACAGGCTCTGGTTTTAGAACAACCATGTCATAATCATAAAGGTAAACGACTTTCTTAGTGTAGTTGAGGAAAGCAGGTATGTCGCTGGCTGCAAAAGAACCATGGTCAGCTAAGCCTATTACTAAAGGCGAACCCTTCTTTATAGCAACGATCTTATGCTCGTCGTTTTTAACAGCAAGGATAGCATAGGCCCCCTCAAGCTGTTTAAAAGCATTAAAACAAGCCTCTTCAAAGCTCATTCCATCAATTAAGTTCTCTTCTATCAGGTGAGCTACAACTTCGCTATCAGTCTTACTCTTGAACTCATGCCCTCTTGAAACGAGTTCTTTCTTCAACTCCTCATAGTTTTCTATTATCCCGTTATGGACTATTGCTACTTTCTTGTTACAATCAGTGTGAGGATGAGCATTAGCCCTAGTAACTCTCCCATGAGTCGCCCACCTAGTGTGCCCTATTGCTAAGTTCAGATTATGCTCTAGGAAATTAAGCCTAGCATGTACTTCATCCACCTTTCCCACATCCTTCTTTATTACCAGTCTACCATTTAACACTCCCGCGAAGCCTACAGAATCATAGCCCCTGTATTCTAAGTGTCTTAACCCATCTAAAACTATTTGAGAAGCGTTTTTTCTACCTATGTAACCTATTATCCCACACATGCAATATACTGCAGAGTCACCGGGACGGGTAGAATATTAAAGTATTTTTTAACAATAATGGGTCGCTTTTACGATAATATAATCCTCTTAAGAGGCGGCAGCCCCATGGGGATCGGGTTTCTCCAACGCAACCATATACGGCAGGTTTAGCCTCCAGCCGTCTCTTACCAACGCGGGTAGCTTACCTTACCGCTGCTCCCTCCCGGGCCTAGCGGGGTTCGGTAATTAGGCAGACATTACCCGCCCTACAGCGGGCATGTTCTGCCACACCCGCCCAGTAAGGAACGGCTTTCACAGACCTGCCGTAAACAGCTACGTGGATCAACCCTGTCCCCACGGTTATCAGCTCCCCGCATGTCGCCAGTTTCGGGTTACAGGGGATGGCGAGCCCCCCGAGCCTACCTGCCGCCTCGGATTAAAGTATGTCTAAGTGTCCTAAATACATTTCTTCCTCAATACTCATTATATCCTTAATGATGAGTGAAGTGATCCCGGTTAAGGCTTAAAAAAGCAATACGTTTTCTCAAATCGATGAAAAAGGAGTCTAAGGCTTGGAGGAACATAGTTGGATTGGCTGTCCAAATACTTAAGCAAGTTGAGAAGAAGGAACCTCCCTCCGTCGAAATACCCCTGAGAACTGTTGACAATATTGTTTTCGACGAAAAGAAAGGCCATTACGTACTTGGACCTAAGAAAGCCCTTCGCACTTCTAGGAATGTGAAACATTTAAAGCCTCTTACCCAATTGATATGGGTTGCGAGCGTTGCGAGGAAACTGATAGACGAAGATAAGACGAGTACATTGAGAGATGTTTTCTACATGGCTGAAGGTGTTGACCTGGGCTTTGAGGATCAGAGTGAATCGGATAGAATAATAACTGAACTAGAGTCGATAATAGGAACTCCGAGAGAGGATTTTAACATTTACCCTGAAGAGAGGAGTGCCATTTTCGCAGATCTTACAATCGAATATACAGTGAAAGGCTATGAGGGTAAAAGGATCAATTTGACATCGCATCCAGACGGGCTAATGATAGGGCCTGCTTTAGCCACAGCGAAGTTTATAAAAACTTCTGCAGATAAAGTCATCTGCATAGAGAAAGGTGCGATGTTCACAAGGTTCATAGAAGAAAAGGCTTGGAAGAAATACAACGCTATATTGATTCATACTGCAGGACAAGCCCCTCGTGCTACAAGGCGTCTTATAAGAAGGCTTAACGTTGAGCTTGACTTGCCAGTCTATATTTTTACAGATGCTGACCCATGGGGCCTCCACATAGCGCAAGTCATAATATCGGGTTCAGCTAATGCAGCTCATGTCCCAGAACTCGCTACACCCAGGGCGAAATGGATGGGAGTTTATGCTTCAGACATAGAGGAGTATAAGCTTCCCAGCACGAAGCTTCTGGACATAGATATAAAGAGGCTTAACGAGCTTAAGAAGGACAAAAGATATTCCAAAGACCCGTGGAAGAGGGAAATCGAAAAGTTCTTTGAAATAAAGAAGAAGGCTGAACAGGAAGCATTCAGCAAATACGGCCTTTCTTATATAGTTGACGTTTATTTAAAGAAGAGGCTGGCTTGAATTCGAGGGAAAGATTTATCTTAAAGAACATAGTGCAGAGGACGGTTTGAAAATAGACGTATTAGTTGCGAAACTGTTTGCAATACTCTTGACATGCTGTGGAGCCCTACTATTATACTGCACTATTGAGACTGGAGAGGAGCTTGAAAAAATGTATCCCTTCTTCCTATTTGTCAGTCTGGTTCTACTAATACTGGGCGTGATAGGTCTTTTATCGAGGCTGAAAGGATAGTATTTCAGTGCTAGATTAAAAATGATTTAGATAAATTAAAACCCAGTTTAACAAATGTAGTCAAGATACTCGTGAGACGAGCATTTAAGAATTGTAGAATGTTCTACGTTGGTTAATAACGACATATAGAATGTTTTCTAAAAGACAAGTGAGAAGTAGTCAATAAAGAGGTAAGAAGTGTTTAAAAGCGCCGGCGGGAAGACTCGAACTTCCGACCAACGGGTTAACAGCTTCAGCCTCCTTTTTGGAGTCCGCTGCTGTAGGCTGTTAAACTACCTGCTGAGCTACGCCGGCTGTTTTAATCTGTAATAGAAGGGGATTAAATATTTTTCTGTTAGATTCTGCTTTTAAAGAGGCCTGATTACGCTTTTTCTATTAACATCGTAAAATTTCTATATTAAACCATGGTTAGGATGAGTACGGGATTACTCTATGACATAAAATGTGGTTGAAAGTCACTATGCTTCCATTATTTTGCGAAAATTTTATTTACTTTTTACTGTCCTAACATCAATAGTTAATAATGTTCCAAGCATTAAGAAAGTCAAAATCGTTTTCTTCTGAAAGCCGAAATATCAAGCATAGGAGAAGGATCTCCAATTTGATACTCTGGATAATACTAACTGTCTTAATAGTGGATTCAATTTACACATCGGAATCTCAGGGTCAGGGACAGGTACTGAAAGTTGAGATAAGAGTGACCAATGATAGGATTGGTGAGATTGACCCTAAGATTTACGGTCATTTCATTGAACATCTCGGAAGATGTATTTATGGCGGAATATGGGTTGGCGAGAATTCAAAAATACCAAATCTTAGGGGATTGAGACTAGACGTATTAAACGCAGTCAAGGCAATAAGTCCCCCAATAATCAGGTGGCCAGGAGGATGCTTCGCCGATGGATATCATTGGAAAGATGGTATCGGACCCAAGAATAAGAGACCTGTTCGTCCAAACCCTGCTTGGGGAGGAATAGAATCAAACCAGTTTGGAACTGACGAGTTTATTGATTTTTGTCGCGAAGTAGGTGCTGAAGCCTATATAACGGTGAACGTTGGATCCGGGTCGCCTCAGGAAGCAGCTGAATGGGTGGAGTATTGTAATGGAGATTTAAACACGACCTATGGTAGGCTTAGAGCTGAGTATGGCCATACGGAACCCTATGGTGTGAAATACTGGGGTATTGGAAACGAACTATACGGTTCATGGGAAATAGGCCATATGGATGCAGATACTTACGCTCGAAAAGTAATAGAGTTTGCGGAGGCAATGAGGAAAGTGGATTCCTCTATAAAAATTATTGCTGTTGGATGGTTTTGGGGAGGGAGCGAAGGTGAATATTGGAATAGGAAGGTATTAGAGGTTGCTGGAGACCATATTGATTACCTATCACTCCACACCTACTGTTGGAAACCGGGATATACCGATTACTTCGCTATTGTGAATTATCCGATTAATGTAGAATACGAGCTCAAGAAAACGGTAAACCTAATCAATTCTGTTTTGAAAAATAAGCCTGGAAAGCAGATTAAAATAGCTTTGGACGAATGGGGTGTCTGGTATGAGAATGCAACAGACGGTTTATCACAGTCTGTAAGGCTTTGTGATGGTCTTATGGCTGCCGGGATGTTCCATGTGTTTCACAGGTTGTGTAATAACGTTACCATTGCGAATTTTGCACAACTGGTAAATGCACTGCCAGCAATAGTAACCAGTGATAGGGGGGAAATGTATGTTAATCCGATTTACTTAGCTTTCAAGCTTTATAGGCATAATACTGGGAAAATAGCGTTAAAGACATTGACTAAGGGTGTTTCTATTAACATTTTAGATGTCTCTGCGACGATTGATGAAGAGGGCAACTTCCTATACTTGGCTGTGATTAATAAGGATCCCGATAGGATGGCAAATGCAACAATCATACTGAAGGATTTTAAACCCAAGTCAGTGTGTAAAGAATCTCAGTTGAACGGGCCAGATATATTCTCTAAAAACGATTTCAAATCACCAGATGTCGTTAAAATCACAACAAAATACGTAACACTAAACGTTAGCAATGGGGTATTCACATACGCCTTTGAACCACACTCTGTAACAATTCTGACATTGGAAAACATAAACAGCACCGTACCCCTTACTTCAGAGTTTGAAGAAACAACTCCTTCAACAACTTCTCCAACAACTGGAGAGACGCCAGTTTTTCAAGAAATGTCTCTAATAATTGCAGGAGCTATAATACTAATCGCATTAACAATTTTCTTAATAATTAGAGTTCGCAAACCCTTACTCTAGCTGTTCAAATAACGTTTATATTTGTTTTCTGTCTAAGCCGAATTGGCGAAATGAATTTACGCAAAAAGAGGAGAAGTGTTTTCAATGATCAAAGTTGACTATAACAAGGGAATTCTTGAAATAAAGCCTTTTTCAGGAGAAGAATTATGGAAAGTCTATCATCTTATTGATAAAAACGACTTAGCTTCTGCAGAAACGACTAGAGTCGTTAAAATTGACGGTGATGAGAAGATTAGGCGTAAAGTCTTCATGAAGATAATGGTTGAGGAGGTTGAATTCGATATTTCCTCAGAAACCATCCACCTTAAGGGCCGGGTTCTAGAATGTCCAGAGGATCTTGAAGGTGTTAAAGGCCATTACCATACATTATCTATAGGAGTTGGAGACAGGCTTATACTTGAGAAACAAGAAATTTCTCCAATTCATGAAAAGATCCTTAATCAGGAAGTGAATACTAAGAAGCTAATAGTCGTAGCGGTTGAACTCGGAACTGCTACTATAGCTATCGTAAAGGATTACGGCATTGTGGAAAGTAATACTATCGAGCAAGATGTTCCTGGTAAAAACCTGCCTGAAGAACATGAGGCATCGGTAAGAAGGTTCTTTAAAGAAATTACAAACTTATTAAGAGAAATCTGGATTAAGGAGAAGCCTAAGATAATAATAATAGGTCATACTGTAATACGCGAATCACTCTTAAGGTTTCTCAAAGAGGAGTATAAGGATATTCATAGTGCTATTGTAGGGTGTTTTCATGCTTCTGGGGGGACAATTTCTGCAATCAACGAGTTTCTTAAGAGTGGTGAAATGAAAGTTGTAGCAAAGGAATTGAAGAGCATTGACGAGATTTTAGCTATAGAAGACCTTCTTAAAAACATTGCGGAGGATATGGCGGTATACGGTGTTGAAGAAACTTGGAAGGCTGTTGAAAGAGGTGCTGTCAGCCATTTGATAATACATGTTAAACTAGCTTCTAGATCGCGTGAGTTGTTAAATAAGGTGACAGACATGATGCGCTTAGTAGAGAGTTATGGAGGTAGAGTAACGATAGTCAGCGGTAAACACGAGTCTGCAGATAAGCTTAATAACATAGGCGGCATTGGTGCCATCCTAAGATACAGGATCTGCTAAACTATTCCCTATTGATCCTTTCATTAATACCCTCTTCATTCACATGGTTTCTAATATACACGGCGACATTCCTACCCTTAGCAGCCTCCTTAGCAGCATCTCTCACCATCATTGCGAGAACTTCAGCAAGTGGACAAAAAGGTGTTGTAGCTATAAATTCTACGATGATCTTTTCCCCCTCGCTCCTAACGTCTTTAATCAAATTAAGCTCTCCCAATGTTAAACCTATCTCAGGATCTACAACACTTGAAACAGCCCTTCTTACTTCAGAGACGATATCATTCTCCATGCTCATGTCTCACCCTCTTCCTTTCATATTCTTCCCTAGATGCATATATTCTTGCTGGTACCCCTACTACGACTACGTTGGGTGGGATATCCCTGGTAACTACGGATCCTGCTGCAACTACTGAACCATCGCCAATGCTCACCCCCGCGATTAAGGTAGAATTCGCCCCTATTATGCAACCGTTTCCTATTGTGACTGGACGTAATTTTTCAGAAACCGGATAGCGATCATTCGTTACACAAGCATATGGCCCTATGAAAACATTATCTCCAACAATAGTTTCATGGGGAAGATATACGCCTGATTGGATTTTAACGTTATTGCCTATTTTAACGCTTCCGTCAAGCATTGTCCCTGTTCCTATTAGACAGTTTTCCCCAATTCTACTTCCTTCTCTTATTAATACGTTATGGCCAGTTGTCAGATTGTTCCCGATTAAAACGTCTTCGTATATTATGCTTCCAGATCTTATAAAGCACATTGAGCCTATTCGCGTCCCCTGTGATAGCGAGTCCAGCTCGTTAATATCTTCTGGCATCACATTCTTCTCTGAGAAGCTTTTCTTAGAGGGATAGCCTATTATCGTATTCAGCCCAATGTACGTTTTCTCACCTATTTCGCTTCTTCCCAAGACTACGTTATTCCCTTCAAAACACACGGTGGGGTGAATAATCGCCTTTTTCGAAACGTAATTGTGAAGCATCGTCTACAATCTCTTATACTTAAATAAAGGTTTTTAACCACTCTTAAAAATTACTGCTAGCAATGCGGTGTCGAGGGAGGAATAAGGCGGTATTCTTACTTGCCCTATTAATAGCTTTAAGCATCTTTTTTGAAACAAGGGTTTCAGGCCAAGTTCCCTCTTCAGACTTCTACGCGGATGTGAGAGTCAACATGGAAGATAATGCAATCGCATTCTACACTGTTAACATAACCCTTGGACCTAGAGCGGTTAAAATGTTAAAGGAAGCCGATTGTAAATTTAAAATCCAGATTCCCAAATGGGCTTCTCCAAAATTGGTTTATTCAACGGAAATGCCTGCCTTATTGCTTCCAGACGGTAGTAAAATTAAATTAAGGCTAGAAAGTGGGGGAAACTACGATTACCTCATTGCGGAGATGCCTTTAAACGCTGAGTCTATTAATGCGACAATTAAAATCGGCTTTGTGCAACGTGATGTAATAGTCGGAAATTCAATAGGCTTTAAACTACCCATTCTAACAGGGTTCAACATCCTTCCGGAATATGTCAACTTCACCCTCCGGACGAGCGGAAGAATAGAAAACTACATGCAATACTTGGTAGACTTTAATCCTATTTTCGAAAACAACACTGCTGTAGGATTATGGAACCTCTATTTCAGGCCGACTACTGTAGGCGATATCAATGGCTCAATATACTTTTCAAAATCCTTCGATAAATGTGTGATAGAAAGCTTAAGCAGGGAAATAGAGGTCACGGAGCATCTTCAGGTTTTGGTGAAAGACAGGTTGAGAGTAAGATACGTAGGTAGGGGGAGCGTAATCGAAGTACTTAAAGCGAGTATTCCGGCAAACATTAGTGATAGGGTTAGGGCTAAGGATTCTCTTGGTCCACTTCAAAAATATAGTGATACATTTACAGGAAGTAATATTAGTACCGTAAGAATTTACTCAAGATACCTTTTAGACCCTGGCCGAGAATATGAGGCAATAGTTGAATACGATATTCCTATTAAAAACATACTGAAGAGTACTAGTGGGAATACAATTAGCATCCTAATTAGGGATTTAGCAAATTACAGCGATATTGTAAACACATACTCCCTAAGCGTTAAGGCGAAGAGTTTAGGTAATTGGAAAATAGTATTCGATTCAACAACACTTGATCTTGAAAAAGACGGAGTCTTCATTGCTAACTTTACCAACGCTATGCCTGATCTTCTGATCCAGCCCGTGAGCATTATCTTTACCTACTCTCAAATCGAAGCGGGCAAGAGTATTTCGATAATACTTGGAATATTAACACTTGCCATTCTTCTAGTCATAGACATATTCAGGGGAAAAACTATACCGGTTGAAGAAACCAAGGAGAAGAAGGAGATTGAAAGCATTATAGAAAGAATGATAGAAGCGCTTAACGAGAAAATAGACTACGAATCCCGCTTAGAGGAAATAAAGGTTAAAAACACGCTTGGAAAAATCTCCTCAAGAGAATATAAGACGAGTGTAGAAGAATATGAGCGTAGAATTACTGGAGCGGAAAAAAGGATCATCAAGGTAATAGAGCAAATATCGCTGAAAAATCCGAAAGTTGGAGAGGAAGTTAAGAGGAATTATGACGTATTTGAGGAGATCGACAATGACTTGAGGAAAATGATTGACAACACTATAGAGAGGTTTAGAAGTGGGAGGATTACGAGAAGCGTATTCGAAAACCTTGCTAAGAAATACTTAAAGGATAATAGGAAGAGACGTGAAGCAGCTACAGAAGACATTTACAAAACGCTTGGAAAATTAGGACAGTAGTTTCTCTACTGGTATTCTGGAAAAGATACTTCTTAGAGAACCATTGGTCCTAGAAGGGATAGCCCGGGAGAGACTCGAACTCTCATCAAGGGGTCCAAAGCCCCCCATGTCTTGGCGCAGTGCTTTGCCATTACAATCGGCGCCTTTTTGGCTCCACCGGGCTTCCCGGGCTGTTGGAAAATTCCTCAGAAGGATTTAATAACTTTAACTCTTGAAAATCCCTAGATCAACATGGTTTTTATAACCGTTTTTTTCTATTATAAGGGCTGGCCGGCCTGTTCCAACATATAGTACCCTGTACCTCGGTTTAACGTTAAAACTGCTTATCACATTTCTCCCATCTAAGATTGCTAATTCTTTTCCAGCTAGATTAGATAATTCTTCTATGTTGATTTCGCGAAACTCCTTATGATCGCTTGCTATAATTACGACATCAGCCCCTCTTACCGCATCCCTCCAATCCCTAAGTATCTCGTAATCCTTGCCTTCAACGCTCTTAACAAGTGGGTCACAGACTTTAACATTAACACTCAGCTTTTCAATAAAGCTTAAAATTTTCAAGGCTGGTGAAAACCTAATGTCTGATGTCCCTCCTCTGAAGGATAATCCAAGCAATGCGAAATTGCATAGGGAAGGGTCTTTACCTAAGAATCTTATAGCATTCACGATTTTACCGGTAAATAACTCGGTTGCATACTCGTTAATTCTCCTCGCCACCCTAATAATTTGAAGGTCTACACTATGTTCAGTTGCTACGTTAAGTATGAAATGAGGATATACTGGAATACAGGCTCCTCCAACGCCAATGCCAGGATTATGCAAGTGTGAAAAAGGTTGAGAATTAGCCGCTATTTGTATCTCATCATAAGGGACTCCTATTTTTTCACAGAAGATAGCAAGTTCATTAGCTAATGCTATGTTAACGTCACGGTAGATTCCTTCAAATAGTTTCTCAGTTTCGGCAGCTATTGTACTCGACATTTTAATAACCCCTTTCTTAACAACTGCAGAGTATAATTCTGAAACAAATTCAAGACTCTTAGGCGAATCGCAACCGATTATCTTCGGATATTTTTCTAGGAAGTCTTCTAAAGCAGTGCCAGCTGAAATCCTCTCTGGGCTGTATGCGAGGGCGAAGTCTTCATCAGCTTTTAAACCACTTGCCTCCTCAAGGATTGGTCTGATTAATTTACGTGTTGTCCCTGGAGGTAGAGATGTTTCAATAATTACTACATCCCCCTTATTAAGTCCTCCTCCTATTTTCTTCGATACTTCGATTATTGGAGTTAAATCCGGCTTCTTATTTTCTGAAAGGTAAACAGGCACCGTAACTATTTTAATATCCGATTTCCTCGCGCCATATTCGTAATCTTTCGTGACTTCTAATAATCCTTTTCTCTTCAATTCGAGTACATGCTTGGATAAATATTCTTCTTCAGGGAATGGTGAAGCACCTGAGCTAAGAATCCTTATAGCATCCTCATCTAGAGTCATACCTATTACCCTGGCTCCAGCAAGGCCCCAGCCTACTCCGACGGTTAAGCCTACATGGCCGAATCCAAAAACCCCAACGGTATAAACACTTTTTCTAAGGTTTTCAACGGCCTCTCTAGTTGTTAAGAGGAATGGTTTCATTCAAGTTAATGCATTGAGCTTATTTTTTAAGATTATCTGATTCTATGTCCAAAAAGGAAAAGATAAATAATCACCACATTTAGGCTAAGTTAAAACATTGGTTAAAAAAACTGTTATGATAGACGTGCTTACACCTAAGCAAGCTCTTTTATTCGGCAAGGTAAATGAAAAGCTTAGTAAGAAGTGTAAAACAATCATAGTTTCTCGCAAATACATTGAGCTAACCAATATTTTTAAACTGTCTCGTATTGAACCGGTAACAGTAGGGGAACATGGCGGGCGCGATCTCTATAATAAACTGATATTGTCATTAAAGAGGACGATAAAGCTTTCTGATTTGATGAAAAAGCTTTCTCCAGAGTTAGTTTTAAGCTTCAGTTCACCGGAGGCTGCTAGAGCCGCCTTCGGATTAAACATCCCACATATTTCAGTTAATGATTCTCCACACTCAACGTATGTCGCGAAATTAACGATTCCCCTGAGCAAGAAGCTCTTAACTCCTAAAATTGTTGGTAAGAATGCTTGGATTAAATACGGTATAAGCCCAAAAGACATCGTTACATATAACTCTCTTGATCCGGTGGCATGGCTAAGAGATTTTATTCCCAATAGAAGCATTTTAAAAAAATACGGTCTTTCTGAAGGCGAATACATCGTTTACAGGCCAGAAGAGTACAAAGCATCTTATTTGAGGAATGGTGCCTTAACCGTTAAGATGATCCATAGGGTTTATTCAAAAGAGAAGTATTTAAAGAGATTGAAGCTTGTTATCGTGCCCAGATACGAAAAGAAAACATATAGAAACATATTTAGAAATGTCGATATAGTCATACTTGATCATGGTGAAGATACGCGTTCCATTCTTTTCTACTCTAAATGTTTTATTGGAGCAGGTGGGACAATGAATGCTGAAGCAACACTTTTGGGTGTCCCAACAGCATCTTTATATCCCTCTTCCACAATTGTGGAGGAATTCTTAGTGAAAAAAGGCTTAGTGGTAAAGTTAAAAGACGAGAATAGTCTACGCCGCTGGCTTAGAAAAACTATTCTGATAGAATATAACGAAGAGGAGAGGAAAATATCCTTAATGAGAGTTAGGAAAATGGAGGATCCCGCTGAAAAAATCGCAGAAACTTGTCTTAAACTACTCTAGATCTTTTAATCATTTCTTATTCTTAATTACTCTTGCGAACAAATACTTGTATAGCTTAAGCCAGATAAATATCCATATTAGTATTGAGACTAGTCCTATGGTTGCCTGGATAAATCCGATTAACATCCTTGGTGCTAATGGTCTTAAAAACCTCTCAATGTTTATTTGGATGATGTATAATACTTGTGGTCCAAATACGATTACAAAATAATTGAATAGGATTATTAGGATAAGAGGCTTAAGGTTTAGGATTTTACTCATTTTCTCACCATAATCCCGTGATTACAGTAAGAACTACTAACACGTCTGATAGGATACACAGTGTCATCATCGCCCTTATAATATCCTTCTCATTTGTAAACCCTAATGCTGTAACAAACCTTGTCAATGTTATGGGTGCTCTCGAATCAATGTTTGCAGTTATAGTCCCATTGTCTGAAACTATTATGGGCCTCACGTTTAACTCTGACCTTTCAAAAAGCCTCCCAACGCTTGAGAGATTAAAGAAGCCGTTGGTAAGATGGGGCAGTAAGCCGATTACTAACAACGCCTCACAATTGTTAATTATGGAAAAAGCTAATAGTGCTCCACCTATGGAGAGGGTGCCAGTGTCTCCAACGAAGACTTTAGCAGGATACTTATTATAAAGGAATACTACCAGTAGTGGAAATAGGATTACAATGAAAATCAACCCTACAAGTGCAATATCAACTTCCTCACTTAAGCCTTTTAATAAGATAGCTATAAACAATGCCACTAGTGTTAAAAGCGAAGAACCAGTAGCAGTTCCATTCATAGTGTCGAACATATTGATGGAATTTGACACTACTGCAAGAAATCCCGGAATGATGATAGCGTAGAGTAAAGGAATTCGAAAAGCTATTTTTAAGGGTAATAGAAGAATGCCCTTGTAAGGATGGATTAAAACTAAGGGGACTCCGGCTAAGGCAGTGAGAAGAGGCTTAATGATAGGGCTAAGCTTCTTCCTATCGTCAATTATTCCAACGACCCCTGTCGTCAATACTGTCACCAGTATCCCAATAGTCTCAGTGAAATATGGACTTAGTAAAAGCAGGGGTATAGAAGCTGCGCTAACACCAATTATGAAGGCTAAACCACCCATTTCTGGTATTCGCGGTTTATCTGGCTTATGATAGTCTATGCCGAATATTCCTAGTCTAACGAAGTTTCTAATTATATACTTCATCGTTATCCAAGATGCCAGAATTCCCAATAATCCTGAAACTATTGCTATTACCAAGTTATCTTCTGATAGCATTATTCTTGAAAGGGGCTTAGGGAAAGTTAATAAGTTTTCAAGGGGTACCGGAATACTTTAATAATCTTAAATCCCAACTATGTTTCCCTTTGCAAGAAAATGGAACAAGTAAGGGTAGCCTTTTCAAAAAGACTGTATTGTTAATGAGCTTTTTCCTAATACTGCTTTTTATTACATATGAACTTTTAGAATCTCCGAATAAAGATTTCTTTTCCATGAAGATAATTGGTCTTAAAGAAGATGAACATGGTTTACACGTAATACTCTCTATAAGCAATAATTCAAACGAAAAGTCAGAGGGTGTTTTACTCGTAATGCTCGGTTACGAGGACAGTTTCGTAGCTGAGAACGATAAGTCTTACATTTTTAAGAGGTTTAAAGTATATAGTCAACAGGTTCTACAAATCTCTCCGAAGAGAGAAGAAAATCTTGAGGTAATTCTACCACGGGATAGCGACATGAAACGTATACTGATAATGTATTTTTTAAAATCCGATTTTAAGGGTTTAGAGGAAAATAGCGACCAGATAGTATTGAAAAAGGAGGATGTCATATGGGTTCAAACATGGGTAAATTGATAAATCGGGAGACTTGGCAATTTATAACAGTGTTTATGCTAGCAGTATTGTTAAGATTAATTCCTTCTCTCAGGTATGGTCTACCATATGGGTTTGATATTTACGAGTTTACATCAAGAGTATTCGTACTTAACGAGGGCGGTTCAGCACCCCTGCCTCACGGTCCGCTTTTCTACTACCTACAACTGGCGGTTCTTAAAATCTTTGGTTACGATGCCTTTATGAATGTATTGGTTTTCCTAGAGCCTATTATATTTACATTTTTTATTCTTCCACCCTACTTTGTTTCTAAGGGTTTTAAAACTGCTGAAAACATTCCCCTCTATACGTTGCTTTATCTTACAGTATTAAATCTACTTGTGCACCAGATAGGCGGTGTTGTAATACCAGAAGGTTTAGGCATATTCTTTTTCGGATTAACAATATTCTTCGTAAGGAAGGCATTTGATGATTGGAAGTGGATATATCCAACAATGGTAACAGGCTTCTTAACTGCAATGAGTCACCATCTCTCAGTTCTCCAGCTAATACTCTTCTTCACATCACTATTTCTGTCATACTCGTATTATTACATAAGGTATGAAAAGACAATAAGCCTATTACGTATGCTTGTTCTAACTCCATTAGCAACTTTTCTTCTAATAGCTTCTGCAGTATCGGCGTGGAGTTTACTCGGAGAGGAAGAGAATATGCTGAAGCTTCTTCTTATAATGGTCACGCGTATTCACATTTTTCCGTTCATACTGCTGGCTGGAGCATTCTTCTTTCCAATAATTACGGTAGAATTTGCAAAGTTCGTAAAGATGCATGGAAAATTTGCTTTTAGGAATGTCTTCATTTCAATAGTTTTAATCGGTGTGGTTATCCCAACAACTTTAACAATAGCTCTCTTTCCCACAGCATTACCAACAGTCCTATGGTTCACCGTACCCATTTCTCTTGGTTTTTTACCCTTTGCAGTATATGGAATTATCCGATACTGTAAAAGAACTCCGCTTTCAGATTCATTATTTTTCACGGCTCCGCTGACGCTTTTCATCATCGAAGCTTTTCTACTCTTATCGTTGGAAAACTATAGCGTGCTTATCCATAGATTACCTGCTTTCATAATATATTTTGCAACACCATTAGCTGGATACGGGTTAAGTTATTTCAGTATTGAGTTAAATAGTTTAAAAAAGGAGTATTTAGCAGGTATGATTATTGCATACTTCATGTTTTCACTAGCAGCAACATCGTTTCCAAAGCCAGAGTATGCATATGGTGTTAAGGAATCGATCAGCCACTCTGAGATTAAGCTTGCAAAAGATGCATATGAATATTCAATTAGATTTAATGCTAAAATAGATACAGACACGAGGCTTGGTGCAATATTAATGTTCGTATCTAGCAGAAGGGCAAATTGGATGGGTAATTTAAATTCATGGTTTACCCCGTCTAACTCATGGCTCGTAAACGTATCGCTTACAGGAGATCCTTATTTATTCAAGGATGATGTTATCATAATGATTTCAAACTCGATGCGAGAAGCTTACCACGGTAGAGTCATAAATCTGATAACGAAACCATCGGGCTCTCTTAATGATAGAGTTATAAGCTATTTAAATAATTATCCCGGCATAGATAGGGTAGAAGATGTTCAAGAAGGTGTATTATACATGAATACTCCTTGGAAAAAGTTAAATCATGGAGAGTAGTGGGTTCTAACAATGGTTAAGGCAGTAGTGCTGATAAGGTGTAGAGCTGGAACATATAAAGAAGTCGTGAGGAAACTGAGGGAGATGGAAAACGTCAAGCTTGTTTTTTCAAGTCTTGGTGCTTACGATGTCGTCTCGAAAATAGAAGCCAATAGCCTATTTGAAATAGGCAAAATAGTGAGAATGATAAGATCCTTAGAGAATGTCAATACTACAGAGACCCTTGTTGAAGTAAAGACGGATAATAGGAGTGTTTGAAAATGACGTATGGTTGCGTATTAATCAATGTCAGTAATGGGAAAGTGGCTCAAGTACTTGAAAAAGTCAAGAAAATAGATGGAGTCATAGATGCATTTGAATGTTTCGGAAGATTTGACATAGTTGTCCTAATTCAAACCAGCGACATTTCAGAGCTAGCAATGCTTACTGCAGAAATAAACTCAATAGACGGTGTTGATAAAACTGAAACTCTTGTGGCAAGCTGAGCTTAGGTAAGGTGTTCCCATCCTCTCTCTAAAACCCTTGTAACCCTATCACCTTCTCGATACCATACTCCCTTCTTCTCAACTATCCTACCTATTGGTATTAAGTTTCCCCCGATGCTTTCCACTTCTTCAACAGCCCTATTCCACTTTCTCTCTGGAATAACCGCTACTAATTCAAACTCTTCACCGCCGTAGAAAACAGCTTCAAGGGGGCTTGCTCCAATAACGCTTAAAGCCTCTTCAACCTCTTCGCTTAATGGAAGTTTTTCAACAAGTATTCCATTTTTACATCCTCGGATGAGGTTATAGAGGGATGTTGCGAGGCCATCGCTAGAATCGGTACATGCTTCTGCAACCCCGTTGAGAGCAATGCCTTCCCGAAGCCTAGCTAAAGGTCTACATATTTTTTCGAGGACTCTTTTTCTTATCTTCTTAGGTATTTTATCAGGATTTTTCATCATCTTAAAGCCTATGTACGTTTCTCCAAAGAAGCCGGTTACAGCTACAATATCTCCAGGCTTACCTCCTTTTCTAGCAATAGGAGGCTTGTCTGAGAGTGATACTACAATCACGCTTATAGTGATGCATGATGTCTCATTCGTATCGCCTCCCACGATTGCACCACCGTAGAGTCTTAACGCATCTCTCCATCCTTCCACAAGTTCTCTCAACTCTCTTTTCCCAAAACCTCTTGGAAGCCCTATGATCAAGTAGTAGTATGTTGGGGGGACTCCCTTAGAGGCTATGTCGCTAACACTAATTGTGAAGCTTTTAAAAGCCATTTGCCTAATGTTCATGAAAGAAGGAGCATCCGTGACTTCGACAAACATGTCTCCCGAAGAAATAAGATACTTATTCTTTAAAACACAAGCCCAAGCATCATCATATGGTGAGAGAATATTGCCCCGTTGAGGGAACCTCTTTTTTATAAAGTCTATTATTGCGCGTTCTCCCAGAATTCTGCGAGTCATATATATTAAGGGTTTTTAAAACTAGTTTTAACCTTTCCACCTTCTTAAAAGGCAAAAACGTTTTTAAACGTCTTGATTAGAAAATTCACCTAGGCCTCGGTAACTCAGCCTGGTAGAGTGGCAGCCTTGTAAGCTGCTAGTCGAGGGTTCAAATCCCTCCCGAGGCTTTGAAAAATTCTACGTATTTTACAATTGGTCTTCCAGAGGTTATTGTTTTGAAGAAAAATGGTAAGCCCCAGGCGAGATTTGAACTCGCGGCCTCCTCCTTTCTGGTTTTTCCAAATCCATTACCAAGGAGGCGCTCTAACCAGCTGAGCTACTGGGGCCTAATATTTTCCTTTAACTGTTCTTGATTTAAGCTTTTCCAATAATATTTCTAGAGTCGGCTGAACAGACACATCTTATTTGATACTAATAAAACTAACCTTTTCGAAATCCCTTCATTCCAAACAAACTAGATAAACTAGTAAATAAGACTGTATTGAAAATCATAAAAAACCATATAAGTCAGCTGTTGTAACAAGAAATGATGCAAAAAGCATTTGTTCAGGGCATAAAGAAAGAGTATGTTGAGGACAAGCTCGTTGATGAAATCCTCGAAATAAGGAATATGATAAGCATGTTAGAAGATAGGGCTAATTCAGAAGGACATGGTCAAAATACGGGTAAATTTGAAACACTATTACAAACTCTCAGGTATGAAATGATTAAGAGGGTTTTGTTACTTGCCAGCAGATATGACTTGAACATTAAGCCTCTCTTAACGTCTTTGAATAACGGTGGGGATATGTTTAAAGAGCCGTTCTATGACGCTTTTTCAAAGATTGAGGAAGAGTTGAATAGAGCTTATCGTGTAGCAAGGGATGTGTTAGATAATTTAAGCAGGATGGTTTAGAGAATGAGCAGCCTCCTCAGCTTAAGGAAATCTGCATCAAGAAAAGCCCTATCATACATTAAGCCGGGAATGATTATAGGGCTAGGATCGGGGAGTACTATTGCAGAATCTTTTCTTCCAGTTATGCTTGAGGAGGCTGGAAGTGATGTAGTGGAAAAAAATTTCTTTGTCCCATCATCCCGCCAGATAGAGTTCAGGGCTCTAGAACTGGGCTTAAGACTCCTCAGCCTTAACCAAGTTGAAAAAGTCGATGTAACCATAGATAGTGCAGACTTAGTGGAGAAGGAATCATTGACTGCAATAAAAGGCGGTGGCGGAGCCTTCCTAATGGAAAAAGTATTGAGCTCAATATCAGATAACCTCATTCTAATAATAGATGAGAATAAGCTTGTGGAAAAGATCCAACCCGGTTCTCTAATACCTGTTGAAGTACCTCCCGACTTTATTATCCCTGTCAAAAGACGTCTTGAAAAAGAACTGGGCGTAAGCGTTAGAATCCGGACTGGAAGTGGTAAAGTCGGCCCCGTCATAACCGATTTGGGTAATGCTATTATAGACGTGCCGTTGCCAGAAGGATATAGCCTGGGACAATTAGATAGTTTTCTCCACAGGGTACCTGGAGTTCTAGAGACTGGTATTTTTAGAGATTTAGTAAGTAAGGTTTACGTTGGCACTGGTAACGGGGTCTTAGAGCTGGAGAGAAGAGGTGTAATGTTGTGAATATTGAAAATATCGAGAGAGTAAGGCTTCTTCTAAGAGAATCCCTGACTGATATAGAACTCGTATCTTATAATTTAGATAGAATTGTCAGGAACCTTAAACAGAAAGACAATGAGTATTTGCAGAAGGTTAGTTTATTCCTTGAAAAAAACGACCATGAAAGGGCTAGAGTTTATGCACAAGAGATAGCTACATTGAGAAGGGTTGCAAAAATAATATACCAATCAAGCCTTCTTGTTTTAACGATTAAGTTGAGGCTTGAAACTCTAATAGAATCCGAAGAGTTATACGGAATGGTTCCTTCTCTTGTCAAATTGTTATCTGCTGTAAATGAAATAGGTCCATTGCCGAATCTCGAAAGAGAATTCGTAAGCATTAAGAATAAGCTTGAAGAAGCAGCCACTATAATAACACGTTACACTGAGATTAAAGTAGATTCTACAGGTAACGAGGTTGAGAGAGTTATTAAAGAAGCTGAAAAACTTGCTTTGATGAAGATCGAGAGTACTTTCCCAAAGGTCCCTCAAACCATTGTTACAGGGGAAGATGCGAAGCAGAGGGTTTTCGAATATCTTAAGGCAAACTCGAACTCGTTTAGCATCGATAAGTGTGCCGAGGACCTTTCTATGAGTAGGGAGGAAGTAGAGAAACTTTTAAATGAACTTGTTAAAGAGAGAAGGGTAATAATAAAACGCGAGGAAGAGACTATTTAAATCGAGCCTTTCTCCTTTCTCCATTCCTCTAATTTAATCAAGCTTTCCTTACTTATGCTACTTCCCCTGTTTCTTATTGCTTTCACCAAATCATCCATAGTCACAGGCCTGGGATTACCCTTCATAGGATCTCCCTGCTCGAAGAATTCTTCGATAGTCATCTTGAAAGCATCCTTACATATGTTCTCAATATCATGGGCAGAGTACCCTTCTGTTAAACGTGCGAGTTCATCATAGTATATTGGTGGCTTTAGGCTGAGCTTGGAGGTGAAGTACATGAAGAGTCTTTTCCTCGCTCTTAAATCCGGAGGAGGGACGTATATTCTCTCTTCAAACCTTCTTAGGAAAGCATCTGGCAGTAGCCAGGGATTGTTTGTTGCAGCTATAACGTAGACGTGTTCAAACCTTCCCTTGCTTAAGAGGCCATCCATCTCTTGCTGGAGTTGGAGTCTAGCCCTAGCTTCACCACCAGTTTCGTAAATATGGGTTCCAACGATGCTCTCAACCTCGTCTATAAATATTATCGCAGGCTCGCTTGGACTACTATTCTTCCTAGCATGTTCAAAGAGTCTGGCAATATTCTTCTCAGATTCTCCAAGCCACTTAGAGAGTATTGAGGATGCTTTAACTAAGTAGAAAGTAGCTTTAATGCTGTTTGCTAATGCTGCTGCGAGGAGCGTCTTACCGCAACCCGGTGGGCCATAGAAGAGAATACCAGTAGACCATGGAAGCTTGTAGACGTCTGGTCTAATAGTTGGGAATATTACGTTTACATACAGTTTTTTCTTAGCCTCGTCCAAGTCGATTATATCATCCCATTTTACAGAAGGTTTCTCTATTAAAACAACGTCTTGAAGCCATTTATCATCCTCTTTTTTATCAGTCTTATTAACATAAACGACTTCTTCCTTCTTCTTAGCTAAGCTATCTAATTTCTCAACCCTTTTCTGGTACTCTCTAATCCTGTCCAGATAAACTCTTTTTATATTATCATTATCGGTGAGCGTGTAAAGCTGCATGAGTATTTCAATTGTTTCTCTGTAAAGTTTTATGGCGGACTTATAGTCTCCCTGACTATCCAAGCTAACAGCCTCATGAGCCTTTCTTATTGCAGTCCTTTCGAGCTCAGTTCTCCAGCTGGAGCTAGCCACTTCTAATCTGAAGACGGAAAGTCAAGTTTCCTAATTAAGTTTTCTTGAGTTGGAGGGAAATTTTCAGTGAGCCAAATATTTTGTTCAGTACTTTAAGGTCTAGCGATTGTTTTCTCGTTATAAAAACCATTCGGTAAAATATTTAAGCCACGTTAAGGTGTCTCATTTGTCAAAAAATGGTTTCATTACCGTGGAAGAAGCCTAAGCCTCCTCCTCAACCAGCGGATACTTCTAGTTTTCAAGACACATTGAGAGAAGCAGTAATGATGCTCAAGGTTCAGGAGCAGAATCTAGACCGTATATATAATAGGATAAAAGCCAGGGATGAGCAGCTTTTCAAAGAAGTTGAAAGGGCACTCATAGAACGTGATAATTCCCGCGCTCTAGTATACGCTAATGAAGTTGCTCAAGTAAGGAAAATGGGGAAAATTATCCTGAGCAATAAGCTTGCTCTTGAAAGGGTAATACTAAGACTGGAAGATACTTTGGATTTCAAGGAAACCTTGAAAGTGCTTGGACCAGTTGTAAACGTCGTTAACAGGGTTGGAAGCGAAATAAGAAATGTAGCGCCGCAGGTAGCTGAGAGCTTGAGGCAAATAGAAGACATGATGAATCGCGTACTGATACAGGCTGGCGAAGTCTCGGGCTATGAACCTTATGTTTCTACAGACAGAGAGGCTGACCAGATTCTAAGAGAAGCATCTCTATTGGCATCGCAGAAGATGAAATCCAGTTTTCCAGATATCCCAGAATCTCTAAAGCAACAGATGGAGGAAACAAGCTCAGGATAATTCCGCTTGACTGTATTCCTGTCTGGTGGCTGCCTTAAGGCTTTTTGCATAACTGGTCAAGGCTTCTAGGATGTTCGTTAAATCGCCGTATTTTTCTTCTATTAATTTTACAAAGGCGCTACCAACTATGGCACCGTCTGCACCGTAGGATATTATTGATTTCACATGCTCAGGCTTAGATATGCCAAAACCCACAGCTAGGGGAATCCTGTTTACCGTATAGTGACGTAGTCTCTTCAAAGTTTGAATAGTAATTTGAGAAACATGCTCCCTAATACCAGTTACACCGAAGACAGATATTAGATATAGAAATCCGGATGTCATTCTCAGTATTTTCTCAAGCCTACTAGAAGATGTAGAGGGTGAAGCTAGGAAAATTGTGTCTATACCGTTTTTCTCAGCATTCTCCTTGTATTCTTCAGCTTCTTCAACAGGTAGGTCTGCTACGATTATTCCGTCAACGCCACTTTTACTCGCATCTTCCAGAAATCTTCCGACCCCCTTTCTGAAGATAATGTTGTAGTAGGTTAACAGGACTATGGGTATTTCAGAAGTCTTCTTCACTTCTCTGACTATGTTGAGAACAGTATTCGGAGTCGTACCTGCGTTAAGTGCCCTAACATCAGAAGCCTGTATTACGGGCCCGTCTGCTATTGGGTCGGAGAATGGAATTCCAATCTCAACAATATCTACCCCCCCTTTTACGAGGGCTTCAACTATTTTGGGAGTATATTTTGGAGAAGGATCTCCGCCAGTTACATAGGCGATCAAAGCACCTTCGTTTTGTTTTTTCAATTCTTGGAATCTCTCAGAAATACTCATATTTTGACACCCAATCTATTCGCAACAACTTCCACATCCTTATCTCCTCTACCGGAAAGGTTTACTACAAGTATTTCGTCTTTACTCATTCCCCTAGCGAGCTTTTTAGCGTAAGCTAAGGCATGGCATGGTTCCAATGCCGGTATTATGCCTTCAAGCCTTGATAATTCGAGGAAGGCTTCCAAGGCTTCCCCGTCGGTAACAGCATCGTATTTGACCCTCCCAATGCTCTTGAGAAAACTATGTTCCGGTCCCACTCCAGGATAGTCAAGGCCCGCCGAGATACTATGTGTAGTTAATATCTGTCCATTCTCGTCTTGGAGGACGTAGGAGAGCATTCCGTGGAAAACACCCTCGGAACCGGCGCAGAGGCTTGCCGCATGTTTCCCACTATGGAGTCCTTCTCCGGCGGCCTCAACACCATAAAGCTCTACGTCTTCGTCTTCGATAAACGGATAGAAAATCCCAATTGCATTGCTTCCTCCTCCAACACAAGCAACTATTGCATCTGGAAGCCTTCCTTCCTGGGCGAGTATCTGCTCCCTCGTCTCGAAACCGATAACGCTCTGAAAATCCCTGACTATCATGGGATAAGGATGTGGCCCGACGACAGATCCTATCAAATAATATGTTGTCTGAACGTTGGTGACCCAATCTCTCAGAGCCTCGTTTATCGCGTCTTTAAGCGTCCTCGAGCCTGATTCAACAGGGTGTACCTCTGCGCCTAGGAGCCTCATTCTGAAAACGTTTAAGCGTTGCCGCTTCATGTCTTCAGCACCCATATATATCTCAGCCTTCAAGCCCAGTGCTGCACAGGCCATTGCTGTTGCCACGCCGTGTTGACCAGCGCCGGTTTCGGCAATTACCCTCGTCTTACCCATGCTCTTGGCTAAAAGCGCCTGCCCTATCGTATTGTTTATCTTATGAGCACCGCCGTGTGCCAAATCCTCTCTCTTCAAATATATCTTGGGACCGCCGAATTTCTCGGTAAGGTTTGCCGCATAGTATAGTGGGGTAGGCCTTCCTGCAAATCTCTCAAGATAATACTTCAGCTTCTTCTTAAACTCCGGGTCGTCTTTGAACCTTAAATATGCTTCTTCAAGCTCTTCCAATGCGGGCATGAGTGTTTCCGGGACGAACCTCCCCCCATAGCGTCCGTATTTTCCTCCCTTAGGATAATCGTAAACTGTTCTACTCATGTTTCCACTTCCTTTGCCTTCCTAATGAATGATAAAACTTTCTCCGGGTCTTTAATGCCCGGTCTTGATTCAACGCCGGTTGAAACATCGACCGCATATGGTTTGACGATGCTAACGGCCTTTGCAACATTCTCCGGAGTCAAGCCTCCAGCTAAGATTAATGGCCTGGGCTGAAGCCTATCTCTTATAATCCTACTTAGACTCCAATCGTGGGTTTTACCAGAACCCCCCGATCCATTATCCATTAAGCTGTCTACAAGCACTATTTCAAATACTTTAGAATATTCAACAGCCAGCTCTAGAGCATTCGGGAGCCTAGCATTTACAGCTCCTATAATCCCTTCTCCACGAACTTTATCGGCTAAACGGATTAGTAGACTCGGCTCACCATGTAACTGTATATAGTCTGCACCGAGCTGCATAATATTGTTTAAATCCTCCAAGCTTTTGGGAATTGTGACAACTACACTCTTAACATTATTCGGGACGGCAGATATTAGGCGGGAGGCAGCATCTTGCTTCAAATTCCTTGGAGAATGTGGAACGTTTACGACAAACCCTACAAAATCTGCTCCGGCACTTACGGTGAATTCAAGGTCTTCAAGCCGAGTTATTCCACATATTTTTACTTTTACCATTTTTTTAATCAGCCTCAACGAAACTTCTAATTTTTTCCTCAACGTTTTTCGAAAGCATTATCGAAGTCCCGATCAGAAAAGCCTTTACACCATACTCTCTTAAAAGCCTTATTTGATCAGGAGACTCTATACCGCTTTCGCTTACGATTACTTTACCACAGTTACCATATTTGCTGAGTATGGCTATAGTATTGTTTATGTCAACTTTCAAATTAGAAAGATTCCTATTATTTATTCCAATCATATCTGCTTCAGAATCCACCGCTTTAAGAAATTCATCTTCAGTATGAACCTCTAGTAGAACCTCCATGCCGTGAGAGTGGGCAAGGTAAATCATTTCTTCTAAATCTGCTTGAGAAAACCCCCTGTCGAATAAAGCTTGGATAAACAGTATTGCGTCAGCTCCAATTTTAGAAGCAGCTTCAATCTGAACATTGCTTATAATGAAATCCTTCATTAAGAGGGGAATGTTTACACTTTTTCTGATTTCTTTAAAAATGTCTAGGGAGCCATGAAAATATTTTGGTTCTGTTAAAACCGAAAAGCCTGCTACACCAACCCTCTCTGCAGAAAGAGCAATTTGCACAGCATCCTCGCTTTTTCTCAAAAAACCTTTTGATGGCGATGCTGGTTTAAACTCAGCTATAATCGGATTCTTATTACAGGATAATATTGCTTTTTTTAAGCTAAGCTTCCTATGTTCAACAGGGCTTACATCATAATACCCTGATTCTACGGTATCTGAAACACTCTTAACGATTTTACCGAGAAAGTCAGACATTCTTTTCAAACTCCTCTAATACTGTCATGTCCCCTCCACTGTATTTTATAAGTTCCCTAAGCTTATCATAAGCTACACCGCTTTCTAAAGACTCTCTTGCTATTTCAAAAGCCTCAGAAAGATTCTTGGCCTTTCCACCTAGGAAGATCGCAGCTGCCGCGTTCATCAAAGCCATGTTTCTTTTCGAAATAAGCTTCTCGTCTCCTTTACGATTTCTCAATATGTCTAAAGCAGTCCTTACACTTTCTTCTTTAGAAGATATTTGGATGTGATCTTTATCTACTCTTTTTAAGCCGAAGTCTTCTGGCTTGATGTATTTTGAAACGATCTTACCGTTAGACACGAGGAAAACACTGGTCCTACCTGTTATTGAAATCTCATCTAATCCATCCGAACCATATACTACCATAGCGCTTTCTACACCCAAGTTCTTGAGAACGTTTGCAACGGGTTTGAGGAGGTGTTTTTCGCAGACTCCTAGGAGCTGAGCATTAGCACCCGCGGGATTTGTCAAGGGACCCAAAATGTTAAATACTGTTCTTATTCCTATCTCCCTCCTAGGTCCTACAGCATACTTCATGGCCGGATGAAAAACTGGAGCGAACATGAATCCTATTCCAATGCTCTCTATAGAGTTCTTAACTGCCTCGGGGCTCATGTTGAGATTGAAGCCCAATGCTTCAAGAAGGTCTGCACTACCACACTTACTCGTCACAGAACGGTTCCCATGTTTCGCTACGTAAACGCCAGCCCCGGCAGCGATGAGGGCTGCTATAGTGCTTACGTTAAAAGTCTTAACAGAATCTCCCCCAGTACCACAAGTGTCAACAAGCCTGTCGTTGATGCTAGGATTTATACGGATACAGAACTTCCTCATAACCGATGCGAATGCAGTTATTTCTTCGACAGTCTCTCCCTTCATCCTCAATGCGGTTATGAATGAAGCTATCTGGGCATCACTCGCTTTACCAGACATTATCTCAGTCATAGCTTCCTCAGCTTCTTCTGGAAGAAGATCTTCGCTTCTAACAAGCTTTGCTATACATTCTCTTATCAAAGCTTATCGCCCCCCTCAAGAAAATTCTTCAATATCCTTTTCCCTTCTTGGGTAAGTATAGATTCAGGGTGGAACTGTACTCCTTCAATAGGATATTCGACATGTCTTAAACCCATTATTTCACAATCCTCTAGAGAATAAGCAGTTATTTTCAATGAAGGCGGTATATCAAAGGTGCTTACTACTAGGGAATGGTAACGCGTTGCCTCGAATGGATTTGGTAACCCTCTGAACACCCCTCTACCGTCATGCTTAATCATACTCGTCTTACCGTGCATAAGCCTGCTTGCATGAGAAATTCTTGCACCAAAAGCATACGCAATACCCTGGTGTCCTAAACACACTCCTAGTATTGGAATCTTAGGACCTAACTTGCGTATTATTGAAATACAATTACCAAAGTACCTCTTATCTTCCGGAGTACCTGGACCAGGCGATATTATTATTCTGTCTGGCTTAAGCTTACTCGCCTTTTTAACGTCTATAGCATCGTTTCTGAAAACCATTACAGACGCTCCCAGCTCTCCCAAGTACTGTGCAATATTATATACGAAAGAATCATAATTATCTATTAAAAGTACCCTCATTATCCACCACCCGCCACTTTCAGAGCCTTCAGTAAGGCCCTCGCCTTATGCTCTGTTTCAAACCATTCTCTCTCGGGAATGGAATCTGCAACAACTCCTGCCCCCGCCTGAATATGTCCCCTCTTCTTGTTTACTATGAGAGTTCTAATCGTTATTGCAAAGTCAGCATTACCATTGTAGGAGAAGTATCCTACTGCCCCAGCGTAGGGTCCTCTTCTTGTGGGCTCAAGCTCTTCAATTATCTCCATCGCCCTGACTTTGGGGGCTCCAGAAACAGTCCCGGCTGGAAGCATGGTCTTAAGAACGTCGAAACAATCCTTGTCTGATGCAAGTATTCCAACAACTCTGGAAACAATGTGTTGAACATGGCTATACCTATGTATTACCATAAAATCAGGTACTTTTACCGAGCCATATTCCGCAACTCTACCTAGGTCGTTTCTAGCTAGGTCTACAAGCATTACGTGCTCTGCCCTTTCCTTCGGATCTGCTAAGAGTTCTTCAGCCAGCTTATCATCTCTTTTCGGATTCCCAGTCTTCTGACGCGTGCCAGCTATCGGATATGTTTCAATAGTTCTACCTTCAACTCTAACGAGCATTTCGGGGCTTGATCCTATTATACAAGTGTTGCCGTGCTTTAAGAAATACATGTAAGGAGAAGGATTGATTTTACGCAGAGCTCGGTAGAAACGTATAAGATCTCCGCTAATGTTAAAACTGTACCTTTTCGATAATACGACTTGAAAAATGTCCCCATTGAAAATATACTTCTTAGCCTTAATTACGATTTCTTCATATTCATCTTTACAAATATTCGGCTTCGGCTTGTTAAACTTTAAACTCCCAAAATTTCTACTAGATTTTAGCTTTCTTTCTAAAATGTCTAGCCTATTCTTAACGGTATAGAAATAGTATGCCTTCCCCCTAGTGTGATCGAATACTATTCCATCATCGTAAATACCCATCTCCAAATCTGGAAGTTTCAAATCATCTACAGCTATAGATGGAAGCCGTTCCCAATACCTTACAGCATCGTAGGAAACATAGCCGACAGCACCACCAGCAAACCTTGGGCGCGTCTGTGGAAATACTTTAGAACTTACTTCTTCTTTTACGATTTCAAGTGGATCATTGGTTTTAACAGCTTCTTTCTTCTCACCAATAATCTCTGCTTTACCATCCTTTACTTTAACTACTAGCCTAGGGTCAAAACCTATAAAGGAGAATTCTGCAAGCTTTTGAGGTCCAGTTACTGATTCTAATAAGTATACATAATTATACTCATCAACCAGTTTTGAGAAAACATCGAGTGGGCTTTTATAATCGATCTCCCTTATTTTAAAATCTAAGATTTGGACATTTTTGCTAGATGATCTACTGCTGAGACGGGTAATTATGCTTGTAGCCACGAGTCATCTCGCAAAGATAGAGCGATATATAAAAAATTCTGAACAAATGCATGCATGTATACATCCGTGCATGAGGTATAAGAAGGCGAAAATGGATTACGTGTTGAGGAAACCTTGCTAATCTCCTATTTTTGATGGAAAATATTGGGGGCTTAGGGAAATCAATAAATAGCCATACCCTATAAGTGGTGGGGGTTCAAAATGAGTGGAAAAGTAGCCATCTCCAGGGAGGAAATGCTACATTACGCTAGGCTTTGCAAGATTTCACTAAGCGAACAGGAAGTAGAAAGGCTTTTAAAAGACATAAATGAGATACTCGAATATTTTGAAATAATAAGAAGTCTTAAATTAGATGTTGAACCCATGACATATATAACAAGCGTAAACGAGGCGCTTAGAGAAGACGAACCTGCTGAGACCCTTAGTGAAGAGGATGTTTTCAGAAACGCTTGGGAGAAAGAGGAAAAATGGTTTGTATCGGGTCAAGTATGGAGTTAAACAGTATTTTAGAGCGAGCAGAATTTAAAGAGCTACCCTCCGACCCAGTGGAGAGGGTATACAGGGCTCTTGAGAAAATTGAGAAGAATAGGGATTTAAACGCATTCGTAACTGTAGATGCGGAGGGGGCCATAAAGAAGGCTGAAGAGATCAAAAGGAAAATTACCAGAGGGGAGAAGCTTGGAGTATTAGCAGGGTTGATACTTGCAGTTAAAGACAATATTTCTACAAGGGGTTTAAGGACAACCTGTTCTTCCAAAATGCTTGAGAATTATATTCCTGTCTATGACGCCACAGTCATAGAGAAGGTAAAGGCTGAGGATGCGATAATAATAGGGAAAACAAATATGGACGAGTTTGCAATGGGGTCTAGTACTGAAACGTCTTTTTTCGGACCTACGAGGAACTTCTTCGATCACTCCAGAGTTGCTGGGGGTAGTAGCGGGGGGAGCGCCGTTGCCGTTGCATGCGACGCTGTCGACATTGCCCTAGGTAGCGATACAGGAGGGTCAATAAGAAACCCTGCTGCTTTCAACTCGATAGTCGGATTAAAGCCGACTTACGGGAGGGTCTCACGCTACGGCTTAATAGCCTATGCCAGTAGTCTTGACCAGATAGGGCCCATGGCTAAGAACACTTTACTAACAACACTTCTCTTACAGGTGATTGCTGGAAGAGACCTTAGGGATTCAACTACGCTTAACAAACCTGTCCCAAATTATATTGAAGAAGTATTGAAGGAAAAAGACGGAATTAGAATAGGTGTGATAAAGGAAGGATTCGAAAACGTCGACGAAAAGGTTTCTAGAAAAGTATACGATGCTCTAGATATTCTTCAAAAAATCGGTTGCGTTATTGAAGAAGTCTCCATGCCTTTCATGAAATATGCTCTACCTGCGTATTACATAATAGCCATGGCAGAGTGTTCAAGTAACTTGGCCAGATTCGATGGAATCCGTTATGGAGGGAAGCCTGTAAAGGGGAAATGGGAGGAACAGCTTGTTAAAATAAGGACTGAATGCTTTGGTGAAGAAGTCAAGAGAAGAATATTTTTAGGTACTTTCGTATTATCCGCAGGTTATAAAGAAGATTTTTACATAAAAGCATGTAGAGTTAGAAGGAAAATACATGATGAATTTAAGTTCTTGTTAAAAAGCTATAATGCTTTAGCGACACCGACTATGCCGGTCCTACCCTGGAAAATAGGTGAGCTTCTCTCTCCGTTAGAAATTTATATGATGGATATTGAAACCGTAGCCGTTAATTTAGCAGGGCTTCCCGCAATAAGTATTCCAGCGGGCTTCATAGGTTCGCTGCCGGTTGGACTACAGCTAATAGGAGATCATTTCGATGAAGCAACTTTACTGAGGATCTCTTATGCATACGAGAATGAATCCGGATTTAACAAATGGTTTTAATACTCTGAAAACCGGAAAGGTTATAAACCGGTTTTAAACTACTCGTCGAGAAATGCTTCAGAAGATGCCTATGCTACTCATACCCGGTCCGATAACGCTTCCTGAAAGAGTTTTGAAGGCTATGGCTAAGCCAATAATAAGCCATAGAGGAGAGGAATTCCACAGGCTTTACGAAGAGATGGAAGATGGGTTAAAGTATGCTTTTCAGACTGAGAATGACGTTTACATAATAAACGGTTCGGGCACAGCCGGAATAGACATGGTTTTCCAAAACTTTGTTTATGAAGGTGAGAAAATTCTAATACCCGACTTTGGAGATTTTACAGAAAGAGCTGTAGAGAATGCTGTAAAAGTCGGTGCTAAGCCAGTTATTGTTAAGGCAGAATGGGGAGACGTTCCAAAATTGAGGGAAATAATCGATGTGATTGAGAAGGAGGATATAAAGAGTATCTTCATAGTACATAATGAGACCTCTACCGGTGTAACATTCAGAATGATGGAGGAGATACGTAACGCTATTGGAAATAAGGATATCCTTGTTTTTGTAGATACTGTTTCAGACCTTGGTGTAGAGCCCTTTTACACCGACAAGTGGCATGTTGATGTCTGTGTAACTGCGAGTCAGAAGGGCCTCGGGGGGCCTCCCGGGCTATCCTTTGTCTCAGTAAGTAAGAGGGCCTTAGAAAAGGGGTTGAATAATCCTAGAAGGAGAAGTTTTTATCTTGATATTGAGAAAATACATAAGTTTCATCTAAGGAAAGAGACGCCTTTCACACCTGCTATCACATTACTATACGGCATGGCTGAAGCTCTCAACATACTTAAAGAGGAAGGCTATAACGAGAGGATAAGAAGACATAAAGAGAACGCTGAGATGATATATGAATTCTTAGAATCGGAAGGTTTTGAAATCTTCCCCAAAGAAGAGAAGTATCGATCAATATCCATAATAGTCTTCAAAAACAATAATTTTGATCCATCCAAAGTTATTAAAAAACTATACGAGGAATACGGAATACTCATTGCAAGAGGAATGGGTAAGCTGAAAGATGAAACTACTAGGATAGGAAACGTCGGGTATGAGGGAAGGGAAGAAATAGAGTACTTCCTTAAATCGTTCAAAACCTTGTTGAATACTCTGCGATAAATGATTTCTAATCTGTTTTACAATAAATTTTGAAGTAGGCGTTTGATACAATAAAGGAGGTGTAAATTTTACTCTACTTCCTTTACTGCTACCTCTGCTCTAGTCTCTATTCTTTCGATCTTACCGTCACGTATCCAGAATATCCTATCGCTAACATCAATCATTTTCAGGTCATGTGTTGCATTTATTATGGTGACTCTCTTTTCAGTGTTTAGTGTTTTCAATAGGTTGATTATTTCTAATCCGGTGTGAAGATCAAGGTTTCCAGTCGGCTCGTCTGCAAGAACTATAACTGGATCATTTACTAATGCTCTTGCTATCGCAACTCTTTGTTGCTGTCCCCCAGAGAGTTCTCCAGGTTTGTGATGTAGTCTTTCACCTAGTCCAACTCTAGTAAGCATTTCCCTTGCCTTCTTAATTCTCTCATCCCTGTCCACTCCCGTGAAGATCATAGGAAGCATAACGTTCTCCATTGCTGTTAATACGGGTATCAGGTTAAAAGTCTGGAAAACGTATCCTATTTTCTTAGCCCTAAGCCATGCAAGCTCATAGGCATCGAGACTTGCTATATCAACTTCATCGATGAAAACCTTGCCTCTAGTGGGTCTATCTAACCCTCCGATCATGTTGAAGAAGGTTGTCTTCCCGCTTCCGGAAGGTCCCATTATCGAGAGGTATTCGGACCTTCTTATTCTAACACTGACCCCGTCTAGAGCCTTGACTGTAACAGGCCCCATTACGTAATATTTCGCTAAATCTTCTGTTTCAACAGCATATTCATATCTTAAAGCCATTCTACATTCACCTCTTACGCTTCATACCTCAATGCCTCAGTTGGGCTAAGCTTAGCCGCAATGTAGGCGGGCACTATGGATGATATTAATGCTATGAATACGCTTAACCCAATGTCTACTAGCGGGTTTGACAATAGAATTAATGGGTCTTTGATATCAAACTCTAGCCATAGCTTTGCTGCTACTATCAGAGCTTGAATCTGTGCGGGCTCTTGTCTCATAATCGGCAGTAAGTATTGCCAGATAGCTGCAACACCCCAACCGGTTATCGACCCTATTACACCCCCCATTAAACCGAGTAGGAACCCTTCTATCAGAAATATTGTTAACACATGTCTGTTCATCGCACCTAGACACTTTATTGTACCTATTTCCTTATACCTTTCTGCAACGCTTATCAGCATAGTGTTTACGATTCCTACTGCGCATATGAGCAGTGCTATTATGGCAACCCATATTTGATACGCTTCTACTATGGTGCCCGATTGTTGCTGTAGGCTGGATACTATTCTTCCAGTAGTTAGAAGAAATGTTAGAAAGGATATTCCCACTATTATCGAGGCCATTGTTACTAGAGCCCTGCTTAACCTACGTTTAATACTCTCCAGGCTAAATGAGAATGCTTCTGAAAGAGGGAATTTTACGCCTTCTTCCCTAGTCAATCTGCTTCACCTAGGATAGGGCTACATTATATTAATTTAAAGCTTATTAACCTTTGTTCAAAGCGAATAGGACATGAGTATATATGAGTTCATTTCCAACCTGGAAAAAATAACGCTTATTTTAGCAGTGGGTATTTTGATAGTAATCATTTACTTCATTGCTAGGAGGGTTGTTAGACGCTAGGCAATGGGCATTGCGTATGCGTAAATATCTTAAGTCGCATATCAGGTTAGGGCCTATAATGGGAGAGGGGGTAAATGTCTAGGGAGGAGCTTATTCAAAGGTATATTGAGGCTATTCTAGAGAAAAGGAAGGACATATCTAGGGAGGAGCTTATTCGAAGGATAGAGGAGAAGAAGAAACATGCCCGTGTTAGCGAAGCTTACAGGGGGGTTTGGGCTGTTTTCAGCTTGGCCAATGAGCTAGGAATAAGGCTCGAAGAGGTTTCGCTAGAAAAAGAAATTAAGATTGGCAGTATTGTCTCCGGTCTTACAAGCATTTCTACACGCGGTAGAGTTATAGCGGTTCTTGAGCCTAGGGAAGTAGAGTCTAATGATGGAAAAATTATGATATCCAGAGCGATAATAGGAGATTCCTCGGGATGGTGTTACATATACTTATGGAGAGAAAAGGCGAATCTATTCCAGGAACTAGGTGTTAATGTTGGTGATGCGATTAAGATTGTCAGGGCATACAGTAAAGAGGGGCGACTCGGGACCGTGGAGATACATCTAGGTAATAATGGAAGCATATCGAAGATCGAAGATAGTCCAGATATTCCTCCAAGAGAAGCGTTCTTTAAAAGGCTTGGGGAAATAAGCTATAGTGACAATGTTGTTAACGTCAAGGCGATGGTAATGGGTGTTTCTCAGTTGAAAAGATTTTCAGATCCGATAAGGGGGGAAGGGGCCCTTAGAAGGATAATACTGGCAGATGGAGATTTAAGAATTCCTTTGACTCTTTGGCACGAGCATTCATTCAAAGTGACTGAGAAGGATGTTTTCAGCACTGTCTTAATTGCTGGAGCCAGAGTCAGGAGAGGATTAAGCGGGAGCCTCGAGTTAGAACTTGATTCCATGGGGTATCTGGAGATAGTTAGTAAAACCGAGAAAGTTGAGTATAGTGCTCTATCCAAGACGGACATAGGCAAACTCGTCAACTTGAGACTATACGTGCTAAAAATGTTCAAGGAAAATACTGTCTCATTAGGAGGAAGGATAAGGAGAGTAATGGACACCATCGTCTCAGATGGTGAATCATATGCTATATTAACCTGTTGGAATGGCGTTATAGACAGGCTTAGGCAGATGGATGCTGAGGGTAAGAAGATTTCATTTCTAAACGTTATTGTGAGAAGCAGGGGGAGACAAATCCTGTTGAGCACAACATCCTCCACGACGATAATAGGTGTTGAAGAAGGTCCTTCAAATCTTAAGATTCCAGAAGCAACTTATAGAATTGACGAGCTTGAACCAGGTATGAGGAAGATACATGTAGAGGGGGTTGTTTCAACAACCCCAGAGGAACAAGAGGTTGTTTCAACTTCTGGCGAAAGAATAAGATTATGCCGTTTAAACTTGATGGATGATACGGGGATTGTTGAAGTAGTTGCGTGGCGTGAAAATACTAGTAAGATTATGGGACTAAGACCCGGGGTTGGAGTAAGGATTAAATGGTGTAATGTTAGGGAGAGGGGAATAGGAAGAATATGCATTGAAGTCACTGGGGACAGTGAGGTGGAGATGATAGATATTGAGTAGTGAAGCTGTTGTTATCGTTGGGAGAAAGAAGCCGTGGAATTATGTTACTGCATGTATTACAGTGTTTAACAGTGGTAGCAAGACCCTTATCATAAGAGGAAGAGGAGAAAACATTTCAAGAGCTGTTGACGTTGCAAACCTCTTGCAGAGAAATATAGCGGGTGCTAGGATAATTGACGTCAGGATTTTAGAAGAAAGCATAAGTGGTTCTTCCAGGATGGTTCCAGTAATTGAGATAGTTGTTGAAAACCCCCATCTAAAAGAGAATAAGCGATAGTAGGAAAGTCAATAGAGTTGTCAAGACCATCAAAATATTGATCATTTTACTACATTGCTTAACAAAGCTTTCTAGAATATTAAAGACTTCTCCAGTAACCCTAATGTCTTCTACTTTGCCAATCCAAACTTTAATTGAACAAGCCGATAAACTACTAATAGCATTTTTAATAGATTCTATGCATGTTTTCAAGAGAAGTTCTTTATCTGTTTTAAAGCCAATTGGAAAATACCCTTTTTTTGCTTTTCTAATCCCAGTTAGAAGATGAGTATCTGTAGTAACGATTTCAAGCGTTGATAAATTCAACGATTTTTTCAAGTGATCAACAAGATAGTTACGTAAACCTTTCACCATGTTGTTTCCATCTATAACTATGAGAGCATGGTTCTCTCCTTCAAGGTTCAAAACAATAGTCGATATTCCTCCAGGACCTATTTCATCATTTGGTAATACAGAAGGGTGAATTCTGTCGAATCCAATTATCACTTTCTTCTCAGATGTCTTCCTTAAGCTTTTCAATACTTCTTCCAAAATATTAACGAATCTACCATAGTCGGGATCTAACGTTCTCCAGCTTGAAGAATCTATTGAATTGTGAGCATCCGTAATTATGAATGGGGTAAAGCCATACTTGCTTATTAAGCTCGAGATATTAGGTACCCACTCGGGAGGGAGATCTTCTACAGAGTATCCTGGACAAGATAGTAAAACAATACAGTAAGAACATATAGAAATGATAGTAACCGAGTATCCTTCGGTTTCTTTTTGGACTACGCTTGCATTACATTCTCCCAATTGCTTTGCAGAACTTAATGCCTCTACCATTTTCAATCTGAGCTTTTCAACCTCCCTCCAGGAGGGAAGATTAAGACTATGGTTTGAAAGATTACGTAACAAAAGTACCCTGAGACTAGGGTTTTCAATTAATTTTATTAAACGACTGGGTAATTGGCTACTTCCAACTGTACCAAAAGGTCCAAAGTGAACAGATAGGCCAAATATCGACAGATCTACTTCTTTTTCAGTATCCAATAGTAGGAGGGACAATTCTAGGTCTCTTTTTTCACTCATATCTTCTAGAATTTTTTCGAAAGATTCAGGATTTTTATTAAGATGGTACTCTAGGTATGCGTGGAATATACTTAAAGGCTTTATTGGAATTTTCCCTTTAAGCCTATGGTTTAAGAAAAATAAGAAAAATACGCTTGCAAAGAAGGATATTATAATCGATAACATCATAAAAATCCACGTTTTAAATATCATTTGACCCAATACTAACCAGCGGAATGATTGCGTGAATACGTAAATAAGGGATATCGCTAAAACTTTGACCGTATTCTTTCTTAAGAAACCTAACATTACAAGTATTGAGATAAATGAAGAGAGTGTCGTGCCCAATGAGATCGAAAAGAATATTGTAAAACAAGGTTCTTTATGAAAAAGAATATTAGTTAGATATCCTATGAAAATTAGAATCGTATAAATTGCTTCTTGAATTAATTGTAGTGCTAAGAGTCTTCTGAAAGTTAAAATTTTGTCGTTACGAATAAAGGACTTGTGGATGATTAGTGAATATGGAATGGGTAAAAAAACTAAGATTAAAGCTTGTGGGATCAATCTGAGAATAGGGCAGGTAATAGATAAAAATATTGAAATAAGTATTTCAAGAAAGACATTTATAAATATTATTACACGTAAGGATGGAAATGAGAAAAGAAACTTAGCATAACGAGACGAATCTCTAGAGGACAATCCCTTATATTCCCAACATCAGTAGCAATATACTAAGTGCTATAAAGATAGATGAAACAATTATAATCACTATGGGCTTAATCTGAAAACCCCTTCCCTTCTCACCAAGCGTGCTGAATAAACCTGCAGTTCCCGCGGGAAGACGTGGAGACCTCCGTCCCTCTTTCCTCTTAGAGCGTTCTTCAGACATTTAAAACCGTATTTTCCCAATGTGGGTAATAAACCTTATGGATAAAAGGATTAAAAACGCTGACTTTTAATTTCTAACGTTGTTGAATCAAGATAAGGGGGATATTAAGAAAAGAATACTGACTGAAGCAACAAGACTAGGGATTCTTCTTAATCCTGAAGCACTTTTGATTCTGGTCGAAAATTACGATGAGAAATCTCTACCTACAATTTTAAGCAAAATTGCCGAAGAAGCTAAGAAGAGAAATAGCGTTGTCGTTTCTAGAGAAGTTGTTACAAGCGTTATCGGGGCTTCGATCAGGGCTGAAATTTCCGCGGGTGTTCATACTCATTTTTTAGCTAAGGATGTAGAAGATGATATTGAGATTTTAAAATCATATGAGGCTAAGCAAGTTTCTGATGACCTTGAAGCTAGGAGACAGTATTTTGCCGATAGGTATTCTAAGATCTCTTCGATGCTTAGAAGCCGGGCTGATATGTCCCCATATTACCCGCTGAGGAAAGCATGTAGCTTACCGGATCGTTCAGAGGGTAAAACTATAGTCATGGTGTACGAGAAGCGTGAAAACTATATAGTGGTAGAAGACATGGATTTCTCAACCAAGATACTGATTCCGAGGGATTGCGATAAAGATTTAAGGGAAAAAATCGGTAGGCTCCTGCCCGACTCTGTAGTGGGAGTGTCTTTCTATGTTTCTAACTCCAAACTTTTCTGTCGATCTATAATATTTCCAGACGTACCCATAAAAAAGTTTAAGACTATAGAGGAAGATATTTCCGTCCTCCTAACTTCAGACATTCACTATGGTAGTCAGAAGTTTTCTGAGAAAGCATTTTTGAGAATGATAAAATGGTTGAGAGATGGGGGTGTGACTGAAAAGGAACGGGAGATATCTTCTAGGATAAAATACATGATTATAGCGGGGGATCTTGTAGATGGTGTTGGAATCTATCCCCAACAGGAGAAAGAATTACAAGTGAGGGATGTGGAGAAGCAATATGGAGGTCTTTCAAATCTTCTAAGCCAGATTCCCGAGCATATTAAGGTTATAGTAATACCCGGCAATCACGATGCTACTCTCCGGGCTATCCCGCAGCCTCCGATATTCGACGAATATGCTGAAAAGCTTGAGAGTAATGGGAACGTTATCTCCTTAAGTAATCCTTGTATGGTTTCTCTACATGGTGTCAAGTTCCTTATTTACCATGGTACAAGCATGGAGGATATTGCAACATTTGCAAAGAATGCAAGTTACGATAGGCCTGAGAATGCTATGGAGATAATGCTTCAACTCAGACACTTGGCGCCAGTATACGGTTCCAGAACTCCGATAATAGCGCATGGTCGAGATGAACTCGTAATAGAAGAAGTCCCGGACGTTTTTCATACTGGACATGTACACGTTTTCAGAAATGGAGTCTACAGAGAAATCAAGCTGATTAACAGCGGAACCTGGCAAGAAAGGACAAGGTACCAGGAACAGCTTGGTATAATGCCTACTCCCAATATTGCTGCGGTACTTGCACTTAAAAATGGTTCTGTCTCGCAAATAAGGTTCGACTAATTCTATTCTAATCCCAAGAAAATTTTAAGGTAAATAATAGCTGATGCAAGTATTGCTGACACTAAACAGAGGAAATAATCTCCCTTCTTAAACTTCAAAAGCTTGTAACTTGTCCTCTTAGGCGAAGCGCCAAAGGCCCTAACCTCCATCGCATCAGCTATCTCATAAGTCCTCCTTATGGTTCCAACGAGTAGGGGTATAAGTATCGGCATTAGGTTTCTTACCTTTGTTCTAAACCCTCCCTTTTCAAGTTCAAGTCCGCGTGAACGCTGTGCATCATATATTGATTGAAACTCGTTGTAAATTACGGGTATGAAGCGAATAGCCATCACGAAAGAAAAAGTTAACTCTATGGGGAATCGTGCCGAACTCATTGCTCTTCCAATGTCTTCAGGAGTCGACGATAAGAAGAACCATGACATAGATGATGATAACACAATGAGCCTTATTGAAAGAACAATACCCATGAAAAGGGTTCCGCCAAAAAGCAATTGCGTAATGAATATTATTATGATGAAGAAGATGAGTCCCCTTAATGAATAAACCCATTCTTTCAATGCTCTGGCCAATCCTATTAAGAAGAGTTGTAATGTTAGAATTGCAATTAACACTCGAATATCTATAAATACAATTGAAAAAGTCATTAATACTAAAGATAGCAGAAACTTTGATCTAGGATCTAACCTATGGATTAGAGAATTCCTCCTCTTATATTGGAATGCTTTTAAGAATGACATTTATCAAACACCCTTATTAGAGACTCGCTTATACTGTCAAAATCCTCATCGATAACTGAAAAACCAATTTCTTCTTCAAGCTCAATGAGGAAAGGTTTTCTTAATGATGCTTTCTCAATCACTTCTGGGTTTGAAAGAAGTTTTCGTAAGCAACCGTCTCCCACAATCTCGCCTCCACTTAGGACTATTGCTCTTCTACATAGGCTTACGGCAAAATCTACGTCATGAGTTATTACGATAATGCTCTTTCCTTCTGAAACCAGATTTTTAAGGACATTTTGAATATTCAGTCTTTGAGCATAATCCATTCCTATCGTAGGCTCATCTAAGATTAGCAATTCCGGACGCCAAACAATTATCGAAGCTATGGCTAGTCTCTTCTTCTCACCACCACTCAGTTGGAAGGGGCTTTTATGTCTATACTCTTCTAATCCAAAAGTTTTCAAAACATCCAAAAGGCTTTTCTCGATCTCATTTTCAGTGAAGCCGAAGTTCTTCAGACCGAATTTAATTTCTTCCTCAACAGTTTCTGCAAAGAACTGATGATCAGGATTGTGGCATACAAATCCTATTTTTCTAGCTATCTTTGCTACAGATAGATTCCTAGTATCTACCCCGTCTATTTTCACACTGCCCTTAGTTGGCTTAAGTAAGCCATTGAGGTTCTTGGCCAAAGTAGTCTTACCGGCACCATTTTCTCCGAGTATGGCTATGCTTTCACCTTCTTTAATTGTAAAGTTAATATTCTTCAAAGCATATTTCTCAGCATCAGGATATTTGAAAAAGAGATTTTCAACAGTTATTTCAACCATGTTTTTCACTACTCGCCTCCCTTAGATATGAGAAAAGCTCCTTAAGATTCTTAGGGGGCTTTTCCAAGCCGCATCTGTCTTTGATCCTGAAATATATTTGAAGGATTGGAGGGATGTTTATTGGAATCTTCTTTTTAAAACTCTCATAAAGAACTGACAATGGCTCGCCATCAAGGACTATTCTACCATCCGATATAACGATGATCCTTGAAACATGGTCGAGGAGCAGACCAATCCTATGCTCTATGATTATTAACGTTAATCTTCCACCTTTTTTCTCTAGCTCCTCCTTAAGTCTAAAAATGCTTTGAATCAGGTTTATTGACGAAGAAGGGTCGAGCATTGAAGTAGGTTCATCGAAAACTATGAGAGAAGGATACATAGAGAGTATAGATGCAATAGCTGCTTTCTGCTGTTCTCCTCCAGAAAGGCTGTTCGGAGAAGAATACCTGAGGTGTTCTATTCCAACTAGCTTAAGGGATTCATCTACTCTTTTACGTATCTCCTCTGGGGGTAGGGCTAAATTCTCTGGACCAAATGCCACATCATCTTCTACGCTGAATGTGAAAAGCTGGTTCTCAGGGTTCTGGAAGACTATTCCACATTTCGTGGCAATATTGCTTACAGGGTTTTCTAAAATGTTCATTCCAAATACGTAGGCTTCGCCGCTGAATTCGCCAGTATAACTATGTGGTATTAATCCCATAATGATCTTGGCTATCGTAGACTTACCGCAACCAGAAGGGCCAGTTATAAGTACGCTTTCCCCTTCTTCAATCTTAAGATTAATATTTGCCAAGGCTTCTTTCTCGGATCCTGCATACCGGAAGCTCACGTTTCTAAAGTCTACTGCGTTCATTTTCCAGTTTTGCCAGAAAATGAGGAACGTTTTAAAAAGTCTTTAGAGTATAAGTTAAATTTTCTAAGCAGAGATACTCCCCCTGCTTGTTGATAATGCTGCTTTCAATTCGTTTTCAAGCTCACTAACCCTCTCCCTAATCTTGTTCTCCTGCCTTTCTATCGCGTTTATTCTGACTTTGATAAGCTCCTTTTGCTCGTTTAATTCGTTTATTAGGTCTGCTTTGTTTTTCCTAATGAGAATCCTGCCTGTTATCCTGTATACTGGCGTGTTTTCGTCGACGGATGACAGCTCTTGTAGAGCTGATTCAAGCTCCCTCTCCTCTAGCTTAGCCTGCTCCTTCTGAATATAAAGAGATTCCAGAGTTTGTTGGAGTTGTTGAAGCCTGGACAGTTTCTCCTGTAGCTGAAGAGGAAGTTCCTGAGACATCACTCCTATTTTCTTAGAGGATGCTTAAAAACCTATGTCTTAAAAAATATCGTAACCAACACAATCCTGTGTTTCCAATATGGTTATTGCCTGCTCCACCATGTGAATCAAACCAAGAATGTTCTTAAGCCTCTCCGCTACCTTGGAAGACTTACTGCCTTTGATAAGTAGCAGTATTTTATTACCGATAACTCTTGCCTTCACCCCACTTTTCGGTTCTACAACAGCATCTCTTAGACAGGCCCTGTAAATAGCCCCGGGCCTCCACTCGTCCCTGTATTTTAAAACCAGCTTGACCCTTATCAATCTAAGAACTAGCTTTAACACCTGCAGCCCTTACAGCGGCTTCACCTATTTTAGTAAAGGGTTCGTATGCTCCTCCGGCAAAAGTATAATCGCATTTCCTACAGCTCCAGACACCTACGCTAAGCCTTTTTAAAACGCCTGTTCCACATCTTGGACAGTTATAAACAGCCCTCCTTTTCTTTAAAACCTGCATATACCTCTCTCTCAGTGAGAATCCGTATCTTACACCCAGTGCTCCGGAAAGCTTCTTCCTAGCCATTTCCACTGAGCTTGCTGTATGCTATGCTTCTTAACTCTTTCCCTAGTGCTATAGACTTGTCTAAAAGCTCTAAAAAGCCCCTCGGTGAAATCATGCCCCCACCATTCTTCTGTATTGCACAAAACCTGTCATCAGACTTAACCGTCATCGAGATTGTAAAGTCTGAAGCATACTCCTCGTTTAAGCATGGATCTACAACATACTTGTCACCAAAGAATGCGTACGTTATCGAAACGGGTAGGTCTTTAAGCTCCAGTTTGAAATATTCGTCTAGTTTCTTAATACTTTGCCCTTCAACGCTGTACTTCGGAAGCTTCGTCGTACCAAGGGCGTTCACGCTTGCTATGACTGAAGCATCTATAAGATTGCCGTCGTAATCGAGAATATAGAGGTCTACATATAGTGAGTAAACAGACCTGCCGGGTATTATGCATAGTGAAGAAAGATCAACTGCCTTAGATTCTCTTATGCTTCTATCAACATACCTGGCTAGAGAAATAGACTCTTCAGAAGGGGGCCCGGGTTCAAAGACTGGTGAAGCCAATGGGACCAGCTCAGCGTTTACAATCAGAATTCCCTCATTTGGAGTATCTGCAAACGGCAATGCTACTCCCACTTTAACAGCAGCCAGTATCTTAGTATTCCCAAGTTCCACTAATGCAGACCCTTCTGCCTTTTCAATGTAATTCAATTGCACGTTCAGGTTCCTATACTGGAGGAGACCTCTTCCATCAACCCTCTTACCTTCAGCAAGCAGACGGTAAAGCTCCTGTTTCTCGAGTTTTGAGATGATCGGCCTCTGCTCGGTTATTGACATTAACCCTCCCTCCTTGGGACTGAAAATCTCTCTTTCAACGCCTCGACTTGCATTTTATGTATCTTTTGAGTAGCAGTTATGGCTAGTGAAAGCGCCTGCTCAATTTCTTCTTTAGACATTATACCGTCCATTTGAAGTAGAGTAATGCCATCGAGTGTCGGGTTGTAGGCAATTGGCATATCTGCTTCGCCGTATTTGTCTTCAAGATCATTAAGGTCCACTATTACTTTTCCATCTGCCTTACCCACGGCGCAGGCTGCAGTCAAGCCTTTTAGAGGTATGCCAGCGTCTGCAAGAGCTAATACTGCAGCCGTTAAACCTGCGCAGCGAGTCCCCCCGTCGGCCTGCAAAACCTCTATGAAAATATCTATAACAGTCCTAGGGAAAAGGGAGGTCATGACAAGTGGTTCAAGAGCATTTCTAATAACCATTGAAAGCTCTATTTCCCTCCTACTAGGAGCAGGGCTCTTTCTCTCAGGTGTTGAGAAAGGCGCCATATGATAACGGCATCTTAATATGCATCTGTCAGGTAGTGAAATATGCTTAGGAAGAGCTTCTTTTGGACCGTAGACTGCTGCTAGAATCTTATTCTTACCCTGCTCAATATAGGCGGAACCTTGAGCATTGGATAATACTCCAACCTTAATCTTAATGGGCCTGAGTTCATCAGGAGCTCTATCATCAAGCCTTCTTCCGTCTTCTTTAAACAGGCTTATCTTCTCGCTCATGTTTTACAGCTTCCTTCCAGCCAGTAATGCCTCAACTCTCTCAGTCAACCCGTATATATGTGATTCCCTTTCAACCATTTCTATGACTTCCCTAATTTTAGCAACTATGTTGCTATCTTCAGTATGTACTATTATTCGACCGTTCTGACCTACCGTAAGTTTAACACCCGTCATCCTTTCTATAACAGACAGCATGGACCCTTTCTTTCCTATGATACGCGGTACCTTTGACGCCGTTATATTTAGCAATGTCCCGCTTGAAACTATTCCAAGCCCTTTTCCCTTCATGGTTATTACTGGAGAAGAGAATATCGACACATCTTTTATAACCCCGGTTATAACAGTGCCTATCTCTAAAATCCTGCCTATACTATCCCTCGACAGACGAATCCTTTTTTCAGAATACTCTGACAGGGGGAGGAATGCAAGGAATGGAGAATTTATATCCACAGTCCACCCTCCTATATTGGGTTCTTTAACGATTCCGATTACGAGATCCCCTATTTTTGGTTGATAGAAGGATTTTAAGGAAATAACGTCTAAGCGTTTACCGTCTACTCTCACTATTCCAACAGTTGTTGCAAACATCCTATCTGAGATTTTTAACGTATTACTACCCGGAATATAGAATCTGCTTTCCCCAACAGGCTCGCCGGGTACAACTATAGGCCTCTGCTTCTGTTGCTCATTACCCTGGTACAACTTTAAGCCTCCTTAAACAGCTGCTTAGTGTGCTAAGCCTTTCCTCACGCCCCTATATCAACTTTTACCCTTTCACCGTATTTCTCATTAACCTTTTCAAGGAAGTAGGACATAAGTATGGATGGAATTCTGGCCGTTATTTTGACACTCTTATCCTTCTGGGCCTTAGTCTGTTCTATCTCTCCGAAGGAGTTTACAAAGCCGTATACATCGTTAGACTCTTCCTGTTGGCATGTCAATGTTAATGGAATGTCGTTGATCTTAAATTGAAGTATTTGCCTTAAAGCCTTAACAACATTCTTAAACTGTTCTTCAGGAGGTTTGAATGGATCTATTGAGACACCAATTTGACTGAGGGCTTGTTCAATCCTAAGTGATGGTATTGGATTCCCCAGCGAGGGGTCAATAAGGCTTTTAGATAGCATTGCTATTATCTGTTGCCTCTTGCTTTCAATCATTTTACGCCTCTGCTCACTAGTAAGTTGAAGCTCACCTTCTAAAAGAATCCTCTCAGCTATCTTGAAAACATCGGTTGTCCCAAAGAATTTCTTTAACTTTTCAGAAGAAACCCTGAGCCCCTTTTTAGAGTCGGAATAAATCTCATCTATGAGTAGTATCTTCCTTATGTCCCCCTTTCCTGTAAGTTTAAAGTTCAAAGCAGGGTCGGGCGCTACAATTATTTCAAATTTCTCCCCTCGTAAGGAGAGCCTGCCTATAGTGGATGGTTTACTCAACCCTATTTCGCCCTTTCGTAGTACTTCTTTACTTCTTCATAGCTTAAGACCTTAAACTTTTTCTCATCAGTCCTTATTATTCCAATCCTAAGCCTATCTGGAGCCACTTCCTCCTTCAAAACCTCAATACTGCCCCTAATACCCATTATTATAGCCTCGTCTAGACTAGTGTTCATCGAATAATTATTCCTGAAATACTTCAATATGTCCTCTCTACCTATGCCTATTACGGATGCAAAATACTTGAAATATATGCCGGTGGGATCCAATTGGTAAAGGCTTGCCCCAAGCATGTCTACGCCCCCTATTAGCATAGAGATGCCGAAAGGCCTCATTCCAGCGTGCTGAGTGTATGCTTGGACAGTATTGCTCAACCTTCTTACAAGATATTCCACGTCCACAGGTTCATCGTAAAGAAACCTGTTTATCTGCGCCTCATTTCTAGCATATTCAACCAGTAGCCTGGCGTCAGAATTGAACCCTGCAACTACAGTTCCTATATGCTCATCTATCTGGAAAAGCTTCTGGCTGAAAGTCCTGTCTTGAAGCATATCTATCCTCTTCTCCACACCTGCTAGTACAATGCCTTCCTCAACATGTATACCCCACGCCGTCGGACTATTATTCACCATAATCATAGCATAGTCGACTTGGAGTATTCTTCCGTCGGGCGAGAATCCGTACATCCGCTCGTAGCCTGGTATCATGATCCTGTTTAGATGAGAGTTAACTAACTCCTTATAATCTTTGCCCTTGCCTAGCCCTAATTATGGAGGAGGTGTTTTCCAGGAGTTAAACAAATGGAAGCTATGTCAAGCGTGTCGGAATATTCATTGTAAAATTTATCTTACAAAGCTCTTTAGACAAGTTTTATAGTACTCACTATTGCATCAGGGTCTTAAAAGAAAGGATCTGAAACTGGCTTTATGAAAGGCATATAGAAGTAATTAAAAACGTAGTTATAATGAATCGTTAAGCTGACTGATGCTGTTAAACGTTTTCTTCAAACCTCTTAGTCAATATTTTAACCAAAGTTTATATTAGGAAAAATTGTATGTCATTTAGCCTTCGTCTCGACAGATTTTTTCCCGTGCAGAACTTGCTTATAGCCTTTTTTAAAGTACCCGAAACACCTATTATTCTTAATCCCGGGGATAATTGCGATTCCGCTTCACTTACTTTCGCTTTAATAATCGGAACCATTTTATGTGGACATTTTACAATTATAATTTCGTTGTATTTTCGAACAATTTTAAAGAAGAAGCCTATTTGAGCACTACAAGCTTCTCTAAGTATGTTATTAAGCTTACGATAATCCTTGACTTCGAACACTATATATCTCGTCTTATACTCTTTTACTGGCATTTTATCTTCTATCCTCCTTAATCCCTTACTAAGAGATAAACCTATATAGTGAGAATGAAAATACTCGTCGAGTAAGAAAGGGGAGATGGAAGAGCGAAAAGGGTTATTACTGGTTTCCGCCTCTTATGATGGGAGTAGTAAGAGGGTTCTGCTTAAACTATACGACCCTGAGAAGCAGGAGATAGTGATTTTCCCATCTGCTGAGAACCATCAGCCATACTTATTGACCGATTTAAGCATAGAAGAATTGATGAGTAACCAGCAGTTGATAAACCACCATGGATTTGACAGGATTGAAGAAGTTAGAAAGTATGACTTATTAGAAGATAGGGAAAAGGTTTTCAGAAAAATCATTGCAAAAGACCCTCTGTCAATAGGTGGGTCCGCCACGTCCATAAGGGAAATAATTGGAAGGGCCTGGGAAGCTGATATTCATTACACTTGGTGTTATATATACGACACGGATAAGAAACCAGGGCTATACTACGATATAATTGACGGCAAGCTTGTCGAAAGACGCTTAGAAACAGTCCTCGAGGATGTTGTTAAGCCTCCTGAATCCCAGTATCCAGAAATCAGAGAGTTGATTGAAATACTTAATCAGCCAATACCGTTCATGAAGCTTTCCTCACTCGACATAGAAGTTAAGCCTCCTGGTCCAAATCATGTTCCCGATGCCAATAAGGCAGAGGATCCGATAATCTCTGCGGCTTTTAAATCGAATACGGAAATGGGCAAAGTCTATGTTCTTGACGATTTTGATGGGGAAGAGTATGATGGAACTAAGAAGATAGTCCACGTATCTAGCGAGGATAAGCTTTTGAAAGAAGTCTTTAAAGAAATCAAGAAATATCCATTTCTAGTGACTTTTAACGGTGATAAGTTCGACCTCCTGTATTTGTATAACAGGGCTAAAAAACTATCGTTGAATGAGGAATCCCCTCTCGAAAAGGGCAAGGATTACATTAACCTTGTTAACGGGGTGCATATAGATCTCTACAGGGTATTCTTTAACAAATCGATACAAAATTATGCTTATGGAGGAGTATATAAGGAAGTAACGCTGGATGCGATTGGTAAGGCTCTAATCGGTAAGGGCAAAATAGCTCTGACTGAAGATATTTCCATTCTTAAACCCAGAGAACTTGCTGAATACTGCTTTAGAGATGCTGAGATAACTTTTGAACTCATCGCTAACAAAGATTACTTATTACTCAAACTCCTCGTCCTTTTCATGAGGATAAGCAGGCTACCTATGGAGGATGTCGTCAGACACGGCGTCTCTACTTGGATTAAAAGCATGCTCCTAAGCCTCCATAGAAAGAACAACTATCTAATACCTAGACAAGAAGATATTCTACAGCTTAAAAGTGAGAAGAAGTCTGAGGCCATTATAAAAGGCAAGAAGTATAGGGGGGCAATAGTTCTTGAACCTAAACCCGGCTTATACTTCAACCTTGTAATCCTCGACTTCGCATCACTGTATCCTAGCATAATAATGAACTTTAATATAAGTTATGAGACAGTTAGATGCGTCCATGAAGAATGTAAAAACAATACTCCAATGAATTCACCCCATTGGATATGCGTTAAAAGGAGGGGTATAGAGAGCTCAGTAATAGGCGCTTTAAGAGAGCTCCGAGTAAAGTACTATCAGCCTCTTTCTAAGAAAGCGGAAACTCCTGAAAAACGTGCTTTCTATGACGTGGTACAAAGGGCAATAAAGGTTTTCATAAACGCCAGCTATGGTGTTATGGGTGCTGATACTTTCCATTTCTATGCTCCTTCAGCTGCTGAAACAGTAACGTGGATAGGTAGAGGGATATTTACCGAACTTGTTGAGACTGCAAAGAACCTTGGCATAGAGGTTGTATATGGTGATACTGATTCAATATTTCTAAGGGATCCGAATCCGAATGATGTTGAGAAACTCATCCAGTTTATGAGGGAAAAGTATAACATTGAACTTAACATAGATAAGGTTTACAGATATGGTGTTTTCAGCCAACGTAAGAAGAACTACCTTGGAGTTACTGAGGATGGTAATGTTGACATAAAGGGCCTTGTGGGAAAGAAGAGTTCAACACCAAAATTCGTAAAACAGGCTTTCCATGACATGATTAGCATACTTAGCAAGGTAAAGAACGAGGAGGAATTCAATGCAGCCGTTGAGAGCATAAAGAATATGATAAACGAGTACGTTGAAAAACTCGTGAATAAGCAACTGAGTCTCGATGAGCTTGCTTTCGACGTAATGTTAAGCAAACCTCTGGATGACTATGATAAGAACACGCCGCAACACGTTAAGGCAGCTAAACAGCTTGAGAGGGAATTGGGTATTAAAGCTAGGGCCGGCGACATAATATCATACGTTAAGGTTAAAAACGGCGTTAAACCCGTTAAGCTGGCTAGAATAGAAGAAATAGACTTAGATAAGTATCTTGAAGTCATGAGGGCTACTTTCGAACAGGTTCTAGACCCCCTGGGTATAGAGATAGAGCCTCCCAGGAGAAGCTTAAAGCTTAAAGACTTCATGTAACATCAATAATTGTTGTTAAATGGTTGAGAAACCTAGCATTATAGTAGTTGGAGTAGGCGGCTTCGGTAAAAACCATGTAAGGGTTCTTGCAGAACTCGGAGGCTTAGGCGGTGTATGCGACATAGTTGAAGAAAGGGCCAGCACATATGGAAAACTCTACAATGTTCCGTATTATGGGAATGTCTCTGATATTCCTGAAGGAGCTTATGATGGGGCTATAGTTTCGACACCTACTTCAACGCATAAGGATGTTGCAATGGAACTAGCATTGAAAAAAGTTGGATACCTCTTCATAGAAAAGCCCTTTACTCAAACAGTGAAAGAAGCAATAGAGCTAATTAACTTTCTTAAGAAGAAGAATGTTAAAACAATGGTGGGTTTTATTGAAAGATTTAACCCTGCCATCAGGATGGTTAAGAAGTACATTGAGGAAGAAGCTTTAGGGGAAATAATAATGGCCTCAGCGACAAGGGTGAGGAGATGGCCCGAGAGAGTAACTGACTCAGGAGTCCTCTTAGATACTGCGATTCATGATGTAGACTTGATGAGATACCTTTTTTCAGAAGACCCAATCAAAGTATATGCTAAAACAGGAAAGTCAATGCATAGGATTCATGAGGACTATGCAACAATAATACTAACTTTCTCCAGTGGTAAAATGGCTATAATTAACGCAAATTGGTTAACCCCCTACAAGATAAGGCGTTTAGAGGTAATAGGATCAGAAGGCGTAGTTGAAGCTGATTTAGTTACACAGCAGGTAACCCTCAGTTCTAAGAATGATAGGATAACCCCCTTCTCCGAATGGAGCGAACCTCTTCGACATGAGTTGAAATATTTCCTGAACTGTATAGTTAATAACGAAAACCCAATTCCCGGAGAAGAAGATGCAGTAAGAGCGCTTAAAATAATCGAGGCTAGTTTAAAATCATCTGAAGTAGGTAATTCTGTGGAGATTTATACGTAACCTTTTTAAAAAGCTGCTTAAAGAGATGTGCCAGTATTGGACTCGGGAGAAAACGCTGAGAAAGCACTAATGCTTGAGAACGTTGCTCTAAGTAAAAGATTGCTAAATCTATCTTTAGAAATAATCCTTGCGATAGCCTACTTTTTAACAGGCATTTCAACAGGCGGTAGAGCATACAATATGATTGTTGCAAGCGCATTAGTAGGATTCTCCATAGGCATAAGGCTGATTTCAGAAAATATGTTAAAGAGGATCGTACGATACATGTTTTTAACCGGAGTGGTAATGGGGATTGCCGGAGCCTCGCCACCCTTATACTTTGCAATCTTTCATGGAATAATATCTTCTATAGAATTGATGTTTAGCATAGGTTGCATAGTCCTCACGGTAATAACCCTTTTTAGAATGGGGAAATTTAAAATGCTGTAAGATGAGAATTAAAGATAATAGAAAAGTTAATTACTACCTTTCATGTGCTAATTCAGGTATTGAATAAGTCAAATGTCTTAGCGATCGGTGTACTGCTAATGGGGCTAGGCCTATATTTTCAGAGTATTAAGGGAGCAATTAAAGATACGTTAATCGGGTACTTAGGTGGAGAAGGAAACTTCACATCGTTTATAACGATCCTCTTCTGGTTCGGCTTCATAATAGCGATAATCTCAATACTGATCAGACCGAAAAAGAGAAGGATAGAGATTCCTGTTGAAACTACCGAGGAGATTCCACGAGGAAGAATAGAGACTGCATATGAAGTCGGAGAAGCCATGGAAACAAGCGAAGTGGGAGTTGAGCAGGATTATGAAGCCCTTTCATCTCCCGAGGAGACAGTTGAGGAAGGTATGAAAGAGGAGGTTGTTGAAGAGGAGGAAAAGTCTGGAAAAGTCGGTGAAGTAATCGGTTTCTGTCCAAGATGTGGTGCTCCAGTTACTGAGGGAGTGAGATATTGTAGGAGATGCGGCCTTAAACTGAAATAGATCCAATTTTAAGCCAAGAGTTAATTTTATAAGGGTAAAACAATTCCTTTGGAATCAGAATTGGGAAAAATAAAGGTTGCAATAGCTGGTGTTGGAAACTGTGCATCTGCCCTAGTTCAAGGGGTATATTACTATCGTGAGAGTAATGAGCAAATAGGCTTAGCACATCCTGATGTCGGTGGCTACAAGCCTGGGGATATCGAGTTTGTAGCCGCCTTTGACGTAGACCGTAGGAAAGTGGGCAAGGATTTGAGCGAGGCAATATTCGAGAAGCCCAATAACACGATAAGGTTTCAAGAAGTTCCAAAAATAGGTGTAACTGTGAAGAAGGGGCCTGTCCTAGATGGTGTGGGAAGGTATCTAAGGGAAGTAATAAGGTTCTCGGAGGATAGGGACGTGGATATTGTTGAAGAATTAAAATCCTCTGGCGCGGAGATCCTTATAAACTATCTGCCCGTTGGCAGTGAGAAAGGTAGCCGTTTCTACGCTCAATCTGCCTTGGAAGCTGGTGTAGCATTCATAAACGCTATGCCGACTTTCATAGCGTCATCCGAAGAATGGCAGAAGAAGTTCGAGGAAAAGGGACTGCCTATCGCGGGAGATGACGTTATGAGTCAGCTTGGTGCGACAGTTTTACATAAAACTTTGATAAAACTACTTGTCGACAGGGGTGTTAAAGTTGAAGAGTCTTACCAGCTTAACATAGGAGGGGATACGGATTTCTTAAATATGCTGGAACAGCAGAGGCTTGTTTCGAAAAGGGAGAGTAAGACTTCAGCAGTAAGAGCAATGTCCCCCTACGAGATGCCTCTGAGAATAGGTCCCAGCGACTATATTCCCTTTCTAGAAAATGAGAAAATATGTTACATATGGATTAAAGGCAAGTATTTTGGAGGAGCACCATTATCTATCGACCTTAAGCTTTCAGTTATAGATTCGCCGAACAGTGCGGGCGTAATAATAGATGCTTTGAGAGGTGTAAAAGTTGCTCTAGATAGAGGCATTAGCGGACCGCTTATAAGTGTGTCTGCATACTGTTTTAAACATCCTCCTGTTCAAATGCCGTATGAAGAAGCTAAAAGGAAGTTTGAGGAGTTTATAAGAGGGGAACGTGAAAGATAGCATCTATCCTTGTATTCTAAAGGTTTACCATAAGCTCTACAGTAGCTTCAAAACCTTTCTTCAACTTTTCAACTATTCTCCGATCTATATCTATAGCGCTCTTACTGCTTTTAATTCCAACAGTCTTGTCGCAAATGTACGTGCTTTTTCTGAAGACCATTGTAGAATCATCCTTAAATGTTAGAGCCGGATCACCGTAGCAATAAAACTCGTCCATAAGTTCTCCAACAATTACTTTAACGAATATCTTGACAGGCCTTCTGGCAGCATTCTTAAATTCTTCCGAGAGCATTCTAGGAGACTTATCTGCAGAAACCAAGAGGAAACAATCTCCAGTTTTCCCTATTTCCAAATCCCTTGTAATAGCTAGTGTCGTTGGATGAGTCGCTCTTATATTCCTATGCCCCATTCCGTGGACTTTCTCTATAACCATACCCATGTTTAGGCAAAATAGTTTTATTCTTCAGGGATTTAAGAAATACTGTCGGTAAAGGGGAGAGAATGGATATCTTAGATCCTTATTTTGAAGAACGGAAAAGACTGGTGGAACGTCTTGTCGAAGAGGGCATTATAAAATCTGAGAAAGTTAAGAACGCTATGCTCAGAATACCTAGACATGAATTCGTATGGCCAGATCAGTTGAAATACGCCTACGAGGATACTCCACTGCCTCTAGGTGAAACAAACCAAACGGTATCGGCTCCCCACATGGTTGCCATGATGAATGAACTTCTTAACGTTCAAGTAGGCGAAAAAATTCTTGAAGTAGGTACTGGAGGCGGTTATCATGCAGCTACTCTTGCCGTGTTAACCTGTCCCAACCTAGATTCTCCAAAACCCTTGGTTTTCACGATTGAGATAAATCCTAAGCTTGCAGAATTTGCAAGAAGGAATCTATCTAGGCTCGGGCTAGATAAGGTCGTTAAAGTCATAGTGGGCGATGGTTCTAAAGGATATCGAGAAGAGGCTCCTTATGACTGCATTTCAGTAACTGCTGCAGCACCGAGGATCCCTGAACCACTCATAGAACAATTGAAGCCGAATGGGAGAATGGTAATACCTGTTCAATCCGAATTTTTCGAACAAAACCTCCTGCTTGTTAAGAAGGATGAGAAGGGAAGGATAAACACTTTTAATATGGGGCCGGTAATATTTGTTCCACTTCGCGGGGAATATGGCTTCAATTTCTAAAACCACTTAGATAATGCTCCTTCGGCAGTTTTTTTCTTCTTTTTAACTTCCTCAATGGCTTTAGTGATTCTATCTAAGGAGAAATCATGTTCGTCGTGTAGAAATCTTATAACACCTTCCTCATCGATATCCTTCCAGTGGAGTTCACCTAAGTCTCTTACGTCGGGATGGAGAAAAAACTCCTTAGCCTCATAGTACCTTGAAATCTTAGATAGATCTTCTCCATACTTTTTGAAAATATCTTCTAGACTCATTCCGCTTTTAACAAGTTCTAATGCTCTCTTTGGACCTATACCTTTTATCCCCTCAGTATAATCAGTGCCTACGAGTAGAGCAATATCTATCAATTGCTCTCTTGTAATTGACAGTGTCCTCAATGTTTCCTCTAAAGATATTTCTTCCGGATTAACTTCGACATACGCCTTCTTGCCAGGAAGCTTCCTCCTACCCGTTATCGTAAGGTTTCTCACAAGCATCTTACCACCAAAGAGAAGAGAATCGAAATCCTGACTCCCCACGTAATCTGCCACGCCTGTAGCAACCATATATGCAGCTTGGGCTTCTCCTTCTGAAGGAGCATGGACAACGGGTATTCCCATTAGGGTAATAAGTTTCTCAGCAGATTTAATGAGGTACTCATCTAATGTTGCGGACATCTGGGCATACTTACGTGCCTCCTCTATCTTCCCTGCTGCTAAAGCTTCTTCGTATTTTTTAGAAGCTTCTTCACGCAACATCTTCCTTCTTTCAGCTTCTTCTCTCTTAATCTTAGGTGGTTCACCGTCAAATACGTAAATGGGCTTGAGACCCACAGAAAGAAAGTTACAAGTCCTGTAGAATATTCCTGAAAGGTGGCTTGTTATCCTGCCTTTAGAATCCATCAAGGGCTTTCCATCGGCTCCTCTTATTATCGTAAGGAATTGGTAAAGCGTATTATACATGTCTATAGCGATCCTCTTGTTTGCAAGGTCTTCAAGCCTTATCTCCTTAGCCGGGACTATATCCCCCAGCTGAACACCCATTCCAAATATATGGTGCCCAGGAAGCTATTAACAATTTCGGAAAGCTGTTAAACATTAGGGTTGACTAATTCAAGCCTCTGATCCTTTTTGCCTGAAGCGAATACTCTCAGAATACCCCTTATCTCCATTGCCATAAGTTCCCTTTCTACTTCTAGAACGCTTACTTTCCCAACGTCTTTCTCTAAGCTTCTTAAAAGCTCGGTTAAAGTAAGGCTTTTCTTCTTCTCCAGGATGTCAAAGATATAATTTCTAAGAGGGATTATCCTCCTACTGTCTTCAGATGTCCTAACCACCCTCTTTCCAAACCTCCACTCTTCTGGTTACGTTAACTATTTCCATCTCAGATACTCCATCTGTTTTTCTAATTTCTTCTTCAATCTTATCAGATACTCCATCTACTTCAGGGGCTTCCACGTTCACCAACAGTATTTTCATGCCGAAAAAGTATTCGGTTACTTGATGTGCGATTATCTTACCGCTTTTCAGGTTCTCCTCCAATCTCTTTAAGAGTTCATTTAGATCGGTAGTATTCTCGTCTGGGAAAATTCTCAGAGTATATATTATTTGTTTCATGATTCAACGCCTCCGTTAAGTGTTTTTGAAACATCCGGTTTAATATTTTTGTACAACAACTTAACCATCAATCTTTCAAAATCCTATATAAAGCTTTTCTGAAGAGTATAAACTTACTCCAGTGATTTAATAAAATAATTATGGTCCTCTTTACTCTTACGGCATGGTGTAGCCACATTTTGGACATTTTACTTCTCTGGCGAATGTTCTACATTTCTCACAGCGCCATATGGTTACTTCACCACAATTAAAGCATGTGAACTTCACGTATTTTTCATAGGGGTCTATCGGCCTGTTACAGGACATACATACTACCATCTTGCGGACCAATTAAATCAAGCTATTAATAAGCTTAGCGGCTGAGAAAACACTGAAAAGTTTAAGCCATTACCATCACTTTTGAAGGCAGATGGGCTGTTTCAAGTTCAAGCAATGTATAGTAGTTAGAGAGGATTTGAAAATGTCAGTGGGTAAGACTTGTGCCCAAGTCGCACATGCCGCAGTCTCAGCGGCGGAAGAAACTCGTCAGATTAGGCCAGAGTGGTTCAACGAATGGCTTAAGGAGGGTCAGAGGAAAATAGTCCTGAAGGTAAAATCGCTGGACGAGCTTCTTAAAATAAGAGATATAGCTCTAAAAGAGGGGGTTTCTGCCTGCCTTATTTCCGATATGGGTCTTACAGAGATCCCCCCGGGTACGGTAACATGCTTAGGGCTTGGTCCAGCTCCGGAAGAATTGATGGATAAGATCACCGGCAATCTGGCACTTTTATAATTGCTTGACACTAAGGTTTATTAGGTTAATGCTCTTTAACAGGGGGGAAGCATCTTGCAGACAGCGAAGAAGAAATCTGAGATCTTAATGGAGCTGGCGAAGCGCCGAGGAATATTCTGGCCCTCTTACGAGATCTACGGAGGAGTAAAAGGGCTGTTAACATTGGGCAACGTGGGCTTCGAGATAAAGAGGCGGCTTGAAAATCTTTGGATAAAATACTTTGTCTATTCTAGAAATTTTCAAATAATAGAGTCGCCAGTAATAGGGCCTAGGCCGGTTTATGTGGCCTCTGGTCATGAGACTCAGTTTACAGATAAAGCTTTGAAATGTGGAAAATGCGGTTCCATCTTCCGTGCTGACCATCTTCTTAATGAAATTGGTATTAATATTCCTGAGGGAGCATCGCTCGAATACATAGATGATCTTATTGAAAGTAAGTTGGTTAAGTGTCCAAACTGCGGTGAGAAGCTTTCAAAATCGTTTCAATGGCTCTTAATGTTCAAGACGGAAATAGGAGTAGGTGACTTGGGATACTTAAGGCCTGAAACTGCTCAAGGAATATTTACAGAATTCAAGAGGCTTTATGTCCACGGCAGGTCAAGTCTACCTTTAGGAGTAGCACAGGTGGGGAGGGTTTTTAGAAACGAGATTTCTCCAAGACAGGGCCCCATAAGACTTAGAGAGTTTACAATAATGGAGGTCGAGTTCTTCTTCGACCCAGATACTAATACCGGACCATCTGATGAGAGATACTTAGAAGAGACGATCCCCCTACTAACTGCTGAAGACCAGGAAAAGGGCATTACAGAATCGCGTAAAGTCAAGGTTAGAGAAGCCATTGAGAGAAACGTATTCAGCAACAATTGGATACCCTTCTTCCTTGTCCTTACAAAGGGCTTTCTTGAAGCCCTTTGGATACCTGATGGTGCCTACAGGTTTAGAGAGAAACTGCCCAACGAGAGAGCCCATTATGCCAAGCAGCTTTTTGACTGCGAAGTCTTCTTGGAGTCGTGGGGATGGACCGAGGTTGCTGGATTCGCCTATAGGACGGACTATGATCTTTCTGGACACATGAGGGTCAGTGGCGAGGATATGAGTGTTTTCATATCTTCAACTAACAAAAAGGTAGTGCCTCATGTAGTTGAGCCTAGTTTCGGTGCAGAAAGGCTCCTATATGCTCTTCTTGAGTACGGGTTGAGAATAGATGAGGATGGACGTACCTACCTCTCCATACCGCCATATCTCTCACCTTTTGATGTCTCTGTTTTCCCACTGCTTTCTAAGCCTGAATTCATAGCTAAGGCTAAGGAAGTTGTCGCTTATCTTGACAATTTCAAAGTAAACTTCGACGACTCTGGAAGTATTGGCCGAAGATATGCGAGGGCTGATGAAATAGGTATACCCTTTGCAGTAACTATAGACCATCAAACTTTCTCCGACGATACTGTAACGCTTAGATTTAGAGATACGAAGGAGCAGAAAAGGATAAGCATATCGAGTCTTCCAGCAGAGCTTTCTAGGCTTCTTTCACCTTCTAAACCCATTGTTTAAAAGTTTCAAGGAAAATAGGGTTTAATCCGGAAAAGCTTAAAACTAAAAACAGCAGTATTAAAACAGGATAGTTGAGAAATGTACCCCACCGAGACAACTCTACGGCTTAAAAGACAACTCCTACAAACATGTCAAGAGCTTGCGAGGTATGCCGTAGACTCGGTGAGAGAAGTTAATAATCTTGTCACAGCATGTTTTGATGACGATACTTCTAAATTGGACGAAACTCTGAATAGCATAATTACTCTCAAAAATAAGTCGATAGAAACTAAAAGAAATCTTTCAAGCGAACTCGTCGAGGCTGGTGCAATAATGGTTAGTAGAGAGGATTTTTTGAGGTTGGCTTCACCTTTAACTGGAATACCTGACCTCTGTGAAGGAATAGTTTACAGGTTAAGAGAATTTTTCCTAAAAAAGAAATCAGTGGATAAAAATCTAAAAGACCATTTTAAAGAACTAACAGCTAAAGCCCTTGATGCGGTTGTAAAAATGAGGGAGACCATATTTACATTGGGCTTTGAAACTTCAAAGATACAGGACTTCGCCAGGAACGTTGAGACGTGTGAAAAGGAAGTTGACAGTATTTTCAGAAGCCTAGAAATCAAGATAATTTTTTCAAAGGCAGATATTTCTACAATCCTCCTGCTCAAAGATGTTGCAAATCTTATTGAAGAGGTTGTGGATAAAGCTGCAGATGCCGCGGATGCTGCTAGAGTACTATCTCTAAGCGTATTTTAGACTGGTGTAGCAAAATGGAAGAGAAGAAAGCTGAGATAACTGCCGAACTGATAGGGGATCGTCTAATAATATGGAATATTGCACATTCTCAAGAAGTATATAGAATGGGCTTCTTCGGCAAACCTGTAGGCATTCCTAAGCCTAAGGACTATAACTTCAACGCTCCTCTAACGCTAGATTTGTTCGAAGGATTATACCTATTGGAAAGGGGAATTATAAGAGTGGTTGATAGGGATAGTAGAGAAATAACTCCTGAACAATTGCTTAGAATAGCCTCTAGAATCCATGAGGATTTTAAAAGCAAATTCATAGTCTACAGAGACCTTAGAAACAGGGGTTTCATAGTTACACCAGGGATTAAATTCGGATGCGACTTCGCAATATACGAGCATGGTCCAGGAATAGACCATGCACCAGCAATACTTGAAGTCAAAAAGGTTGGTGATAAGATAGATGCGCCAGATTTTATTCGTGCTGGCAGGCTTGCGACTTCTGTTAGGAAACTATTCGTTTTCGCAATATCTGATGTAAAAAACAATAATGTAAAATACCTCGTGTCCAAATGGTGGAAATCATAAAAACATTAAAAATAATCCTAAATAAGGCCTTATCCGAAGGTATCTTAGGTTATCCTTGAATTTTTTAAACCATGCGTTCGAGTACGTGTCTCTTAAGGCTCTCGATTAAGTTGTTGTCAAGAGAATTGATAACCTTGAATATTCTCGGATCTGTAACTTTGTATAGTCTCTTATTTCCAGCTTTACTTTCTTCAACCATACCGCATTCCTTCAGTATTTTCAAATGACGCGAAACTGCTGGTTGAACGACTCCGGTTCTCTTCACTATATCGCTGACATACTTCCCGCCTTCCTTTAGCAATTCTATAATCTCTAGTCTCGCAGGATCGCTTAAGGCCTTAAACACCTTCGCCTTAAACACTTCTGGTTTTCTCCCCGCCTGCTTCATGGCTTTGTTATCTTTCTTAATACGTATATTTAAGTATTCACTGTTCATAAGAAAAATAACAAAAATTAATTAAATGCCTTCGATGTAAGAAAGAGTCTTTTAAAATCACAAGATAAATGGAAGCCAAATGGGAATAATAAACAGATTATTCTACTAAAATCTTAAAGTCGAATCTAGACATAATGTTACATATTGGACACATAACCTTTAAGACCATAATAACTACACATATACCATACTATTGATAACTGTCATCGCCGTTTTTCAAATATCACAATAAAATATGGAGATAAAATTAGAAAAATTCAATAGTATTTTTTATTGATGATAACGAAAATTAACAATCAATATCCCGCGGGCTGGATTTGAACCAGCGACACTCCGGTTTCTGTCCGCCCGGTAGGCTGAACGCCTCCACCCACGGTGGAGGACTACAGCCGGAAGCTCTACCAGGCTACTCTTTAAATACTGGACTTGCGCCTTCAATACGCAAATCCAGTATTTAAATCTGAGCTACCGCGGGTGATTTATTTTTCCTTATACCGCTTTTTAACTTTTTCCCTTTAGGATGTAAGCTTGGGGTTTGTATTTAGCCCAGTATAGATCTCCTTTTATTAAGATACTGAAAAAATTAGGGCTTGGTTAGTTCAGTTAAAAACCTGCTATGTTCTCTGGTTTTCTACTCGACTATTATTAGGCAAGCGGAAAAGGAGCATAAGGATTTTGAGAATACTGCTTGCGCAGCTTATGATATGGAAGCATAGGGGGATTAACGGGCACTTGTCGTTAGTTTTAGATTCTGATCAGGCCAGGCTTAATCAGGGTTTTTAGACCCCTCTTTACCTTCAAAATCTATCTCCTCATTAGTTGAATAAGTTTTATTAGGAGGGAGTCTTTCTGTGTTTTCCCACGTTTTTTCAAGACCTTTTTGAAAAAGGTGGAGAAATGTTTATTACCACCTTTTTCATACCCCACTCGACGCTGCTTGGTTAGTAAGAAAAACATTAGTAAAGTTAACATACTCGAACATGTTTTAGTACCCCGTCACCGGGTTTTATCTAGTGAGGAGAAGGAGGCTCTTCTTAAGAAATATAACATTAAGCCTTCTCAATTGCCGAAGATGCTCAGCAGCGACCCTGTCGCAGTAGCTATAGGTGCTAAGCTGGGAGATGTTGTTGAAATCGTAAGAAAGAGCCCTGTTGCAGGTGAGACTTTAGCATATCGTGTAGTAGTGGAGGGTTGATGGGTTGAGCAACCTGTCTGAAGAACTTAGTGAAGCAGATCTTTGGGTAGTTGCTGAGAGCTACATTAAAAGTATTGGTCTTGCAAGACACCACATAGACTCTTTCAATGAATTCGTAGATAGGGATATGCAGAAAATAGTGGATGAAGTCAAGAGTATAGAAGTTAATGTAGAAGATAAAGTCATACGTGTAGAGTTTGGCGAAATAAGAGTTCATGTCCCCAGGATTATAGAACCGAGTGGAGCTGTGAGAAACATATATCCAATGGAGGCTAGGATGAGGAACTTTACATATGCTGCTCCAATATACCTCGAGATTAAGGAGATAAGAGACGGTAGAGAGAATAGACAAGAAGTTCTAATAGGAGAACTTCCAATCATGGTTAATTCAAGGTACTGTGCACTTGCCGGTCTCAGTTCTGAGGCAAGGATTAGATTGGGTGAGGACCCATATGATCCTGGTGGCTACTTCATAATAAACGGCTCGGAGAGGGTTATAGTCGGAGTTGAAGATCTTGCTCCAAATAGGATAATCCTAGAGGAAAAAAAGATAGGTCCATACTCGTTCTATATTGCGAGGGTCTTCTCTACCACTGTAGGCTATAGGACGAGAGTTGAAGTAAGGCTGAAGGGACAGAGCAATGAGTTGAAAGTTTACCTTCCAGGAGTTGGACAGGAGATTCCATTCGTAATAATGTTGAAGGCTCTTGGAATGGCGTCTGATAAGGAGATAGCAGAACGTGTCTCACCGTTTCCAGAGATACAAGAGCTTTTAGCACCTTCATTTGACGCTGCCCAAAATGTCATGAGCAAGGAAGATGCCATAATGTACATCGGCAACAGGGTTGCATATGGTCAGTCGGATAAAGTCCGTTTAAGCAAGGCTCAGAACGTCTTAGACAAGATTCTTCTGCCACATCTTGGTATGGATGAATCTGCCAGGTACAATAAGGCATTATTCCTCTGTGAAATGGCCGAGAGGATCCTTGCAATGAAACTAGGTTGGCGTCCACCCGATGATAAAGACCATTACAAGAATAAGAGGATTAGGCTTGCAGGAGGTCTTCTTGCTGAACTATTTAGAACGTCCTTTAGGAGGATGGTTAGAGACTTCAGGTATCAGCTTGAGAAGCTTAGCTTAAGGCATAGGACTATTTACTCGTTTTCAAATCTAATTACAACTAGCCTAATCACCGATACTATAAACCAAGCCATGGCTACTGGTAACTGGGGTAAGAGACTTGTTGGCGTTACTCAACTACTAGATAGGACCAATTATCTTTCCGTATTAAGCCATTTGAGGAGAATCCAGTCACCATTAAGCCGGAGCCAATCCAACTTTGATGCTAGAGACCTACATCCTACCCAATGGGGTAAACTAGACCCGAATGAGACTCCCGAGGGTGTGAATTGTGGACTTGTTAAAAACATGAGCATAGGTGCACAAGTCTCTGTTTCAGCAGATAAATCCATTCTAGACAAGATACTTTCGAAATTCGGTATCATTCCTGTTGTTAAGGCAGATCAGGAAACTCGTTTAACAGCAGCGAAAATATTCATAGACGGAGTCCTAGTTGGTTATTCCCATTCTGGCGAAGCTCTGGTCAAAGAGATTAGAAGCCTTAGGAGGAAAGGTGTGATACCTGCAGAGATAAATGTGGCATATTACGAGTTTAATTACGGTGGAAGAATTGTTAAGGAGATTTACTTTAATGCTGATCCAGGTAGAGTTAGAAGGCCGCTGATAGTTGTGGAAGATGGTCAGATTAAGCTTACTAAGGATCATGTTTCTAAACTCGCCCTCGGTAAAATTAGCTTTGACGATCTGGTTAACAACGGAGTAGTAGAGTTTCTAGATGCCGAGGAAGAGGAAAATGCTCTCATAGCAGTATCTCTGAAGGATGTTACAAGCGAGACTACACACCTGGAAATAAGCCCATTGCTTATATTTGGTGTCGTCTCAGCAATGGTTCCGTTTGCAGAGCATAATCATTCTCCTAGAAATACTTACGAGGCTGCAATGGCTAAGCAAGCGCTGGGTCTTCCCTTTGCAAATATTAACAATGCTTTCTACACGACCTTCCATGTTATGACTTATCCTCAGATACCGCTAGTATCTTCAAGAATAGATCATATTATCGGTTTAGACAAAAGGCCTACTGGACAGAACTTCCTAGTAGCAGTATTATCCCATCCCTATAACATGGAAGACGCTATAGTTCTCAATGCTGCATCCATCCAGCGTGGACTCGCTAGGTCAACTACCTACAAGTCGTATGAAGTTGAAGCTAGGAGATATCCAATGGGCGAAGTTGATAGAATAGAGAAGCCCGACCCGCAGATTAGAGGCTACAGGGGAGATGAGGCTTATGCTAAGATCGAGGAAGACGGCATTGTCTCTGTCGAGGCAGAGGTTAAAGGCGGTGAAGTAATAGTAGGAAGGTCGAGTCCGCCTAGATTCTTCGAAGAATATAAAGAGCTTGTCTTCCAAGCACCTGCTCGAAGAGATTCTTCAGTGGCTCTGAAGCCCTCAGAAAGCGGTTATGTAGATAGTGTAATGATAACGGAAGATTTAGAGAATAACAGGTTAATAAAGGTAAGGATTAGAGACCACAGGATTCCTGAAATAGGTGATAAATTTGCATCTAGATCTGGTCAAAAGGGTGTAATCGGGCTTCTTGTCAGTCAGACAGATATGCCGTTTACTGAAGACGGTTTGGTTCCAGACCTCTTGATAAACCCGCATGCGATACCTTCTAGGATGACAATAAGCCACTTCCTCGAATCCCTATTCGGCATTGCCGCAGCCATTGAAGGAAGGCCGATGGATGGTACAACATTCATACATACTCCGGAGAAGGAGATTCAAAAGATTCTCGAAGAACATGGCTTTTCACCCTATGGCGAATTTGATTTCATAGATGGTGTAACTGGAAAGCGTTTCAAAGCTAAGGTCTTTATGGGAATAATCTATTACCAGAGACTCCATCATATGGTTAAAGATAAGATGCATGCGAGAGCCAGGGGTCAGGTTCAAATGTTGACCCATCAGCCTACTGAAGGAAGGTCAAGAGGAGGTGGTTTAAGATTCGGCGAGATGGAGAGAGACTGTCTAGTTGGCCATGGGGCAGCTAGGCTTCTTCAAGATAGGCTTCTGGAAGAATCAGATAGGACTATAGTGTATGTTTGCGAGAAATGTGGTACGTTTGCCTATTACGATGCTAAGCAGAAGAAGTATGTATGTCCGCTTTGTGAAAAAGGAAAAGATGTCAGCGGCATAGAGATTTCATATGCCTTTAAGCTCCTGCTCCAGGAATTGATGAGTCTCGGAATATTCCCGAGGATAAGGGTTAGGGAGAAGGTGTAGGTGAAATGAGTCAGGAAGTTGAGATAAAACACATCGATTCGATAAAATTCGGTGTACTTTCTCCAGCTGAGATCAGAAGGCTCTCTGTAATGGAGGTAACAACAGACGAAACCTATGATCAAGACGGTCTCTCAGTCCCCGGTGGTATAATGGATACGCGCCTGGGTACTATAGAGCCTAGGCAGAGATGTAAGACTTGCGGAAACCTGCCTGATAAATGTCCTGGACACTTCGGCCACATAGAACTACCCGTACCAGTGATACATGTCTCATTCGCACGTGAGATTGAACGCGTCTTACAATCCACTTGTAGACAATGTGGGAGAATATTACTGCCCAACGATAGAATAGAATATTACAAGGGGAAGATGAAAGAATATGAAGAGTTATACGGCATTATACCAGAGCAGATTTTCGACCAGATAAAAGACGAGGTCAGAAGGGCCAATAGGTGTCCGCATTGTGGAGCTGAGAAATATCAGATCAAGCTTGAGAGACCAACAAAGTTCTACGAAAGGGATCCGGAGGGGACCCTTAGATTATTAAACTCTAGAATAATAAGAGAACGTTTAAACTCTATCCCCCACGATGATCTTAGGCTCCTAAACATAGATCCTGAGGTTGCCCATCCAGCATGGTATGTTATAGAGGTCTTACCTGTACCTCCAATACAAGTCAGGCCATCGATAATACTTGAGACGGGAGAAAGGTCTGAAGATGACTTGACTCATAAGCTTGTGGATATAATAAGGACAGCTCGCAGGATAAGAGAGTATATAGAATCCGGTGCATCACCGCTGATAATACAGGACCATGAAGATCTTCTACAATACCATGTAACAACATATTTCGACAATGAGGCTGTTGGAGTCTTACCGGCACAGCACAGAACTCGTAAGACGCTTAAGACCCTTGCGCAGAGACTGAAGGGGAAGGAGGGTCGTTTCAGGAAAAACCTCTCTGGAAAAAGAGTGGATTTCTCCGCTAGGACAGTAATATCGCCAGATCCGTATCTTGAAATTGACGAGGTGGGTGTACCAGAAGAGATTGCTAAAATACTTACTGTTCCTGAAAGAGTTACATACTGGAATAGGGAATGGCTAATGCAGCTAGTTAGAAACGGTCCCTTTGTCCACCCTGGTTCAGAATACATTATCAGGCCGAATGGTGCTAGGCATAAATTACAGTTTGTCGAAAACAGAGACGCTTTGGCTGAAGCATTAGACGTTGGCTTCATTGTTGAGAGACATTTGATCGACGGAGACTTCGTGATTTTCAACAGGCAGCCTTCGCTTCACCGTCTTTCAATGCTGGGCCACAGGGTTAGAGTTCTTCCAGGGAAGACCTTCAGACTTAATCCTACTGTCTGTCCGCCTTACAATGCTGACTTCGACGGTGATGAGATGAATCTTCACGTGCCGCAGAGCCTTGAAGCATCTGTTGAGACGAGTATGCTACTCGGGGTTAAAAACCACTATCTGACTCCAAGATACGGAGCACCAATTATGGGTGCTATTAGAGACTTCATAACCGGGGCATACCTCTTAACGAGAAAGGACACTTACTTGACTAAAGAAGAATTTACAAGAATAGTGTATGCCGCAGGTTATGAGGGTGAGCTTCCAGAACCTGAGATTAAGGCTCCTGAGCCACTATGGTCTGGCAGGCAGGCTGTTAGCCTTCTTTTGAGAAAAGACTTCAACTACGTCAACAAGACTAGTGTAGGAGACGTAGGAGGTAAAGATGAGGCGGAAATAGTAATAAAGAATGGCAAGATCATATCTGGTGTCATCGATAAGGCTTCTATAGGTGCCGAAAAAGCCGATACAATCCTACATAGGATAATAAAGAAGTATGGCTTGGAAGAAGGACATAAATTCATCTCTTCGCTAGAGAAAATGATCAGGGAATTCCTTCTTTTGAGAGGATTTAGCTTCAGCTATAGGGATGTGGAACTACCTAGGAATGTTCAGGAACGAGTCAATAAAGAGGTTGACCAGGCTGATGTTGAAGTAGAAAGGCTTCTCGAAGACTGGAAGAAGGGCAGGATAAAGAGGATTCCAGGAATGAGTGAGGAAGAGAGTCTGGAAGCATATATAATGGATGCCCTTTCAAATGTGAGGAGTAAAGTTGGGAGCCTTGTCTCATCAGCCCTGGGGCTTGACAATAGCATGGTTATAATGACCAAGACAGGGGCGAGAGGCTCTGACCTAAACGTTGGCCAGATCTCGGGATGCTTGGGGCAGCAGGCTCTGAGAGGTAGGAGGATTTTCAAAGGGTATTCGGAAAGACCACTGCCACACTTTAACAAGGGTGATCTGGGTCCACTTGCTAGGGGATTCATAAAATCTAACTACTATCATGGGCTTTCGCCTATAGAGCTATTCTACCATTCGATGAGTGGCCGCGAATCCCTCGTCGATACCGCAGTTAGGACTCAGCAGAGCGGTTATTTGCAACGTAGGCTAATACACGCATTGGAATCACTTAGGGTAGAATACGATGGGACTGTTAGAGACTCTTATGGCAACATAGTTGACATAGTGTATGGTGAGGATGGTGTAGATCCGTCTAAGAGCGACCATGGAAAGTCAGTGGATGCCTTTAGAATAGTCGAAGAATACGCATTATCCCTTCCGAAGAAGGGTAGTCCAGCAAGTAGGCAGGTTGTTAAGAAAATGATTGAAGAATATGGGAAAATACTGCCCCCCAGCGTTAAGAAAGAGACTCTTCAAGCAATAATATCAAAGCATCTTTCAGCCTCAGCTGCTAAGAAAGTTGTGGAAAGAGTAGTTGAGGAATACAGGCGGGCGCTCGTGGAGGCTGGTGAAAGCGTTGGTATTGTTGCAGCACAGTCTATAGGAGAACCTGGAACTCAGATGACATTGAGGACCTTTCACTATGCTGGCGTCAGAGAGGCGAATGTAACTCTCGGGCTTCCTAGGCTTATTGAATTACTTGATGCGAGGAAAACTCCCAAAACGCCGATGATGACGGTTTACCTTAAAAGTCCATACAACAAGGATTATAGTAGGGCATTAAAAGTTGCTAGGAAAATGGTATACACTACGATTGAAGACATTGCTAAGATAAGCTTAAAGTCAACAACTGCATATGACTACTTAGTAATACATCCCGTTGAAGAATGGTTGATGGAGAGGGGGCTCTCTCAAGAAGATATCCTAAAGGTACTTAAAGCATTGAATCTTAAATTTAACGTTAAGAACGATGGAAGCATCGAAATACCTATTAAAAACGATGCTCAGAAGTTCGAGTCTAAAATAAGGAAGACTCCCGTAAGCGGAATAACTGGAGTCAAAGGAGTTCTTTTGAAAGAAGAGAATAACGAGTATTGTATAGTGACTGAGGGAAGCAATTTAGCAGAAGTATTTAACATCCCAGAAGTAGATTATACTAGGACGGTAAGCAATGATATTCACGAAATAGCTGAAGTCCTCGGCATAGAGGCTGCTAGAGCTGCTTTAATAAACGAAATGTGGAAGACTCTAAATGAGCAAGGCCTAGACGTTGACTGGAGGCATCTCTCGCTTGTTGCAAGTGCGATGACCCAGGATGGTGTTATAAAACAAATAGGCAGACACGGAGTTACTGGGAGTAAGCAGAGCGTACTTGCTAAAGCAGCTTTTGAGAGAGCTGTTCAAGTACTGGTTGAAGGCGCTGTAGCGGGTATGGAGGATAAGTTGCTCGGCATGACTGAAAGAGTTCTTGCAGGCTCTGAGATTTACGCTGGGACAGGCATGGTCAAAGTATATGTTGATATAGAAGGCTTTTCGAAGAGCAAGGGTGAGACTGAAGATGTCGGAGGAGAGAGCATCGCTCAGCAGCAAGCTTGAGCTATTAGCTAAGACGGGTAGCTTTGTAACGGGTTTCAATGAGGTTTACAGACTTGTTTTACGCGGTAAGCTAGAGGGTGTAATATACGTTTCAAATCTTCCAGAGCCCTACTTAGGTATGTTGAAAAATGCCCTAGAGCTTTCCAAAACTCCTTTCATAGTCTACGAGGGCTCACGCGTAGCCTTGGGGAAAGCGTTAAGCTTAAAATACCCGGTTGCAGTTGTAGGAATAGTAAGCCAGGGAGAGTCAAAGATACTGGGGGAAAATAAGTAGGTATGTCGAGCAAAAGCGATGTTAAGGCAAGCTGGTCAAACCAGGAGCTCAGCTACATCGGCTTCTTCGAAAGTGCAACCGGGGCAAGGGTAGTCGATTGTCTAATAACCAATAATGATAAGACAGTCTTTTTCATACTTAAACCTGAGGATTTTGAGAGAATAAAACAGGGTTGTAAGATTCTACTGCAACATTTCTCCAGGAAGATAGGGAAGGAAGTACATGTAATGGGGCTCCATGATAATATTGAAACATTTCTCAGACAAGCCCTCTATCCCGTTAAAGTGTTAAACATACAAGTGGATAACAATGCCAAGGGTGGGAAAGTAGTATACGTGACTGTAAATGACATGGATAAGGGTAGGGCAATAGGCAAGAACGGCTTTAGAATACAGGTTATAAGGGAAATTGCTAGAAGGTATTTTGGAATAAGCGACGTTAAAATACGCTGAAAAGGAAACTTAATAAGGTCCCTGCCCTACGGAACCTTGAGATTGGGCAAGGGAGAATTCGCAGCCAGGAAGCTAATACTCATACGTAAGAAGTTTAGATGGAGCTCTAGATACTATACTAAAAGGGTCTTGAGGCTAAAGGAGCTCTATGATCCTCTTGAAGGAGCTCCAATGGCGAGAGGCATAGTATTGGAGAAAGTTGGGATAGCAAGCAAGCAACCGAATAGCGCCGTCAGGAAATGTGTGAGAGTCCAGTTGATAAAAAACGGGAAGGAAGTTACTGCATTCGTCCCCAAAGACGGTGCTCTGAACTTCATAAATGAGAGAGATGAAGTAATAATCGCTGGCATAGGTGGTTCATTGGGCAGGTCTATGGGAGATATCCCGGGGGTAAGGTATAAGG